>Ga0209554_1000024_pt1 | contig 109469 bp, 94 predicted proteins | sample MarorgKNORR_S2LV_5_FD_188221 | JGI IMG/M metagenome (GOLD analysis project Ga0209554, IMG submission 188221) | Marine microbial communities from the Southern Atlantic Ocean, analyzing organic carbon cycling - Bottom_A/KNORR_S2/LV (SPAdes) (version 2) | ecosystem: Environmental > Aquatic >...
ATATTCAGTATCGCTTCATTAAGATCTACGCTAAGTAAATCTCCAGATAATCCATCTTTCAATCCTTTTTTAACTGATTCGATAGCTGAAACAGACTTTTTAAGTGCATCTAAGTGTCTCGAATTTGAAACAACCACATTGCTTTCTGTGCTTAGATTTATGTTTTTAGAGAGCTCTAATTTTAGTTTGTCGATATATTTGGATTCTAGGGTAGAAATTCGCATTAAATTGACCTCATTTTTATTAAAATGATTGTTTAACTTACCTTGTAAAACATCTGTTTTTGAGTTAGTTAGCAAATCAATCTTATTTTCCACTAGATATATCTGTAAATCATCTCTTTTAAAGGTTTTTATCTCACTTTTTAGCTCTTCAAATGTAATATCTGCTCTATCATATAGGTAAATTAATATCCTAGATTTACTAACTTTACTTTTAGCTTTTTCTACACCCATTAACTCTACTTTATCTTTTGTCTCTCTTATGCCCGCTGTATCAATAAACCTGAATTTAATACCGTTTATAACGCATATATCCTCAATAGCATCTCTTGTAGTACCCGGAATCTCTGATACTATAGCTTTATCATCATTTAAAATAGCATTAAGAAGAGACGATTTACCAGAATTGGGTTTACCGGCAATTGTAACAGTAACCCCTTCTTTTATAACATTTCCATAGGAAAAGGAGTCTATTAGCTTAGATAATTTAGTATCTAGTTCGTCTAATAACTTGTTTAGATCGCCTCTATTAGCGAATTCTACATCTTCCTCTGAGAAATCTAGTTCTAACTCGATTAATGCCTTAAAATCTATTAATTTCTCTCTTAAAAGCTCTATTTCGCTTGAATAACCACCTCTCATTTGATCCATAGCTACTCTATGAGCTTCTTTTGACTCAGAAGCAATCAAATCAGAAACGGCTTCTGCCTGAGAAAGATCTTTCTTATTATTCAAATATGCTCTTAGGGTAAATTCACCAGGAGAGGCTAATCTTACTTTTTTATCTAGAAAAATTGAAATAATGTTTTGTTGTATGTATGGTGATCCATGACATGAAATTTCAATAATATTCTCGCCAGTGTAGGAGTGAGGGGCTCTATATATAGACACTACAACCTCATCAATAACTTCTTTCCCATCAGATATAACTCCATAGGTTAAACTTTGACCTTCAAGTTTTGATAAAGGTTTATTAGAATTTGACTTAAAGACTTTGTCTACTACATCAATTGCATCTTTTCCAGATAGTCTAATTATTGAAATTGCACCAGACCCAGGAGGTGAAGATAGAGCTATTATAGTTCCTTCATTATACATTATTATATGCTTTTAGTAAAAGTAGCTCTGTTTTTATGCTGAACGTTATCAAAATTTTTCCAAAGCTGTTGTATAGCGGTATTTTCAATAAGCTCAGGATTTGTCTCAACTTCTTTAATTCCAAATTTGTTATAAAATTTTTGAAGTTCGTTAAATACAATTGCAATTATCCCTTTGTTTTGAAAATCAGGTCGAACACCAATTAAATATAATGACCCTTTACTGTTATAGTTTTTAGCATAAAGAAGTCTTAAAAGACCAATAAAGTTCACTTTACCATTGATTTTTTTAAGAGCCTTTGAAAAAGATGGCATTGTGATAGCAAAAGCAACAAGCTTATCATCTTGATCTGTAACACACTTTATAAATCCTGGATTTATATATTTTAAGTATTTATCCTTATAATACTTTATTTGATAATCTTGAATAGGAACAAATGTTTGAAGACTATCATATGTTTTTCCAAGTAAGTCAAACATTTGATCTATATATGGTTCAATTTCTTTTGTAGAAGTAAAATTCAGTTTTTTAAGATTGTATCTTTTTAAAATTATTTCTGAAAACTTTTTAATTTTCTCTGATGCATTTTTATAATCAGCAATTTTAAGTTCATATTCAACCCATTCTGCAAGTTTACTATATCCATGAGCTCTCATATGATCCTGATAATATGAATGATTATATAGAGTAATCATGGTGTTTTTCTTTTCAAACCCTTTAATAAGCATTCCAGCTTTATCCATATTTGAGAAACCTACTGGTCCTTCAATTAATTCTAGATTATTTTTTTTTCCAATTTCTATAACTTTTTCTAGGAGTGCCTTAGAAACATTTTTATCATCAACAAAATCAAACCAACCAAACCTTACTTTCTTTCTTTTAATTTCATTAACCTCTATCCAGTTAATAAGAGCAGCAATTCTTCCAACTATCTTTCCATTAATATATGCTAAGAAATAATTAGCATCAGCATTCTTAAAAACAGGATTTATTTCTTTGCCAAGAACCTCCAATTCCTCCTTGATAATAGGGGCTACCCAGTACTTAGAATCTTTATAAAGATCAAAAGGGAACATTACGAATTTATTTAAATCCTCTTTAGATTCAATTTCTTTTATATTAATCTCAGAGCTCATAATAATTTTGCAAGGCAATTTACCAATAAATAAAATTATATATTTAGTAAACAAAAATTTAAAATGAAAAATTTAATCTCAATTATAGCAGCTTTATTTCTAGTTTCATCACTAAGTGCTCAAAAAAATAATAAAACTATTGATTCCCTTACAAATGGCATGAAATTAACTGAAGGAGTTATAAACGCATATACAAATGATGACAATAAAATGTATTTTGAGATTAACAAAGATCTTTTGAATGTTGAAATCCTTGTTGTAACAAGACTTGCTCAAATCCCCTCAGGATACTCAGCTTACATTAACGCAGGATCAAAAACTTCTGAACAGGTTATAGAATTCCAAAAGAAGAACAACAGTATAAATATCAGGCAGTTATCTTTTAATAATGTAGCTAACCAAGAAGATCCAATCAATCAAAGTGTTATTGAAAATAATTTTCCTCCAATACTTGCAAGCTTTGAAATTAAGAATTCTGGCGCTAATTCATTTTTAATTGATGTCTCAAATTATTTTTTAAATGACTCTCCAGGATTTAATATAATAAACTCAAGAATTAAAGAACAGTATAAGATAGGTGATGTAGATAAAAAGAGAAGCAGTATTGACTCAGCTAGAAGCTTTCCAGAAAATATTGAAATTTTAAACACTTTAACTTTCGATACAAAAAAACCTCCAAAAGAAAATAAGACAAAAACATTTAGTTTTCAAGTTAATCACTCATTTATCTTGTTGCCAGAAGATAGAATGAAAATAAGATATTATGATGAAAGGGTGGGTTGGTTTACAGTTAATAAAATAGATTATAGTTCTGAAGCTCTTAAATCAGATAGTTATAAATTAATAAGAAGGTGGAGATTAGAACCAAAAAATGAGGAGGCTTATTTAAATGGGGAATTAGTAGAACCAAAAAAACAAATAGTTTATTACTTAGATCCTGCTACTCCTATTAAATGGCGTCCATATTTAAAAAAGGGTATAGAAGATTGGAATTCTGTTTTTGAAAAAGCAGGTTTTAAAAACGCTATTGTTGCTAAAGAAGCTCCTAGCATTGAAGAAGATCCTGACTTTAGCCCTGAAGATATAAGATACTCTACGGTTAGATATGTAGCATCTACAACTAGAAATGCTACTGGACCTAGTGTTTCTGATCCAAGAACAGGAGAAATATTAGAGAGTGATATAATATGGTATCATAATCATTTAAGATCCTATAGAAATCGTTATCTACTTGAAACTGGTGCAGCAAATCCAAAAGCAAGAACTTTAAATACTCCTAAGGAGGAAATTGGAGAAATGATGAGAATGGTTATATCTCATGAAATAGGTCATGCTTTAGGATTACCTCACAATATGAAAGCTAGTAGTGCTTATCCTGTAGATTCACTTAGATCAGGAAAATTTACTCAAAAAATGGGAATAGCTGCAACAATTATGGATTATGCGAGATATAATTATATTGCCCAACCTGGAGATAAGAATATAAGATTTGTTAGACAGCTTGGTCCATATGATGATTATTCAATTGAATGGGGTTATAGATATTTTCCCGGAAAAAATTTATTACAAGAAAAAGAGATTCTGACTAAATATGTTGATCAAAAAAGCTTAAATCCTATTTATATGTTTGGATCATCTCGGGGAGACCCAAACTCTCAGACAGAAAATATTGGAGATGATCCCATTAAAGCAAGTACATATGGTTTAAAAAATTTAAAAATTGTAGCTAACAATTTTATGGATTGGATTCATGAACCAAATAAAGATTATAGCGACCTAAATGAGATATATGATGAATTATTAGGTGTATACTCAAGATATATTTTCCATGTTATAGGTATAGTCGGTGGAATTAACCAAACTCTTCATAATACTAATCAAGACAACATTTTTACTTATGTTAATGTAGATAAAGCATATCAAATGGAAGCATTAAGTTTTTTAGATCTAGAGCTTTGGAAGACGCCTAATTGGCTTAGAAATAAAAAAATAATATCTCAAATAAATAATTTAGATGGTCTTTACAAGATTGAAAAAATCCAAGAGCGTGCGATTAATTCTCTTTTGTCAAATTACAGACTAAATAAGATGTTATCAGCAAGTAAAACTATAGAAGGAAATGCTTTAGAATTTGATAATCTAATTGACATGTTATTTGAATCTATAATTGATAAGATAGCTCCTACAGATCAATTCTCAAGAAACCTTCAAATAAGTTTTACCAAAAAAATAAATACTTTAATTGAAGAAGATGATCTAGAGGGTGTTATAAAGTCAAAGGCATTATCAGTGAAAAGGAAAATAAATAAATTATCTAAGAGGAAATCAAGATCAAGTTCAAAAGATTTAATTAAAGATCACTATAGCTATCTCAATTTCATTACAACAGAAGATGATTAATTTATTATATATTTAATTTTAATCTAAGAGTTTATGTCAAAAGAGTTTGATATTATAATATGGGGTGCAACTGGTTTTACAGGAAGACTTGTTGCTGAATACATATTTAAAAATTATAGTTCTGAAAAATTGAATTGGGCAATTGCAGGAAGAGATAAAAAAAAACTTATAAATGTTAGAGATAAAATTGCCGATAAAAATATTCCTATAATCATTGCTGACAGCTTCGATGAAGTGAGTCTCACTAAAATGACTCAAAGGACAAAAGTAATATGCAGTACTGTTGGTCCTTACTCAAAATATGGTTCTTTATTAGTTAAATCATGTATTAAAACAAACACCCATTATTGTGATTTAGCTGGAGAAGCTCAATGGATTAGAAAAATTATTGACACCTATCATCAAGAAGCAAAAAATAAAAAAATAAGAATTGTTAATAGTTGCGGATTTGATTCAATACCTTCTGACATTGGCGTCTATTTTATTCATAAAAATTTACCAGATGTAAATATAAAATTAGATAAAATTAGCATGAGATTGTCTGGTTTTAAGGGTAGTTTGAGTGGTGGAACATATGCAAGTATGAATAATATTATTACAGAGGCTTCTAAAGATCGTCTTATAGGAAAAATACTAACAAATCCATATGGATTAAATCCAGAAGGTCAAAGATCAGGTCCAGATAAAAGAGATCTTAATAAAGTTAAATATGATGAAGATTCTAAAAGTTGGATAGCTCCATTTATGATGGCGGGAATAAATACTAAAATTGTGAGAAGAAGTAATGCTTTAAGTAATTATTCCTATGGAAAAAATTTCACATATGATGAATCAGTAATGACTGGAGATGGATTTAGAGGAAGAATTAGAGCAATAATATCTGTTTTACCTCTAATTTTTTTATCTGCAAAACCCGGATCGCTTTTAAAAAGAATTTTTAATGTTTTTACTCCAAAACCAGGACAAGGCCCAAATGAAAATGAAAGAGAAAATGGTTATTATAGTATGAGATTTTATATAACGTATGATGATGATAATAAAGCATTAGTTAAAGTTACTGGAGATCGTGATCCAGGATATGGGTCAACCTCAAAGATGCTAGCAGAAAGTGCAATTTGCTTATCAAAAGACTCTCTTAAAGACATATATGGGATTATAACTCCATCAATTGCAATGGGAGATCAAATTCTTGATAGACTTCAAGCTAAAGCTGGATTAACATTTAAATTTATTGAATCATAGTATAATACTAAATTTCATTAAATTTGATAAAGGTTTATCCATGAAGTTTTTATTAATATTTCTGACAATATATCTTGTTTTAAGATATGCATTCCCTTTCTTAATAAGACTAGTCTTCGCAGATTTAATAAAAAAACAGCAAAAAAAAACAGATTTTAAATCAAAATCATCAAAGTCAAAATCTAAAAAAAGCAATGAAAAATATGGTGACTATATAGACTATGAAGATATTGATTAATAAGTTATTATCTAAAGATTCGCTAATCCATATATACGTTATTATTGGATTTATGCTTGGATCGGTTCTATTCTACCATCCTCTTTTACAAGGGAAGAAATTATTTCAGTCTGATATTTCTCAATATGAGGGTATGTCCAGACAGATAAAAGAAAATAGGGAAAAACATGATAAAGAAATATATTGGATAGATAATGCATTTGGAGGAATGCCTACTTATCAGCTTGGAGCAAAATACCCTTATGACATTTTAACTCCCTTCCATTATTTATTTAGATTTATCCCAAGACCTGCTCATACACTTTTCCTTTATCTAATTTCAATGTATCTCCTTCTGTTAGTTTTAAAAGTGCCTTGGAGGATTTCATTAATTGGATCTTTAGCTTTTGGATTATCCACATACTTATTAATCATATTACAAGTAGGGCATAACACTAAAGCTCTTGCAATTTCATATATCCCTTTGGTTATCTCTGGGTTAATATTATTAAAACAGAACAAGAAAATCTTAGGTTTTATTTTAAGCCTTATAGCAATCTCCTTGCAAATAAGAGCTAATCATTATCAAATGACATATTATCTATTATTTATAATAGGTTTATTCTTCATTGTCTATTTAATAGACTCATATAAAAAGGGTGAGATAAAACCTTTTATTAAAAGCATTTCTCCATTTTTCTTAGCTGGTATACTTGCTATGGGTTTAAATGCACCAAATCTTTTATCCACTTATGAATATTCTAAGTTTAGTACTAGATCAGCTAGTGAATTAAAATTTGACTCTTCAGGTTTTCCAAAAGAAAAAACCACAGGTTTAGATTATGATTATATAACTCAATATAGTAGTGGTATATTTGAAAGTCTTAATATAGTTATCCCAAGAATTCAAGGTGGTGCCTCAAGAGAAGATGTTGGGACTAATTCTAATTTATATAAGTTTTTAATTGAGAATAATGTCCCAAATGATCAAGCCTCAAATTTTACAAAGGCAGTTCCTACATATTGGGGAGACCAACCTATATTAGAAGCTCCAGCATATATTGGGATTTCAGTATTTCTTCTTTTTATTTTATCTCTTTTTACAGCAAGGGGGCCTACAAAATTTTGGTTACTATCCTGTGTAATCATTTCATTATTATTATCATGGGGAAAAAATTTCCCTCTATTAACTGATCTGTTTATTGAATATTTCCCTATGTATAACAAATTTAGAGCTGTCTCTTCTATCCAAGTTATACTTGAGTTTGCGATTCCTTTATTAGCATCTCTTGGTTTATATGAATATTTAAAGAATGATGATTATAAAAACTTAAATAAGGCATTGATTATTGTTATTATTCCTCTTATAATTCTTCTTTTATTCAAATCTTCTATTTCATTTTTAGGGCCATCAGATGAGTATTATGAAAAGGTGTTTGGCGGTGAGATGTTAAATAAAATTATTTATGAAAGATCTTATATGTATTCTTATGATATTATAAGGGCTATGATTTTTACAGTTATTATTTATTCTATTTTAAGATTTAAATCTTTATTAGGAAATAACATTACTGTTCTTGCTATATTATTTATAGTCTTTTATGACCTTAGCTCAGTAAATAATAGATATATAGATAAAAACCTTTTCATTGATTCAAATCAAAATTATATTACAAAAAATCAAACTGATTTAGAGATATTAAAAGATAAATCAGATTATAGAGTATATGATGCTTCTCAAGGTTTAAATGGAGCTAATATTTCGCTTTTTCATAATTCAATTGGTGGTTATCATGCAGCTAAACTTAGAAGGTTCCAAGAAGCATATGATTACTTTAGATTTCATAACAATAATGTAATGGTTGATATGCTTAATACTAAGTATGTGATTTCTGATGGAGAATCTGATAAAGAACTTTTTATTAACGAAGATGCAGCTGGAAATGTATGGGCAGTTGATTCTATCTATTTAACTGATAGCGCAGATGAGATACTTGACAAACTGACTAAGATTGATATTAAAACGCATGCAATTACATTTCATGACAGTTATGGCCCCGATAATATAAATCAATTTAATTCTAAAGACTTATTAGAGATAAACTTTAATAGAAATTCAAGCAATCATATAACGTATAAGTATAATGCAAATAGTCCTCAGTTATTAATTTTTTCTGAAATATATTACCCAAAAGGGTGGAATGTATATCTAGATGACAATTTAAGTGAATATTTTGATGCTAATTATATTTTAAGAGCAATGCTTGTTCCTGAAGGCAAACACAAAATAGATTTTTATTTTGAACCTCAAATTGTAAAGTTTGGAATAAATGTTCGATTGATTTCAATATTACTTACCTTTAGTTTTATTGCTTATATGCTTTATAAAAAGACTAAAAGATGAGCATAGTTGTTAAACAATCATTTTTTAATTTAATCACTATTGGTATTGCATTTATAATTGGTGCAGTTAATACTCTTTATTTATATCCAACATTTTTAGGCAGTAAGCTTCAAGGACTTGTTATAGCTTTACTTGCAATTTCTAATTTAATTCAACCATTTCTGTCATTTGGAACACAACATGCAGTTATAAGATTCTATTCTAGATATAAATCGAAAAAAGAAAAAGATGCAGTTTTAACCTTATCATTAATTATCCCATTTATAATTACAATAATTGTAATACCAATATTTTATTTCTATTATGAACAAATAAAAAATGTTTTATTCCAAAGTGAAAATACCTTATCCCAATACGCATATGTTATAATATTTATTGCAGTTTCAACATCTTTTTTTGAAATATTCTATTCATGGGTAAGAGTAAAATTAAAATCAGTATTTGGTAATTTTCTGAAAGAGCTATATCCAAGACTACTGATTACATCTCTTTTAATATCATATACTTTAGATTTCTTAAACTTTGAGAGTTTCATTCTTTTCTTAATATATGGTTATTACCTAAGACTTTTGATAGTAATAATTTATTCATTTATTATTAATAAACCCAAGATTAATTTTTCTTTTAAAAAGGACTTTAAAGAAATTTTTAAATACTCATTTTTAATTCTTTTGTCAGGTGCTGCTTCAAGTATAATACTAGATATAGATAAATCTATGCTATCGTCAATACTTACAATTGAAAATGTCGCATATTATTCTGTGGCAATATTTATCGCGGCTGTAATTGAAATTCCTGGAAGGGCAATGTTTCAGATATTAAGCCCTATTGTAGCTGAGGTAATAAATAAAAACAATAAAAAGAAATTAAAATATTTATTAAAGAAAAGTTCAACAAACTTAGTTTTAATATCAAGTCTGTTTTTTTTGATAATTAATCTGAATCTTAATGACTTCTACGAGATGCTTAATCAGGAAGGATATAGTAAAGGAATTCCAATTGTAATTGTTGTTTCATTTGCTAAGTTATATTCAATGTCTATTGGGTGTGTTAATAGTATTATTACTAATTCAAAGTATTATTATTTCATATTCTGGTTTTCAATAATATCATCAGTCTTAGCAGTTGTATTAAATCTCTATTTAATTCAGGATTATGGAATTATTGGAGCTGCATATGCAACTTTTCTTGTTATTCTAATAATGAATTCGTTAAAACTATATTTAGTTAAAATTAAGTTTAAAATACATCCATATAGTTATGATACTATTAAAATAGCTATTCTTACAACTTTTATATATGTAATATTTCTTAATTTAAAACTCACATTTGAGCCTGTAATATCGATTGCAGTTAAATCAACATTAATTTTAATTTTATATACACTTGCTGCTTATATATTTAAATTAAGTAATGATGTAAATATATTCTTTGACAAGTTTAACAAGAACTGGTAATTAAATTTTACTTTTTAAATATCTACCAGTATAAGACTTTTTAGATTTGATTATTTCTTCAGGTGTTCCCTTTGCAATAATTTGTCCACCTTCATTACCTCCTTCAGGTCCTAAGTCAATGATATAATCTGCACATTTTATCATTTCTAAATTATGTTCTATAACCAATAAAGTATGCCCCATTCTTTTTAACTTATCAAATGTAGATAGTAACTTTTTAATGTCATGAAAATGCAAACCAGTGGTAGGTTCATCAAATATGAAAAAAGTTTTTTCTATTTGTTCACCCTTTGCGATAAATGAAGCTAATTTGATCCTTTGAGCTTCTCCTCCTGATAAAGTATTTGATGATTGTCCAAGAGAGACATAACCAAGTCCTACAGATTGAAGTGGGATTAATTTATTCACAATCCTATTCTGATTATATTTTCTAAACAATGAAATTGCATCATCTACTGTCATATTAAGAAGCATATCAATACTAATTCCATTATATTTTATATCTAAAACTTCATCTTTAAATCTTTTTCCGTTGCAAGTTTCGCATTCTAGCTCTACATCAGCCATAAATTGCATTTCTATTTTTATATTACCCTCTCCCTTACATTCATCACATCTTCCCCCATCAGTATTGAATGAAAAAACCTTAGGTTTAAATTCCCTTTTTATTGCTAAAGGCTGTTTTGAATATAAATTTCTTATATCATCATAAACTTTTAAATAAGTAATTGGATTAGATCTTGAAGATCTGCCAATAGGATTTGAATCAATAAATACTACGGATTTAATTTTACTTAGATCACCTGAAATATGATCAAAATCACCTGGTTTTTGAGAATAATCTTTAAAGTAATTTAAAAGGGCAGGATAGATTATTCTTTTAACTAAAGTGCTTTTTCCACTTCCTGAAACACCGGTTATCATTGATAAACATCCTAAAGGAATTTTTAAATTAATGTTTTTTAAATTATGTTCTTTAGCTCCTTTAACTTTAATAAAATATTTTGATTTTTTCCTTTCTCTTTTAAATTCAATTGTATCAATTTTATTTAAATATTGTGATGTTAAAGAATTCCCTTTTAGAATATTCTTTAAACTCCCAGTTGCAACAATTTCACCTCCAAATGAACCTGCTTTAGGACCAATATCAATTATATGATCAGCAGATAAAATTATCTCTTCATCATGTTCTACTATAATAACAGTATTTCCTATATCTCTAAGGTTTTTTAATATTTTTATTAATCTATTATTATCTCTACAATGCAATCCTATTGAGGGTTCATCTAATATATAAGTTGATCCAACGAGACTGCTCCCAAGTGAAGATGTAAGATTAATTCTTTGTGTCTCTCCTCCAGATAATGTATTTGCTTTCCTATTCAATGTTAAATACCCAAGGCCGACATTTAACATATAATCTATTCTGTTTTTTATTTCTTTTATAATTCGATTTGAAATCTCTGAGTCTATCTTATTTAATTTTATTGTTTTAAAAAACACCTCTAATTCACTTATTGACATTTTAAGGATATCAGGTAAGTTTTTATTATCAATTTTTACATAATAAGTCTCTCTTCTTAGTCTACTTCCATTACAGATATTACATAGTGTTTTCCCTCTATATCTGGATAAAATAACACGATTTTGTATTTTGTAATTCTTTCTTTTAATTTTTTTAAAAAACTTTTCAATTCCTATGAAGTATTCATTACCAATCCATAGAATTTCCTTTTCTTCATTATTTAAATCTTCATATGGTTTGTGAATAGGGAAATTGAACTCATCTGCATTATTTATTAATTTCATATAATATCTTCGGAGTCCAGTCCCTCTCCAAGGTGCAATTGCATCATCATGAATGGATAATGATTTATCAGGAATAACTAAGTCCATATCAATTCCTATTGTTTCTCCAAAACCTTCACAGTTTTTGCAAGCTCCAAAAGGATTGTTAAAACTAAAAAGATTTAAGCTAGGTTCTATGAAATCAATATTATCTAGTTCGAATTTATTTGAAAAATCATGAATTTTTTTTGAATCAATCTCGTAGATAGAACAATAACCCTTACCCTCATATAAAGCTAATTCTATTGAATCAGAAATTCTCTTCTTAAAATCAAGATTATTTTTTGTAATTAATCTGTCAATTACAAGACTAAAATTAGTTAAATCTAAATCTATTTTGTCATTTAGATTATAAACCTCACCAGATTTAAAAATCCTTGCAAATCCTTGTTGTTTAAGGATATTTATCTTTTTTAATCCAGTAGCATTATCTTTTGAATCAACTGAACATAGAAGTAAAATTTTTTTATCAACTCCTAGGTTTAATATAAAATCTATAACATTTGATGCTGATTCTTTTTTAACAATTTTATTAGAAATCGGAGAATAAGTTTTTCCTATTCTAGTAAAAAGTAATTTTAGGTAATCATAAATCTCTGTCTTTGTTCCTACAGTTGACCTTGGATTTGAAACGTTTATCTTCTGTTCAACTGCTATAGTAGGTGAAATACCTTTTATATAATCTACTTTAGGTTTATTTAACTTACCCATGAATTGCCTTGCATAAGAAGATAAACTTTCAATATATCTCCTTTGTCCTTCTGCATATAAAGTGTCATAAGCAAGAGTTGATTTTCCTGAACCAGATAGACCAGTTATTACAGTCAATTTATTTCTTGGAATTACTACATCAATATTCTTAAGGTTATGAAGCTTAGCACCCTTAATTATTATGTTTTTTTTAGGGTCAGCTTTTAAAATATCACTCATGATTAATTGTCAGAAATGCAAAATTACTCAATAAGTTTATTAATTATGCTCTTCCTGCCAATAGTTTTTGTAATTATATCATTGCTTATATCCCAACCTCTTGCTGGCGAATATTCTCTACCATAGTATATAATTCTTAAATGAAGACTATTCCACTTTTCTTTTGGAAAAATTCGTTTAGCATCTTTTTCAGTTTGAACTACATTTTTTCCATTTGATAACCCCCATCTGTACATAAGTCTATGTATATGAGTGTCAACCGGAAATGCTGGTATTCCAAATGCTTGAGAAATAACTACAGATGCAGTTTTATGACCTACTGCAGGTAAATCCTCTAAATCTTCGAGTTTTTTAGGAACTTTTCCTTGATGTTTTTTAATTAAGATTTTAGATAACCCCCATATTCCCTTAGATTTAGCCGGAGAAAGACCTACAGGTTTGATAATATCTCTAATCTCATCAATAGATAATTTTATCATGTCATTCGGGTTATTAGCTTTTCTAAACAAATGAGGAGTTATCTCATTTACCTTTTTGTCTGTGCTTTGAGCAGATAAAAGAACTGCAATTAATAGAGTATATGGATCTTTATGATTTAGAGGAATTTCTAATTTTGGGTAAAGTGTCTCTAACTCAGTTATTAAAAAATTTACTTTCTCTTTTAATTTCATTTAAGTATTTTTGTTTAAAAATATATTATGTTAAAAATAGGAGACAAAATACCAAATTTAGATTTAATTACACATAAGGGTGAAAAAATAAATTTAAACGATTTAAAAGGAAAAAAAATAGTTCTATTTTTTTATCCAAGAGCTAACACACCTGGCTGTACAGCTGAAGCATGTAATCTTAATGATAACTATTCTGATTTTAAAAATAAAGGTTATGAAATAATAGGTGTAAGTCCTGATGAAGTTAAGAAGCAAAATAATTTTGCAAATAAATTTGGATTTAAATACGATCTTATTGCTGATGATTCAAAAAAACTAATTGAAGCTTTTGGTGTGTGGGGAAAGCAAAAGTTTATGGGCAAAGAATATTTTGGTGTAATAAGAACAACATTTATTATTAATGAAAAGGGGTTAATTGAAAGAATTATTGAAAAAGTTAATACTAAAGAACATTCATCCCAAATATTAGCAGACGACTAATTATTTATACCCAAACATTTTCTTTTTAATTATCATTTCTGATATACCTGCTGGTACTTTATCTTCCCAGCCGCCCTTGTTTTCTTTTATTTTTTTAAGAATATTCTTTGAATAGATTTCAAGATACTCAGGAGTGAAGTTTTTTATATCTAGAATTTTATTATTGTATTTAAAGTATTTGTAAAATTCTTTAACCTCTGGTTTTAATTTTAAATTATCAGAATTTATATAACCTTTTTCTTCACCATTCTTAGCAGGGTAAAGGTATATTTTCATATTATTAATAAAGATATTTCCAAATGCTTCAAGAATTCCTCCTCGGAGATCATCATAATACTGATCATCAAAGATTTGAACAAAATTTATAACACCCATTGTTAAACCTAGCTGTTTTTTAGTGTATTGTGTCAAGTATTTTACAAGCTTATAATATTCTTTAAAATTTGAAATCAAAACAGTATGACCTAGAGAACATAGCAATTTTGCTCTATCAAGAAAGTCACTATCTTCTATTTCACCAGTAGATTTTAAATTAGATAATGTTATCTCAAATATTACTATCGTATCTTCAGGGTTTACATTCTTTTCTTTAATAAAAATTTCATATGATTTTTTAAACATTTCCTCATTCACCTTGGTCACTGGTCTAAAACTCCCTCTAAGTGTTAATATGTTCTTTTTATATAAAACTTGTGCTGGAAGAACATTCTTTCCATCTTTATTAAACATTACTGCATCTGTCATTCCTAGTTTTATAAGTTCAAGGCTAATAAGTCTATTGTCTATTTCTTTGAAAAGAGGTCCATTAAAATTTATTGTATCTATTTCGATTGCATCTTTATCTATACCATCATGTAAATATTTCATGATTTTAAGTGGATCATCATGTTTATAAAAAGCACCATAGATTAGATTTACTCCCATTATTCCAAGAACTTCTTGTTGAAGTTTTACTTCATTCTGCTTAAATCTAACATGAAGGGATATTTCAGAAGAGTCATCATTAGGTGAAGTTTGAAATCTAATCCCCATCCAACCATGACCTTTAAATTTTTTTACAAAATCAATTGTCGCAACAGTATTTGCATAAACAAAGAAAAATCTTTCAGGATGTTTTTTTCTTGAAATTCTCTTCTCTAATAAATCCATTTCATAATCAAGCATTTTATAAAGACGGTTTTGAGAAACGTATCTTTTATCTTCTTCTTCTCCATAAATTTGATTACTAAAATTTTTATCATAAGCACTTATTGATTTTGCAACTGTTCCAGAAGCGCCTCCAGCTCTATAGAAGTGCCTTACAACCTCTTGACCAGCACCAATTTCAGCAAAGGTTCCGTAAATATTATCGTTTAGATTAATCTTTAATGATTTCTTCGTAATTGAAGGTTCTGGATCTAGCTCCTTATCACCTGGTAGAATGACAGCCATTCTTAGTTTTTTACAAAATTACAAAGATTGTTTAACTTAAAGCAATAAATTGTAATAGATTTAACTAATGTTTAGGATAACTTTTTTAGGGACTGGTACTTCAGGGGGAATACCTGTTATAGGTAGTGATCATCCTGTTTCCTTAAGTGATAATTCAAAAGATAAGAGACTTAGATCTTCAGTATTACTTAATTGGGATAATTTTAATCTAATTATTGATTGTGGTCCAGACTTTAGGCAACAGATGCTAAGATGTAATTGTGACAAACTTGATTCAATATTATTTACACACGAACATGCTGATCATACATCAGGAATAGATGATATAAGACCTTTTTGTTACAGACAAGGTAAGAAAGGTAAGATTCCTATTTATTTGCACAAAAGAGTATTAAATTCACTTGAAACAAGATTTGCATATATTTTTAATAAAAATCAAAGATATCCAGGATCCCCGGAATTTAATATTAACCTTATTAATAAAGAACATAAATTTGAAGTAGGAGGTAAGATAATTACTCCAATTGAAGTATTACATCAAAAACTACCTGTTTTAGGCTACAGAATTGATAATTTTGCATATTTAACAGATGTTAAGACAATAGAGGATAAAGAGCTTGATAAAATTCATGATCTTGATGTATTAGTTTTAAATGCCTTAAGATTTAAACCTCATCCTACTCATTTGAATATTGATGAAGCAATTCAAATCATTAATAAAATAAAACCTAAAAAGACATATTTAACTCATATTAGTCATAATATGGGATTTCATGATGAGGTCTCAGAAAAACTCCCAGAAAATGTTTATTTGTCTTATGATGGTCTTGAGATTGATTTGGATTAAAGATTTGTAGTCTCTATCCATTTAATAATACTAGATAAATTTTCCTGATTAATTGTATGTCCTGAAGGAAATTCCTCAAAAGTTATATTATCATTAGATTCTGTCAATTCTAATATTGTTTCTTTAACTAGATTAATTGGGATTATATCATCATATAATCCATGAGAAGTGTATGTTAAAATATTATTGTGATTAACAATTTTATCATCAAAAACATTTATATATGAGCTAATAGGTAAAATTCTTCTAATGTTTTTAGAATAATCTAGACCTAGTTTCCAGCAAATACTACCTCCCTGACTAAAACCAAGAACGGTAGCATCTGATTTATTTAATTCAAACTGAGTAGATAGTTTATTTATATTTTTAATAATGACTTTAGCAATTTTATCAACATCATCTTCATTTTTATAATATGATTTATTAATTATATCTTCCTGGTTTACTTCAAACCATGTGAATCCGCCAAATGGTAATGAAATAGGAGCTTCTAAAGAAATTATTGTATGATTTTTAGGTAAGTATCCTTCTAATGAGAATAAGTCTTCTTTATTACTTCCATAGCCATGAAGTAAGAATATGCTTGGACTATTTTCTTTATTTTCTGAATGTCTAATCAGATATTTTAAATCCATAGCTTATTTTCGCATAAACTATCATTATTTATTGCTCCATATACCTTTCCGTTCATTTTCTGACCAATAAATGCACAATTTTTAGAAGTTGATAATATATGATCTTCCTCAAATCTGTATGAGAAATCAGGATCAAATAACGCCATTTCTGCATTAGACCCAACTTGTATTTTATTCTGAGTAATTGATAGTTCGCTTTTCCTCCTAGTTAAAATATCAATAACCTTGTCTAGTGGGAAAATATTTGATAAAACTCCAAATACACATTCTAATCCAATACTTCCTGAAAGAGCATTGTCAAATTCTACTTTTTTATTATCAATATCAATAGGTTCATGCATACTTGTTACATAATCTATTGTACCATCAAGTAGTGCATCTTTTAATAAATCTGAATCTTTTTTAGATCTAAGTGGGGGAGATAATTTTAGGTTTGTATTATAATCTGATAAGTCATGCTCATTTAAAATTAAATGAGCTAAACTAACACTTGAGGTTATGTTCAATCCTTTTTTCTTTGCATCTCTAATCAGACCTATACTTTTAGCTGTTGAAATATAAGGGATGTGTAGCATTCCGCTTGTATACTCAAGAATTTCAAGATCTCTATAAACTTGTATTGATTCAGAAATATTAGGTGAACCTTTCAAACCTAAAGATGTGCTAATTAAACCCTCATTCATTACACCATTAGAGGATAAGCTTTCATCATTAGAGTAAGAGATAACTAATCCCCCAAAACTTTTTGAATATTCAAGAGCAATTTTCATTAGACTTGAATCTTTTATTGATTTTTTATGATCTCCATAAGCAATAGCTCCAGCTAATTTCATATCATATAATGGTGCTAGCTTTTGGCCTTTAGCATTCAAAGTCAAATTGGCTATAGGATAAAGTCTGGTAGTGTGATTTATTGATTTTTTAATTATATGAGAAACTGATGAGTGAGAGTCAGTTAGGGGTTTAGTATTTGGATTTAATAAAACAGAAGTAAAACCACTTGATGCAGCAGTAAGAAGTCCATTCTCAATACTTTCTCTCTCTTCATAACCTGGTTCGCCAAAAGAGACTGATGTGTCAAGCCAACCTTCTGATACATGAAGATTTTTATACTTTATTATTTTATCTGCTTTGGATTCAATTTTATCAGAAATCTCTGTAATAACACCATCTTCAATTAATATATCCTTTACTTTGAAATTTAGGTCACTTGTATTATCAACAAGTGTTGCTGATTTTATAAGAAGTTTCATACTTTCTAGGGAATTTTCCCCTGACAAAATTAATAAACTAATTTATATAAGAAACAAAGACTAGATTAAAACTTTTCATTAACGCCTAATCCAAATAATGCAAAATCATATTTTACAGGATCCTTTTTGTCCATCTCTCTTAATTTTAAATCTAATTCATTTACAGCTAAAGAATCATTTTGATTTCTTTTTAACAAACCAAGTTTTCTAGCTGTATTACCTGTATGAATATCTAATGGACATGATAATTGAGAAGGAGATATAGATTTCCATATTCCAAAGTCTATACCTTTATTATTTGATCTCACCATCCATCTTAAAAACATATTAAACCTTTTTGCAGCTGATCCATTTAATGGATCAGGTAAATGCTTTTTTGTCCTTTGTGGATGGTCTAATTCAAAAAATTTTTTTTTAAAATTTGATATTCTCACTTGAAGATTATCTCCACTTTTATTATTAGACATAATACCTTCTAAACCATTATAATTAGTATAAATATTCTTAAGTGATTTAATGAAATAGATTAAATCTTCTGAGTTAAATGTTCTATGAATAGTACCTTTTATTCTTTTTAAGTCTTGATCTGAATGATTTATTATAAAATCGTAAGGTGAAGATTCTAGAAAGTTTATTATTTTATATCCACTGTTAATTATAGACTTTCTATTTCCCCAGGATATTATTGATATAAGAAAACCTGAAATTTCAATATCTAACTTATTATCATATTCATGTGGAATTATAATAGGATCAGTTTGAATAAATTCTTTTTGTTGATAAAATTCTGCTTTTTCGTCAAGAAATTCTTTTAATTCTAATAAAGTCATTATATGATTTTACCATCATTAATTACAATTTGTCTATCAGCTTTTTTAGCAAGTGATTGATTATGAGTAACAATTATAAATGTGCAATTATTTTTTTTTCTTAAATCAAAAAAAATATCATATAATATTTCTGAATTTTTAGAATCTAGATTACCACTAGGTTCATCAGCAAGAATGATCTTAGGATTATTTATTAATGCTCTAGCAACAGAAACTCTTTGTCTTTCTCCACCAGATAAAGTTGCTGGTTTTTTATCTAATTTATCTATCAATCCTAATTCTTTAAATAAAGATATAGCTCTTTCCTTTATATTGTTATTCTTACCTATCCACGCAGGAAGGCAAACATTTTCCAAGCATGTGAATTCAGGAAGCAATTCATGAAATTGAAAAACAAATCCTATGTTTTTATTTCTAAAGTTTGAAAGTTCTTTATCATTTAATCCAAAAATATCTCTCTCACATATCATAAGTTTTGAGTCATTATTATCATCAGGTGTCTCAATTGTTCCAAGTATATTTAGGAGAGTGGTTTTACCTGCACCTGAAGGACCAGAAATTGATATGATTTCCCCTTGATTAATGGAAAGATTAATTTCTTTAAGAACTTTTGTCCCATCAAAACTTTTAGAAATATTTTTCGTTAATAATATGTTTTTCATAATTTTACAATATTAATAGTTTTACTTTAGAATCTAAGATGATAAGGACTATATATTTTGGTGGAGGTTGTTTTTGGTGTGTAGAATCAATATATCTTAAACTTAAAGGAGTTGTTGATGTTAAGCCTGGATACATGGGTGGAACAACTATTAATCCAACATATGAGGAAGTTTGTGAAGAAAATACAGGTCATGTTGAGGTTGCAAAAGTAGCTTTTGATGAAACTCTAAAATTAATAGACTTATTAAAGGTTTTTTTTTCAATTCATGATCCAACTACAATTAACAGGCAAGGTGCTGATGTTGGAGCCCAATATAGATCAGCTATTTTTAGTGAAATTTCTGATAGAGCTGAAATAATTGACTTTATTAAAACTATTGAGAAATCATCCTTATTTAAAGATAATATTGTTACTGAAGTAAATGAGGTTGTTGACTTCTACGAAGCAGAAGAATATCATCATAATTACTTTAATAATAATCGGGAAAATAGTTATTGTAAAATTGTAATTTCTCCAAAAATTAAAAAATTTCAGGATAACTTTTCTTCTCTAATTTCTAAATAAGAATTTAAGTCCAATTTTTTTTAGAATTTTTTTTTCAAATTGATAGAAGAATTTATACTGAAAGAAAATAAATCCAAAAAACAATAATAGAGCTTGGTAAATAGGAAAAAGAATTAACATTCTTAATAGCCATGATAAAAGTGGGTTGAGCCCATCAAGATCTCCGAAAATAAATAATATTACAGGTTCTGTAATTAAGACACTAAATGATCCTGTAATACCAAAAACAATGAAGATGATAAATAATTGAAAATTTGAGGTTATTCCCCATTTCTTTTTTAATCTCTTCATTTTAGTATTTCTATAATCTTTTCTGCTAACTCAATACCTATTCTATCTTGTGCCTCAAGAGTAGCTGCTCCAATATGAGGTGATAATGAGATTTTTGAATTCATCAATATTTTAATTTTAGGTTTAGGTTCATTCTCAAACGTGTCAATTGCAGCAAATGCAAGTTTTTTAGAATCTAAAGCTATTAAGAGCTCTTCCTCTTTAACAACGCCTCCTCTAGCAAGGTTAAGAATTCCTGATCCATTTTTCATTAGATTTATTTCCTTCTTATCAATTAAATATTTCTCTGTACCAGGCACATGAAGAGTTATAAAATCTGAATTTTTTAATAAAAAGTCAATTTTTGATGAGGTTAGTTTGAAATTCACTTTTTGATTATCAAAAAACTGTATGTTAATTTCTTGCTCTTCAAACAATTTGTCAGAGAATAGTACTTTCATTCCTATTCCAATTGCTATTTTGGCAACTTCTTGACCAATTCTTCCAAATCCTATGATACCAATAGTTTTACCTGAAAGTTCACTGCCTCTTGCATAAGATTTTTTTAAATCTTTAAAATGAGTGTCTCCTTCTATCGGCATATCTCTGTTTGAATTATGAATGAATCGAACACAACCAAAGAGGTGAGAGAAAACTAATTCTGCAACAGATTTAGAAGACGCAGCTGGTGTGTTTATAACGTTTATACCTTTTGATTTAGCATAATCTACATCTATATTATCCATCCCAACACCACCTCTTCCAATAATCTTTAATCCATTACACCCATCAATAATATCTTTCCTGACCTGTGTAGCACTTCTTACCAATAATACTGTAACATTATTTTTATTGATATATTTAGGTAATTGTTCTTGTGCTACTTTGGTTAACTCAACTTCAAAGCTATTTTTTTCTAATAGTTCTATTCCTGATTTTGATATTCCATCATTAGCTAATACTTTCATTTTTTATTAATTAAAGATTCAACTTCTTTCATACAAGTAACTAAAACTTCAACACTACCTATTTGAAGTGCATTGTATAAAGAAGCCCTATAGCCACCAACAGATCTATGTCCATTAATTCCAATAACGCCTCTTTCTTTACAAATTTTTTCAAATATTTCAGAATTATTATTGTCTGTTAAATTAAAGGTTACATTCATATTACTTCTATCTTCATTTTCTACAAATCCAACAAAGCATGAATTATTATCAATTTCATCATATAAAATATCTGCTTTAGTTTTATTGTCTGATTCAATGCTTTCTAACCCCTTCGTTTTAATTTCTCTTAAATTAAGCAAACATGCATATATTGAAAAAACCGGTGGAGTGTTAAATGAACTGTCTTTATCTATATGGATTTTATAGTTTAACATCGAAGGGATCTCCCTTTGTATTTTCTTAATAATTTCCTTTTTAATTACCACTAGTGTTGTGCCAGCAGGTCCAAGATTCTTTTGAGCTCCAGCGTAAAATAGATCGAAAACTGAATAATCAATATCTCTAGAGAATATATCAGAACTCATGTCAGCTATTATTGATTGATTAAAATTTGGTATAGACTTGAATTGAGTTCCATAAATAGTGTTATTTGTTGTTAAATGAACATAGTCAAGATCAGATGTATTGTTGTAATTTTTAGGTATATAATTATAATTTTTATCTTTTGAGGATGCTAATTCAATAACATTTCCAAAAAATTTTGCCTCTTTCATAGCTTTAGCTGACCAGCTCCCAGTGTTTATATAACCAGCATTATTATATAGAAAATTATATGCAACCATTAAAAACTGAGTACTTGCTCCACCTTGGAGAAATAGACTTGAATATTCATTTGAATCTAGCTTGGCAATATTTAGAACAAGTTCTCGAGCTTCACTAAAAATATCTTTAAACTGATTGCTTCTATGGGAAATCTCAAGTATCGATAATCCAGATCCATTAAGATTAAGTATTGATTTGGATGTTTTTTCAAAAATGTTTTTTGGTAGTACAGAAGGTCCAGCGTTAAAATTGTGAAGTTTTTTGCTCATAATTTAAGTGCAAATATCTAAACTTACATTTAATTATCAACCTAGTAAATTCTATTTTATGTACAAATTGTTAACAAAGATTGAATATTTGATACTATTTTTACATTTTAAAAGATAACAAGTGGCTATAATAATAACAGAAGAATGTATTAACTGTGGAGCATGTGAACAAGAATGTCCAAATAATGCTATATACGAGGGTTTAGAAAAGTGGACGTATAAAAAAGGGACTAATTTATCAGGTAATATTGTATTGCCAAAAGGCAAAGAAGTAGATTCAGATATTGAGAATGACCCTATATCTGATGAGGTTTTCTTTATTGTGCCAGACAAATGTACAGAATGTAAAGGTTTTCATGAAGAGCCACAATGTGCAGCAGTATGCCCAGTTGATTGTTGTGTTCCAGATGAAGATAATATAGAGTCAGAAGATGAACTTTTAGCTAAACAAAAATTTATGCATGATTAATTAAATGAAAGCAGGAATAGTAGGATTACCCAATGTGGGTAAATCAACATTATTTAATTGTTTGTCTGATAACAAAGCTCAAAGTGAAAACTTCCCTTTTTGTACTATAGATCCTAACATTAGTATAATTAATGTTCTAGATTCAAGACTTGATCATTTAAGAAAAATAGTAGAACCAGAAAAAATAATCCCAACAACAGTTAAAATAGTTGACATTGCAGGATTAGTTAAAGGTGCAAGTAAAGGGGAAGGCTTAGGCAACAAATTTCTTTCTAATATAAGAGAAACAGATGCTATACTTCATGTTTTAAGATGCTTTGATGATCCTAATATTGTTCATGTTGATGGGAGAATAGACCCTGTTAATGATAAAGAAATAGTTCAATATGAGATGCAGTTAAAAGATTTAGAGATAGTAAACAAGCGTTTAGAAAAATTAACAAAGACTCTACGATCAGGAAATGATGATTCAAAGAAAGAGATAATAGTCCTGGAAAAAATAAAATATAATTTAGAAAATTCTACTATTAATAAAAATAACTTTACAGATGATGATTATTTAACTTTTATTAAACCTCTTGAATTAATTACATTTAAACCTGTTTTGTATGTTTGTAATGTTAGCGAAAAAGATTTATTGGTTGATAATGAATATGTCAAAAAGGTTAAAGATTTTGCTGCTGCAGAAAATGCTGAAGTTATTCTTATATCCGCAAAAATAGAATCAGAGATAAATGAACTAGATTCATTTGATGAGAAGAAAATCTTTTTAGAGGATATTGGTATGAAAGAACCGGGGTCTAATAAACTGATTAGATCTACATATAAGCTACTCAATCTTCATACATTTTTTACTGCAGGTAAAAAAGAAGTTAAAGCATGGACAGTAGGAATTGGAAAAAACGCATATGATGCAGCTGGTCAAATTCACTCTGATTTTCAGAAAGGTTTTATTTGCTCTGAAGTCATCTCTTATAATGATTACATATATAATGGATCAGAAATAAAAGCTAAAGAAGCTGGGAAAATGAGGTTAGAAGGAAAAGATTATGTAGTGGAAGACGGAGATATAATGCACTTTAGATTTAACATTTAGTATATTTATAAAATAATGCCTGGAACCTCAAACTACACTGAAGAAAATATAAAATCGCTTGATTGGAGAGAGCATATAAGGCTTAGACCTGGAATGTATATTGGAAAGTCAGGTGATGGATCTTCCCCTGATGATGGAATTTATGTATTACTTAAAGAAGTTATTGATAACTGTATTGATGAATTTGTCATGGGTGAAGGTAAAGTTATAGATGTCGTAATAAGTGATTACTATGTTTCAGTTAGAGACTATGGTAGAGGAATTCCATTAGGAAAACTGGTTGAGGTTGTTTCTAAGATGAATACAGGTGGTAAATTCAATACAAAAGCATTTAAAAAATCTGTTGGTCTTAATGGGGTTGGCACAAAAGCTGTTAATGCACTGTCTTCAAAATTTAATGTATCATCAACTAGAGATGGAAAAACTAAAAATGCAGAATTTGAATTAGGAATTTTAAAAAATGAAAATCTTAATTCAAGTGATCAAAAGAATGGAACTTTTGTTATCTTTTTTCCAGATGAATCAATTTTTAAAAATTATAAGTATAGGATAGAGTATGTAGAGAAAATGATTAAATATTATGTTTTTCTTAATCCAGGACTTACTATAGTTATAAATGACAAAAAGTTTTTTTCAGACAATGGATTAAAAGATCTTTTAGAGGATCAAACAAATATCAATGATTTTATATATCCTATTATTCACTTAAAAGGAAATGATATCGAAGTTGCAATTACTCACAGTAGAACTCAGTATAGCGAAGAATATTATTCTTTTGTTAATGGCCAATATACCGTTCAGGGTGGGACTCATAAATCTGCATTTAGAGAAGCAATTGTTAAAACAATTAGAGATTTTTATGGTAAAAACTATGAGTCTTCAGATATAAGAAAATCAATAATCTCAGCAATTAGCATAAAGATAATGGAGCCTATTTTTGAGTCACAAACTAAAACAAAACTAGGTTCATCAGATATGGGCAAGGGTATGAAATCTGTAAGAGTCTTTATTAATGAGTTTGTTAAAAAGAACTTAGATGATTATTTACATAAAAATCAAGATGTAGCCCAGTTAATCCAAAATAAAATAATTAATGCAGAGAAAGAGAGAAAAGACCTCTATGGAATTAGAAAATTAGCAAAAGAAAGAGCGAAAAGGGCAAATATCCACAATAAAAAGCTTAGAGATTGTAGAGTTCATTTAAATGAATTGAAAAAGTCAAACAGACTTGAATCAACAATTTTTATCACTGAGGGTGATTCTGCAAGTGGTTCTATAACAAAATCCAGAAATGTTAATACTCAAGCTGTTTTTAGTTTAAAGGGTAAACCTTTAAATAGTTATGGAATGTCAAAGAAAATTGTCTATGAAAATGAAGAGTTGAATTTACTTCAATCAGCTCTTAATATTGAAGATAATATTGAAGATTTAAGATACAATAATATTGTTATTGCTACAGATGCAGATGTAGATGGAATGCATATTAGGTTGCTAATAATAACTTTCTTTTTACAGTTTTTTCCAGAATTAATTAAAAGCGGGCATTTATATATACTTCAGACGCCAATATATAGGGTTAGAGATAAACAAAACACATTTTATTGCTACAGTGAAGAAGAAAAAAATGAAATTATTAATAGTTCAAAAATCAATTATGAGATTACAAGGTTTAAAGGTTTAGGTGAAATTTCACCTGACGAATTTAAGAACTTTATTGGGGAAAATATAAAACTAGATCCAGTTATAGCTGATAATTCAACCACTATTGATGAATTATTAGAGTTTTATATGGGAAAAAACACTCCAGATAGGCAACAATTTATAATTGAAAATCTAAAGGTAGAACTTGATATTGTTGAATCAAAAAAAGACTAAATGAATAATGATGAAATGATAAGTTTTGATGAATCAGGTTCTCTTCTTAAAGTAGGGGGAATGTACAAGGATTGGTTTCTTGAATATGCTTCATATGTAATTTTAGAAAGAGCTATACCTGATTTATTTGATGGTTTAAAACCAGTTCAAAGAAGAATTCTTCATTCAATGAATACTCTTGAAGATGGTAGGTATAATAAGGTTGCTAATATAGTAGGAACAACTATGCAGTTCCACCCTCACGGTGATGCTAGCATCTCTGATGCTATTATTCAATTAGGTCAAAAAGATTTATTAATAGATATGCAGGGTAATTGGGGAAATATATATACAGGTGACAAGGCTGCTGCATCAAGATATATTGAAGCAAGACTTTCAAAATTTGCATTAGAAGTTGTCTTCAACTCAAAGACAACCAAATGGCAGTTATCTTATGATGGAAGGAAGAAAGAGCCAATACATTTACCTATAAAGTATCCTCTACTTTTAGCTCAAGGGGCAGAAGGGATTGCTGTTGGTTTATCAACAAAGATTTTACCTCATAATTTTAATGAACTTATAGATTCTAGTATAAAGCATCTTAAAGGGAAAAAATTTAAGTTGTATCCAGATTTTCAAACGAGAGGTTTTGTTGATATAAAAAATTATAATGATGGAAATAGGGGAGGGAGGATTAAAGTTAGAGCGAAACTTGAAAAACTAGACGAGAATTCTATTACTATAAAAGAAATCCCTTATGGAACAACAACTGTTTCTTTAATTGAATCAATAATTAAAGCTTCAGAAAAAGGTAAGATTAAATTAAAAAGAATAGAGGATAACACATCTTCAAATGTTGAAATAATAGTTTATTTAATATCTGGATCATCTGTTCCTAAAACTATTGATGCCTTATATGCATTTTCTCAATGTGAAGTTTCTATTTCACCTCTTTCATGTATTATTTCAAATAATAAACCTGAATTCATAGGTGTTAGCGACATATTAAGAACATCAACTGAAAATACTAGAGAGCTTTTAAAAGAAGAGCTTGAAATAGAGTTAGATGAATTAAATAATCAATGGCATAACATTTCATTAGAAAAAATATTTATAGAAAATAGAGTTTATAGAGATATTGAAGATAAAACTTCATGGGAGTCAGTTTTATCAGCAATTGAAGAGGGGCTTAAACCTTATGTTAAAAAGCTCAAAAAAGAGGTTTCTCTTGATGATATAAAGAAGTTAACTGAAATACCAATTAAGAAAATTTCAAAATTTGATTTAAATAAAGTAAATGAAAAATTAAAAAACATTAACATAAATATTGATGAGGTTAATAATAACTTGGGTCATATAACAGACTATGCTATAAAATATTTTGAATATTTAAAAAAGGAATATGGGAAGGAAAGAAAAAGAAAAACCCTAATTCAAGAGTTTGATGATCTAGATAAAAGGAATATATCTATAAAGAATCAAAAGCTCTATGTAAATAAAAAAGATGGATTTGTTGGTACTGGCATGAAGAAAGAGGAGTATTTATTTGATTGTTCTGACCTAGATGATGTGATTGTGTTTACCAAAGAAGGTTTAATGAAGGTTATTAGAGTTGACAGTAAAGTTTTTATAGGTAAGAATATTGAAAAGGTTTTACTTTTTAATGAAGAAAACAAGAAATTAGTTTATAATCTAATTTATAGAGATGGTAAGACCGGGACTAGCTATATAAAGCGATTTAAGGTCTCTGGAGTTATAAGAGATAAGGATTATCATTTAACTCAAGGCAAGCAGGGCTCTAAACTACACTATTTTAAATATCATAAAGAGGGTGATCCGGCAGATAAGGTAATTTATAAGCTTAGTGATAATAAGTCTACAAAGAATTTAAGAATTAAAGAGTATGAAGTTGATTTTGAGGATTATACGATTAAAGGGAGGGATTCTAAGGGTAATATTGCAACTAAATATACTATTGCAAAGGTTTCTTATAAAGAGAAAAGCACTATCTCATTAGCTTCAAAAGAAGATGTGAATGAAATTGAGGTTACAGATGAAAAACAAATCTCTGATGACAAACCTCAAACTAAATTGAATTTTTAGCCCTTAATCCTTATTACTGTCCCCCTTTTTATAATTATTGGCTCATTTACTGATGAGTATTCAAAATCATAGGAATTTTCATAAGTCCTAATTATTTTAATTCTAATAGGTCTTTTTTCTTGATTTGTTTTTGGGTTTACCTTAGTTAAAACAAATTCACAATCATTTACCCAACTAATTGATGAAGAGTCAATTACGTTATTAAATTCTTCAATTTCATAATCTAATGTCCTTGTAAATAAAGACCTTTGAATAGTATCATTTAGTTTATAGGTAAACTCAAATTCACCCATTTTAAAGTTTTCACAATCTCTATCAACACTATAGCACGAGGTTAATAAGAATAGGATAAAGAGTCTTTTTATCATTAATTTATTTATTCTTTAGTATTTCAAATTTATTATTTTCATAAACAAGAATTACAGATTTTACTAAATCTTCATCAATCTTTATCTCTTCCTTAGGTTCCTTTTTAAGATCTAATTCAGGAAACAATGTCATGTTATTATATTCCTGATCTTTGTCAGTGATAGGCTGAATAGGGGTAAAGACCTCACCAGAAAGAAGGTAATTAGCACTAATTCCATCAAAACTTTGTAATATCTTAATTATTAAGTCTAAGCTCGGGTTATTTCTACCGCTTAACACATGAGATATAGAGGATCTAGGAACTCCAATCTTGTCAGCAAAGGATGAACTAGTTAACCCATTAGCAGATATAATTTTTTTAACGCGATCTATAATTTCAGAATGCCTTATCATAAATTATTACTTTCAATATATCTTATAAATAACTGATTAACAGCTATTCGGACTTTTATAGTTCACAATTGTGAATAGTATAATTCAATTGTGAATAGTATAATCCAATTGTGAATATAATAGTAAAAGTAAAAAAAAAAGTGAATAATAGTGTGTTTATAGAGATGATTAGTCAAAATAATTAAGAGAAATTGAGTGATTTGATAAAAACCTTAATAATTAGCAAAAAATTGATGACATAGATAAAAAAATACTTAATATCTTGATTGATAATACAAGAACACCATTTACTGAAATAGCTAAAAGATTACTAGTTTCTGCTGGAACAGTTCATGTAAGGATTAAAAAACTTGAAGATTCAGGTATAATTAAGGGCTCTTCATTAAATCTTGATTATAATCTTTTAGGCTATAGCTTTGTGGCTTACATAGGTATTTTAGCTGACCGTTCTCAGGTCAAACCTATGAGATTCTTGATTCACTTAAAAAGATCCCCAACGTTACTGTTGCTCATCTAATGACAGGGAAATTTAATATTATCTGTAAGATTCGTGCAAAAAGTACTCTTCATGCTAAAGATATTATTATGGAAATGGAGAGAATTGATGGAATTTTAAGACTTGAGAGTATGATATCTCTAGAAGAATCAATTAATGACAAAAAAAGGTTGATGAAGTCTATTTTTAGTGAATTAAAGTTAAAGCATTAACTATTCATTATAAAAATCAAAGGCTTTAAAAAATAGCTCATTATCCACATCTTGATCTATTATTGGATTACCAATACCTTTTAATAATACATATTTCACTTTATTATTATAGTTTTTCTTATCGTAGCTCATTATTTTAAATATTTCCTTTTGGTCTGAAGTTGTAAATGAAATCTTTTTAAAATTCCCTAATAGCTCTTTTTTAATGGATAAGAGGTTTTTATAATCAAATCCATGTATTTTATGTGAAATATAAAGCTCTGTTATTAAACCTACTGCAATAGCTTCTCCATGCTTTAATTTATTTGTCTCTTTAGAAAGAATCGAATAAGATTCAACTGCATGGCCTATGGTATGTCCAAGATTTAAAACTTTTCGATAATTTGACTCATATAGATCTAATTCAACTACTTTATTTTTAATACTACTATAACTATGAATTATATCTTTTATATCATTATTAAAATCAAATTTAACCAGGTTTTTAAATTGTAGCTTTTCATTATCAGTAATTAAGCTATGTTTATATATTTCAGCAAATCCATTGATATATTCTTCCTTACTAAGAGTCTTAAGAAAATCAATGTCAATTAGAACTCCTTTAGGTTTATTGATCACTCCAATTTGATTTTTTATAGATTTGAAATTTATACCTGTTTTACCTCCATAAGCAGCGTCAACCATACATAATACAGTTGTAGGCACATTTATAAAATCAATACCTCTTAGATATGTACTAGCAATAAATCCTCCAAGATCAGTTATAACTCCACCGCCAATATTTATTAATAGACTTTTTCTGTCTGCATTATTAGTATTTAAATATTCCCAAACATCTTTACATGTATCTATACTTTTGCTTTCTTCTCCGTCATTTACTACAACTTTATTAAAGTTAACAATACTTGATTTTTTAATAAATAAATCTAAACAGTGCTTTTCAGTATTATTGTCAAGTAAAAGGAAAACTGATGAATATGAATTATCAGTAATTAATTTATTAATATTTGAATAGTCGTCAATTATCATTGTTAATTTTTGTTTAGATTTACAACAAAATTAGCTAATTATTTTTGATGCTTTTTGATAACACAAAAATTGGTTTCGTTCTTAAATCTAACTTTGAGTTAGAAAAGGCTTATTTTTTATTCAAAATCATTTCAAACAAAGCATTAACCAATTTTGGAAAAATACTTTTAAATATAATTTTAACTTTTAAATTACCTCTTTTATTTATAGTTAAAAGAACTGTTTTTCAACAATTTTGTGCTGGATCTAATCTAGAAGAGTCTATGGAAACAGTTAACAAACTTTTTTCAAAAAATGTTTATTCATATCTGAGTTATTCTGTTGAGGGTGCTCAAAATAACGATTCATTTAAAAAATCTTGTCAAGATGTAATTGATTCAATTGAATTTGCATCAGATAAAAAAAATATTCCCTTTACTGTGTTTAAGCCAACTGCTATTTCAAAAACAGATAATTTAATGAGAGGTGAGATTGACAAAATTACATTTGATAGATTTGATAGAATCTGCAAGAAAGCTTCTGAAAAAAATGTAAAAATTCTTATTGACGCAGAAGAAAGCTGGATTCAAGATTCAATTGATAGTATAGTTTTGATGATGATGAAAAAATATAACAAACAGAAAACAATTGTCTTTAACACTGTACAAATGTACAGACATGATAGATTAGAATATTTAAAGGATTTACATAATTCATCAAAACAAAATGATTTTGAAATAGGAATTAAGCTTGTTAGGGGAGCTTATATTGAAAAAGAGAATATAAGAGCAAAAAAATTAAATTATAAATCTCCCATTTGTGAATCTAAGAAGGCTTCAGATGATAACTTTAATAGTGGAGTTAAATTTATTATATCAAATCTGGATAAGTTTAATCTTTTTTGTGGAACACATAACGAAGAGAGTATATATAAAACAATAAATATGATTGATCAAATGGGTATAGAAAGAAGTTCAGATAAAATATGGTTTGGTCAATTATTTGGAATGAGTGATCATATTACTTTTAATCTAGCTAATGAGAATTACAATATTATTAAGTATCTTCCTTATGGCCCAATAAAAGAAGTCATGCCATACCTCATTAGAAGGGCAGAGGAAAACACTTCAGTAAAAGGTCAAACCTCAAGAGAACTAACATTAATAAAAAACGAAATTTCGAGAAGAAGAAAAGACTAGTTAACTTGCTTAACCTTTATGAAATTAGAGCAATTCTCAATCTCTAATACGATATCTGAGTCTTTCCAAGAACTAACTATTTTGTAGATACCGCAAGGCTTATTTCGAGGGTTACTGTTTCTAAAATCAATTTTCCCATTTAGAATAATTTCTTTAATATCATATACCTTGAAAGAAGTTGTTTCTTCATTTAAGAATTGAATTGAATCTTTACTTATTATATTGTCAATTACTCTTGCATTAGGCATATAATTAAAAGAAGCATTTTTTCCTCGAAAAATAAACATCACAAAAAAGATGCCAATCACTAATCCAATTGAAAAAAAATAAAGTCTTTTTTTAAAAATCATTTTATCATTTTTATTGATCTAAAATTTTGTTTTTTCACTATTAAGAACTTGTTATAATCAACTTTAAGAATTTCTTCAATAATATCTCCCCATTCTATAAAGCAAAGATTTTTTGAATCAAGATATTCAAAAAATCCAATTGAATGAAGTTCATCTATGGTTTTTATTCTATATAAATCAATATGATAGACAATTTTTTTGTCTCTGGTTATATATTCGTTTATTATTGAAAATGTAGGACTATTAACATTATCATTAACTTTAAGGTTTTTTAAGATTTCCTTAATAAGTGTCGTTTTTCCTACGCCAACCTCCCCAGAGAGTAAGATTATATCTGAATTTATTGCTTTTGTTGCTAGTCTAGCAACTTTTTGAACTTCACCAAGGCTGTAATCGATATTCATATTAAGCTATTAAATATAAGGATTTAACATAATTGTTTTAATTTTGCACTTATGAATTTGACTACTAAACAAATTGCAGAAGAAATAAATGGAACTATTGATGGAGATTTGGAAATTAAAATTTCTCAATTATCAAAGATAGAAGAGGGGAAGAAAGGCTCAATCTCTTTTCTGGCAAATCCAAAATATACTGAGTATATATATTCAACTAAAGCATCTGCTGTTGTTGTTTCTAATGATTTTAATCCTTCTGAAAAAGTGTCAACTACATTAATTAGGGTAAAAAACCCCTACCAATCTTTTACTGATTTATTAGAGCTATATAATTCTAATAAAACAGAGTCAAAAGGTATAAGGAAAACATCAATAATAGATAAGAGCTCCTCTATTGGAGATAATGCCTTTATAGATGAGTATGTTATAATCAAAGAAAATTCAATTATTGGGAAGAACTGTAATGTAAGTAGTCATTCCTTTATAGGTTCTAATGTAAAAATTGGAGATAATATTGTTATATACCCAGGAGTTAAAATATTAGATGATACAATCATTGGAGATAATTGTATAATTCATAGTTGTTCTGTTATTGGCTCAGATGGATTTGGTTTTGCGCCTCTAAAGGATGGTAGTTATAAAAAGATTCCTCAAACGGGTAATGTTGTAATTAAGGATAATGTTGAAATTGGATCAAATTGCACAATAGATAGAGCTACTATAGGTTCGACAATAATAAATAATGGTGTAAAGTTTGATAATCAAATTCAGATAGCACATAATGTTGAAATTGGAGAAAACACTGTAATTGCTGGTCAATGTGGAATTGCAGGATCAACTAAAATTGGAAAGAATTGCATGTTTGGAGGACAGGTAGGTGCAATAGGGCATTTAAAGATTGGAGACAATGTTAAGATTGCAGCGCAGTCTGGTGTAACATCAGATATTAAGGATAATCAAACAATCCAAGGAATGCCAGCTATACCTAGCATGAATTTTAATAGATCATATATTCATTTTAAAAACTTATCTGAGATAGTAAAAAAAATAGACAAAAATAATAAGGATAAATGATAAGGAGAACAGTACCGCAAAAGACTATTTCTAATGAGGTTGAACTTAAAGGGGTTGGGCTTCATACTGGTAAAGAGGTTAACATCAAGTTTAAACCAGCGCCTGTTAATACTGGTTTAGTTTTTATTAGAGAAGATTTATCAAATGATAATAAGATAGATGCAAATATTAGACATATATCTAATACTGATAGAGGGACAAATATTGATAATGGTACTATAAGAATTCAAACTTCTGAACATGTTTTAGCTGCTTTAGTTGGTTTGGGAGTAGATAATTGTTTTATATCCCTTAATGGTCCTGAAGTACCAATAATGGATGGTTCATCAAAAAATTTTATTGAAGTTCTTGAAAGGGCAGATATTAAAGAGCAAAATGTTTTAAGAGAGGAATTTTTTCCAGATAAGCCTATAGTTTATAAAGATAAAGTGTCAGGAAGTGAGATACGTTTAGTTCCATATGATAACTATTCTTTAGATACAACAGTAGACTATGGTACAAAAATATTAGGTACTCAAAAAGCTTACATAGATGATATATCTGAATTTAAAAATGAAATCTCAACAGCTAGAACATTTAGTTTTTTACATGAACTTGAAATGCTTCTTGATAATGGATTGATAAAAGGAGGGGATCTTAATAATGCAATAGTTTATGTGGATAAACCATTAGATGAATCAAATATGGAAAAACTAAAAAAAGCATTTAATAAGAGTTCTATATCAGTTACTCCAAATGGAATACTAGATAATTTAAATCTTCATTATAAAAATGAAGCAGCTAGACATAAATTACTAGATATAGTTGGTGATTTAGCTTTAATTGGAATGCCAATTAGAGGAAAAGTAATTGCTAATAAACCTGGTCATACAATTAATGCTAAATTTGCAAAAAAAGTTTCTGATATGATCAAGTCTGAGAGAAAAAATATTGCACCTGTTATTAATTTTTCAAAAAAACCTTTAATGGACTCAGATCAAATAATGAAAATTATACCCCATAGACCACCTTTCTTATTAATTGATGAAATACATGAATTGTCTGATTCACATGCAATAGGAGTGTATAATGCAAGTCCAGATGAGGCATATTTCGAAGGTCATTTTCCTGAATCTCCTGTTATGCCTGGTGTTCTTCAAATTGAGTTCATGGCTCAAACAGGTGGTGTTCTTATATTAGGTACAGTTCCAGATCCAGAGAACTATTTAACTTTTTTTATGAAAATGGATGAAGTCAAGTTTAAAAGAGTTGTTAACCCTGGAGACAAGCTTATATGTAAGTTAGAGTTGATTTCACCTATCAGAAGAGGTATAATTCATATGAAAGGACTTTGTTTTGTCGGTGATGAATTAGCAAGTGAAGGGAAATTCATGGCAAAAATTATTAAAAAAAATAAATAAATATGAATCAACCATTAGCATATGTTCATCCTGGTGCAAAAATTGCAAAAAACGTTGTAGTTGAACCTTTTACAACTATTGATAATAATGTTGAGATTGGTGAGGGAACTTGGGTAGGGCCTAATGTTACTATAATGGAAGGGGCAAGAATTGGTAATAACTGTTTTATTTACCCAGGATCTGTTATTTCTGCTATTCCTCAGGACATGAAATTTGAAGGTGAAGATTCATTATGTACAATTGGAAACAATACAACAATAAGAGAATGTGTAACTATTAATAGAGGAACTAAAGATAGAGGGCTTACTGAAATTGGAGATAATTGTTTAATAATGGCTTACTCTCACATTGCCCATGATTGTTTTGTAGGTAATCATTGTATTTTCTCTAATAATAGTACACTTGCAGGACATATTACAACAGGTGAATATGTTATTTTATCTGGTTTTGTTGCAGTTCATCAATTTTGTCATATAGGATCTCACGCTTTTGTTGCTGGAGGAGCTCTTGTAAGAAAAGATGTTCCGCCATATGTTAAAGCTGCAAGAGAGCCATTATCGTTTGTTGGAATTAATTCAGTTGGTTTAAGAAGAAGAGGATTCTCAAGTTCTAAAATTGTCGATATTCAAAATATCTACAAAATACTTTATCAAAAAATATACAACAATACTCAAGCTCTTGAAATCATTGCTGCTGAATTAAGCCCTACTCCTGAAAGAGATGAGATAATTCAATTTGTAGAAAATTCTAAAAGGGGTATAATGAAAGGATATTTTCAAAGAAGTTAATAAGGTGGCATCAACAAGTGATATTAGAAAAGGATTGTGTATAAAGTACAGTAACGATATCTATAAAATTATAGAGTTTCTTCATGTTAAACCTGGGAAGGGGCCTGCTTTTGTTAGAACTAAACTGAAAAGTGTTACTACAGGAAAAGTAATAGATAATACTTTTGCTTCAGGTCATAAAATAGATGATGTTAAGGTTCAGACTAGTCAATATCAATTCCTTTACAATGACACAGAAAGTTACCATTTTATGCATAATGAAGATTTTAATCAAATTACTGTTTTAAAAGATAAAATTGATTACCCAGAACTTCTTAAAGAGAGTGAGAATGTAAGTATTATTATTAATTCAGAAGATGATAGCATATTATCAGTTGATATGCCATTAAGTGTTATACTGGAAGTTGTTCATACAGAACCTGGTGTTAAGGGGAATACGGCAACAAATGCTACAAAATCTGCTAAATTAGAGACAGGTGCTACGGTAAATGTTCCTTTATTTATTAATGAAGGTGATAAATTGAAAATCGATACTGAAAAGTCTCAATATATCGAAAGAATAAAATAAATTTGCAAAATATCTATTAAAGCAATGAGTATTATAGTAAATAAAGACTCTAAAGTTCTAGTTCAAGGTTTCACTGGAAGTGAAGGAACTTTTCATTCTGAACAAATGATAGAGTATGGAACCAATATAGTCGCTGGAGTTACTCCTGGAAAAGGAGGTATGACTCATTTAGATATTCCTGTTTTTAACTCTGTTTCAGAGGCTGTAAATCAATTAGAAATTAATACTTCAATAATATTTGTTCCACCTATGTTTGCTGCTGATGCAATCATGGAGGCAGTTCAATCTAATATTAAGACAATTGTAGCTATTACAGAAGGAATTCCAACATCTGATATGATTAAGGTAAAAGCTTATATTAAAGATAAGGGTGTTGTGTTAATAGGTCCAAATTGTCCTGGAATAATAACTCCGGAAGAAGCAAAGGTTGGTATTATGCCAGGATTTATTTTTAAAAAGGGTAGAGTTGGGATTGTTTCAAAATCTGGAACGTTAACTTATGAAGCAGCAGATCAAGTTGTGAAATCTGGTTATGGAATTTCAACAGCTATAGGAGTGGGGGGAGACCCAATAATCGGAACAACTCTTCTAGATTCTTTAAAGCTTTTTATGGATGATCCTGAAACAGATATTATTGTTCTTATAGGTGAAATTGGTGGTCAATTAGAAATAGAAGCTGCCACCTGGGTTAAATCTTCTGGGAACAAGAAGCCTGTTGTTGGTTTTATAGCTGGAGAAACTGCTCCAAAAGGAAGGAAGATGGGACATGCTGGAGCTATAATTGGTGGAAAAGATGATACAGCCTCAGCTAAAAAAAGTATTATGAGGGATTGCGGCATTTCTGTCGTTGATTCTCCTGCAGAAATAGGTTCTAACGTTCAGAAAATATTAAACTAATATGAAATTACTTAAAGATAAAGTTGCATTAATAACAGGAGGGAGTAGAGGAATCGGAAGGTCTATTTGTAAATCCTTTGCTGAGAATGGATGTAGTATTGCTTTTACGTATAATAGTTCAAAAGAATCTGCAGAGACTCTTATCGATGAATTGAAAGAATATAATGTGAAAGTTAAATTATATAAAAGTGACGCCTCTAATTATAACGATTCTATTGATCTTTTAGAAACAGTTGTTACAGATTTTGAAAAGATTGACATTTTAGTTAATAATGCTGGAATAACAAAAGATAATTTATTAATGAGAATGGATGATTCAGAGTTTAAAGATGTTATTGATATTAATCTTGGGTCTGTTTTTAATTTAACAAAAGCATCAATTAAGTTTTTTTTAAAACAAAGAGAAGGATCAATAATTAACATTAGTTCAGTTGTTGGGATTAGAGGTAATGCAGGTCAGTCAAATTATGCAGCATCTAAAGCTGGAATTATTGGTTTCTCTAAATCTATTGCATTGGAGCTTGGTTCTAGGAACATTAGATGTAATGTAATTGCTCCAGGGTTTATTGAAACTGAAATGACTGGATCGCTCCCAGAAGAAGTAGTAGAGAAATGGAAAGAAAGTATTCCACTTAAAAGAAGTGGCAAACCAAAAGATGTTGGAAATGCATGTGTGTTTTTAGCATCTGATTTATCCAGTTATATAACTGGTCAAGTTCTCCAAGTAGATGGAGGCTTGTTAACTTAAATAATTATTAAATATGAAAAATTTACCAAATATAGGATTACCTATTATACTATTATCAATTTTACTAATCATTTTTATCTCCAGATCATCTGTTAATATTGGTGCAGGAGAAGCAGGTGTATTATTTAAAACACTTGGTGGAGGTGTACAGACTGATAAACCGCCAAAAGGAGAAGGGTTTAAAGTTATTTTTCCTTGGGATAGAATTATTATCTACAACGTTAAACAACAAGAAGTCCTCGAAAGTATGCAAGTTTTATCTTCAAATGGACTTGAAATAAGACTTGATGTATCTGTCTTATATCAACCTCTGTATGATCAGCTTGGCTTTCTTCATCAAACAAAAGGAGAAAACTATGTAAATTCAGTACTTCTTCCTAATATAAGAGCTGTTGCAAGAAGTGTTGTTGGTCGTTATACTCCTGAACAGCTTTATTCTACAAAAAGAGATGTTATTCAAAATGAAATTTTTATAGAGACAAGAGATAATGTTCTACCTCAATATATTCAGCTTAATTCAGTTCTGGTTAGAGATGTAGCATTGCCAAATGCAATAAAGGCAGGTATTGAAAATAAATTAGTTCAAGAACAGGAGGCGTTAGAGTATGAATTTAGATTGCAAAAAGCTGAACAAGAAGCTGAAAGACAAAGAATTGATGCTGCTGGTAAAGCTACGGCAAATAGAATATTAAGTGCGTCACTGACAGCTAGAATTCTTCAAGAAAGAGGAATAGAGGCTACTCTTAAATTAGCAGAATCACCAAACGCTAAGATTGTAATAATAGGTTCTGGTGAAAATGGACTTCCCATAATACTAAATAATAATTAATATTATAAACTTAATTTCTCACCATCTTTAATAAAAAGGTGGTGAGTTTATTAAACCCATAAATGTCCTATAATTAATATTATGTTAAATTAAATACGGGATAATTATTTGTATATTTGAATATGATTATAAGTACTACACCTAATATAATAGGAAAAACAATAATTAAAACTCATGGTATAGCTAGAGGTAATACAGTTAGAGCGAGAAATTTAGCAAGGGATATATGGGCTGGATTAAAGAATGTTGTTGGTGGTGAAATTAGTGAATATACTAGACTACAGGCACAATCCAGAGAACAAGCAATTCAGAGAATGATTGCTGATGCAAATTCTTTAGGAGCCAATGGTATAGTTAATGTTAGAATTACAACTTCAATGATAATGCAAGGTTGTTCTGAAATTATGGCCTATGGAACCGCTGTAACTCTTGAGTAGATGGATAATAGTGAAATGTTTTTTAGTATGGTAATCTGGTTAGTCATAATAGCTTCTCTTATATATTTATTGGTTAGAAAGATTATAAAAGAGGAAAATGAGGATTATGAAAATAGAGATAATTAATAGAGCTATTTTATAACTCCAAACTGTACAAGATGATATCTTGTATGGAATTCAACTACATCTTTATAGGTTTTACTTTTAATTCTTCCGTGGAAAGTATTCCTTATATAATTCTTTTTATACTCCATTACAAACTTTATTCTGCGTTCTAACTCCTCTTTCTCTTTAATAAAATCAATATTTGTTATACCGTAAGTGTTAAAATACCTTAATGTGGGTAAGTTTCTAAAGTATTTATTAACGTTGTATTTTATAATATATTTTAACCAAAATATATGAAGTTTGCCAAATATTGGAGAAAGTAAAGAAATAGGTGGTTTAAATTTAACTTCATTCACATAAACTTGAATAAATCTGTTACAATGCTTAACCATTTGAGGACATGACATCTTACCCCACTTAGGTTTTGTGTCTTCTTCAAGAAGGTCTATTGATTTTATAACTAAATCTAAGTTGCTCATAATTAATAATTTAGTAGATAATCAAGTCTTTCTTTTAATCTACTCTGAGCCATATAGCCCTTTTCTAAATCTTTTGCAAAAGGAATAGGAGTATCTAATGATCCTACCCTTACTATTGGAGCATCTAAATATTCAAAAATTTCTTCAGAAATACAGCTGGATATCTCTCCCATAAATCCACTAAATTGGCTATCTTCTTGTAAAAGTAATACTTTACCTGTCTTTTTTACCGAATTGAAAACCAGGTCTTTATCCCAAGGAACTAATGAGTTGAGATCTATAACCTCAATCTGCGCTTTATTATAATCTTTTAGCAAATCCAAGATCCAGTGAACACCCATTCCATATGTAACAACTGTAAGGTTGTCCCCTACTTGTCTTATTTTTCCTTTACCTAACTCTAAAGTATACCTATCCTTTTTTACATCTTCTCTAATAGTCCTATATAAATTCTTATGCTCAAAGAATAGAACTGGATTAGGATCATCTATAGATGAATGAAGTAAACCTTTAGCATCTGAAGGAAATGCTGGATATACAATCTTTAGACCAGGTACCTTAGTAAACCAGACTTCATTAGTTTGGGAATGAAATGGACCTGCCCCTACTCCTCCTCCACATGGCATTCTAACAACAATATCAGAGTTTTGAGACCATCTATAGTTTGATTTTGCAATAAGATTAACTATTGAAGTAAACCCAGAACTAATAAAATCAGAAAATTGCATTTCTACAATTGTCTTAAAACCACCTATACTCATTCCATATGATGCAGAAAGTATAGAAGATTCGCATAAAGGTGTATTAAACACCCTATTCTTACCATATTTATCTATTAATCCTTCAGTTATTTTAAAAACACCACCATATTCAGCTATATCTTGTCCCATTATTACTAGGTTATCATGTTCTTCCATTGCTTCATCAATACCATTTTTAATAGAATCAACAAATCTTATGTTTTCTGATGAGTTTGTATTATTATCTATAATAGTTGCTTTGTTATCTTTAAAGACGTCTAAAAGCTCCTTTTGTTGGTTAAAATTAACTTCTGGAAGTGAATTAGCATCCTTCCAATTTATATCTATTTCCTTAGCTATTTTATTTCTTGTCTTTTTGATTGAATCATTAGATATTATTTTTTCCTTTAATAAGAATTTCTCATAGTTCTTGATTGGATCTTTTTTAGCCCATTGATCAATTAAGCTATTCTCAATATATTCTTGACCACTAGCCTCTTCATGGCCTTTGATTCTAAAGGTTTTAAATTCCAACAATATAGGTTTAGGATCATTTCTAATCGATTTTGATACTTTAGAGAGTATTCTATATACATCAATTATATTATTACCATCAACTATATGTGATTCTATTCCATAAGACGCTCCCCTATCTGCAAGATCTTCAATAGCATATTGTTCATTTGCAGGGGTTGATAAGCCATATCCATTATTCTCTATAGCAAAAATTACAGGTAATTTCCATACAGATGCTAAATTAAGAGCTTCATGAAAATCACCTTGACTAGTTCCCCCATCACCTATAAATACAGCACAAACTTTTCCAGTTTTCTTTAGCTTCTCTGATAAGGCAATACCACATGCTACTCCCATCTGCGGCCCTAAATGAGATATCATCCCAACAATATTATATTCAATAGTACCAAAGTGAAAACTTCGATCTCTACCTTTAGTAAAACCATCTTCTTTTCCCTGCCATTGAGCAAATAGTCTTTTCAGCGGAATATCCCTTGAAGTAAAAACACTTAAGTTTCTATGCATAGGAAGAATAAACTCATCTTTATTTAATGCTGAGGTTATACCTGTAGATATTGCTTCTTGTCCGATCCCACTAAACCATTTGGAAATTTTACCTTGTCTTAATAAAGTAATCATCTTTTCTTCAATCATTCTTGATTTAAGCATCTTCTGATAAAGATCAACCAATACTGATTTATTTATATCTGTAATATCAAATTTCATAATGACCAATCAATTTTACTTTTACCAACTGAATCAAGATAATCATTACATTTTCTAAAATGCTTATTACCAAACCAGTAACCCCTATTTGCACTTAATGGTGAGGGATGGCCTGATTCTAATACTTTGTGTTTATGTATATCTATCAATTTCTTTTTTTGTTTTGCAAATGATCCCCATAATAAAAATACAGTATTATTTGTTTCAATAGATATAACTTCTATAACCTTATCAGTAAATATTTCCCAACCTTTATTTTGATGACTTCCGGCTGAATTATTTCTAACAGTTAGTGTTGTATTCAGTAGCATTACGCCTTGTTTTGCCCATTTACTAAGATCTCCTTTGTTATCCTTAAATTTATATCCTAAATCAAATTCAATTTCCTTGAAAATATTAATAAGTGATGGTGGATGCGGAATACCTTTATTGACTGAAAAACAAAGTCCATTTGCTTGATCTACTCCATGATATGGGTCTTGACCTATAATTACAACCTTTAAATCATTGATTGGACAAAAATCAAATGCACTAAAAATTTGAGATCCTTTAGGATAACAAGTTGTCTTAGAGTAATCCTCTTTTACAAAAGCTATTAGATTTTTAAAGTATTCTGAATTAAACTCTGAATCAAGTAGTTTTTTCCAAGATTCATTAATTTTTACTGACATCCTTAGGATCCTTTAATTTTCCTACTGATTTAGCAACGATCATTGAAACAGCTGCATCTCCTGTAACATTTACTATAGTTCTACACATATCAAGAGGTCTATCTACAGCTATTATTAGTGCAAGTCCAGCTTCAGGAATACCAGCCTGACCAAGAACGATTACAAGCATAACTATTCCTGCACTAGGAACAGCTGCAGCTCCAATTGAAGCAAGAGTAGCTGTAACTATTATACCTAGTTGAGCCCCAATACTTAAGTCTAAACCAAATGCCTGAGCAATAAAAACTGCTGCAACAGCTTGATATAAACTTGTTCCATCCATGTTGACGGTAGCACCAATTGGAAGAACAAAGCTTGAAATCTCTTTATCTACTCCAAGTTTATTTTCAACACAATCCATAGTTACTGGAAGAGTTGCTGCACTTGAACTTGTAGAAAAAGCTAATAACTGAGCAGACGATATTCCATTCATAAAAAATTTAGGGCTCCTATTCGTAATTACTTTTACTAAAACATTATATATTATAATCATTAGAATTAACCCAATAATTAATGTTAATGAATACATTCCAAGTGCTATAAATAAATCAATACTAGGAGACTCAACAACTAAGGTTGCTAAAAGTGCAAACACACCATACGGAGCACTTTCCATAATTAAATCAATTAGTTTTAAAATAATTGAATTAAAACTGTCAAAAAAATCTTTAATAGGTTTTGCATGTTTTGGGTCAATCAAGATAATTCCTATTCCAAAGAAGATAGCGAAAAAGATAACCTGTAGCATATTTCTATTATTTGTAGCAGCATCAAATATATTTGCTGGAACAACATCAACAAGTGGTTGAAGTGGACCACTCTCAGATTGTTGTTGTGCTTGTTCCTGCTTCTGTATTCTCTCCTCTTCATATTCTTGAACAAGATCAATTCTTGTTTCTTCAGTTATACTTGTTCCAGGTTGAACTACATTAACCAGGACTAAACCTATAATAACAGCTGTAACTGTTGTGCATATGTATATACCTAGAGTTCTAGTTCCTATTGTTGAAAGCTTTGAAATATCCTTTAAATCAGATATACCCTTAACAAGAGATGCCAGAATTAATGGCATTGCAATTAATTTTAAAAGATTTATGAAAATAGTACCAAATGGTTTAATCCAATCTTTTATTATATCAGATCCAAAAGATGTTTGAGACATTAGTAGCCCAAATACAACTCCTGCAACCATACCAATAATAATTTTCCAATGTAATTTCATAATTAAATTTTTGAGAGTCTACTTAGTAAATAAAAATCAGCTATTACAATTGCTGACATTGCTTCAACGATTGGTACAGCTCTTGGAACAACACATGGGTCATGTCTTCCTTTTCCTTTAATCTTTACTGATTTTCCTTTACTATTAATAGTATCCTGATCTTTCATTATTGTTGAGACAGGTTTAAAAGCAACATTAAAGTATATGTCCATTCCATTTGAAATCCCACCTTGAATTCCTCCAGATAAATTTGTCTTAGTTTTTCCGTCTTTTGTAAAGATGTCATTATGTTCACTCCCTTTCATTTTTGAACCTTTAAAGCCACTTCCAAATTCAAATCCTTTAACTGCATTAATTGAAAGCATTGCTCTTCCAAGTTCAGAATGGAGTTTATTAAAAACAGGTTCTCCTAAACCAATTGGCACATTTCTTATAACACATGACACTATACCTCCTACTGTATCACCAGCCTTTCTTGTTTTCTTAATTAGATTCTCCATCTTTTTGGCAGTTTTTGAGTCAGGGCATCTAACAATTGATTTTTCAGTATTATTAAAATTTACTTTTGAAAAATCTGTATCCATCGATATCTCACCTACTGATGATACAAATGCATTTATTTTTACTGGGTTTATTAATTGTTTTGCAATTGATCCAGCAACAACCCTAACTACAGTTTCTCTTGCTGAACTTCTTCCACCACCTCTATAGTCTCTAAACCCATACTTTTTATCATATACAAAATCAGCATGAGAAGGTCTATATGAATTCATTATATGTTTATAATCCTTTGACTTTTGATCTTTATTTTTGATTATAAAACCTATTGGAGTACCTGTTGTTTTATCCTTAAAAATTCCAGAAAGAAACTCAACAGAATCTGCTTCATTTCTTTGAGTAACAATTTCTGATTGACCAGGTCTTCTTCTATTTAAATCATCATTGACCACTTTGAGATTAATTTTTAATCCTGCAGGGCAACCATCAATAATTCCTCCAAGAGCAGGACCATGAGATTCTCCAAAAGTTGTTAATGTGAAAATTTTTCCAATAGAATTACCAGCCATAAGTAATGTCAAAGATAAGATGTTTAAATCATAATATTCTACCAGGGTTCAATATATTTTTTGGATCTATTGATTTCTTCAATAATTTCATTAACTCAATCTCCTCTTTATTTCTGGTGCATTTAAGATATTCCTTCTTGTCAAGTCCAATTCCATGTTCTGCAGAAATAGATCCATTTACTGATTCTGTATTAGAGTATATAATTTTATTTACTTCTTTAGTTATTGAATCTTCACCAGAGTCCTTACCAATAATAAAATGAATATTACCATCTGCCACGTGACCAAATGGAAAAATAGTTTTAACATCTTCATTTTTTTTAAGTTCAGTAGTTATTTTATCTATGACAACTCCAATTAATGAAGTTGGTATACTTATATCAAAATGTTGATCATATTTTCTTTCATCAGCTAGAACAGAAACATCTTCTCTTATTCCCCATATATTTCTTTGTTCTTTATCATTCTTCCCGATTACAGCATCTTCAATATATCCCTTTTCTAAAGAGTCACTTATTACATCTTCTAATTTACTATAATCATTCTCATAATCAGAACCTGTACTCTCAATAAAAACATAATACTTATGTGTATCAGGTAGGTATTTATTATAATTCGTTTTTTCACTTACCATGGTTTTATAAGTTTCATTCCATAATAATTCAAAACCAGATAAATTGCCTGCTAAATTCTTTTCTAAATATTTTAATAACCTAAGAACATTATCATAACTATTTAATCCTGATAGTGCTGTTAATCTAGATGATGGGAGTTCATAAAGTCTCAATACAACTTTAGTTACAATACCTAATGTTCCCTCACTTCCAATAAAAATCTGTTTAAGATCATATCCTGAATTATCTTTTATAAGTTTTTTAAGTGAATTGATTACTTTTCCATTTGGTAATACTGCTTCAGTACCTAGGACAAGATTTCTTGTCATGCCATATTTAAAAACCCTTAACCCTCCGGCATTAGTTGATACAGCACCTCCAATTTGAGCTGATCCTCTCGCACCAAAATTTAAAGGAAGTAAGAGATCGTTTTCTTCACAGGCATTTATTAAATCTCCTAAAATCACTCCTGATTCACATGTTAAGGTTTTACTTTCTTTATCAATTTCAATTATTTTATCCATTTTTTCTAAAGAAATAACAACCTGTGAATTATTGCTTTTTGTAGCTCCAACAAGATTTGTTAAGCCACCATGAATGACTACTTCTTGATCATTTTCATAACATATTTTCATAATTTCAGATACTTGCTTTGTGTTTCTGGGAAGAAGAACACAAATTGATTCTAATGAAATATCAGTTTTCCAAATATGGTAAAACCTTGATTTTAAGTCATTTCCTTTGATAATCGATGTATCATCAATAACATTTCTGAATTTTTTAATTATATCCATTCTAGTTTAATAAAAAGTTTATTAAATATATTAAAAATGAATTTTTAAATTTGCAATGTTAAACTTTTATTTTAAAACATAATGAGAATCAAATTGATAATAATTTCTTTAATAATTATCTCTTGTAAATCAGGGAATGACTTTACAATTGATGGAACTATTGATGCAGATGATGGATCAAAAGTATATATACTTCAGGCTGATCAAAACAATCAACCATTTATAAAGGACTCTACTGTAATTAAAAATTCTAAGTTTGAGTTTAGTGGACAAGCAGCTACACCAGAAATGAGCTATTTTCAAGTTGAAGGTGTAAACGGATATGTGTTATCAATAATAGAAGCAGGAAAGATTAAAGCAGAAATTTATAAGGATAGCGTAACAACATCTATAGTAACAGGTACAAGGTCTAATAATGACTTTAACAAATACAGAGATGAGACTAAATCTTTAGTTGAAAATATTAATAAGTTAGCCTATGATCAACAACAGGCAATATTTAATAATAATATTGAGTTAGCATCAAAATTAAGGAAGGATATTAGTAGAAATGAACAAGAGATAATGCTTTATGAGTGGGATTTTATAATTAATAATGAAGACTCCTATATGTCTGCTCTTTTGTTAGAGGTTTTTATGATTGAGAATAAAGTTAATAAAGATAGTATTATAGAAGTCTATAATACGTTTAGTAATAGAATCAAAATAAGTAATGTAGGTAAAAATATTGCTGATCTATTAAGGCAATATGAAGATCCAATTAATGTTGGAGAATTAGCGCCAGATTTTACTGCTCCCTCTTTAGATGGAGGAAACATCACTTTAAGTGAAAATTTAGGTAAAGTTACTTTGATTGATTTTTGGGCAGCATGGTGCAGACCATGTAGAATAGAAAATCCAAATCTTGTCAGATTATATAAAAAATACAATTCTTCTGGACTTCAAATAATTGGCGTTTCATTAGATAGAACCAAAGAGCAATGGGAAAAGGCAATTTCAGATGATAATCTTCCATGGATACATGTCTCAAATCTTGACTTTTGGAATGATCCTATAGCACGACAATATAGTATTAGAGCAATACCTCAATCTTTTTTATTAGATGAGAATGGATATGTTATAGCAAAAAATTTAAGAGGTCTAAATCTTGAAGAAAAAGTTGAATTAGCTCTATCTATAAAAAAATAAGGATTGCATTTAATAACTTTTTTAATTTTTTACCCCATATTTAGAATTATCTCTATTCTACCTTTTAGATTAATATATATACTATCTGATTTTGTATATATTATAATATATAAGCTAATAAAATATAGAGTTAAATTAGTCAGGAATAATTTAGAATTAGCCTTTCCTGAATATTCATCAACTAAAAGATTGACTATAGAGTCAAATTTTTACAGACATTTCTGTGATATTATGCTAGAATCAATTAAATCAATGGGGATGACTAAAAAGCAGATTCTGAAAAGATATGAGTTTAAAAATCAAAGTATTGTTTATGATTTATTGAAAAAAAATAAAAGTATAGTTCTTTTAATGGGTCATTATTCAAATTTTGAATGGGCTATGTCAGTTGGTCATTACTTAGACAATGTCAAAGGTGTTGGTATCTATACGCCAATAACTAATAAATATTTCGAAAAGTTAATGCAAAAAGTTAGAAAAAGACATAAAGGATATCTTCTATCTAGGTATAAGGTTCATGATTATATGAAATCAGAAGAAGAAAAAAACAATTTAAATATATATGGATTTGCTACAGATCAATCTCCAAGGCCTACAGAGAAAACATATTGGAGGAAATTCCTTAATGTTAACGTTCCTTTTTTCACTGGTGGAGAAAGAATAGCAAATAAATATGAATATTCGATAGTTTTTGGATTAGCTAAAAGAGTTAAAAGAGGGTACTATACATTTAATATATTTGGAACTACAAAAAAAACTGATCATCCATACGACATTACAAATCAATTTGTAGAATTTATTGAAAAGCAAATTCGAGAACATCCTTCAGAATATTTATGGACACATAATAGATTTAAGTATAAAGACCTATATGGAAAATTTAATTAAATGTTTTTACTAAATCGTAAAACTGATTTGCTAATTCATCAGCTTCTTCTTTTGATTTTGATTCCGTAAAAATTCTTATTATTGGTTCAGTATTCGATTTTCTCAGATGTACCCAACTTGAATCAAATTCTATAAAAACCCCATCAATAAGTATTGGATTGTATTTTGAATATTTATCTGATATACTTGAAAGTATTGAATCAACATTTAAATTCTCAGATAATTTAATTTTTAATTTACTCATAAAGTATACAGAATATCTTTTTTTAATCTCAGAAACTTTTTCTTTAGTTGTAGTTAATAATGAAAGAAAAAGAGCAGTTCCAATTAGAGCATCTCTACCATAATGAAGATTCGGATAGATAATTCCACCCCCTCCTTCTCCTCCTACAACAGCTTTAACTTCTTTCATTTTTTTTACAACATTCATTTCTCCTACAGCTGTATAGAAATATTCACAACCATGTTTTAAAGTTATATCTCTCATAGCATTTGATGATGATAAAGTTGAAACTGTATTTCCTTTGTTTTTAGATAAAACATAATCAGAACATACAACTTGAGTGTACTCTTCTCCAAAAATGACTCCATTTTCATCAAAAAAAACTAATCTATCTACATCAGGATCAACTGCTATTCCAAAATCAGCATGTTCTTTTTTAACTTCTTGAGATAATTGTGATAAATTTTCAACTAATGGTTCAGGGTTATGAGAGAATTTTCCAGAAATTTCACCATTTATTAATTTATAGTTTATTGATAATTTATCTAATAGCAAAGGAATTGCTATTGACCCACCAGAATTAATTCCATCTACTATAATATTTAAGTCCATAGATTTTATTTTTTCAACAGGGATTATTTCTAAGCTCAATATCTCGTTAACATGATCTTCAATTAAATTTTTATAAGTATTAATAGAACCTAAATTCATACTATTCTTATACTCAAAATTTGTAGTATTAGAGTAAGTTATAACTATATTCATATCTTCTCTGGATAAAAACTCTCCTTCATCATTAAAAAACTTTAACCCATTATACTCCTCAGGGTTATGACTGGCAGTAATCATAATCCCTCCATGAGATTTATCAGTCAAAACACCCCAACATAATGTAGGAGTGGTTGATAAACCAGTATCTATTACATCAATTCCCATTAGTGAAATCGTACGGTTAACTATTGTATGAAAATTTTTACCTGTTGCTCTTCCATCTCTGCCAGTAGTAATAGTTAATTCTTCGGTGTTATACTTTTCTTTTAAAAATTTACAAAAAGCTGATATTGAGGTAACTATATCAAATGGTGTTAAGTTTTCTTTTGGGGGACCTCCTACTGTACCTCTAAATCCTGAAATATTTTTTATTAAGGTCATATTTAATTGTAAATATATAAATTGTAAATTACAGAGAAATTGGTTTATGAGAAGTGTTTTAGTTTTTATTCTTTCCGTATTAATTATTTCATGTGACAAGACCTATAATCCTACTGTAGTATCTGCTAGAAAAGAAGCATCAGAAATTGGTGTTGAAATAATGAAAAAAGGTGGAAATGCATATGATGCAATGATAGCAGTTCATCTTGCACTTGCTGTTGTTCATCCTACTGCTGGAAATATTGGTGGAGGCGGATTCTTTGTATATTATAATTCAGATGGTTCTAGTGGTTCATTAGATTTTAGAGAAATGGCACCTGGTAAAGCCTTTAAAGACATGTATTTAGATAAAAATGGTAATGTTATACCTGATATGAGTACACTAGGAGGAGCAGCTGTCGGTGTTCCTGGATCAATTTCTGCTATTTTTGAAATACATTCTAAGTTTGGCACACTTCCAATAGAAGATTTATTCCAACCCGCTATTAAACTTGCTCAAGAAGGATTTATTGTTACTGAAAATCAATCTTCGTCTTTATCTGGAAAACTTGATGATTTTATTAAAATTAATGGTAAAAATTCTCTTTACTCCAAAAGGTATTATAAAGGAGATACTATTAAGAATACAAAATTTGCTGAAACATTATCTAAAATTTCTAAAAATGGTTCTAAAGCATTCTATGAAGGTGAGATAGCTGAAATGATTATTGATGAGGTTATAGAATCAGGAGGTATAATGACAATTGAAGATCTTAAAAATTATAAATCAATATGGAGAGATCCACTCATCTTTAAATATAAAGATCTTGATATAATTTCAATGTCATTACCCTCAAGTGGCGGAATATTATTGGGGCAAATGCTAAAAGCAATTGAGGATTATGACATATCACGTTACGGACATAACTCACTTAATGCTATCCAGCTAATGGTAGAGGTTGAGAGAAGAGCATATGCAGATAGAAGTCATTTTATGGGAGATCCTGATTTTATGAATTTACCTGTTTATGAATTAATTGATAAGAAATATATTCAAGATAGAATGAATAATTTTTCTTGGGATATAGCTACTCCATCATCAGAAATTAAACATGGAAATGTAATAATAAATGAAAGTGATGAGACAACACATTATTCAATAATAGATAAATATGGAAATGCAGTTTCAGTTACTACTACACTAAATAATAGCTATGGTTCAAAAGTTTATGTTGAAGATGGCGGTTTTTTTCTCAATAATGAAATGGATGATTTTAGTTCAAAACCAGGTCATCCAAATTTTTATGGACTAATCGGTAGTGAAGCAAATTCAATTCAACCAAAAAAGAGAATGCTTAGTTCAATGACTCCAACTATTGTTTTAAAAGATAATAAGCCATCATTAATCGTTGGAACTCCTGGAGGTGCAACAATTATTACGTCTGTATTTCAAACTATATTGAATGTTTATGAATTTAATATGAATGTTCAGGATGCTGTTAATGCTCCTAGATTTCATCACCAATGGCTCCCAGACGTAATTATAATAGAAAAAAGAGGACTTTGGGACTATGGAAATGGTTCAGATAATAGAATTGATTCATTGTTAAGAAATAAGAATTATAATGTTATTTCACTTCCTTTTGAATCTGAAATGTCAGGAATGTCTCCAAGATCTTCTATAGGAGCTGTAGATGCAATATTTATAGATGAAAATGGAAAAGTTTCAGGTGGTGCTGATTACAGAGGAGATGACTTTGCTGCAACATTAAAATAGATTATTTTTGCAAAAATCTATTAATTTGAACAACTCGATTCAGATAGAAGGAGCAAAAGTCCATAATCTAAAAAATCTTGATTTAAATATCCCAAGAGATGAATTAGTTGTTATTACTGGTTTATCTGGAAGTGGCAAATCATCTTTAGCTTTTGATACTATATATGCTGAGGGTCAGAGAAGATATATGGAGACTTTCTCGGCTTATATAAGACAGTTTGTAGGAAACTTTGAAAGGCCAGAAGTTGATAAAATTGAAGGTTTATCTCCTGTAATTGCAATTGAACAAAAAACAACAACTAAAAACCCGAGATCTACAGTTGGAACTATAACAGATATATATGACTTTATTAGATTATTATATGCAAGGATTGGTATAGCTTATAGCTATAAATCAAATAAAAAAATGATTAAGAATAATGATGATCAAATCATAATATTAATCTGTAAAAATTATTTAAAACAAAGAATTATAATTCTTTCTCCTATTATTAGATCACGAAAAGGCCATTATAGAGAACTTTTTGAAAACTTTATAAAACAAGGATTCTCGAAAGTTATTGTTGATGGAGAGATTGTAGATATTAAACAAGGAATGAAATTAGATCGTTATAAAGTTCATGATATTAGTTTAGTAATTGATAATCTTTTTGTTGATGATGATTTTGAATCAAAAAAAGTTTTGACAGAATCTATTAAAATAGCTATGAAATATGGAAATGAAACTATTTTTATTCTTGATTCTGAATCTGGTTCTCCAAGATATTTTAGCAGAAATTTAATGTGTCCTGATTCAGGTATATCTTACCCTAAACCTGAACCAAATACATTTTCATTTAATTCTCCTAAAGGAATGTGTGAATCTTGCTTAGGTCTAGGTATAGAGTATGTATTAAATATAAATAAATTAATCCCTGACAGTTCCGTTTCTATAAATGATGGTGGTATTTCTCCAATTGGGAAAAAAGATAATTCATGGATATTTAAGCAACTAGAATTAATCTCTAAATATTATGATTTTTCAATGAATACTCCTATTAAAGATATACCTAAAGAAGGATTGGATTTTATTTTAAATGGAGGTAAGAAAAATTTTACAATTAATTCTAAAGAACTTGGTTTAAGTAGAGAGTATAATATTGATTATCAAGGTATAGAGACTTTTGTAAAGGATCAGTTAAATAATAATGAGTCAAAAAACTTAAGAAGATGGGCTGTCCAATTTCTAGATAAAAACACATGTAAATCGTGTAATGGAAGTAGACTTAAAAAGGAGTCAATGTATTTTAAAATACTGGACAAGAATATTAATGACTTGTCAACTATGGACTTAATTGAGCTGAGTATGTGGACTAAAGATTTAGGAGGTAAGTTATCAAAAAGAGATTATAAAATTTCAGAAGAAATCATAAAGGAATTAAGAGTTAGAATTAATTTCTTACTAGATGTTGGTTTAGAATATTTAAGTTTATCTAGATCATCTAAATCTCTTTCAGGTGGAGAAGCACAAAGAGTTAGGTTAGCAACTCAAGTAGGATCTCAATTAGTTGGGGTTCTTTATATTCTTGATGAGCCTAGTATTGGCCTGCATCAAAAAGATAATATTAAATTAATAAATTCATTAAAAACTTTAAGAGATTCAGGTAATTCAATAATTGTTGTTGAACATGATAAAGAAATGATCTTAAATGCAGATCATATAATAGACCTTGGTCCAAGTGCTGGATTAAAAGGAGGTGAGATTTTATATGAAGGATCGCCAGACAAAATACTTAAAAAAAGAACGTTAACATCTGATTATTTAACTGATAGAAGACAAATAAATATTCCAAATAAAATAAGAGCCGGTAATGGTTATAAAATTAATATCTCTGGATGTATTGGGTATAATCTAAAGAATATAGATGTTTCTTTTCCATTAGGAAAGATGATTGCAGTTACAGGAGTTTCGGGTAGTGGAAAGTCAACACTAGTAAATGAAACGTTATATCCAATTTTAAATTCAATTATATATAGTGGAGTTAAAAACCCTTTAGAGTATAAAAATATTGAAGGTGTTGAAAATATAGATAAAGTTGTTGAAGTTAATCAACAGCAAATTGGAAAAACTCCAAGAAGTAATCCAGCCACTTATACTGGTATGTATTCAGAAATTAGAAAATTATTTACAGAAACTATAGAATCTAAGATAAGAGGTTATAAACCAGGAAGATTTAGTTTTAATGTTAAAGGAGGAAGATGTGAAGAGTGTAAAGGTGCTGGAAAAAGGATTATTGAAATGAATTTCCTTCCAGATGTTATAGTAGACTGTGAATTTTGCTTTGGTAAACGATTTAATAGGGAAACCTTAGAGATTAGATATAAGGGTAAATCAATATCAGATATTTTAAATATGAGTGTCTCTGACGCATGCTCATTCTTCTCTCCTATTCCTAAAATAGCTAATAAATTAAAAACACTAGAAGATGTAGGCTTAGGTTATATAAGATTAGGTCAATCTTCAGCTACACTGTCAGGTGGAGAATCTCAGAGAGTTAAACTTGCCAGTGAATTATCTAAAAGAGATACAGGGAAAACCTTATATATATTAGATGAGCCAACTACAGGTCTTCATTTTGAGGATATAAGAGTATTATTAAATGTTTTGAATAAATTAGTAGATAAAGGGAATACGATTATTATAATTGAACATAATATGGATGTTATCAAACAAGTTGATCATATAATTGACATGGGACTAGATGGTGGGAAAAAAGGCGGTGAAATTATAGACTATGGTTCTCCAAAAGAAATTATTAAAAATAATAAAGGATATACAGCTAAATATCTATCAAAAGAATTTAAACAATGAAAGATATCCATAATAAAATCTTATATTATTTTCTCTCTTTATTAATCGTTTTAATTAATAATGTTTATTCTCAAGAAACACATTCATATAATATTGATGCAAAATTAGATATAGAAAAAAATATTATTGAAGTTGAACAGTCAATAAAGTTTAAAAATATATCTAATAAAAATCTTACTGCAATATATCTTGAAGATTGGTCAAATTCATTTAAGAATAATGAAACTAATCTTGCTTCTAGAATTACAGATGAATATGATAGAAGGTTTTCATTTTCATCAAAAAATAGACGTGGTTTTACAATTCTTGATAAAATTCAAATCGGCTCTATAAATCTAGATTGGTCAAGACTTATAAATAATAATGATATTATAAGAGTATCTCTTAATAAAGAAATTAAACCTAATGAATCTGAATTAATAAATTTAAAATACTCAATTAAAATACCTGATGAAAAGTTTACAGGATATGGTTATGGAAATAATTCAGATTATTATTTAAAAAATTGGATAATATCCATATCTGCAATCAGTAATAATATTTGGCTAAAACAGTCAAATCTTAATTTAGATGACCAATCATTACAAAAATCAAATTATCTGATAAAACTTGAAATACCTCAAACTCATACCTCAGTGTCAAATCTTAGTAATATTCTTGAGAAGAATATACAGGGGCAGACTAAAAGAATAACATATAGTGGCTCAAATATAAAGGAAGTAGAATTTATTATTCAAAAAGAAAATGATTTTGAAAAATTTGTTACCTCAAAAATTGAAATAATTTCAGACATCTTTTCTGATTCTAATAATTTAGACACAAATATTAAAGTAAAAAGAATTGCAACATTCGTCGAAAGATATTTCCCTAAATCTAAAATCAATAAACTATTAATACCTAAAAGAGATTATGATAGAAACCCATTCTATGGGTTAAATGAACTTCCTAATTTCATAAGTCCATTTTCAAAAAGTTTTCTTGAAGAGATTACTTTTCTTAAATCATTTATTGATAATTACCTTAATGAGGAAATTAAAATTAATAAAAGAAAGAATCATTTTATTTATAATGGTTTAGCAATATTTCTTGTCAGCAAGTATATAGATGAATATCATAGTAAAGTTAGATACTTAGGTAGATTATCTGGTTTTAAAATTCTAAAAAACTATAAATTGTCAAATATACGTTTCAATGAGCTGTTTATTCACTACTATGAGTATATACAAAGACTAAATCTTCATCAAAGTGACCTGCAATCTGGAGAAACACTTACAAAAGCAAATTATAATATTTCTTCACCATACCATACAGGTATAGGTTTATTATATCTTGAGAGTTATATAGGCAATGACAATTTCATTGATATAATTAATAAACTAACTAATCTTCCATTAAATAATGATGATTTTGAAAGTATCTTAATGAATTCTACAGATAAAAATATTGACTGGTTTATTGACGAATATTTAGCTAAAAGACAATCATTAGATCTAAAAATTGAAGTATCAAATGAATTGAGGAAAATAACCTATAAAGTATCTGAGAAAAACAATAGATCTATTCCATATAAAGTATCATTAATAAAAAATGATTCTATATTATTTTCTAAATGGCATGATAAATACATTGAGTATCAAATACCTAATCTAAATGCTGATTATATAGCAATAAACCCCCTAATTCAACTCCCAGAGATAAACAAATCAAATAACTGGTATTATCTAAAAAATAATGGCTCAAAGCCAATTAAAGTATTACTCTTAAGAGATATTGAAAACCCTAAGCTTAAAAAACTTTTTTTAAGACCTGAGTTTACATATAATTATTATGATGGCGTTTCACCTGGTTTAAATATATTTAATACAGGTATTAAGTATAAAGCATTTAATTTTGAATTACTACCTCAATTCTCTACAAAAGAAAATACTTTAGTTGGATCAAGTAAGGTTACATATAATTTGCAAAACGAAAACAAAAACAACTATTCTACAATATTTAATTTATTCTATATAACAAATCATTATAAAGAAAATCTTAGATATCAAGTTTTCTCCCCTTCAGTCTCAATGCTATTTAGAGATAACAATAATCTAAGATCTAATGTGAAAAAACTACTATCATTCTCAATGTTTAGTGTTGATAAAGATGTTTATGAGAAAAACCCTAATGTATTAGAGAATTATACAGTATATAACTTAGGTTATACCTATTCAGATATAGGTATATCAAAATACTTAAAAACATCTGCAAATACTGCATTATCAGATAATTTTGGTAAGCTTAGTGTTGTTTTTGATTATAGAAAACTTTTTAAAAATAATAGACAATTTCAGTTTAGATTTTACTTTGGAAAATTTTTATGGAATAATAAATCATATGATAATTTTAGAAATTATCTTGGGCGTTCTGATGGGTATCTTCTTCTTGATGAGTATCTAGGTAGATCTGAAAGTACAGGATTACTAAGTCAACAGTTTATAATGGCGGGTGGTGGTTTTAAATCTATTTTCGAAAACCCAAAATCAAATGATCTTATGATTGCAACTAATATAAACATAGGTTTATGGAAGTGGTTTGAAGGGTACTTAGATCTGGGTATACTAAAAGATAAAGACCAAAAGACAAGAGATTTTTATGGCACAGGAATTAAATTAAACCTTCTTCCTGACTTTTTTGAACTATACTTTCCAATAAGCTCTTCAAATGGAATAGAGATTGATGATTATAGGTATTATAACAAGATTAGATTTGTTCTTTCATATGAAGTTGACTCATTAATTAATTTATTTTCTAGAAAATGGTTCTAAAATATTATTTGCATTAATATTTGTAATTTTGTTTGAACAAATAAGAGATGAGACACAGAAATGACTGGAACCTGACAACAATCTCAGCTCAAAAGTTTAACGACAAATTAAAATAGGTACTTTATAATCAATTAGAAATTTAATTATGGATAAGAAAGTTGGGGTAGGATTAATCGGTTCGCAGTTCATATCAAGCATACATGTAGAAGCCTTAAGCAGAGTAAGAGATTCAGAAGTTTTAGCAGTAATGTCACCTTCTGAAGGGCATGCCAAGAGTTTTGCAGAAAAGTTTCATATTCCAAATCACTTTACTAATCTGGATAAAATGTTAGCAATGCCAGATTTAGATATGGTGGTGATAGGAGCTCCTAATTATCTACATTGTGAAATTACATTGAAAATCGCCAAAGCTGGAAAGCATATAGTGGTTGAGAAACCGCTTTGTATGAATTTGAAAGAGGCAGATTTAATGATTGATGCTTGTAAGCAAGCTAATGTAAAACTTATGTATGCTGAAGAGCTTTGTTTTGCACCTAAATATGTTCGTATGAAAGGGTTGCTTGATCAGGGAGCTCTAGGGAAACCGGTACTCTTTAAGCAGTCAGAGAAACATGATGGGCCTCATGCCGATCACTTCTGGGATGTAGAACGGTCTGGAGGAGGCGTTACTATGGACATGGGCTGTCATGCTATCCAATTCTTTCGTTGGTTGCATCCGGGTAAAGCTATCAAATCTGTTTATGCTCAAATGATGACCAGCGTACATAGTGATAAAACAAAAGGAGATGATAACTCAATTGTGATACTAGAATTTGAAGATGGTGTAGTAGCTGTGATGGAAGAAAGCTGGACCAAATTAGGAGGCATGGACGATAAAGCAGAGATACATGGTTCAGAAGGAGTAGCGTATGCTGATGTGCTTCAGGGTAACTCCATTCAAACTTATAGCAATAAAGGCATTGATTATGCGGTAGAAAAAGCAGGAAACACTATCGGGTGGAGCTATACTATGTATGAAGAAAGTTGGAACTACGGTTTTCCTCAAGAGTTTGAGCATTTTGTGGATTGCGTTAAAAACAACAAGCAACCCTTAATAACAGGAGAAGATGGCAAGGCTGTTTTAGAAGTAATTTTTGCAGCCTATGAATCAGCAGGTTTAGGAAAAAAGGTAATGCTACCTTTTAAATCTGATGTAGATAAGCCGTATAAATTATGGAAGAAGAGGAGTCATTATAGTCTATAAATTTATTTATATAAAAATCAAATTTATCTTAATTGAATATTTAATTTATAAAGAGTTGTTGTATGGGTCATAAAACAGGTTTACTTACAGAAGGTTCTTCAAAAAAAGACTATCATATTGTTTTATTGGTTATGTTGGTGTTCTTTGTTATTTCATTTATCACCAACATCCTCAATTCAATCATTGTAGATGTCAAAGAAAGTTTTGATCTGAGTTTAACCATGACTGGCTTCTTACCCTTCACCTTCTTTATTGCCTATGGGGTTATGTCTATTCCTGCTGGATTCTTGTCTGAAAGATTTGAAAATAAAGCGTTGCTTAGCTTTTCATTTCTTTTAATGACACTTGCTTCTCTGGTTTTCGTGTTTGTGCCAACACATATTGTTTTTAGTTTTACCCTCTTTGTCCTTGGCAGTTGTATGGCTATTTTACAAGTCATCATAAATCCCATGTTGCGTGTTGCGGGTGGGGAGGAACATTTTGCATTTAATTCTGTGGTAGCACAATTAGTTTTTGGTGGCGCTGCTTTTACTAGTCCTTATTTATACAAGTATTTAGTCAATGTTGACGCTAATGAAAACTGGGCTACTACGCTTCGCAGTTTCGTTCCTGAACATATTCCTTGGGCTTCATTATACCTAGTTTTCTCGGTCTTCTGCTTTGTTTTAGTGCTTATTGTGTTGCTCACAAAGTACCCTACATATGAAAAAGTAGAAGATGAAAAAGCTGGGGATTCAATATCCTATATGACGTTGATAAAAAACAAGTATACACACTTATACTTCTTGGGTATCTTCTGTTATGTTGGAATTGAGCAAGGTGTAGGAAACTGGATTTCTCAGTTTTTACAGGAATATCATCAAATAGACCCACAAACTTTTGGCGCCAATACAGTTGCATATTTCTGGGCAATGTTGACCGTTGGTTGTATTTTAGGACTTGTCTTGTTAAAGATATTCGATAGTCGAAAATTACTAGTCGGAACCACAGTTATCACTATCGTATGTTTGTTTTTTGCACTCTTGGGTAATTCTTCTATATCGTTGTTTGCTTTTCCGATGCTTGGATTTTTTATTTCAGTGATGTGGCCTATCATTTTTTCTTTAGGTCTGAATTCAATCAAAAATCATCACGGATCTTTATCTGGGATTTTGTGTACCGGAATTGCAGGAGGAGCTATTTTGCCTTTTTTAATTGGAGTAATTGGAGAAATAACTTCTTTAAAAACAGCCCTATTTTTCATAATAATCCCCTTATTGTTTATATTATCCATAGGGTTTTGGGCAAAGCCTTTGATAACTAATAAAATTCTTAAATCAAAAACAAAGAGCAAATGAAAGAATATATAGGGGTTGACCTTGGCGGAGCTTACTTTAAAGCTGGTCGTGTATTCGAGGGTAGTGTACGTTCGGAAGCATCAAATGCAGTTCATAGAAACAGTACAGAATCAGAACTTTTTGACAGTCTTTTTTCAATATTAGATTCTGTAATTACTAAAAAAACAATCGCAATTGGGGTTGGAGTTCCAGGAATTGTAGCAGCCGATAGCGGGATTATTTATGACCTAATGAATCTTCCTATATGGAAGGAAGTTCCACTTAAAAAAATATTAGAAAATCACTATGGTTTGCCAGTATTTTTAAACAATGATGCTAATTGTTTCGCAAAGGGAGAACATATTTATGGCCATGGAAAACCCTATTCTAATTTTGTTGGACTCTCCATCGGAACAGGATTAGGTATGGGTGTAATTATTGAAAATAAATTATACAATGGCTTGCTATGCGGAGCTGGAGAAATTGGAATGGTTACCTATAAAGATAGCAATATAGAAAACTATGCAAGCAGTCTCTTCTTTGAAAAGCAATTCAATGCAAGTGCAAAAAAAATGAGTTCCTTGGCTATTCAAGGTAATTCTATTGCAATAAAGGCATATCATGAATTTGGTATTCACTTAGGAAACGCCATCAACAACATTAACTATATGCTAGCCCCAGAAGCCATTGTGATTGGTGGTTCTATCACTAAGGCATACCCCTTATTCAAAAGTTCGATGGAAGAAACTCTAAAAACGTTCGCTTTTACCAAACAGATTGAATGTTTAAAAATTGAAGTCTCTAGCTTAAAGGAGAGCCCTGTTTTAGGAGCTGCTAGCCTATGCGTTAAATAAAGCAACTTTAATTTTTCTTCTGTAATAGACTTCTCGAATCACTTGAGGAATAGAGTGGAAAATTTCTAGAAAATGCTTCTAAAATATTAATGCAAATAATATTTGTAATTTTGTCAATCCTATGCTTACAAAAACTCAAGAACAGATAAATTTAAAAGAATTCAAAGAAAAGGTCATAAATGACTATAGAACTGTCTCTTTAAGCAGGGAAATAAGTGTTATGGGAAGAAGAGACGTATTGTCAGGGAAAGGAAAATTTGGGATCTTTGGAGATGGTAAAGAACTTCCTCTAGTTGTTCTTAGTCACTTTTTTAAAAATGGTGATTATAGATCAGGCTATTACAGAGATGGAACACTACTTCTAGCTCAAGAATTACTTTCGCCAAGAGAGATATTTTCTACCGTTTATGGTCATGCAGATGTTACTTATGAAAGAATGTCAGGAGGTAGACAAATGGCAGGTCATTTCTTGTCGGAAATGATTAATAGCTCTAAGGAATGGATAAATCAGACTAATATAAAAAATCATATTTCAGATGTCTCCCCTCTTGCAACACAAATGTCAAGATTAGTTGGACTTGGTTTGGCATCAAAAATTTATAGATATAATAAAATTAAAAATTCAAGTAAATTTTCAAATAATGGAAATGAAATAGTATGGGGTTCTATTGGAAACGCTAGTACAAGTCAAGGAGTCTTTTTTGAGTCAGTTAATGCATGTGGTGTTCTCCAAATACCTGCAGTAATAAGTATATGGGATGATGAATATGGCATCTCTGTTGATAATAAGTACCATACAACCAAAGAAAGTATATCTAAAGCTTTAAATGGATTTAAATTAACTAAAAATCAATCTGGAATTGAAATATTAAAGGTAAAAGGATGGGATTATGCCTCATTGATGAAAACGTATTCATATGCAGAGAATATTGCTAGAAATTATCATGTTCCAGTAATTATCCATGTTACTGAATTAACTCAACCATTAGGACACTCTACATCTGGATCTCATGAAAGATATAAATCTAAAGAAAGACTAGATTGGGAGAAATCAAATGATTGTAATTTAAAATTTAAAGAATGGATTATTGAAAATAAACTTTGTTCACAAAAAAAATTACAAAATATTGATAATGAGATTAAAAAATATGTAACAGAAGAAAAAAGACTTGCATGGAAATATTATCAAAGACCTTTTTTAAAATCAAGAGATGAATTACTTGATATATTTAATTTGTTTGAGAATGATCATATAAAAAACGAATTAAAGAAAAAGGTTGAGTCACTTGAAGAGGTGAATTTCTCTGAACTTTTAAAAATAAGCAGAAACACTATTTATGATCTTGATTCTAGTAACGATATAATTAAAAATAAATTATTAGAATGGAATAAATCAAAAATGAAATTATTATCAGAGAAGTATTCCACAGACTTATATTCAATAGATATTAATGATCTATTAAAAAAGAATTTTACTCCACCTGCTTATGATAATCCCAATGAAGTTGATGGAAGGATTATATTAAGAGATAATTTTGATGAACTTCTTAAAAACCATGACAACTTGTTTATATTTGGTGAGGATGTTGGAAAAATAGGTGATGTTAATCAAGGACTTGAAGGGTTGCAAAAAAAATATGGAAAGAACAGAGTCTTTGATACAGGAATAAGAGAGTCAACAATAGTCGGTCAAGCAATTGGAATGGCTCTCAGAGGACTTAAGCCAATTGCTGAAATACAATATTTAGATTATATTCTCTATGCTTTACAGATTCTTAGTGATGATGTAGCTACAATGAGTTACAGAACACATGGAAGACAAAAAGCTCCAATAATTATTAGAACAAGAGGACATAGATTAGAGGGAATTTGGCATGCTGGCTCTCCCCTTGGTGGAATGATTAACTTTTTAAGAGGGATATTAATTTTAACTCCAAGGAATATGACTAAAGCAGCTGGATTTTATAATTCTTTAGTGAAATTAGATCAACCAGCGATTGTAATTGAGCCATTAAATGGATATCGTACTAAAGAGAAAATACCATCAAATCTTGGTAAACTTGAGACCCCTATCGGTGAAGTTGATATAATCAAAAAAGGAAAAGATCTGACAATAATATCTTATGGATCAACATTAAACATAGTTGAAAAAGTAGGTCAAAAATTACTTGATTATGACATAGATTGCGAAATTATAGATTTACAATCATTAATTCCCTTTGACATATCTCATAGAATTAAAAAAAGTGTTGAAAAAACCAATAGAATTCTAATTGTAGATGAAGATATGCCTGGTGGAGCTTCAAGTTATATTCTCCAAGAATTATTAAATACTCAAAAGATATACAATAAACTTGATAGTGAACCGAATCTTCTTACAGCGAAAGAACATAGACCTCCTTATGGTTCAGATGGGGATTATTCAAGTAAACCTTCTTTTGAAGATATATTTGAAAGGGTTTATAGCATAATGAATGAAGTCAATCCAAATAAGTATAATAATATTTAATCAACTTTAAATATCTTGTAAATAAGTTCTGAAGATATTGCATGATAATTTGTATTATCAAAATCAATTCCTTTAGATCTTTTATCGGCTTCCAATAAATAATTAAATATTTTTGAAATATCTTTCATAGAATAGTTAGGTGATGCTAATTTATACTCTTCTATAAAATATGGATTCACGCCCATAATTTTTGACGCTTCTCTTTTATTTTCAACAGAATGATATAAAAAGAGTTTATTAAAAAAATAAAAAACAGATGAAATCAATAATGTTAAAGGATATTTATTAGAATTAGTTGACATGTATTCAATAATTTCAATTGTTTTAGAAAAATTCTTCTTACCAATATGTTTTGTTAATTCAAAAAAATTGTATTCTTTACTAAAACCAATAATACTCTCAACTTCATCTGGCCTAATTACATCATCCTTTTCAGAGTTAATTTTAAGTTTATCTAGTTCATTCTCAATTTGAGATAAATTATTACCCACAAAGTCTATAATTATTTGGATTGACTTAGGATGGAGTTTTATCCTCTTATTTAAAGAAACTTCATTAATCCAATTAAATATTTGGTTATCATAAATTTTTTTTGATTCAAATGCTAATCCATTTTTTTTAGATAAACTATAAATTCTTTTTCTTTTATCAAGTGATTGATTAATGAAAGATAATACTAGGATTGTTTTTAAGTTAGGAGATTCAACATAACTGGTTAGTTTATCAAAGTTTTTAGAAATAGATTTCGCGTCTTTTAGGACAACAAAATTATATTCTCCAACTAATGGAAATCTTTTTGCAGCATCAATTACTTGATCTTCACTGATTTCATTACCATAAAATTTAAAATAATCAAAATCTTTAGAATCGTTATTAACTACTTTACTAGTAAGTAATTTAATTATATTATCTGCAAAATAGTTTTCATCTCCTACTAGAATATAAATTGGAAAGAATTCGTCATTGTTTATCTTAGCAATAATTTTATTGTATTCGTTCATCAAAAAAAATAATTTATGGAAAAGTTAAACTTTCCTACTTACAATTTCAAATTAAAAAAAAATAATAATAAAACTTACATTTTTGATAAAATAAGAATGAAATGGATATTTCTTACACCAGAAGAATGGGTTAGGCAAAATTTTATTATGTATATAAAATCAAAAGGATATCCCCTATCTCTAACGAATCTTGAAAAAGCCTTTTCCGTTCATGGAGTAAAAAAAAGATATGATATTGTTGTGTATAATCAAATAGGAAAAGTCAATATTCTAGTTGAATGCAAATCATTCAAACAAAAAATAAATAATAATCATTTTGATCAAATAATGAAATATAATATAGAGCTAAAAAGCACATATCTTGCTGTTTCAAATGGAATTAATCATTATTTCTTGAAATTTGATATTGATAATAAAAAACATGAATTTATTGAAGATTTACCTTTATACTTAAAATGAAAAGAATTGCCGTAGTAATATTGAATTGGAATGGAATAGAATTATTAAAAAAATTTATTCCAAATACTATTAATAATTCAGAACAGGCTAATATTTATGTAATTGATAATTTCTCAGAAGATGATTCTGTAGATTTTTTAAAGAGAAATTACCTAAATATTAAAGTTATTGAACTAGATAAGAATTACGGATTTGCAGAAGGATATAATTTAGGTCTGAAGGAAATTGATGAGGAAATCTATTGTTTGATAAATTCTGATATTAAAGTAACAAAAAACTGGTTAGAACCAGTGATTAATAATTTTGACAACAATAATGTTTCTATTGCCCAGCCTATTATATTAGATTATAATAAAGAGGATCATTTTGAATATGCAGGTGCTGCAGGTGGTTTTATAGATAAGTTTGGATATCCCTTTTGTAGGGGGAGAATTATAAATTCCATCGAAAAAAATTTAAATCAATACAAAGATTCTAAAATATTTTGGGCTACAGGAGCATGTTTATTTGTTAAAAGAAGGGTTTTTAATGAATTGAATGGATTTGACAAGGACTTCTTTGCTCATCAAGAGGAAATTGATTTTTGTTGGAGAGCATTTAATCTTAACTATAACTGTCACGCTATTACTTCATCAAAAGTATTTCACATAGGTGCATATACAATAAAGGATAGCCCTCAAAAAACTTATTTAAATTATAGAAACTCTTTATTCATGTTAGTAAAAAATCTCCCCTATAATAAATTATGGACTATTTTACCACAAAGAATAATTATTGACATAATATCTTCATTTTATTTTATACTTAATTTCAGATTTATGAGCTTCTTATCAGTATACCGAGCTTACTTAAGTTTAATTCTAAAGTTTTACATTATGTTTAATAAAAGGGGGGATTCATTAAAAAAAGATGAATATTTCTATATAAAAAGTATAATTTTTAATTATTTCATACTAAAAAAAAGGAAATTCTTTGAGATGAAACACAATAAATTACCATAATTATATTAGATTTGTACCTGAAAATTTTATTAACCAATTCGTTTTGAAATGAAAACAAATATTTTAGTAGTTGGAGTTCTAGGTTTACTTCTTACTTCTTGTGTTTCGCAAAAGAAGTATTCGGACTTAGAAAAACTTCAACAAGACACAAAAGAATTACTAGAGAATGCTACTTCTAAATTAAGCTCTACTGAAAAGGGTTTATCTGCTGCTTCAGGAAGACTTTCTGCTCTTACTGAGCAAAATAAATTTCTAAGAGCAAACAATCAAGATTTGATTGACAATATGGGTAATTTAACTACACTTACTCAAAAGGGAGCTGATAACCTAGAACGTTCTCTCGAAAGTATGAAAGAAAAAGACCTTATTATAACAAGAATGCGAGATGCTGTAACAAAAAGAGATTCTGTTACTTTAGCATTAGTTCAAAGTTTTAAAAGCTCACTTGGAACTTTAAGTGACGATGACATTGAAATTAATGTTGAAAAGGGTGTTGTATATGTTTCAATATCTGATAAACTTTTATTTAACAGTGGAAGTTTTACAGTTACTCAAAAAGCTAAAAAAGTTCTTGAAAAAATTGCAATGGTCATTAGAGATAAGCCAGATTTAGAATTTATGGTTGAAGGTCACACTGATAACAAACTTATAGATCAAGAAAAAGCTGCTGAAAAAATTCCTGGTATAATTGATAACTGGGATCTTTCTGTAAAAAGAGCTACTTCAGTAGTAAGAATTCTGCAAAATGACTATGGAGTTGATCCAGGTAAGCTTGTAGCTGCCGGAAGAAGCTTCTATGTGCCTATAGCAGATAATGATTCAAGAGTTACAAGAGCTAGAAATAGAAGAACTAGAATAGTTGTTCTTCCTAAATTAGATCAATTCTTTAATCTAATAGAAGAAGGAAAAACAATGAATGTTCCATCTACTATTGATAATGATAATACAATAAACTCTAGTGATAAACCTGACTAAGATAGGTTTAAAGAATAAAAAAGCATGCTTTTGATATTCATTAGCATGCTTTTTTTTTTACAAAACTTTTAATTTTGCGAATTTTAATAACAAATTCTTATCTCCGATTTTTTCAAATTTTATTTTAGCTTTAACATTGTCATTGTTACCTTCAAGTCCAATTACTTGGCCGTTTCCAAACTTTAAATGTTGAACTTTATCTCCAACACTCACTTTTGTTTGAAAATCACTATTTGACTTAACTGAAGATAAATTTTTAAAATTTCCTTTTCTTAATATTTTCTGTTTTATGAAAGGACTAGGTTTTGATTTTCTTTGAAGTACTGAGAAGTCATTATTATCTTTAAAATCAATAAAATCATTATCTATTTCATCAATAAACCTACTTTCTTCACAAAATATTAGTTTTCCCCATCTATATCTAGAGTTAGCATATGATATATAGAGGTTTTTTTTTGCTCTTGTAATACCAACATAGAATAATCTCCTTTCTTCCTCTAAATCATCTCTTGAATTATAGCTTAATGCTGAAGGGAATAGATCTTCTTCAAGTCCTACAATAAATACATTCTTGAATTCAAGACCTTTAGATGAATGTAAACTCATTAATGATACAAAATCTTCATTTAATTTTAAATCTATATCAAAATCTGTTGCTAACGATACATTTGATAAAAATTCAGAAAGATTATTTTTTGAATCAGCTATTTCCTTTTGATCATCTATAAAATCTCTTATTCCATTAACTAATTCTTGAATATTCTCTACTCTAGTAATAGACTCTGGACTTTCATCTTTTCTTAACTCATCTATTATTTTTGTTTCTTTTATAACTAAATCTGTTATCTCAAGAGCACTTAATTTCTTATTTTGAATTTTAAAGACTTCTATCTGATTAATGAAATTTTCGAGTTTAGTTATCGAAGAATTAGATAATCCTAAATTTAGATTTTTAGCAGATTTAATTGTTTCATAGACACTTAAGTTACTATTCTTAGATCCAACTATAATTTTATTTATAGTTACCTGTCCAATCCCCCTTGGAGGATAGTTTATAATTCTTTTAAGACTTTCTTCATCATTATTGTTAACCACAAGTCTTAAATAAGCTAGTATATCTTTAATTTCTTTTCTATTATAAAACGAAACACCACCATAAATTTTATATGGAATATTTGAATTTCTTAAAGAATCCTCTATTACTCTTGATTGAGCATTAGTTCTATATAAAATAACAAAATCCTTATAGTTGTTTTCTGATTTGATTAAGTTTAAAATTTTTTGAGAAATCAATCTTGCTTCAGCAATATCAGATGGGTTAGCTGTTATTTGAATTTTATTACCAAATTCATTATCAGTCCAAACTTCCTTATGAATCTTATTTTTATTATTATCAATTACTGAATTAGCAGCATTTACTATATACTTTGTAGATCTATAATTTTGTTCTAATCGATAAACTTCAACATCATCATAATCATTTCTAAAATTGATTATATTATTAATATTTGCACCTCTAAATGAGTATATACTTTGAGCATCATCTCCAACAACACATATATTTTGATATTTATCAGCAAGAGATTTTACAATTAAATATTGAGAATTATTTGTATCCTGATACTCATCAACTAGTATATATTTAAATTTTTCTTGATATTTAGCTAGCACTTCAGGAAAATTATTTAATAATTCATTCGTTTTTAATAGTAAATCATCAAAATCCATAGAATTTGATTTTACTAGTCGATCACTATATTCTTTATATATATCTCCTATTTTAGGCCTTCTAGATAGTTTGTCAGATTCTGTTATATCAGAATTCGAAAAATATGCGTTAACTGAAATGAAACTATTTTTTAATGATGATATTCTATTTCGAATAGTTTTTGGTCTATATGAATCTTTATCTAAGTTCATTTCCTTAATTATTGAAGAAATCAATCTTTCTGAGTCTTGAACATCATAAATTGTAAAGTCAGATGTAAATCCAATTTTATGAGCTTCAAATCTTAATATTTTAGCAAATACTGAGTGAAAGGTACCCATCCATATATTTTTTGACTCCCCACCTCTTATCATAGATGAAATTCTAGATTTCATTTCTCTAGCAGCCTTATTTGTGAATGTAAGTGCAAGTATTTCAAATGGATCAATACCATTTTTAATTAAGTGAACAATTTTATAAGTTAATACTCTTGTTTTTCCTGAACCAGCTCCAGCAATAACCATTGATGGGCCGTTAATCTTTAAAACAGCTTTTTCCTGAGCTTCATTAAGATCATTTAGATAAGATTGTTTATCTTCTAACATTGTTATAAATTTAAGTAATTAATGAATTTTAATCACTCATATACCCTTAATTAAATAAATACTTATGAAAAGAATAATTCTTTTATTGTTAACTGTTTCAAATTTTTCTTTCTCACAAAATCTAAATGATCAAATTATATCTATTGAAGATAAATTAGTCTCATGGAGACATGATATTCATAGAAATCCGGAATTGGGAAATAGAGAATTTAGAACATCAAAAGTTATAGCAAATCACTTAAAGAGTTTAGACATAAAAGTAATTGAAAATGTCGGTAAAACTGGGGTGGTTGGAATTCTTAATGGAAATAAACCTGGTAAGGTTGTTGCATTAAGAGCTGATATGGATGCATTACCAATTCATGAAAGAAATAATTTAGAGTATAAATCAATTAACAAAGGCGTTATGCATGCATGTGGACATGACACTCATATGGCAATATTGATGGCTACAGCAGAAATCCTATCAAAGAATAGAGATTTTCCAGGTACTGTTAAATTTATATTTCAACCAGCAGAAGAAGGACCACCAAAAGGTGAAGAAGGGGGAGCTAGATTAATGATAAAAGAAGGTGTGTTAAATAACCCTGATGTTGATGCAATATTTGGTCTACATATCAGTTCTCTTCTACCGATGAATAAGGTTTATTATAAACCTAGAGGTTTTTTTGCATCCTCTTCAAGGTTAACAATAAAAATTAAAGGTAAACAAACACATGGTGGAACACCATGGTTTGGAGTTGATCCAATAGTAATATCAGCTGTGATAATAAGTGCTCTACAAACAATCATTTCAAGACAATCTAATTTAACTGAGGATGCAGCAGTTTTATCAATCGGACAGATAAACGGCGGTAATAGATTTAATATTATTCCTGAAGAAGTTACTATGATTGGTACTATAAGAGCTTTAAGCTATGAAATGAGGGATAATATAAAACAAAAAATACATAATCTAGTTGATGGAATCTCAAAATCTTTTGGAGCTGAATCTGAAGTAGAGATTATTGATGGCGCTGATATAACTTATAATGATCCTAATATGATGAATAAAATGTTGCCTTCAATAAAAAAATCAGCAGGGGAAAATAATGCAGTTTTAACTAAAGCTAAAACTGTTGCAGAAGATTATGCATACTATCTTAATGAGGTGCCAGGTTTTTTATTTGAATTAGGTGGATACAATTTAGATTCAAATAAACCTCCAACACCTCATCATACTGCAGATTTTACAGTTGATGATAGATCAATGCTTTTAGGAGTTAAAGTAATGACTAATCTTGCTTTAGATTATCTAAAAAGTGAATAATAAAAATATTCTTGACACTTCTATAGAATTTATTAAAGGAGTTGGTCCTTCAAGGGTTAAACTTTTTAAAGAAGAACTAGATATTACTACTTATGATGATTTAGTAAATTTCTTTCCTTTTAGGTATATCGATAGAACGAAGTTTTATAAAATTAAAGATCTTCCTAATTTACCTTCTTCTGAGATTCAAATTGTTGGAAAAGTAGTTAAAAAGATATCTGTCAATAACAAATTTAATAAACGTTTATCATTAACATTTCAAGATGATACGGGTGAAATAGATTTAATTTGGTTTAGAGGATACAGTTGGATTGAGGATTCAATAGACAAGAATAAAGAATATGTCGTTTTTGGAAAATTAAATTGGTATAAAAATAGAATTACAATCACTCATCCAGAAATAAAATTAAAATCGACTTTTGATAAAAATGTACCAAGAAGACTTCATGGGATATATTCTTCAACAGAAAAGTTAACCAATAGCGGGATAACACAAAGATATTTTATAAAAATAATCTATGAATTACTTCAATCAACTAATGAGAAGATTAAAGAAAATTTACCTTCTTATATAAGAAAAGAATATTCTCTTATTGATAGGCAAAATGCTTTCATAAATATTCATCTACCAGAATCCAACGATAAATTAAAGAAGGCAATAGATAGATTGAAATTTGAAGAATTATTTTTTAATCAATTAGGGTTTTTATTGTCTAAAACTGACAGACTTAAAAAGATAAATGGATTTCAATTTAAATTAGTAGGTGATAATTTTAATAAATTTTACAATGAATCACTGCCATTCGACTTAACAGGTGATCAGAAAAAAGTAATAAAAGAAATTCGTAAAGATTTTAATAGTGGAAAACAGATGAATAGACTTCTTCAGGGAGATGTTGGTTCTGGAAAGACGATAGTTTCATTGATGATAATCTTAATAGCAATAGATAATGGATATCAATCATGTATTCTTGCTCCAACTGAAATTTTAGCTCAACAGCATTTTAATTCTATTTCTAAATTATTAGAAAAACTTAATGTAAATGCTGAACTCTTAACTGGTTCAACTCCTACAAAATCAAGAAAGAATATGCACCAAAAACTTTTAAATAATGAAATTCAAATTTTAATTGGAACGCATGCAATTCTTGAAGATCTGGTAAAGTTTAAAAATTTAGGTTTAGCTATAATTGATGAACAACATAGATTTGGAGTAGCACAAAGAGCTAAACTATGGAAAAAGAATGCCTCTCCCCCACATATATTAGTTATGACTGCAACACCAATACCTAGAACATTAGCTATGAGTGTTTATGGTGATCTTGATATATCAATAATAAAAGAATTGCCTCCAGGACGAAAAAAGACAATTACTGTCCACAGATATGATAAGAATAGATTGAGTGTCTATAAGTTTCTTAAAGATCAAATTATACTAGGAAGGCAAATATATATTGTTTATCCGTTAATTAATGAATCAGAAAAACTTGATTATAAAGATCTTGTTGATGGTTACGAAAGTATGCTACGTGATTTTCCAAGACCAGAATATCAAGTAGGTATCCTTCATGGTAAAATGAAGTCGTTAGATAAAAGTTTGGAAATGGAAAGATTCATAAATAATAAAACTCAGATACTTGTATCTACAACTGTTATAGAGGTTGGTGTAAATGTTCCAAATGCATCGGTTATGATGATTGAAAGTTCTGAAAGATTTGGATTATCTCAATTACACCAATTAAGGGGAAGGGTTGGTAGAGGAAATGAAGAAAGTTATTGTATTCTTATGACTAAAGATAATCTTTCAAGTGATGCTAAGACAAGAACTGACACAATGGTTCAAATTGATGATGGTTTTAAGCTTTCTGAGGTTGATTTAAAATTAAGGGGTCCTGGAGATCTATTAGGTACAAAACAAAGTGGAATTCTTAAATTTAAAATAGCAGATATTATTAATGATTATGATATCCTAACAAAAGCTAGAGATTGTGTTTCAAGTATATTATCTAACGATCCTAAACTAAAGTTAGCTGAAAATTCGTCTATAAGAGAATATATTTCTCTTTCACGAAAATCAAAAAATTTATGGAGATATATAAGTTGATATAATTATATTTGCTATGAATTAGATTATAAACTGTGAAAGTTTCTTATAATTGGCTAAAAGATTACATAGACATTGACAAACCAGTTGATGAAGTCTCAGAAATATTAACAAATCTTGGTTTAGAAGTTGAAAAAGTAGAAGACTTTGAATCCATAAAAGGATCTCTTGAGGGAATTATTGTAGGAGAAGTTTTATCCTGTAAAAAACATCCAAATGCTGATAGACTAATACTTACCAATATTGATTTAGGAAAAGAAGGGAAATTTGAAATCGTATGTGGTGCGCCAAATATTTCTAAAGGTCAAAAAGTACCTGTTGCAACAGTTGGATCTGTTATTTACACAAAATCTGGTGAGAAGATTAAAATATCAAAATCTAAAATAAGAGGTGTTGTAAGTAATGGTATGGTTTGCGCTGAAAATGAAATTGGATTAGGTAATTCGCACGATGGAATAATGGTTCTAGATGAAAAAATAAAACCAGGGACTCCATTAAGCAAAATATTTGAAGTTGAAAGTGATAAAATATTAGAAATTGGATTAACTCCTAATAGGTCTGATGCAATGAGTCATTTTGGTGTTGCAAGGGATTTAAAAGCATTTTTTGACCTTAATAAGGAAAAGACAACTTTAAAATTACCTAGTATAAGTGAATTTAGTTATGATGATTTTAAAATTGAAATCAAAATAGATGTTGAAGATTCAAATTTATCTCCCTTATATGCAGGTATTATTATTAATAATATTGAAGTTAAGGAATCTCCAAAATGGATTAAAAATAAACTTAAATCAATTGGACAAGAGCCTATAAATAATATAGTTGATATTACTAATTATGTATTGCACGAAATTGGACAACCTTTACATGCTTTTGATTTAGATAAAATTTCAAATATTGAAGTCAAAACTTTACCTTCAAAAACGAATTTTAAGACTCTTGATGGTAATCAAATATCTCTTGATAATGAAGATATTATGATTTGTTCTAAAAGTAACCCATTATGTCTAGCCGGTATATTTGGAGGTTTAGATTCGGGTGTTACAAATAAAACAAAAAACATTTTTCTAGAATCAGCAATATTTAATCCAATATCAATAAGAAAATCATCAAAAAGACATTCAATTTTTACTGAAGCTTCTTCTAGATTTGAAAGATGTGTAGATCCTGAAATGGTAATATATGCATTAAAAAGAGCTTCAATATTGATTAAAAATGATTGCCCAGACTCTATTTCATCGAATGTTATTAAAGAGGATAACCTTAAGTTAGAAGAAAAAAAGATTTTTTTAAGATATGATAAGATTAACTCGATATCTGGTAAATTAATAGATAAGGAAATCATTGCCTCTATTCTAAATTCTCTAGATGTTACAATTGAGACAGCAACTGATGAAGGTTTAAATGTAATATCACCTCATTATAGAGTTGATGTAAATAGAGAAATTGATTTAATTGAAGAGATTCTTAGAGTATATGGTTATAACAATATTGATCCAAGTTCAACATTAACTCTTTCTTCAAAGGATTTTACTTTAAATAATGATAAAATTATTGATAACATAATCTATAGGAATCTCGTTGGAGTTGGTTTTAATGAGATTATGACAAATTCTATCTGCTCTCCTGAATCAAATCAAATAAATAAAGATATTAAGCCTATAGAGATTATTAATCCACAAGGAGTTGAACTATCAAATCTTAGAGTCTCATTATTACCTGGAATGTTGGATATAATAAATTTTAATAATAGCAGACAAAATAAAAATCTCAAATTGTTTGAAATAGGAAATACGTATTACTCAGACCACAAAGAAAACGTTGAAACAAAATTGCTTTCTATTTCAATTTCTGGAGAAATATTTGATGAATCCTGGTTAAATAAAGATCAAATAGATAATTTCTACTATATAAAAGGTGTAATAAAAAGATTATGCAATGATTTATCATTAAGGGTGAAATTTATATCTAAAAATGATTCTAATTATTCTAAAAAACTTTTAATTACAAAAGGGAAGGATACAATTGGCTGTATTGGTAAAATAAGCAAAAACCTACTTAATAATTATTCAATAAATACTAAAGTATGCTACGCAGAGATTAATCTATCAAAGATTGATATAAAAAATAATGTCATAATATATAAAGAGATCTCCAAATTTCCATCTTCAAGAAGAGATATATCAATGATAGTAGATTCTAAAGTTACCTTTGATAATATTGAGAAATTAGCATTTGATATTGAGAAGAACATATTAAAAGAAGTTAATCTATTTGATGTTTATAAAGACAAGTCCATGAGTAATGATAAAGAATCATACGCAATTAGTTTTATTTTTAACGACTCTAAAAAAACACTTACTGATAAACATATTAATCAAGTAATGAAAAGAATAATGAATAAATTCACTAAAGATCTTAATGCTCAAATTAGAGATAAGTAACTATTTATATAATCTTTCTCTTTGATTAATAATTTTCTTATCCTTAACGTATTCATCAAAGGAAAGATAACTGTCAATAATACCATTAGGAGTGATTTCAATTATTCTATTCGAAACAGATTTTGCAAAAGCAATATCATTTGTACTCATTAAAACAGTACCCTTAAAATTAATTAATGAATTATTAAATGTTGTTATAGACTCTAAATCGAGGTGATTTGTAGGTTCGTCGATTAATAAGACATTTGGATTACCCATCATAATTTTAGATAACATACATCTTACCTTCTCCCCTCCTGACAAAACATCACAAGATTTTAAAGCTTCATCACCACTAAATAACATTTTACCTAAAAATCCTCTAATATATAATTCTTCTTTTTCTTCATCATTATTCGCCCATTGTCTTAACCAATCAACTAGTGAATTTTTAGTTTTAAAAAAAGAAGAATTATCTAAGGGTAAGTAACCAAATGAAGTTGTAATTCCCCAACTATAAGAACCTGAAGTACTTTTTAAGTTACCAGATAAACATTCATAAAAATAATTACAAGCTCTTGAGTTTTTTGATAAAATTAAAACCTTCTCACCTTTCTTTAGATTAAAATTAATGTCTTTAAAGAAGGTTTTATTTTCATTTAAAAATGATAAAGAACTTACTTCTAATATTTGATTTCCAGCTTCTCTTTCTTGTTCAAAAATTATTGCTGGATATCTTCTACTTGAGGGTTTTATTTCTTCTATATTTAGTTTTTCTATCATCTTTTTTCTTGCTGTTGCTTGTTTTGACTTTGCAACATTTGCTGAAAATCTAGAAATAAATTCTTGTAATTCCTTTTTCTTCTCTTCAGCCTTTTTGTTTTGTTGGAATTTTTGCCTAGTTGCTAATTCACTTGAAGCTTGCCAAAAACTATAATTACCTGAAAAATGATTAATCTTACCAAAATCTATATCAGATATATGAGTACAAACTGAATCTAGAAAAAACCTATCATGTGAAACAACAATAATTGTATTTTCAAATTCTTGAATAAAATTTACTAACCATTCTACAGAATTATAATCTAAATCATTTGTCGGCTCATCCATAATTAAAACATCTGGATTTCCAAATATACATTGGGCAAGAAGTACCTTAACTTTAATTTTTTGATCAATGCTATCCATCACATGTTGATGTGATTCTTCTTTTATACCTAGGCTTGATAAGAGAAATGCTGCATCAGCTTCAGCATTCCAACCATCCATTTCTTCAAATTTAATTTGAAGTTCACCTACTCTCTCTGCATCTGCATCAGAAAAGTTTTCATTTGCATATAAATCATCTATTTGTTTTTTAATTTCAAAAAGCTCCTTATTTCCTAAAATAACAGTCTCTAATACATTATTACGATCATATCGGTTATGATCCTGCTCTAATACAGATAGTCTTTTCCTAGATTCTAATGATATAGATCCAGAGTTACCTTCCTTTTGTTTAGATAAAATTTTCAAAAAAGTTGATTTGCCAGAACCATTAGCTCCAATTATTCCATAGCAATTTCCTGGAGAAAAAGTTATATTTACTTCATCAAAGAGAGTTCTTTTACCAAATTGAAGTGATAAATTATTTACAGATAACATATTAGTTAAATTATGCGCAAAAATAACACCTTGATATTTTTTAAACTAATTATACTAGTCAATATTTTGTTTTTTTTTAATTCATGTAATTATAAGAAAGATTCTAATGTTTTTTTTATAGGAGGAGAAATCATTAACCCATCATCATCAGAGGTTAATATCTACAGAAATAATATTAAGATTGATTCTATTGAATTAGATAATAAGAATACGTTTTTTAAACAAATCAACAACGTTAATTCAGGTATATATAGAATTGAACATTTACCTGAATATCAAAATATACTAGTAGATAAGGGCGATAGCATATGGATTAGAGTTAATGCTGAAGATTTTAGTGAATCATTATCTTTTACAGGAAAAGGTTCATCTAAGAATAATTTTTTAATTGACATTTCAAATTATTTAAATAATGAAGATGATTTTTTATCAAATATGTATTCTGAAAACTCAACTATATTTAAAGAAATAATAGATTCATTATCTCTAGAAAAAGAAAATATTTGGAATGATTTCATCAAATCTGGAGTTCAATCAAAATTATCAGAAAAAGTTACTAAATCAAGTATATTATATTCATATGCTAATAGACTTGAAAGATATGCTCTACTTAGAGGTTCAAATTGGAATTCATCTGATACAAAAAAATATTTTAATTATAGAAATAACCTTAATCTAAATGATAAAGATTTAATACTATTCGAGCCATATATCACTTATTTAATGAATTATTTTAATAAAAGTGTACTTGACAGTAGTCAAGTTTATTTTTATCAAAAAAATAATACTGATTTTAATATTAAAAAATTAGTTCTTATAGATTCGGAAATAAAAGATAATGACCTGAAAAATATTTTGTCTAGAGCTACAGCTGTAGAAGAACTACTGAATTTTAAAAATCATGATTACCATGAAAAGTTTATTGGATACTATTCCTATATAAATTCATCACAAACATATTATGATGAAATTATAAAGCTTCATAATGATATAAATAAAATGAAAAGTGGAAAGATGTTACCAGAGATCAATCTTATGAATTTTAATCAAGATATTATTTCTAGTCTAGACGTATTTAATAAAAATAAAACTCTTATATATTTCTGGTCACAAACTCAAATGAATCATTATAGAAGAACTATTAGAAGAGTTAATGAACTTGAAGAGAAATTTCCTGAATATAGATATGTAGGAATATGCATTCAACCATACAATTACCTTGTAAACCAAGCCCAAACTATATTAAATGTCACCATAGATGATCAATTTTCATTTAGAAACTTTGAGAGTTCAAGTAAAGATTGGGTATTGACTTATCTAAACAAAGCAATTATTATAGATAGAAAATCAAAAATTATTGATGGTTTTGGAAATTTATTCTCTAATAGTATAGAAGAGTCTCTAAGTCGTTATTGATTATTTTTATGGTCACTCAAAAACTTTTCTAATCCTATGTCTGTTAGTGGGTGCTTCATTAGTCCCTTTATGGCAGAGAGTGGACCTGTAATAACATCTGCACCTAATTTAGCACAATCTATAATATGCATGGTATGTCTAATCGAAGCAGCAAGAATTTGAGTCTTAAACCCATAATTATCATATATCTCCCTTATTTCACCTATAAGGTTTAATCCATCAGTTGAAATATCATCAAGTCTTCCAATAAATGGAGAAACATATGTAGCTCCAGCCTTAGCTGCAAGTAAAGCTTGTCCAGCTGAAAAAACTAAAGTACAGTTTGTTTTTAGACCTTTATCTGAAAAATACCTAATTGCTTTAATACCTTCTTCAATCATTGGAACCTTAATAACTATTTGTTTGTGTAGTTTAGCTAAGGCTTCTCCCTCTTTAATAATTCCTTTATAGTCAACAGAAATAACCTCAGCTGAAACATCACCAGATACTATATTACAAATATCTTTATAGTGTTTAATTATGTTTTTTTCGCCTTTAATACCTTCTTTTGCCATTAATGAAGGATTTGTAGTAACTCCATCCAGAATACCTAATGATTGAGCGTCTTTAATTTGATCAAGATTTGCAGTGTCAATAAAAAAATTCATAAATAAGTTTATTTAAGTTTATAAAGTTTCATGATAATTTTTTCAAAAATCATATCAGGAATAAATTCTTTAAGAGTTACTAACTTTTGAATAAATTTTCCAGAAAGGTAATGAATTTTCGGATTCTTAGATTTTATAATTTTAAAAACTAAATCTGATATTTCTTTAGGATCATTTCCTTTTTTTGTCATCCCTTTTGTAACAGCTTTAGTAAAACTTGAATATTCAGATTTATATGGTGAATTATTATCTAAAATAGCATCTGTTCTATTCTCAATTATCTCTGTCTTATAGTCCCCTGGCGCAAGGTTAACAACTCTAATATTAAAGTTTTTTAATTCCATATTTAATGACTCTCCTAGTAGGTTTAATGATGATTTTGAAGCACAATATATACTTTGAAATGGCAAACCTAAATACCCTGCAATAGAAGTAATATTTATAATTAGCCCAGACATATTATTTCTCATGTGAGGGACAATCTTTTGTATTAGATTTATTTGACCAAAAAAATTTGTCTCGTATAGCCTTTTTATTTCAGACATATCAGAAGATTCTACTGGACCAGTTATACTAATACCCGCATTATTAATTAAAATATCTATTTTTCCATGTTTATCAATTAAATAATCAGTTATTCTTTCTGCATCTTGATATTCAGTAATATCTAATTTGAGTAATTTATACTTACCTTCAATTTCTTTTGGGTTTCTAGAAGTTCCATAAACTATAAAATCATGATTAGATAGTTTTTCAGCAATTGATCTTCCAAAACCTGAAGAAGCACCAGTAATTAATACTACTTTTGACATAATTTATTTAAATATATTAAATTTAATATATGAAACAGCTATTATTGATTTTAAGTTTATTTCTGATCTCAAATTGTGAAAATAATAATTCTAAAGATTTTAAACTTAAAATTCAATCATCAAATAAAACTATTAAACTGAATGATACAATCAATATAGAAATATCAAATAAAAAGGATATTCTTATTGATTCTATCAAACTATTTATAAATGATAAAAGCGTTAAAAAAGAAGTTATCTTAAATGACTATATTCTTGGAAATCATAATGTTAAAGCATTTATTTATAGTAATGGTAAATCCTTTACATTAAATGAGTCGTTTGATATTTATTCCAATATTACACCAACACTTTATAGATATGAAATTATAAATGAATTTAAACATGATGATAAAGCGTATACTCAAGGATTAGAATTTTATAATGATGTATTATATGAAAGCACAGGATTAAATGGAAAATCAACCTTAAGAAAAGTTAATTATAAAACTGGAGAAGTGCTTAAGTCTATTGATATAGATTATGAATATTTTGCAGAAGGCATTACTATACTGAATGATAATATATATCAACTTACTTGGAAAAATCAAATAGGATTTATCTATAATACAGATCTTGAATATAAAAGGTCATTTAACTATGGTAAAAGCATTCAAGGTTGGGGTTTATGTAATGATGGTGAATTTATATATAAATCTGATGGAACTAATAAAATATGGCTATTAGATAAAGATACATTGAAAGAAATTAGGAATATTGAGGTTATGACAAACAAATCAAAGATTAAAAACATTAATGAGCTTGAATACATTAATGGAAAAATTTATGCTAACACCTATCAATTAAATAGAGATGTTGTAATTATAATAAATCCTAATAATGGAGTAGTTGAAGGTGTAATTGATTTTACAGGAATTAGAGATTTAGTTAAAAAATCTCCAGATCTCGATGTAATGAATGGTATAGCTTATAATTCAGATACTAATAAATTATATGTCACTGGGAAAAACTGGAATAAAATATTTGAAATAAAAATAGTCGATAATAATTAATCAAATAAAGCACTGATAAAATTTACTAATAGTTAATCTTCAATTACAGCTTTAATTAATTTCACTAAACTATTCATATCTCTTAAATCCATAATTTCTATTGGAGAATGTGAATATCTTCCAGGCCAAGATATTGGAACTGAGGGAATACCATAAGACAAAAAAGGTTGACCGTCTGTTCCTCCTGAAGTCATTCCATATTGAGTTTTAATGTTATTATTATCAGCTAATTTTCTAATCATTTTAAAATTTTCACGACTTACGAAATTTATACTCTCCAAAACTCTTATTACTGCACCATTTCCGAGTGGAGCGTTTGCAAACGATTCATCTTTATAGGGGTCATCTGAAGAAACATATGTGTCAACAGGGTAAACTATGCTAGCATTTTTTAAATTTATAGCGGAATGTTTTGCACCTCTCAGCCCAATTTCTTCTTCAACTGACCACACAAAAGTTATTTTATTTTTTAATTCTCTTGGATTTATTTTATTTAATGCTAAAATTAAGGCTGCACACCCTACTCTATCATCAAAACTTCTACCCGTAACTCTATTTTCATTCAATCTTATCATTTCTTTAGGCATTGTTATAGTTGTTTCTCCTATAATAACTCCAGCCTCTAACGCTTCACTTTTAGATAAAAACCCTGCATTTACATTTAACGGAAAATTTGATTTTCTTTTTTTTGAAGTTAAATAGTCAAGTCTTGGCTCAAAAACTCCTGTTATTTTTTTATGTCTTAAATGAATAGTTGCAGGTTGTGCCTCCCATAACCAAGGTAGCATTCCTCCTAACATTTTTAACTCTAACCTTCCATCATTCTTAATATCATTAACAATGTATCCAGTTTCATCCATATGAGCCACGAAAACTTTATGATTTTCTCCTTCACCAAATGTTAAGATTAAATTTCCCTTTTCATCTACTATTGGTTTGGCCCAAGATGGGAGCTTTTTTATGATATGATTTCTTACAGAATTCTCAGATGTGCTTACACCGTATTTATTTATTAATTCACCTAATATAGATTCATATTCAGAATAAGATTTAAATAATGTTTTTTTTTGTTTTTTCTTATCTGGAAAATCATAATAATGACTTAATTGTATTTTTTGACTATTACTGATATAACTAATCAAATTTATTACATCATTAATTGCAATCATTTCTACGGGAGAATTAGAATATTTACTAGCAATGCCTATTTCATATATTTTTAATTTGTCAAAATCTATATTAGATGCACTATTTCTAAAAGATAAAATAGGTTTTACTTTAATAATATTGCTTTCATCTTTATAAAATTTTTCATTCACAATAATTTGATCTGTTCCTATAGAATCTGAATCTAAAAATCGATTAAACCTATATGTTTTGTCAAAAGGACCATATTTATTTATCACAGATTCAATTCCTTTTCCGTTTATTAATTCTTGAACTGTCCATGCGAACACTAACTTTCCTTTAACACTTTTTTTATTTATAAACTTAGCTATAACCGCTAAAGCTAAACCAGCAGCTTTAATTTTAATATTAGGGGCAGCAATCAATGAATCATTAATTACTACTGGTTTTTTATTGAGACTTACAGGATCTAATAATTCAATTCCATTTTGATACACCTCTTCAATTGAAGAAGCTCCTATATCGATATATCCCTCATGCCACGTAAAGGGTTCTTTTTTTGATTCAGGATTTTTCCTAAGACTTTCAAAGTGAGAAGATGGAACAGTTGAAACACCAATAGTATATTTTTTTTCAGAGTTAATTTTAACTTCATGTCCTTGCATAAATTGATCATACAATTTACCTACACGACCAAAACCAACAGGCGTAAACCTCATATACCCATTAGGTTTAATTTCACTGATAACGTAACCAGGCTCATCAATTGGAACGGTTATTAAAGTTTTTGGTAGTCCGCTGCCAATTTCTAGAATTAGATTCCCTAGTTTATCTTCTTTTAAATTGCTGTTTTTTAAAAATGATTTTAAGTATTCTGAGGCATTATCTTCCCTCCCTGTAACAGAACTTGTCTCAGAAAATTCTTTTAATGCCTCAATTAGCAGTAATTTTTGTTCATCTAAAGATTCTTGAGAATAAGACGTTATCGAAATAAAGAATATGAAATAAAATATTTTTTTTAAAATTTCTAATGGCATATCAATTTTATTTTTAAAATTCATCTGTTTGTTATAAATGGTTGTCACAATAATTAAGCAAATAAAGGCCTATCTTTCATTTGTTTCTTTACATTATCAGATATTGAATTCAACTTTTCATCGTTCTCATAATTATTTATTACATCATTTATAGACTCAGCAATAAAGCCTATATCCTCTTCTTTAAACCCTCTAGTAGTAATAGCTGGAGTTCCAATCCTAATACCTGATGTAACAAATGGTGATTGATCATCATAAGGAACCATATTCTTATTTACTGTAATATTAGCTTTACCAAGAGATGTTTCAGCATCTTTTCCTGTTACATTCTTATTCCTTAAGTCAATTAATAAAAGGTGATTATCTGTACCTCCTGAAACAATATTAAAGCCTAGATCTACTAAATCAGATGATAATTTCTTAGAATTCTGCTGAATTTGTTTAGCATAATCTTTAAAAGAAGAATCAAGAGCTTCTCCAAATGATACTGCTTTCGCAGCAATAACATGTTCTAGAGGACCTCCTTGATTACCAGGAAAAATAGCTCCATCTAAAACAGATGACATTTTTTTAAGGTTACCATTTTTAAATTTTAAACCAAATGGGTTATCAAAATCTTTACCCATCATAATTATGCCACCTCTTGGACCTCTAAGTGTTTTATGTGTTGTAGAAGTTATTACATCACAATAAGGTGCTGGGTCACTTAACAGGCCTTTAGCAATTAGACCTGCTGGATGAGCTATGTCTGCATGTAGTATAGAACCTACTTCATCAGCTATTTCTCTAAATTTTGAGAAATCCATATCTCTAGAATATGCTGAAGCCCCAACGATAATTAAATTTGGCTTTTCCTCCTTAGCTCTTTGAAGTATTTGATCATAGTCAAAAACTCCATCTTTATTTAAAGTATAAAAGCTTGAATTATATATTTTTCCAGAAAAGTTAAATGGAGATCCATGAGTAAGATGACCACCGTGGGAAAGGTCTAAACCAAGAATTTTATCTCCAGGCTTTAAAAATGCATCAAATACAGCCGAATTAGCTTGTGAACCTGAATGAGGTTGAACATTAGCATACTCAACAGAGAAAAGCTCTTTTAGTCTGTTTATCGCTATACTTTCTACTTCATCTACAACCTCACAACCACCATAGTATCTTTTCCCTGGATAGCCTTCAGCATACTTATTTGTTAAAACTGAACCAGTTGCTTTCATAACATTTTCACTAGCAAAGTTTTCTGAAGCTATTAACTCAAGACCATTAATTTGTCTTTCTTTCTCCTTTAGGATTAAATCAAAAATTTCTTTATCGTTGTTCATTTAAAATAAGTTTATCAGCTAAAATAACAAATTTGTAATTTTACAGTATGAAGAATTCAATTAATATAAAAAATAGGAAAGCTAAATATGATTATCATGTACTTGATACGTATGTGTCAGGGATTGTATTATCTGGAAATGAGATAAAATCAATTCGTGAATCAAAAGCATCTTTGAATAATTGTTATTGTGAATTCGACACGAATAATGAGTTATATATTATTAATATGAATATTGATGAATATGTAAATTCTAACGAAAAGGACTATTCTCCACAAAAAAAGAGAAAATTATTATTAAATAAGAATGAACTTAAAAAACTTACAAAAGAATCTATAAATCCTGGTGTTACAATTGTACCATTAAACTTATTTATTAATAAGAAAGGCTTAGCAAAAATTACAATAGCTATAGCAAAAGGTAAGAAAGAATTCGATAAACGAAATGTAATTAAAGACAGAGAAAATAAGATTAATCTAAAAAGAATCTCAAAAAGCACAAAAGATTAGCCTAATTTTTGTTTTTTAATAATGGAACAAATCTAAAATTACCAAATTTCTCTTTTTTATATTTTGTATTAGATTGTTTTGTTATCCTTAACATTATTTGAGATTTATTTCCAATTGGTATTACCAGCCTTCCTCCTACTTTTAATTGTTTCAATAATTCATTTGGAATCTCAGGTGCACCAGCAGTTACAATTATTCCATCAAATGGAGAATCTTCTGGAAGACCCTTATAACCATCTCCATATTTAAATCTCTTTGGTTTAATATTTAATTTATTAAACAGTTCCGAAGTTTTTCTAAAAAGTTTATGATTTCTTTCGATTGTATAAACATCAACTCCAATATTATACAAAATAGCACTTTGATAACCTGAACCTGTTCCAATCTCAAGTATCTTTTGTTTTTTTGCAAGACATAACAGTTGAGTCTGAAATGCTACAGTAAAAGGTTGAGAAATTGTTTGATCCTCTATTATTGGAAGTGCCTTATCAATATATGCATGCTCTTCAAGTCCTGAATCCACAAAACAGTGTCTTGGTGTTAATAAAAATGAGTCCAGAACAAGTTTATCTGTGATACCTTTTCTTTTTATTTCATCAACTAATCCCCTTCTTCTTCCAAGAAATTTATAATTATCCTTCATTTATTTACTAATATTATCTTTATAGATGATTATTCCAAAAGAAGATTGTAATTTTAAAAAAATATGATAAAAATTGGAGTTGTTGGTGCAGGACATTTAGGAAAAATTCATTTAAAGTTATTAAATTCTTCTAAAAGATTTCAATTAATGGGATTTTATGATACTGATTCAAAAATTTCTGAAGAACTATCAGATAAAGAAGGTTATAAGTATTTTTCTAATCTAGATAACCTTTTAGATAATGTGGAAGCAATTGATATAATATCCCCAACTACAACTCATTATCAAATTGCAAAACAAGCAATTTTATCAAATAAACATGTTTTTATAGAAAAGCCGATTACTGATAATTTAGATCATGCAAAGGATATTATACAGCTATCTAGAAAAAATAATATTATTGGGCAAGTTGGACATGTTGAGAGATTTAATCCTGCATATGTAGCGGCATTCAATCATATTAAAGATCCTATGTTCATTGAATCTCATAGACTCTCTGATTTTAATCCTAGAGGAACAGATGTTTCAGTAATTATGGATTTAATGATTCATGATATTGACATTGTTCTTAGCACTGTTAAATCAAAAGTCAAAAAAATTAATGCTTCAGGTGTTTCAATTATTAGCAATTCCCCTGATATAGCAAATGCAAGAATAGAATTTGAAAATAAATGTGTTGCTAATCTTACTGCAAGTAGAATTTCTCTTAAAAAAATGAGAAAAACCAGAATATTCCAAAAGGATGCATATATCTCTATTGATTTTCTAGAAAAAGAACTCCAAATAGTAAAAATTAAGGATGCTGTTAAGTCTAATTCTAATTTATCTATGGTTATAAAAACAAATACAGGAAAGGATAAAATAATTTATTTTGAAAATCCTGAGATAATTGAAAAAAACTCTATTTTAAATGAACTTGAATCATTTGCTAATTCAATTAATAACAAATCCCTTCCAAAAGTCACTCTACTAGATGGTTATGAGGCTATTAAAGTAGCTCATGAAGTAATGAGTCAAATACAATGATAAAAGAAAATCTTACAAATTTATATAACTCAATTCCTAAAAATATAAATTTAGTTGCTGTTTCTAAATTAAAGACTAATGATGATATTATGAATGCCTATAATTGTGGACAAAGATTATTCGGGGAAAACAAAGTTCAAGAACTTACAAATAAGTACAATGATTTGCCTAAAGATATAAAATGGAATATGATTGGCCACCTTCAAACAAATAAAGTCAAGTATATTGCTTCTTTCATAGACTTAATTCATTCTCTAGATTCCATAAAACTAGCCAAAGAAATCAATAAACAAGGAGGAAAAAATAATAGAACAATTGATTGTTTGATTCAAATAAAAATATCAAGTGATGAGAGTAAATATGGTATAGGGTTTGATGATTTTGATAAATTCTATAAGGACAGTCTAGATCTAAAATTTGTTAATGTTGTTGGTCTAATGGGAATGGCTTCATTTACAAATGATAAAAAAATAATAATGAATGAATTTAAATTGATCTCATCTTTATTTAATAAACTAAAATTAGTTGATAATAATTTTACATTCTTATCAATTGGGATGAGTAATGATTATAAATTAGCAATAAATGAAGGCGGAAATATGATTAGAGTTGGAAGCATAATATTTGGAGAAAGATAAATTTAATGTATAGTATAGTAGACCTAGAAGCTACAGGCGGTAAATTTAATGAAGAATCAATAATAGAGATAGCAATCTATAAATATGATGGAAGTAAGGTGATTGATCAATTTATTAGTTTAGTTAATCCTCATAAAGATATAACCTCATATGTTGAGAAATTAACTGGTATATCTGCTAAAATGGTAAATACAGCCCCTACATTTAGTCAGGTTGCTAAACGTATTATTGAAATCACCGATAATTCAATCTTAGTTGCACACAATGCTCAGTTTGACTATAGATTACTTCAAATTGAATTTGACAGACTGGGTTATGAATATATAAAAGAATCTATTTGTACAGTCATTTTATCACAAAATCTTTTACCAAATCAAGAATCTTATAAACTAGGTAAATTAGTCAAAAGTTTAGGCATACCATTAACTCAAAGACATAGAGCTAGTGGTGATGCAAGAGCAACTGTAGAGTTATTTAAACTACTCATTGAAAAAGATATTAACAAACAAATCATTTCAAAAAATGTAGTTACATATTTAGGTCAAAATGTAAGGTCTGTTTTTAATAAGATAATTGAAGATATAAAGAATGAAACAGGTGTATTCTATATATACAACCATAATAATGAAATCATATATATAGAAGCAAGTAAGACTATAAAGAGTAGGATAAATAGATTATTTACAAGTAATAAGTTTATTCCGAAATCAATTCAGAATAATATTAAAAATGTCAAAGTTGAAAGAACAGGTAGCTTTTATGTAGCATTAATTAAAAAATTTAGTGAAATTGATCATATTAAACCTGCATTTAATAAAATTGATTATATAAATTATGATAAATCAATTGGAGAATTTAAGTCGCCAAGTAAAGAGTTTTTAGTTATAGATATAGGTAGAGATGTTCAAGAAAAAAGTTTTTTATTGGTTTCTTCTAAAAAACTTATTGGATATGGATTTTTTGAACTAAACAATCAAATAAATACTGAAGAAAAATTATATTCCAGACTAGTTAAGATTAATCAGAATCAAAATACAGAAAACATTTTAAATTATATAATTAATAAGCAAAAATTCAAAAAACTTATACCTTTGAATAAAATTTATAAAATTTCAACTATTGAATAAGGTTAGAAAAAAAATACATAGTATAATTTATGAAGCAGATACGCCAGCTGGACAAGTATTTGATATTTCTTTAATAATTGTAATTATAATAAGTGTCATACTCGTCGCTCTTGAATCAATTGATTGGATAAACCAAAAGTATCATGTCATTTTTAATATTGCCGAATGGGTTATAACAGCCTTATTTACTCTTGAGTATATATTAAGAATCTATTCAGTTAAAAAACCAAAAAAATATATTTTTAGTTTTTATGGTATTATCGATCTACTTGCAACTATTCCAAAATATCTTGCATTAATATTTGTAGGAGCTCATGTTGAAACTTTAATGGCTATAAGAGCTCTTAGAATACTTAGAATATTCAGAGTACTTCGTATATCTAGATATATCGGTGAAACTAACTTTTTAGTCAGAGCTTTACTTATAAGTAGAGCAAAAATTGTAATATTTCTTCTTTTTGTAGTTGTAATGTGTATTGTATTTGGTACGATAATGTACTTAGTTGAAGGTCCAGAATCAGGCTTTAATAATATACCTACAAGTATATATTGGTGTATTGTAACAATTACTACTGTTGGATATGGAGATATTGCACCAATCACTGAATTAGGTAAATTTATAGCATCTATCCTAATGATACTTGGATATGGTATCATTGCTGTTCCAACAGGTATAATTTCTGCAGAAATGGTTCAGAGAAGAAAAGAAGTTGATGTAAATACAAAAGTATGTTCTGAATGCTTAAATGATAAGCATAAAGATAATGCAACGTTCTGTCATCAATGTGGTTCTAGTTTGGTTGATGAACAATAAATTAATATATATTGCCGGTCCAACATGTATTGGAAAAACATCATTAAGTATAGAAATAGCAAAGAGGTTAGAAACTGAAATTATTTCTTGTGACTCAAGACAATTTTATAAAGAATTAAAAATTGGAACTTCTCCACCATCAAGAGAGCAATTAAAAGAGATAAATCATCATTTCATTCACAATAAAAGTTTATTAGATGAATATAGTGTTGGAGATTATGAAGAAGATGCAATATCAACAATATCAAATATTTTTAAAAATAATAATTATATAATAATAGTAGGTGGTTCAGGCTTGTATGCGGATTCCGTCCTATATGGAATAGATAAAATTCCAAAAGTTCCAATAGATATTAGAAATAAATTAAACATAGATTTTAAAACTAAAGGATTAGTTTATCTACAAAAAAGATTAAAAGAAGTGGATCCAGAATATTACAAATATGTTGACTTAAAAAATCCAAATAGACTAATTAGAGGTATTGGTGTATATGAAGTAAGTGGGAAAAGGATTTCATCCTTATGGACTAATACTAAAAAGAGACGAGAATTTAAATCTATTATAATCCTAATGAAATCTAATAGAGATGAATTGTATAAACGAATTAATTTAAGAGTTGATGAGATGATTAAAAATGGCCTAGAAGAGGAAGTTTATTTATTAAAAAAATTTAAAGGCTGCAATGCATTAAATACAGTTGGATACAAAGAGTTTTTTTCATACTTTGATAAAGAATTATCACGTGAGGAAGCAATTAATAAAATAAAGAAAAACACAAGGAATTATGCAAAAAGGCAAATTACTTGGTTTAAAAAGTATAAAAATGTAATTGAGTATGATATAGAAGATAGTACTGATAATCTCTTAAATAAAATATATAAAAATGAATAAGCTAATAAAAATTATAATTGTTTCTTTATCCTTCAATTATGTGTCATATAGTCAAGATATCACCGATAAACAAATAATTGAATATGCAATTGATAATATTGAAGAATTTAAAGACTTTTTATCTTATCCTAATGATGCTAATAAAAGAAGTGATATTGTTAATTTAATTAAATGGAGTCAAGAAAATTTTCAAAATTTAGGTTTTAATATTACAAAACTCCAAACCCCGACTATACCACTTTTACTAGCAGAAAAGATTTATAACAAAAAGTATAAAACAATTTTAATTTATCTTCATTTGGACGGACAACCAGTTGATAATTCTAAATGGAATCAAAACAATCCATATGAGCCTGTTTTAAAATCTCGTAATGATAAACAAGAATTCGTTCAAGTTAGATGGGATGTATTAAAAAATATCACATTAGAAGAAATTGAAGAAAATGATCTTAGAATATTTGCTAGGTCTGTCTCAGATGCAAAAGGCCCAGTAATGATGTTAATCAATGCTCTTAATTTAATTAAGAAAAATAATATAGAACCAAAGTTTAATCTTAAAATAATAATGGATTTTGAAGAAGAAAAAAGTTCTCCAAATCTCCCAGTAGCAGTTACAAAATATTCTGATTTACTTAAAAGTGATGGACTACTAATTTTTGACGGTCCTCAACATATATCTGGTCTGCCTACGCTAAGCTTTGGCAATAGGGGAATATCAACCATTCGTTTAACTACATATGGACCAATAGTACCCCAACATAGTGGTCATTTTGGTAATTATGCTCCGAATCCTGTTTTTAGAATGTCCAGTATTTTATCATCAATGAAAGATGAAAATGGTATAGTTTTAATTGAAGGATTTTATGATGGAATAAATATAACTGAAGAAATAAAAAAAGATCTTAATAGAGTTCCTGATAACGAGAATGAAATGTTATCAACAATGCAGTTTAAATCTCCTGATAAAGTTGGTAAAAGCTATCAAGAAGCTCTTCAATACCCATCTCTTAATGTACGAGGAATTCAGGCTGGATGGGTAAAAGATCAAGCTAGAACAATTATACCTTCAGAGTGTATAGCAGAAATTGATGTTAGATTAGTGTTGGAGTCAGATGGTTATAAATTGCTTGATTTAATTAAAGAGCATATCAAAACACTCGGTTATAAAGTATTAGAGAAGAGGCCAACCAAAAGGGAAAGAATGATGTATGATAAAATAATAACATTTGAATCCGAAGTTTCTTATCCTGCATTTAGAACTGATATTAATAGTGATTTAGGGAAATGGTTAAGTAAATCATTAACTAAAACTTTTGGAAATAGTCCAGTTAAAAAGAGAACAAGTGGTGGTTCTGTTCCTATTTCCCCATTTATAAGTGTCTTAAATATTCCTGCAGTTGGTGTTCCTACAGTTAATCAGGATAACAATCAACATAGTCCAAACGAAAATTTGAAGATAGCTAACTATATAAATGGGATAAAAACTTTTATAGGAATTCTAAATGAAGATTATTAAAGCTTCTTTAAGAAGTTTAAAATATTATCTTCAATATCCTTATTAATATTACTTGTATTTCTTTTTATGAATTTATTACCCATTATTCCTTCATATAATTCAATATACCTATTTGATACATCTATAATAGTTTTATAAGTAATCTCTGGAAGAATTTGCCCTGTTTTTCCAGAGAAATCATTTTCAATTAACCATTGTCTAAAGAATTCTTTGGATAATTGTTTCTGAGATTCATTTTTATTAAAATTTTCTTCATAAGAATCTTGATAAAAATATCTTGATGAATCAGGTGTGTGAATTTCATCAATTAGTACAAGTGTTCCATTATTAGTGTAACCAAATTCGTATTTTGTGTCAACAAGTATAAGACCTCTTTTTTTAGCAATTTCAGAGCCTCTACTAAATAACTTTTTAGTTATTGACTCTATTTCTTCATATTGATCAATAGACACTAATCCCTTTTGTATTATTTCTTCCTTAGATATATCCTCATCATGCCCGGTTGAAGCCTTTTTTGTTGGAGTAATTATTGGATTATCAAATTTCTGATTAGATTTCATTCCATTAGGCAATTTAACCCCACAAATTGATCTTAAGCCTGATTTATATACTCTTTCAGCATGTCCACTTAAATATCCTCTAATAACCATCTCAATTTTAATAGGTGATAGTTTATAGCCAATAGACACATTAGGATCTGGAGAGTCAATTAACCAATTATCAATAATATCTTTTGTAGTATTAAGCATAGAAGCAGATATTTCATTTAATATTTGTCCTTTATAAGGGATACCTTTTGGCATAATAATATCAAATGCCGATATTCTATCTGAAGCAACTATTACTAATATCTCATTTTCTAATTCATACACATCTCTTACTTTACCTTCATATCTAGAAATTAAACCAGGTAATTTAAAATCTGTTGAATTTATTGTTCCAATCATTTCTTTTTCTGATTATCAGTTTTATTATAAGAATCAATTACTTCCTTAACGATAGGATGTCTCATAATATCTTTTTCATTTAGATGAACTATACCAATATTTTTTTTATCCTTTAAAATCATTAAAGCGTCTTTCAAACCAGAAATTATATTTCTAGGTAAATCGACTTGACCTGGATCACCAGTTACCATAAACTTAGCATTCATTCCCATTCTTGTTAGAAACATTTTCATTTGCGCAGGAGTTGTATTTTGTGCTTCATCTAGAATTACAAATGCATTATCTAATGTTCTACCTCTCATAAAAGCTAAAGGTGCAATTTCAATAACCTTATCATTAAGAAGTTTATTTAATTTTACAGTTGGTATCATATCTCTCAATGCATCATACAAAGGCTGCATATAAGGGTCTAATTTTTCTTTCAAATCACCTGGTAAATATCCAAGATTCTCTCCTGCTTCAACTGCAGGTCTCGTAAGAATAATTTTTTTAATTTCTTTTTCTTTAAGAGCTTTAACTGCAATAGCTACTCCAGTATAAGTTTTTCCAGTTCCTGCAGGGCCAACAGCAAAGACAAGTTGATTGTGCTTTAACATATCAACTAATGCTTTTTGATTCTTTGTTTTTGCTAATATAGGCTTACCTCCTACTCCATGTAGTATTAAAGAAACTTTATCCTTCCCATTATACTTGAGATCATTATAAATAATTTCATCAATTACATTTGGATTTAATGAATTAAATTCAGAATAATAATTTGTTAAGTATTTAAACTTTTTATTAAAATCGTTTAAAGATTTTTTCTCACCTAGTACTTTAAATAATTCTCCTCTTTGAATAATTTTTAATTTAGGAAAATGAGATCTTAAAGATGAAATATTTTCATCGGTGAAAAATTCTTGAGGATCAATATTATTCAATTCTATTTCAAGTTCGTTCAATAGATATAATTATTAATAATTTGTTATAGTTGAATATTTGGTTCAAATTTACATAAATTTTATAAAGTTAATTTCATTTTATGTCTATTATAACATTAACTACAGACTATGGTAATAAAGATTATTCTGTAAGTGTATTAAAAGCAAAAATTTATAATGAAATAAGCGATATAAAAATTATTGACATCTCTCATAATATTAGCCCATTTAACCTAACAGAAGCTGCATATATAATTAAATCTGCATATAAACATTTTCCTAAAAACTCAATACATATAATAGGTATAGAGTCTGAATTTACACCTGAAAACACTCATATAGCAATGAAATTTGATGATAATTACTTTATAGGTGCAGATAATGGTATTTTCTCAATGATTATAGGTGATTTTAAAGCTGATTCTATTGTAGAGATTAATATTCATAAAAATTACAATAATACAATAACTGCAAATGATGTATTTGTGAAAATAGCAACTCATATTTCCAGAGATGGGAAACTTGAAGTTGTTGGAAAAAAAATTGATGCAATCAAAGAAATAAAAGACATTAAGCCAGTAATAAACTCTGATAGTTCTCAAATTATTGGGAGTGTTATTTATATTGACAACTATGGTAATGTAGTAACTAACATTACCCAAAAAACATTCAATGAGATTTCTAAGTCAAGATCTTTTACTATACATGCTAGGAATGTAAAGTTTAATAAAATTTATAATAGTTATAGTGATGCAATAGACTATAGTATTGCAAAAGAAAAACGTGAAGAAGACGGAAAAAAAATTGCCTTATTTAATAACCTTGGATATCTAGAATTATCAATATATAAAAGTAATTCAGAAACCGTAGGAAGTGCTAGCACACTATTTGGATTAAATTACAGAGATCAAATTAGTATTCATTTTTAGTGTTTGAAATTAGTAGATAACTTTTTATACATATTCGTTAAATTATTAATGCAATTAAATATATTTGATAAAAACTTATAATGAAGTTCATAGTATCATCCTCACTGTTGTATAAAGAATTACAAAACCTTGGAGGAGTTATAAATTCTTCAAACACAATCCCAATTCTTGATAATTTTTTATTTCAAGTAAATAAAAATAAATTACAAATCACATCTTCTGATTTAGAGTCATCTATGACATCTGAAATAGATATTGAATCAGAAAGTAATGAAAGTGTCGCTATATCTGCTAAATTATTATTAGATATTTTAAAAACATTTGCAGATCAACCTTTAACTTTTAATAAATCTGATAAAAATACAATTGAAATTACTGCTGATAATGGTAAATACTCTCTTGCTTATATAGATGGAAGTGAGTTCCCAAAACAAATAGAAATTCAAGATCCTTTAAAAACAGAAATTAATGCTAATGATTTTTTAAAAGCAATTAATTCTACAATTTTCGCCTCTGGAAATGATGATTTAAGACCAGTTATGAGTGGTGTATTTTTTCAATTTAATAGTGATTCTTTAATATTTGTCGCAACAGATGCTCACAAATTGGTGAAATATGAGAGAAAAGATTATAATTCTCAAAATAATTCTGAATTTATAATGCCTAAAAAACCACTACAAATACTTAAAGGTGTTTTAGCTTCTGTGGATGGAAAACTAAATATTGAATATAATGAATCCAATGCTAAGTTTGAATTTAATAATAACACTTTAACTTCTAGGCTAATTGATGGTAAATTCCCAAATTATGAAGCAGTTATTCCAAAAGAAAATCCAAATATTCTAACAATAAATAGAGAGGTGTTTCTTAATTCTGTTAGAAGAGTTAGTATATTTTCAAATAAAACAACCCATCAAGTTCGACTTAAAATTGCTGGAACTACGCTAAACATATCAGCTGAAGATTTTGACTATAGTAATAAAGCAGATGAAACTCTTGAATGTGAGTACAAAGGTGATGACATTCAAATAGGATTTAACTCAAAGTTTTTAATCGAAATGTTAAATAATCTTGATTCTGAAATAATTACATTATCAATGTCACACCCTAACAGAGCTGGAATTATAAAACCTGAAAATATAGATAATAAAAAAAATGAAGATATAACAATGTTAGTTATGCCTGTAATGCTAAATGATTAATTCTAATTAGAAGTTTTAATTGAAGAAGAAATATTTTTATAAATACCTTTCTCAAGTTTTTTTCTTATTTCTCCAAAAGCTTCAAGAGTTAAGTTAATATCTTCAATAGTATGAGAAGCTGTAGGAATCAACCTAAGTAAGATTAGACCTTTAGGAATTACCGGATACACAACTATTGAACAAAAAATATGATGATTTTCTCTTAAGTCTCTAACTAATGCCATTGCCTCAGGAATACTTCCTTTTAAGTATACTGGTGTAACACAACTTTGAGTATTTCCAATATCAAATCCCCTATCCTTAAGTCCTTTCTGAATAATAGTAACATTCTCCCATAATTTATCTTTTAATTTAGTATTTTTCTGAAGCATCTCTAATCTTTTAATTGCTCCAATTACTAATTGCATTTGAAGAGATTTTGCAAACATTTGAGATCTCATATTATACTTAAGGTATTCTATGATTTCTGCATCTCCAGCTATAAATGCACCAGTTGATGCCATAGATTTTGCGAAAGTTGCAAAATAAACATCAATATTATCTTGAACATCTTGCTCTTCTCCAGTTCCTGCTCCAGTTTTACCAAGAGTTCCAAATCCATGAGCATCATCTAGTAAAAATCTAAATTTATATTTATCTTTTAATTCTACTATTTCTTTTAGTTTCCCTTGATCACCTCTCATTCCAAAGACACCTTCAGTAATCACTAAAATTCCCCCACCAGTCTGTTCTGCAATTTTTGTTGCTCTAATCAAATTCTTCTCAAGACTTTTCATATTATTATGTTGATATGTAAATCTTTTACCTAAATGAAGTCTAGCACCATCAACAATGCAGGCATGAGAATCAATATCATAAACAATTATATCATTTTTTGATACTAAAGTGTCAATTGTTGATAAAATTCCTTGATATCCAAAATTTAATAAATATGCAGATTCCTTAGAAACAAAACTTGCAAGTTTAGATTCAAGCTCTTCATGCATTGATGTATGGCCAGACATCATTCTTGCACCCATTGGATATGCACTCCCATATTCTTTAGCTGCATCAGAATCTATTTTTCTAACTTCAGGATGATTTGCAAGTCCAAGATAATCATTAATACTCCAAGTGATTATTTCTTTACCGTTAAATTTCATTCTATTTGAGATAGGACCTTCTAATTTAGGAAATACAAAATATCCTTCTGCCAAAGAAGCCCATTTTCCAATATCACCCTTATTATTATATATCTTTTTAAATAAATCTTCCATTATTTAAACGTAATTAATTGTATTTAAATTAGGTTGGTAAAAAGTACTATCATAAAAGCCTTGATTATTCATCCATTCATCAGAATATATTTTGCTTAAATATCTTGAACCATGATCAGCAAAAACGACTACAATATAACTTTTATTATTAAATTCCCCTTCATCATTTAATTGCTTAACAGCTTGCATTGCTGCTCCAGAAGTATACCCAACAAAAATACCTTCATTTAAAGTTATGTTTCTTGCCATATGAGCGCTTTCAGAGTCAGAAACTTTAATAAATTTATCAATTATCTCAAAATCAGTAGCAGATGGAATAATATTTTTACCCATACCTTCTATTCTATATGAGTATATTTCATTTTTATCTATTTCTCCCGTCTCATGATATTTTTTTAATAAAGATCCATAGGCATCAACACCTATAATCTTAATATTTTTATTTTTTTCTTTTAAGTATCTTCCTATACCAGAAATTGTTCCTCCAGTACCACAACAAGCAATTAAATGTGTTATTTTTCCATCTGTTTGGGACCAAATTTCAGGTCCAGTAGATGAATAATGGGCATTAATATTTAATTCACTAAAATATTGATTAATATAAACTGAATTTTGAATTTCTCTATTTAATCTTTTAGCAACTTGATAATAGGATCTTGAATCATCAGGAGCAACATTTGAAGGGCATACATAAATTTTTGCGCCTAGAGATTTCATCATATTAATCTTATCTTTTGATGCTTTAGAACTAACTGCCAAAACACATTTATAACCTTTAAGCAGAGAAACCATAGCTAGACTAAAACCTGTATTACCAGATGTTGCTTCAATAATTGTATCTCCTTGTTTAATTATTCCAGATTTTTCTACTTCATTAAGAATAAATAGTGCGATTCTATCCTTAGTTGAATGTCCAGGATTGAAGCCTTCAAATTTTGTAAAATATGTTCCTTTAAATTCTTTAGAAATCTTGTTAAGTTTAATTAACGGGGTGTTTCCTATTAACTCTAATATATCTTTGTAAGCTTCTTTATTTTTCATTTATATTATAAAAAAGTTCAAATTTAATTAAATTACACTAGTAATCACAGGAAAAATCTCCAATCGGTGATCCGTCAGGTATATTATAATTTTTAATCATATTGAATTTTTTTGGATTATCTAAAAAATCATCAATTTTTTGTATTTGAAATCTGTCAAATACGTATTTAGGATTAAATTCTTTTATACCAACTTTCAAAACTATACTTCTCTTTAATTTAATAATCTTATCCAAAAGAATTGATCTTGCATTATCATAAAGTTCTGAATGGTTATAAATATTAAATATGTAATCTAATAATATAGATCTTGAATTTTTATTAATCTCAGTTTGATATGGGTCTGAAGATTTAAACTTATATACAGAATTAATAATAACATCTAAATATTCATCCAATGATAGCAATCGCTTATTTAGCATGTTTTGCTGAACGATTCTATTAACTCTTTGATAATCTAGAAGTAGATTAAACGTATGGTTCAAAATTGAAGATGATGCTGAGATATAATCAAAGACAACTCCTGTTTTAGATTCAAAATTTTCTCTTGTTCTATTGTTCCTAAATGATCTAGGAGTAATTATTTTAATTAACTCTTTAGGTAAAATTAAATTTTCAGGATTCACAACATTCATTAAAGATTGTAGTGAGTTAATTTGCAAGTCATTATTAACAAACTCTATTTTTTCATTTTTATTTGTCTTAACAAAATATTGGTAATTCAAACCTCCTATAGCTTTTGCTGTTGCCTCAATCTGATATCTATGAAGTAAATAGATTGGAACGAGAATATCCTCAATTTTAGAATATGGCTCATTATCTTTTAAATAATTTAAATCTATATTATTAATTGCTATCTCTCTTACTCTAATTAATTTATTCAATTCTTTATAAGGAAGATCCCCATTATCCCAAAGATGAGAAAACGGATGGGCACTTCCAAAAGGTCTAGAATCAGAATCACTAATAAACCCTAATCCTTTATTTGAAGCATCTTCAATGATTCTGTTTAATTCCAAAAATTCATTTTTATCTTTAGAAAAATCACTATATGCATATGCAACACTAACTTTATCCCACTCGCCAATATTCTTATCATAAGCATTATCTAGATTAATCTTATCGTTAATAATGTCTATTTTGGGATGCGGATAATCCATTACAGAGGATCTATTTGAAATACTTGATAAATAATTATGAGCAAAACCTAATGTGTGTCCAATTTCATGTGCGGATAATTGTCTAATTCTATCTAGAGAAGTTTCTACTATTTTTTTATTATTAATCTCATCATTTGGATTTTCTGTAAGTCCAAGTAAAATCATATAATCTTGCCTAACTCTTAAACTACCAAGACTAACTTGACCTTTTATAATCTCTCCTGTTCTCGGGTCTACAATACTTGCACCGTAACTCCATCCTCTAGTAGACCTATGAATCCATTGAATCAAATTATATCTAATATCCATAGGATCAGCATCTTCAGGTAATATTTTAATTTGAAATGCATTCTTATAACCTATACTTTCAAAAGCTTGATTCCACCATCTCCCTCCTTCTATCAAAGCTGTTTTAACAGGTTCTGGGGTACCATTATCAAGATAATATACTATAGGTTCAATAGCTTCGCTAATCACACTTTCATTTTCTTTCTTTTCTAGACGATGTCTAACTATATATTTTTGTTCTGTTGGTTCGTTAATAGGGGTAGAATAATCAAATACAATAAACGGATTAGAACCACTTCGTGGATCAAATCTTCTTTTCTTATAGTTATTATCAGGAAGTCGAATAAATGAATGATGTTGATTTACGGTTAAGTTTGAGGGAGTAGGAGTTACATCTCTAAGCAGTGAACCTTTAGGATTACCAATAAAAGTTAACATAACATCAAACTCAATATTTTTTGGAAATGCTTTAGTTCTTTCTAAATCAATTGCTGATTTTGACAAATCTAATGAGTAAGTGCCTGAATTTGAATTCTTTAATCTGTTTGACACTCCATGTGCATCTTTTAAAATAAATGGTGTTAAGTCAATATAGTGCTTATTGTCTTTTGAATTTAATATTTTAAATCCATAAAGAACTGATCTAGCAAAAGCTTGATTTACAGCTTTGTTTTCTAAATTATTATTAGAAGTGGAAATAAATTTTAAATTTGGTTGAATTAAAAATATCTTATCCCCTTTTTTTGTAAAATAAACAACTCTGGCATTACCAAGTTGTCCTCTATCAAGGCCTAAATCATTATTACCAACACCTCTACTTAATGAGTTTACATATAAAAATTCTTGATCTAGTTTGTCAATTGCAAGAGTTATTTTTCCATTATCATTATTATATGTATAGTCAAAATATCCTTTAAATTCTATCTCTTGAGAAAATAAGATATAATTAAAAAGGAAAAATGCAATTATTGAATTTCTCATAAAAACGTTTTTTTGAAATATAATTTTTTTATTTGACAATGAATAATTAAATTTCAATAAAATCTCATATGTTTTCTAAGGAAAATTTAAAATCCCTTTTTGAACGTCTTGCCACGTTAAGGGAGTATCTTTGACATTGATTCAAAAAAAATACTTGTTTCCGAAAAAGAAAAGGAAGCTTCAGATCCAAATTTTTGGTCAGACTCAAAAAAAGCTGAACAACAAATGAAATTAATTCAAAATGAAAAAAAGATTTTGAATGATTTTTATACTGTTGAAAGTTTAATTAATGACCTTGAGGTACTTAATGAATTCTATCAAAAAAAAGAAATCTCTGAACAAGAGATAAATAATCATTACAATAAAACATTGGATAGTCTAGAAGAAGTAGAATTTAAAATGATGTTAAACAAGAAAGAAGATTCAATGAGTGCCATTCTTCAGATTACTGCTGGAGCTGGAGGTACAGAGAGCTGTGATTGGGCAGAAATGTTAATGAGAATGTATTTGATGTGGGCAGAAAAAAATACTTTTAAAATAAAAGAACTAAATAATCAACCTGGAGATGTTGCTGGAATAAAAACTGTAACTCTTCAAATTGATGGAGAGTATGCATTTGGATGGCTTAAAGGGGAAAATGGGGTTCATAGACTAGTGAGAATATCACCTTTTGATAGTAATGCAAAAAGACATACATCATTTGCATCTGTTTATATTTACCCATTAGTTGATGAGAGTATTGAAATAATAATTAATCCTAGTGATATTTCTTGGGAGACTATGAGATCTGGTGGAGCAGGTGGTCAAAGTGTTAATAAATTGGAAACTGCAGTAAGACTTAGGCATAAACCTTCTGGAATAGTTGTTGAAAACTCTGAGACAAGATCTCAACTTGATAATAAGGATAAGGCAATGCAATTACTAAAATCTCAATTATATGAGATGGAAATACAGAAAAGTCAAGAAGAAAGAAAAAAGATTGAAGATTCAAAAAAGAAAATAGAATGGGGATCACAAATTAGAAATTATGTTTTACATCCTTATAAATTAGTCAAAGATATTAGGACAAGTATTGAAAGAACAGATGTGGAAAATGTATTGAATGGAGATTTAAATGAATTCCTCAAGTCTTATTTGCTAAGAGATTAAAAAGGCATATCATCCTTATCGTCAAGTTTTTCTTGATCAGACTTGTTAAGCTTGGATTGAAATTCAAAAGGAGAATCATAACTATCAATATCTTCAAACTTACCTAACTCTGCTGAAAATTTAAGTCTAATCTTTCCTAATGCTCCATTTCTATGCTTAGCAACAATAAATTCTGCTTGACCTTGAGTTGGAGTTTGCATATCATCATCCCAGTTTTCCATGCCATAATATTCCGGTCTATAAATAAAAGAAACTATATCAGCATCTTGCTCAATTGCCCCAGATTCTCTTAAATCAGATAAAATTGGTCTTTTTGAGCCTGATCTAGTTTCTACAGCCCTTGAAAGCTGTGATAGAGCTATAACAGGTATATTTAATTCTTTTGCTAAAGCTTTTAAATTTCTTGAAATAATAGATATTTCCTGTTCTCTATTACCAGTTTTTGTAGAACTACCAAGATTCATTAGTTGTAGATAATCTATAATAATAACTTTTATATCATTTGAGGAAACTAATCTTCTTGCCTTTGCTCTTAATTCAAAAATCGTAAGAGATGGAGTATCATCTATAAATAATGGAGCACTTTCAAGACCAGATATTTGATTGTTTAATTGTTGCCATTCATGTTCTGCTAATTTACCTGTTCTTAGTAAATCCGATTTTAATCCTGTCTCAGCAGATATTAGTCTTGTAATTAATTGTATAGATGACATCTCAAGAGAAAAAAAAGCAACTGGAACTTTGTGAGTAATAGCCATATTTCTTGCCATTGATAAAGCTAAAGCAGTTTTTCCCATACCTGGTCTTGAAGCAACAATTATAAGATCACTTGGTTGCCATCCTGCAGTTAATTCATCAAGTTTATCAAACCCACTACTAACTCCACTTAACCCTTCTTGCTTAGCTATTTCTTCGATTTTCCTTTTAGCTTCCCTAACTAGATCTTCAGCACTAACTGATGACTTTTTTAGATGTCCTTGTGTAATCTCATATAATTTAGATTCTGCTTCATCTAATAAATCTATTACATCAGTACTTTCATTATACGCTTTTTGAATAACTTCATTAGAAATTTTAATCAATTTCCTTTGTATAAATTTCTGTTGAATTATTCTAGCATGGAACTCTATATGGGCAGAAGAAGAAACCTTTTGAGAAAGCTCAATTAGATAATACTCTCCACCAATATTCTTAAGTGTTTTATTTTTTTTTAAATCAGCAGATACTGTAAGCAAATCTATTGGTTCTGAATTCCTAAAAAGTCTTTCAATAGATTCAAATATAAGTTGATGTGACTTTTTATAAAAAACCTCTGCTATCAAAATTTCTATAACCTCATCAACACCTTTTTCATCAATAAGCATTGCTCCGATAACTGCTTCTTCTAAATCAATTGCTTGAGGCGGTAATTTACCATCATTTATATTGATTACTGAAGATGGATCATTCTCAAATATCTTTAAAGGGTTTGGTTCTTCCATTTTATAAATTTATATAAAAGAAAGCATTTTAGATAATATAGACGGATGAGTGTTTATAAAAGTTTAAACATTAAAATTGTTGATAAGTGAGATTAATTGTTGATAGAGAAATTTAACTATTAAATTTGCCAATCTTGTAAAATCTTTCTCTTCTATTAGAAATCAGTTTATCAGTTGATAGAGGTTGTAATTTTTTAAATGAATTAAGAATTTCTTCTTTAACAATTACAGATATCTCTTCTGGATTATAATGAGCTCCACCAAAAGGTTCTTTTATGATTTTGTCAATAAGTTTATTTTTATACATATCATCAGCAGTTAATTTTAATGCCTCTGCAGCTTGTTCTTTATAGTCCCAACTTCTCCATAATATAGAGGAACAAGATTCTGGTGAAATTACTGAATACCATGTATTCTCAAGCATTAAAATACGATCTCCAATTCCTATTCCTAAAGCACCTCCAGAAGCACCTTCTCCAATTATTACAACAATTATAGGAACTTTTAAAGACATCATTTCAAATAGATTTCTTGCTATTGCCTCACCTTGTCCCCTTTCTTCAGCTTCTAGTCCAGGATATGCTCCAGGTGTATCAATAAATGAAATTATAGGAATATTGAATTTTTCAGCATGTTTCATTAACCTTAGTGCCTTTCTATATCCTTCTGGGTTTGCCATTCCAAAATTTCTAAATTGTCTTGTTTTAGTATTATATCCCTTTTGAGTACCAATAATCATAAAAGTTTGATTATCAATTTTACCAAATCCACCAATCATAGCCTTATCGTCTGAAACATTCCTATCTCCGTGAAGTTCAAGAAATGAATCTCCTGATATATTTTTTACATAATCCAGTGTATAAGGCCTATTAGGATGTCTTGATAACTGAACTCTTTGCCAGGGTGTTAAATTACTATATATACTTTTTTTAGTCTCATGAAGCTTCTTTTGAAGAAGATTAAATGTTTTTGTTGTATCAACATTAGTCTCATCCTCAATTGACTTGTATTTATCAATTTGATCTATGATATCTTTAATGGGTAATTCAAAATCTAAAAACTCCATAATGTCTTCTTTAAATTATCTATGTAAATATATTTATTAATTATAACTTATTTCATAGCTTTTTTCAATAAAAAAAATGCAATTAAAGAAAAAATAAAAATTACTCCCCACGCAGCTATTCCAGGAGAAAAGTTTGATTTTACAACTAATACTCCTAATATTTTATCTAAGAAAATAAAGAAAAATCCAAGGGAAACTCCTATAGCTAAATTTAATCCCATACCTCCTCTTTGTTTAAATGAAGAAACTGAAACACCTATTATTGATAGAACAAAGCAAGATAAAGGAAGTGTATAACGTTTATGCCTTACAAGTAAATGTGAATTAATTAGTGTAGACCCACTACTTTTTTCATATCTAATTAATTTATTTAATTGAGAATAATTTAATGTCTCCGCAACATAGTTAACAGGCGCTAGATCATTAATATTAAAATCCAGTATTGTATCCTTATAATTCGTTTTTTCTAATATTTCCAAATCATCCTTAAAGGTTCTTATTCTATAGTTCATAAGTCTAAAAACACTATCTTCCTCAAGCCATCTTATAGTAGTAGATGATATTTTGTGCTTCATCTTAATCCCATTAAAATGCTCAAGTGTAAAATTTACTCCTCTTTTTCTTGAAGGGTCATAACTACTAACATATACATATTCATTATTATTTATTTGCTTAAACAATCGATCTGTTTGTCTTTCCTCTTTGTTTTTTATATATGTTGAAATAAACTCATTGAACCTAAGATTAGATTTAGGAACTATAAACATTCCAGAAAAAAAAGTAAATAACATTATTAAAGAAGCTGAAATTAAATAAGGTCTTAGAAATCTATTGTAAGATAATCCTGATGACAACATAGCTGTAATTTCAGTGTTATTTGCAATCCTTGATGTGAACCATATTACAGCTAAAAAAATAAATACAGGATAAAGTTGATTTCCAAAATACCAAATAAAATCTATATAGTAATCAATAATTTCTTCAGTAGGCACTTCATTTTCTCTAAACTTGTCAATTTTCTCTGCTATATCAACCATTATTCCAATAGGAATAAATAGACCAAGCATCATAAAAAAAGTGGCGATATATTTTTTAATTATATATAAGTCTAAGATCTTCATTTATTCAAAAATAAGTAAACAATTAATCAAGACAATAAGTTTGTTGATTAATAATCAATAATTGATGATAAAAAGAAGATATTCAACTTTGATTATGATAAGTTTAATATTACATTTATTCTTATATAATAATAAATGGATCAAGACCTCAACAACCTAGTTTATCAAGTCAGGAGAGATATTTTAAGAATGGTTCATCAAGCTAAATCTGGTCATCCTGGGGGATCGTTAGGTTGTACCGAATTCTTTATTGTTATGTTTAATAAAATTTTGAATTTCAATCTTCCTTTCTCAAAAGATGGAATTAATGAAGATGTTTTTTTATTATCAAATGGTCATATATCACCTGTATATTACAGTATTCTTTCAAGAATCGGTTTTTTTGAATTAAATGAATTAAAAACATTTCGAAAAATTAATTCTAGACTTCAAGGACATCCTACTAACCATTATAGCCTTCCTGGAATTAGAATTTCATCTGGATCTCTTGGTCAAGGACTATCTGTTAGCATTGGAGCAGCCTTATCAAAGAAATTAAATAACGATGAGTCTTTAGTTTATGTATTAACTGGTGATGGAGAACTTCAAGAAGGTCAAAACTGGGAAGCATTTATGTTTGCTTCTGCTAATAAAATAGATAATTTAATTGCAGTTATCGATTTAAACGGTCAGCAAATTGATGGATCAACTTCTGATGTTTTAGATATAGGAAACTTAAATGATAAACTTTGCTCGTTTGGATGGGAAGTTATTGAGATTGAAGAAGGTAATAACATGGAAGAAATATTTAAAACATTAACAAAAGCAAAAGAATCAACAAGAAAAAAAAAACCTGTAGCAGTATTAATGAAAACAATAATGGGAAATGGTGTTGATTTCATGATGCATACACATGAGTGGCATGGTATAGCACCAAATGATGAACAACTAGAAATTGCTCTTTCACAAAACGCTGAAACAATAGGTGATTATTAATTATGAGAGAATATACTAACACGGGAAATAAAGATACAAGATCTGGGTTTGGTGAAGGTCTAACTGAATTAGGAAGAAACAACAAGAAAATAGTTGCTTTATGTGCTGATTTAACAGGTTCTTTAAAGATGAATGATTTTAAAAAAGAAAATCCTGATAGATTTATTCAAGTAGGAGTTGCTGAAGCAAATATGATTGGTATTGCTGCTGGATTAACAATTGGAGGTAAAATTCCATTCACTGGTACCTTTGCAAATTTTTCTACTGGAAGAGTTTATGATCAAATAAGACAATCCGTAGCTTACTCATCAAAAAATGTTAAAATTTGTGCATCACACGCAGGAATCACATTAGGTGAAGACGGTGCAACTCATCAAATACTTGAAGATATTGGATTAATGAAGATGTTACCTGGCATGACGGTCATAAATACATGTGATTTTAATCAAACTAAATTAGCTACAATTGCTATCGCTGAATATGACGGTCCTGTATATCTTAGATTTGGGAGACCAAAAGTTCCAAACTTTACTCCTGAAAATTTTGATTTTAAAATTGGCAAAGGAATTTTATTACAAGAGGGGAATCATGTAACAATAATAGCTACTGGACATTTAGTGTGGGAATCATTGGAGGCATCAATAAAACTTAAGGAATTAGGAATAGAATCAGAAATAATAAACATTCATACGATTAAACCTTTGGATAAAGAAATTATAATTAAATCTGCTAAAAAAACGGGTGCTGTAGTATCTGCTGAAGAACATAACTTTCTTGGCGGATTAGGTGAGAGTATCTCTAGGACATTATCTCTTAACTACCCTGTCCCTCAGGAATTTATTGCTACAAATGATACTTTCGGAGAGTCAGGAAGACCGTCAGAATTAATGAAAAAATATCGTTTGGATAGTAATTCTATAGTAGAAGCTGTTAAAAAAGTAATATCAAGAAAAAAATGAAAAATCATACTCTAATTTTATTTTTATTGTTAAATACAACATTATATTCTCAAGGTAATCTTGGAATAAGTTTTGGTCTAAGTGATGATTCCTTTGGATCTATTGAAAACATTAGTAGCACTATTGATAACTATGATCTTGATTTAAAAAATGCTACAGGTTTTCAATTTGGTGTTTATACAGAAATTGACCTTATTACTTTTTATATTAGGCCTGAATTAAATTTTATTTTCTCTAAAGCAAATCAAGGCTCAGCTTTATTATCTGGTGATATATTAAAGCATAACCTTAAATCCTCAGAAATTCAAGTTCCTATAATTTTTGGTTATAATATTCTTGGACCTCTTAGCATATTTGGAGGGCCCTCATTTAAATATAACCTTAAAACAAGTAGCGACATTTTTGATTTTAAGGATATAAAAGATAAATACATATTATCTCTTTTATTAGGAACTAGAATAAAAATGCGTTCTCTTGGAATTGATTTAAGATATGAAAGAGGATTAAATAATGGTGAACTAAAAATTATTAACGCTAATGGTCTAAATATTCCTAATGGAAATATAGACTCAACTACTAATAGGTTTTCTATTTTGTTATCTTATGATTTACCTTACGATATATTTAGTAAAAAAAACAAATAATAATTAATTGTCTGGATCTAAATAGTCAGGAATACCATCATTATCAGTATCATCTATAATACCATCATTATTCTTGTCTAGTTCATTTATTGTTAAGGTTCCATCACCATCATCGTCTGAATCATACATATTCCATAGATTATCATTATCTGTATCATCATAAAAAGGGCTACCATCACCATCAATATCTTCATTGATTGACAATACCCCATCATTATCGTGATCAGTAGGAACTGAAATCATTAGCGATACTGTAAAAATAAGGGGGGAATATTCAGGAATATCTGCCGTTATGTTTTCAAAATAACCAATTCCTGAAGGGAGAAAAAACAATCCAACTCCAAATGATGAGTATTCAATTGTTCCATTAGAATTTTGTTTAAATTCACCTGATTTTAATTCACTGACACCTTCTCGAAATCCCTGTAATGAACTTGCTAAATCTAACCAAATAGGGTATTTCCTTTCATCAAAAACATAATTATCTGTTAACATTCCTTTATATGTCACATATACAGAATCAACAATTGATGGCTTTGAAACCATCCCTTCACGTGCAATAATATAGTATAATCTATGAGGTGTTTCTATACCTTCAGAATTAGAAACATTTATAGTTTTAATTTTAACTTGATCATATAAAGGTGTTTTGTTGGCTGTTACATCTGTAATAGTGTCAATCCTAACTTTTATATTAACTTCAAAACTATTTGAATTTTCAAAATCTTCGTAATTATAAAAATGAGATTTAAGATATTCCTCAATTGTTTGCTCATCATCAACTACTTGTTCAGAATAATCCCTTATTACAATTGTATTATTATCATCATCCTTATTACATGAAAGTAATAGAATAAATATAAAGGAAAAATAAATGTAAAATTTGTTCATAGATTGAACACGAAGATACAACATTAGTTTATTTTTTTTAAAAGAGTTAGCTATATTTGAATTTATAATGCAAGAAAATAAGATTTTAAATAAAGATGAAATTGGAGATAAAATTAAAAGAATCTCATATGAGATATATGAGGAAAATTTTAATGAAAAATCAATAGTAATTTGCGGTATTGAAAATAATGGTACAATAATTGCTAAAAAAGTAATTCAAGAATTAGAGTCTATCTCTAAGATTAATATCGAATTTTTAAGTATTGAATTAGATAAAAGAAACCCGCTAAAAACTGTAAAACTAAAGGATTCTAATATTATTATGAAAGATAAATCTATTATTTTAATAGATGATGTATCTAATACAGGAAGTACTTTAATTTATGTATTAAGCAGATTACTTCAGTTACAGCCAAAAAAAATAAATACAGCAGTTCTTGTTAATAGGGACCACACACTATTTCCAATAAAGATTAACTATATTGGATTATCATTATCAACATCGTTAAATAATCACATAGAAGTTAAATTCAAAGAAAATGATATAGGCGTTTTTCTAACCTAAAAGTTTTTTTAGTTCTTCCACAACATCATCTAATTCTAAATTATTAGTATTTAATATTTTTTTTGATCTTAAATAATATTGATTTCTCTCAAACAGATGTTTCGAAACAAATTCTTTTAACTCATTTCTGTTTTTTAAATGTGAAATTAAGGGTCTAGAGGATAAACTTTCAAAAAGTCGTTCAACCAATAAATCTACAGATCTTTTTAGATATATCGATTCAGAATTGCTAGTATTTAATATTAAATCCATATTATTATTATAACATGGTGTTCCTCCACCTAGTGAAATAATTTTATTCTCATCTTTATCTATTAACTTTTTAAGATATTTTTTTTCAATTTCTCTAAAATAGAGTTCTTTTTTTTGATCAAATATCTGATTTATAGATAGTTTCTCATTCATTTCAATAAAATAATCAAGATCATAAAAAGTATATAAAATTCTTTTAGACAGTTCTTTACCAATCACACTTTTACCAGAGCCCATATATCCAATAAGAAAAATTGTTCTTTTCATAAATACTTTTTCATGACAAATTTATAATAAAAAACATGATTGTTAAATCAATATTTCATAGTATATTTGACCTTCTTTTTAGACCTGGTAGCTCAGTTGGTAGAGCATCTCCCTTTTAAGGAGAGGGTCCTGGGTTCGAGACCCAGCCAGGTTACAACAATTTCAAAAGAAATTTCTTTTCAAGCCTACGTGGTGAAATTGGTATACACGCTACCTTGAGGGGGTAGTGTTCTTTGAACGTGCTGGTTCGAATCCAGTCGTAGGCACTCTTAATATTACTTATCTTTCTTTTTAAACCTTCCAAAAAGCCCTCTAACTTTAGACATAAAGCCTTCTGGTTTAACTTCTTCTTCTACTGGTTCTTCTTCTTCAACAACCTTCTCAACTAATGGTTCTTCTTCTTTAACCTCCTCAACTAATGGTTCTTCTTCTTTAACCTCCTCAACTAATGGTTCTTCTTCTTTAACCTCCTCAACTA
>Ga0209554_1000025_pt1 | contig 108690 bp, 103 predicted proteins | sample MarorgKNORR_S2LV_5_FD_188221 | JGI IMG/M metagenome (GOLD analysis project Ga0209554, IMG submission 188221) | Marine microbial communities from the Southern Atlantic Ocean, analyzing organic carbon cycling - Bottom_A/KNORR_S2/LV (SPAdes) (version 2) | ecosystem: Environmental > Aquatic >...
GCGGAGCGATAGGACATGCCTCGATCGTTGCCCTGTCGGTTGGGCGTGCTCGGGTCGTGAATCTGGAAGAAGAATTCCAGGATCCGGCGATATGAAATCCGGTCGGGGTCGAACAGGATCTCGATGCCTTCCGCGTGTGAACCGTGGTTGCGGTAGGTCGCCTGCGGTACGTCCCCGCCAGTGTATCCCACGCGGGTCGATTCTACACCGGAGAGCTTCCGGATGAGGTCCTGCATGCCCCAAAAGCAACCTCCCGCCAAGACTGCGCGCTCCCGTGCCATTGTCGTCCCCCCGTTGGTGCAAGTCCGGCCTGCCTAAGTCTAACCACCCATTGCGGTGGGCGAGGCACCGAGCGCACCGTGCGAGGTTCAGCACCGCAAGACACGGTGCGATCTGGCAAACCGGGAGGAGGCTTCGGCGCAGCGACGGCCGAGACGCTCGATTATCGAGCCATCACCAGGGTAAGCCGGACACTCACCCAAACTGTGCCAAAAACTGCGCCGACACCCACCGACGCTGGCCGACGCAACTGACGCAAAAACCCAGCATTTCCGACGGTGGCCGACCCCTACCGACACCAGAAAGTGGCTCTTGGCTCAGTCCGCCCAAACGTCCTGTGGCCTTGCGACAGCGCTGCTGCTTGGAACGCATTGGATCCCGACCTCACCCTGGCTACTCCACATCACGTCGGACGCCTGACTCACCAGCTGGGGTGGGCCGACGAACCTGCGGTCGCCTGCCCCTCCCTCGCCGTCCGAGCCGCAGGTCGTGATGATGACCAGGAATCTCTCCTCGAGTCCCTTGATGATGTTCCTCGCGTGGCCGCTGGCCGACGCGCCGGGCTCGACCTCCCACGCCCCGAACACCTCGCCAAACGCCGTCTCGGGTTGGTAGTCGAAGATCACGCCGCAGGAGTCCGGGCGCATGGCGGTGTCGATCGTCCCATCGACCTCCAGCATTCCACGTAGCCACTGGCATTCGAACGTCCGGCACGACCCCGGGCGTTCGGCGTAGATCCCACAGCCCACGTCGCAGAGATGCTCGCAACCCTCGTAGGTGCCCTTCCCGATCTCAGGAACGCCCATCACCGTGCAACAGGCGGAGCAGGAACCGCACTCGCGGATCGGATCACCCACGATGGTTGGCCCTCGGTACTGATATGACCACTTCAGTTCCCCACCAAACGCCTAACTTCCTCTTCCCCATGCTTCGGCTCAGTCCTTGGCTCAGTGTCTCCATTCCCCGTATAGGTACGCGGCAAGACACCTAGAATGAGGGGGAGGGTGCCTCTCTAGGTCTCGTTGTGGGCGATGCGCGCGAAGACCTTTCGCCCGATGACCCGATCGTCCCATGTGCACTTGGTCCGGCCCGCGATCCCGCGAGCGATCACGCGGAACGACCTCGTCGCAATGAAGTCGCCCAGCCACGCCGCGGTGGCCAGAATCGCTAGTAAGCCTATGAGGCTGAGCCAGTTGTCCGGTAAGGATTGCATCGTGTTATTCCCGTTCTTCCCGCGAGGTGCGGGTCAGCGAGACTCCCCTACTTCTTCTGCGAGTACATCGAGAGCCAGCGTGGTCAACCGGACGAGATGCTCATGGGACCGGTTTCCGTTCGTGAGGAAGGCCACGCCGAAGCCGCGCGTCTTGTTGCCGGACGCGAAGGCCGTGTAGCCGGGCAGGCTCCCTGAGTGGGCGAAAAAGCGTTCATCCTCACGCGTCGACGTCCACCATGTGAGCCCATAGCCCGGGTCCTCGTATCCCCATCCGCCGCCTAGGCCCTGCCCAATGAACTGCTCGTATTGGAGCGTGTGCATCTGGTCGAGTGTGGACTCTTCCAAGAGGCGACGGCCATTCCAGGTGCCGTCACCCAAGTTGAAGCGAACCCAGTTGGCCTGATTGTGGACGGTCCCGTATACGATGCCCGCCGGCCACACGTTCGCCTTGAGCCGGTCCGTCGCGACATTGCGGCCCGTGTTGCCGTCGAGCACGTACGGCACCGAAAGGCGCTCCTCCATCTCCGGCCTCAGATCGAACGCGGTGTGCCCCATGTCGAGAGCTCCCCACACGTTGTCGCGGATGTATTGCTTGTACGGCACGCCGGAGAACTTCTCCACGAGGTGCGCGACCAGGGAGTACGCCATGTTCGAGTAGACCACGGCCTCGCCAGGCGGCGTCGTGACACGTAGCGATTCCGAGAGGTACTCAGTCAACTCGAGCGGCACGGTCTCTCCCCACACGAGGTGTGGACCGAAGTCGCCCGGCATACCCGACGTGTGCGTGAGCATGCGCCGGAAGGTGACCGGATGGGTGGGGTCTTCTCCACGAATGGTCATACCGTCCAGGTAGTCACTGACCCGGTCGTCCAACTCGAACTTCCCCTGCTCCATCTGTTGCAGCAGGGCGACGGTCGATTGTGCCTTGAAGGTCGACCCAATGAGGTAGACCGTGTTCGTCGCGGCCGGCGTTCGAGCCCACAAGTTCGACTGCCCGTACGCACTGCTCCACAGCTCTCCGTCACGATCCGTGAGCGCGATCACGAGCGATGGGATGTTGCCTTCAAGCATCGCCCGGCGGATCTCGGGTTCGAGACGCGCCGCAACGCGCGCGATCTCTTCTCCGGGTGGCGCGGAAATCTGCGCTGCGGCATCCGCGAACGTGGTGCCCGCGAGCGCGAGTGACGCCACGAGGAGGAGTGAGCCTCTCACTGAGAACTTCATCGGCTGATCTCCCTTCCTGGTCCGTAGAGCACGTGCCCTGGCCGAGCGCCCGTGTGTGTGCCGCCGTCTTCGATCACGACTTCTCCGTTCACCAACACATACTCGATGCCCTCGGGGAACAGCACCGGTTCATCGTACGTCGCTCGGTCCGATACGCGGGCCAGGTCGAAAATCGTGATATCGGCCCAAGCTCCCTCCCGGATCACCCCGCGCCGCTCCAGCCGCATTCGTGTGGCGGGCCACGACGTCATCTTCCGGACTGCCTCTGAGAGAGTGAGCACGCGCTCGTCTCTTACGTACTTTCCGAGGACGCGCGGGAAGGTACCGTAGCTGCGTGGGTGAGGAAGACCGAGGACGTCCGCGTTGCCCGGTGACAGCGCTGCCCCGGCATCACTCCCAATGCTCGTCCACGGCCGCTGAAGCGCCCACCGCACGTCGTCTTCACTCATCATGTGGTAGATCGCCATCACCCGGCCCTGACCCGCGGCCACGAGGTCCCAGGCGGCGTCCGCGGGGTCTTTGCCCCACTCTTCGGCGATGCTCGTGATGTTCATGCCCTCGAAGTGAGCGTTGTCAGCATTACGGGCATTCACTAGGACGATCCCGTCCCAACCGCCCGCAGCCTCCACGATGTTCCACCATCCCTCGTAGCCTGTCACGAGTTCGCCCTTCATGCGCTCCCGTACCTCGGGCCGACCGATGCGGGCCTTCACCGAGTCCATGCCACCGTCGAAGGCCCACGATGGAATCGTGGCTTCGAGCCCTGTTCCACCCGCCGTGTAGGGGTACATGTCGGCTGCAACGTCCACGCCTCGGGCGCGAGCGGCTTCGATCTCGACTGCAGCTTCCTGGATCAACGTGCCCCACCCAGGCTCGTACGCGCCTTTGTAGTGGAAGATCTCGACCGGGAGTCCCGCGCGTTCGCCGACCTCGATGGCTTCGCGCACCGCACCGACGAGCCCTTTGCCTTCGTCACGAATGTGACTCGCATACACGCCCCCATATTCTCCCGCCACTCGAGCGATCTCGACGAGTTCATCCGTGGACGCGAAAGAGGAGGGCGGGTAGATCAGCGCCGTCGTCATACCCATGACACCTTGGCGCATGGCTCGGCCCATGATGTCTCGCATCTCGTCGAGCTCTTCCTCGTTCGGCGCGCGGTTCGCGTTCCCGAGTACTGCTCTGCGGGCCTGGGTCTCGGAGAAGTAGGACCCGAAGTTCATGGAGATCCCCTGCTCTTCCAGCGTGCGGAAGTACTCCTCGATGTCGTCCACGCCCCCAGGCGTTCCGCCTTCACCACCAATCGCGGACGTCACGCCCATGCGGAGCTTGTTCTCGGCGAGGCCGTTCCGGCGCAGCACACTTCCCGACTGATCCATCATGTCGATGAAGCCGGGGGACACGTACAGCCCGGTGGCATCGATCTCTCGGCGGCCCGTTCCTTCGATGTGCCCGATGCGGACAATACGGCCCTCTCTGATCGCGACGTCGGCAGCGATCCAAGGGTTTCCTGAGCCGTCCAAGACGCGGCCATCGCGAATGACGATGTCGTAGAGGGGTGCGTCGGACTGCGCGAATGTGCTTGCCGGCGCCATCGCCAGGACGAGAGCGAGGAGACCGAGTAGGACCGAAGTACGCATGGGATGTCGCTCAGAGAATGAACCGGAGTGCGGCTGCGCACGATCAGGTACTGCCCGCGTCGGGTCAAGGCGCGATGGCAGTGGCCCTTCCGTCGGACGTACGATCGCCCTCGCAGTTTTTTCGGTGGCGGCCTCGTCGAGCAGGTCGGGGCTGTGGAAGTAGCGCAGCACGCGACGCTGGACGACATCCCAACCTTCCAAGCTGTGCCAAAAACTGCGTCGACGCCCACCGACGCTGGCCGACGCGACTGACGCAGAAATCCAGCGTTTCCGACGCTGGCCGACGCCCACCGACGCCAGATAGTGGCTCCCAAAGCAGGTGCGCTACCGGACTGCGCCACGACCCGTAAACTGTTATTATACAATATCTTACGCCGATTTACTCCAAATGGGTGAACCCGAACTGTGCCAACTCTAACTTGCCCTGCCTGCCCGAGCGTATGGGTTGTAGCTGGTTGGCTGATGTAGACCCTGGGAAGACGCGCTCGCGCCCGTTGAGCTACGGGCTTGGGACGCCGACCGTGCGAAGACACACTGCCGGGCTTAGCCGAGCCCGCCACCGTTAACGCCCAGCACCAGCCAACGACTTCCGACCGGGCGCTCGCACCTCGGCCCCTTCGCGCCCGGTCAAGCGGTCGCCGAGCGTGGCGCGCGCGACTTCGGCGATCTCATCGAGCCTTCGCACCACGTCGGGGTGGAGGTCGGACACATCGGTCGTCTCGCCGATATCGTTCTCGAGATCGTAGAGCGCGGTCGGCACGGTCGGTTGGGCGTAGGGTCCAGGAAGGCCGTCCATGCCGGGTTCGACACCGACGTAGGAGCGGGTGCGGTGCTCGAAGACGCGCTTCCACCTTCCCTCCCGGACGCCGCGCAGCTCGGCAGCGTAGTAGAACCAGAAGACGTTCCTGGGATTCGCGTCCGGCTGCCCCTCGAGCAGGGCAAGGATATTCACGCCGTCGATCGGTTGCGGTGGTAATGCCGCGCCGGTGATGGCCGCCAGGGTGGGCAGGACGTCTAGCGTGGACGCCATGCGCTCGCACACCGCTGCGGGCGGGATACGGCCCGGCCACCGCATGATCGCCGGCACGCGAGGGCCGCCCTCGAAGGCCGTTCCTTTGCCCTCGCGAAGGGGGCCGGTGGAACCGGCGTGGTTCCCGAAGTTGAGCCAGGGACCGTTGTCACTGGTGAAGATCACGAGAGTGTCCTCGGCCAGACCGTTCCTGTCCAGCGCCGCGAGGACCTGTCCCACCGACCAGTCGATCTCCTCGATGACGTCCCCGTACATGCCCTGCTCACTGTGCCCCCGGTACTTCTCCGAGACCCCGAGCGGCACGTGCGGCATCGAGTGGGCCAAGTAGAGGAAGAACGGGGACTCTGCGTTCCGATCGATGAAGTCGAGCGCGCGCTCGGTGTACCTCGTGGTGAGTTGGTCCTGATCCGCGAGCTCGTCGACGATCTCGAGCACCTCATTTCCCTCGATGAGCGGGAGCGGCGGCCACCGGAGCTTGTTGCCGCTGGTTGCGGGCGTTCCGTCGTAGTCGACGGGCCACATGTCGTTCGAATACGGCAGGCCCAGGTACTGGTCGAAGCCCTGCTGCAGCGGCAGAAACTGTGGGTCGTCCCCGAGATGCCATTTCCCGAACGCCCCGGTCGCGTATCCGACGCCACGCAACAGGTCTGCGATTGTGATTTCCTCGGGGTTGAGCCCGACCTGCGCTCCGGGGGTGAGCGCGCCCCTGATCGAGACCCGAGGGGCATAACAGCCGGTGAGCAGCGAGGCTCGCGAAGCGGAGCACACGGCCTCGGACGCATAGAAGTCCGTGAAGCGCATGCCTTGGGCGGCCAAGCCATCAAGGTGGGGCGTGGTGAAGCCCTCGGCGCCGTACACGCCCACGTCGGCGTAGCCCTGATCGTCCGTGAAGATCAGTACGACGTTCGGGGAGCGCCTGGCCACCCCTTCGCACGCCGCGAGCCAACCGGGGGTGCCGAGGCAGAGACCAGCGAGCCCTGTTCGCTGCAGAAACTCTCGTCGCGTAGGTGTCACGTCTGTGCCTCGGAAGCTGGTGCAGCAGCGATCCGCATCAGCCGAGATTCGACCGGAACCGCACATCCAAGTATAACTAGCGGGTGATTCAGCCCTACCATGTAATGCTCAAGCCTCGGGGCGCGATTTGCGACCTCGACTGTAGCTACTGCTACTACCTGGATAAGGAGGAGCTCTATCCAGGCTCGGACTTCCGCATGTCCGAGCAAGTGCTGGAGGCGTTCACGCGTCAGTACATCGAGAGCCAACTCAGCTCCGAAATCGTGTTCGGCTGGCAGGGGGGCGAGCCCACGCTCATGGGCATCGACTTCTACAGGCGTGCGGTCGAGCTCCAGCACCAGTACGCGAAGCCCGGCACTCGCGTCCTCAATACGCTGCAGACGAACGGCGTCAGCCTGGACGACGCGTGGTGCGAGTTCTTCGTGGAGAACGGCTTTCTGATCGGGATCAGCATCGATGGGCCCCGAGCTCTGCACGACGCCTACCGCGTAGACAAGGGCGGAAAGCCCACGCATACACGCGTGATGGCCGGGCTGGATCTACTTCGCAGACACGGGGTCGAGCACAACGTCCTGACCACCGTACACGCGGCGAATATGGCGCATCCCCTGGAGGTGTACCGGTTCTTGAGGGACGAGGTCGAGACGAGCTACATGCAGTTCATCCCGATCGTGGAGCGGCATAGTCCAAGCCGCTCTGTGACCGGCCTCGGGTACGGCGAATTTCTGATCGCGATCTTCGACGAATGGGTGCGCCGGGACGTCGGCTCCGTGTTCGTTCAGATCTTCGACGTGGCGCTCGCCGCCTGGATCGGACAACAACCGGGGCTGTGCATCTTCGAGGAGACGTGCGGACGCGCACTCGCGTTGGAGCACACGGGGGACCTCTTCTCTTGCGATCACTTCGTCGACCCCGAATTCCTGGTGGGCAACGTGCTTCGCACCGAGCTCCCGGTGCTCGTTGAGGGCGAACAGCAGCGCGGCTTCGGGCAGGATAAAAAGATCTCGCTTCCACAGTACTGCCTGGACTGCGAGGTGCGCTTCGTGTGTAACGGAGGGTGCCCGAAGAATCGATTCACGATCACGCCCGACGGTGAGCCGGGACTAAACGTACTTTGCGAGGGCTACCGGCCGTTCTTCAACCACATCGACCCAGCCATGCGGTATATGAAGAAAGCCTTGCAGCACCAGGAGCCGCCCGCCGGTATAATGGAGCGGCTGGAGAACGGGACGATCGAAGCATTGAGCGCTGCCTACGGAAGCACCCTGGAGACGAGCGAATGACAGAACCCGCCGATCGCCCCCGCGCCGCGCCCGATCACGCGCCGCTCGGCACTCGGACGTGCGGCCCGCCTGGGAGCCGGCGCGTACGCGCTCGGTTCACTCCCCCTGCTCGCCCGCTGCGCGCCAGCCATGGGTCGAGAGCGCCCGAACATCGTCTTCATCTTCTCCGACGATCACGCCACGCAGGCCATCTCGGCCTACGGATCACGCATCAACCAGACACCAAGCATCGACAGGATCGCCAACGAAGGCGCGATTTTTCTGAACAGCTTCTGCACGAACTCGATCTGCGCGCCGCGGACCAATCCTGCCAGGACCGCCGGAGATCTGCCCGACTGTAGGGCGAGCCCCCGCGGCAGCTCTCTAGCTCACGATCCTCCTATTCTGCAGCACCTTCTGCATGTACTTCTGGAAGAAGAACTTCTGGATGTCCATCATGTCGATCTCGCGGCCCTGGATGTAGGTCTGCTCGATATCGCTGGTCATATCGAGCGGGGTTCCCGTGGTGATGAGGAGCGTCGCCTGCTTGCCGGGCTCCAGTGAACCGACCATGTCGCTGATCCCCATGAACTCGGCGGCGTTGATCGTCACGGCCTTGAGCGCTTCTTCTTCGGGTAGCCCAAAGGCCACGGCGACGCCCGCTTCCCATGGCAGTCGGTTCGTGTAGAGCGTCCCCGCGCCGCCGGAAATAGCGAACTTCACACCCGCTTCGTGGAGGCGGGCCGGCATGGAGTATGCTCCGTCGTATCCCTCGTATTGACGGCTTGGCGCCGCCATGGTCGAGGTGATGATCAAGGGGATATCTTCGGCCACCAGCCGGTCTGCCACGTGAATCGCATCCCTCCCCCCACGGATTACGAGGCGCAGTCCCTCTTCTTGTGCCCAGGTGATGGCGTCGTTGATCTGGGCCGCGCCGTCTGCTGAAACAACCACAGGAATCTCCGCGTTGATCGCGGGAATCATGGCGATGTAGCGCGAGTCGGTCCGGGTTTGTTCACCAGCGGCGGCTGCGTCGCGATATGCGCGCGCTTCGGCGAAGAAATTCTTGAGCTTCTCCACCTGCTCGGCATAGGTGGGCGGCGGGCCCTGCGGCGGGCCCCCGCGCCCTTGTCCGAAGCCGCGGCCCCTGCCCCGCCGGGGGTTGGGATTCGGCCAGTTCACGTTCAAGGCCGCCGCCGACTTCATCGACATTTCTTCCCAATCCCACCCCTCGAGGCTCATTGCCGAGGACATGCCGGAGATGAGGCCGCCCCCGGGTGTGGTGAGGGTGACGAGCACGCCGGCGGATCGGGAGGTGCCGATGTGGCGGCTCTCCGCATTGACTGCTACCTCGGCTCGAATGTTGGGGTTGAAGTCGCCCAACTCGTTGACGTCACTCGAGACATCCACTGCACCGATCTCGCTGATCCCGACTGTGCTGTAGGCGTCGATGAGGCCGGGGTAGATGTGTTTGCCGGAGACGTCCACCACGCGGGCCCCCGCGGGAATCTCCACGTCGGTGCCGACGGCGATGATCACCCCGTTCTCGAACAAGATGGTGCCGTTTTCGATCACACCGTTGGTCACGGTGTGGATGGTGGCCCCTCGTAGCGCCACCGGTTCGGACTGGGGCGGGACGGTCATGCGCACTTGTGCGCTCACCGAAGTCGGCGACAACAGAGGGGCGGCCGCAGTTGCTATCGCTACGGCTAGCGTAAGGGCGGACACACCGCCGGCCCGGGACAGATAGCCCGTCATAACTCCTCGCTTCGTCATGGTCGTGGTCGTAGTCATGGTCAATTCCTCCCGGGCCGGCGGCGCCTGCCCCTGTCCTCGTCCTCGTCGTCGTTCTCCCCGACGGAGAGGATGGCTTGTATTAGCTGGGTGCGCTCCCGATCGATCTGCACGCGCATGGCTGCATCCTCCTCGAGGGAGAAGTAACGTCGGCCGTCCACCCAGGTCTGCTCGGCCCGAGTGAACTGAGACAGCGGGTTGCCGCTCCAGATCACGAAGTCGCCGTCCTTGCCTGCCTCGAGCGAGCCCACGCGGGCGTCGATGGCTACGGCCTTCGCGGACCCGTTGGTCACCGTCGAAAGCGCCTGCTCCGGCGTGAGGCCGGTGCGCAGCAGTTTGCCCGCCTCCCAGTTCATGCGGCTGGCGATCTCGTTGTTGTCAGAGTGGAGCGACGTCACCACGCCCGCTTCGATCAGAATGCGAGCGTTGTACACCGTGGCGTCGTACGCCTCGAGCTTGAACGCGCCCCAGTCACTCCACACGACTGCGGCCACGCCAGAGGCGGCCAGCTCGGGCGCGATCTTGTAGGCCTCGACCCCGTGCTGCAGGGTCTGCACCCGGAAGCCGAACTCCTCTGCCAGGCGGACAAGGGCCAGGAACTCGTCGGCGCGGTAGCCGTGAGACGAGATCAGCAACTCCTGGTTCAGGATGTCGAGGATCGCCTCCATACGCAGGTCGCGGCGGGGAGGGATGCCCTCACCGTTGGCCTCCCAGCGCTGCCACTCCCGCTCGTAATCGCGGGCTGCCAAGAAGTGGTCGCGGATGATCTCCTGCGTCCCCATGCGGGTGTCCGGGTACCGTCCCTGACGCCGCTTGGGGTTCTCCCCCAACGCGAACTTCACCGTCCGGGGCGCGCCTTCGAGCTTGAGGTCCTCGGGAAGGGAGCCCCAACGCATCTTCACGAAGACGTTTTCTCCTCCGATGGGGTTTGCCGAGCCGTGCTTGATGTGAGCGGTCGTGAGCCCGCCGGCGAGTTGGCGGTACATCCAGATGTTGTTGTGCGTGACGACATCGCCCATCTGCACTTCGGGAACGATGGCAAAGCCACTTTCGTTGACCGAACTGACCCCGGAATGGATGTGGGGGTCGATGAGCCCAGGTGTCACGTGCTTGCCGGTAGCGTCGATCTCTATCGCCCCTCTGGGCGCGTCGAGATCAGGACCCACCGCCACGATCGTTCCGGCCTGGATCAAGAGATCGGCATTCTCCATCAGCCCCAAAGGCCCCTGGCTCCATACGGTGGCGTTACGCACCACCACGGCAGCGGGCTGCTCGGGGATGGCGCTCACCCCGTACTCCATCATGGGTCGAATGAACGGGAGGTCGATCTCGGGGACATTCATAGCTACCGTGCCCCGAGTGGCTCCCTCGAACGCTTCTGTGCGGGACCCGCGGAACGACGGGTTCGCGCCGTTGGGGAGGGACGTCCACCCGTAGAACTCCTCACCCCGTACCGAACCTGCCAGGAGGGCGACTCCTTCGTATCCCAGGTCCTCACCATCGAAGCGCACCTCGATACGGCCGGTCTCGGCCACGACCTCGGCCGAGGCCAGGTCGATGCTGGCGCCATCCGGCCCCGCGACATCGATGGACCCGCGCAGGCGGTTCAGCGGCCCCTCGAGACGGAGTTCCGCCTCGAAGCCCCACTCGTCGTCGGACGTGATGAGCCAGGTTCCTCGAGGGTCGATCTCGGGCGGGCGCGTGACCTCGTAGGCCCGCCCATGCACCCAGACGTCACGGACGGTGGCCTCTTCGGTGAAGAGGTCGCCTTCGCTCACGACGAGGTTGGCGACCCTGCCCTCCGCAATCGTGCCGTGGGTGTTCTCGAGGCCCAACAATGCTGCTGGCGTAGTGGTAAGCGCCGCCAGGGCGTCTGATGCGGACAGCCCCCGCGCCACCGCGATGCGCAGGTTGGGCAGGAACTCATTCAGCGACGAAAGCCCGCTGGAAGTGATCGCGAAGCGGATGCCGGCATCCGCTAGCTGCGCGGGGCTCGTGGGCGCCAGATACCAATCGCGCAGGTCGGCCAAACTGGCGTTCAGCGCCGACTCCGGGTCATCGACGTCGGGGGCGTCGGAGAAGCTCAGAGGGATGATGAGCGGGTCGGTGCGTCCCCGGAGCACATCGATAATGCGGTACTCTTCACCGCTTCCGCGGTACCATGCGTCCACGCCGTACTCCGCGGCAAGCTTGTAGGCCCGCAAGTACTCCTCCTCGCTGCCGGTCTCGAAGACGATCGGTTGATTGCCCTGAACCGCGTCCGCGAGGGCCGCCAACGCCTCGCTGGTCTCGGGCGGCAGGAATGCGCGGCCACTGTCCTCGTAGGCGCCCCACGCCCTCATGTACCAGTCGGTATCCATGAAGGTCTGCTTGATGAGAGCAATGGTCCCCATGGACGAGTTGGGGTAGGCCCCACCCAAACTGAAGGAGCGCTGGAATCCCACAGCCTGGACCAGGTCGGGGCGGAGCACTCGGTCCCGGACCCCGGCGTCGCCCAGGTTCACGACCGAAGCTGTGCCTCGGAAGATGCCCTCCGTGGGCACGACCAGCGCCGTTCCAAATCCTTGAGAGCGGAGCGCCGCCCGGCGCTCGGGGTCGTCCTGGAGGTTCCTCGTAGTGCTGAACCAAGCCCGAACCTGTGGATTCCAGTGGGTCGGCCCCACGTCGCCGCCTTCGGGGACTGCGTCCATGCCCAGGTCCGCATGCGCATCGATGAACCCCGGATAGATCGTGTGGCCTGTCAGGTCCCAGACGCGTGCCCCAGCCGGGGCCTCCGTGTTGCGACCAACGCTCTGGATGAGCCCGTTCCGGATTACAACAGTGGCGTCGTCCAAAACCTGCCCCGGAGCCGTCACAACCCGGGCACCCACTAGAGCGTGGAAGCCGGTGCCATTGTCCCGGATGCCCGTGACGGGCTGGGTCCGGGTCGCCTGTTGAGCTGCGACTCCGCTAGTAAGCAGGAGGCTGAGCCCCAGGAAGGAGAGGATTGCTCTCACGACGTCCCCCATAAGGAAATAAGATGAACCACCGCACATCTCCCGCCGGCAGGGACCCGCGGGGGACGGAAAGTACGAAAAGTAATCTTGAGGGCTACGCTCCCGGCGCCGTGCGGTCAAATGGTCCGGCTCGCCCAGATCTCGATCCCAGCCGCCAGCCGTCGCAACGTGCCCAGAGTCGTCGCGGCTTCGCTCGCCCCGAGTTCACGCTCAATGCGGTAGCGTCCCTCTAGGGCAGCGTTCAGGCGGGTGGTGGCTTCACTCATGTGCTCAAGATGCGGCGCGGAGCAGCGAACCGCGAGCAGGCGGGCTCTCGGCCCCGCCCTCCCCTCCCTAGTTGGCCCTTCGCCTCTGATACGGCTCCAACGCCCTCACGCGCACCGCCACAGTCCCGGTCCCCACCATGCCCAACTTGACCGCCGCGGTATAGCTCACGTCGATGATACGCCGGTCCGGGTCGTGGAACGGGCCGCGGTCGGTCACCCTAAGCACGACGCTGCGACCGTTCGCGAGATTGGTCACCTCGACGTAGCTCGGAAGCGGCAATGTGCGGTGCGCGGCGGTCATCCCGTACATGTCGTAGGTCTCGCCGCTACTCGTCCGCCGCCCGTGGAACGGTTCACCGTACCAGGAGGCGACGCCGCGCTCGTCGTACCCCTCTGAGGTATCGAGCACAGTGTAGACGCCGCCCGACTGTTCGTACTGGGCCATATTGCCGGTACGGCTGGGGGGTTCCGCCCGTGGGATTGCGTCCGGAATGGCGTCTACGGCGGCAACGTCCTCGGCGGTTACGTCCCCGCCTGGGGGCGGCACGCTGGGGCCAGGCGCCCTGCCACCACCGATCATGGTGCACGAGGTCGCGGCCCACACGGTGGCCGCGAGCGCTAATCGCTGAGTCCTGTCCATTCTTTCACTTCCTTGTAGGCCTTCTTGACAAGCTTGCGCTGCTTCTTAGGTGGCAGGCCCGCTAAGCGACCACTGACAAAGTGATTACCATCCGTTACTTCACGTACAATCTGGACACCGTGTGGCGCTTCCGGCAGCGGATCGCTCTCATCCCCGAGCTCGATTTCCATGAGCGCCAAACCGTCCAGGGCGCCCAGAAATCGATCGAGCTCCCAGGGGCCGATCTTCCAGCGAATCTTCTCGACGATGCGGTCCTCGGCGGCCTCCATGAGCCGAACGGCCATCTCTTCGGGCACGACCGTCTCCACCTCTTCGCGACGGATGCCAGAGCCGATCTTGCATGTGAGCACGGCGCCCCTGGGCTCACCGGTGCGGATGCGCACCGAGGGCTCTCCGTTGCGGATGTAGCCTTGGCGGTAATGGTGTCCGTCGCCGAGTGTGTACCAGAGCGTATTCACGACACGAACCAGGAATCGCCGCTCGATCTCCCAGGCCAACCCCCTACCCTCCTGGTTTCCGGCCGAGAACCGCGATGCGTCGCCTCAGAAACGGGACGAACCCCTGAAGCAGGCGTTCCGCGACGTTGAGGCCCGGCAGATGGGATTCTGCGTAGTAGGCGCGCTCGATCTCGAAGCCCTGGTTCACGAGCAAGGCTCTCATGCGTTCCATCGACTTGTAGTCCACATGGCTCACGTCCCTCCTGAGCACAATATCTCTGTTCTTGAGCGCTTCCAGAAAGTGCCCACGGTGCGGAGTCCAGGTGCTGAAGCGACCGCCAGGCCTGAGCAGTCGGTAGGCCTCCTTCGCTACGCGCTCGGAGTCGTCAGGATACAGGTGCTCGAAAAAGTCCGCCGCGATAACCACGTCGTAGGCGGCGCCCTCGAGGCCGGTGTCGCCCCCGTCGGCGCACACGAAACGCAGGCGGTCGCGGGGATCGGCCTCCAGCCGCCGCTTACAGATCTCCATGCTCTTCTCGCTGAAGTCGATACCGATGATCTCTTCTACGCGGTCCGCGAGCTCAAAGCCGAACGTGCCCCATCCGCAGCCCAGATCGACCACCCGATCGCTCGGCTTGGGCTCGTGGATCGAGAGGACTTTGTTTATGCGGTACCGCTGGAAGCGACTCTCGGTATCGATGAGGTGATCCGTACCCTCTTCGAAGTAGTCGCTGGAGTCGTAGAACTCCTTCCCGATGCGGGGCTCGCTCGTCACAGGCGTCGGAACACCTGCTGGAACTTGAGCCACCAGACGCGCCACACGGCTTCGCGCACGATGCGTTTCGACATCTTGGATTCGCCGCTGTCGCGTTCCGTGAAGAGGATCGGGACTTCCGTAAACGTGAATCCCTTGCACCAGGCCCGGAATTTCAGCTCGATCTGGAATGCATATCCGTTCGAGCGCACGCGATCGAGCTGAACCGACTTGAGCACTCTGCGGTGCCAGCAGTTGAAGCCTCCGGTCGCGTCGCGGACCGGCATTCTGGTGATGGTGCGTGCGTAGAACGACCCGAAGTAACTCACCAAGAGACGGCTCATGGGCCAGTTGGAGACGGTGACCCTACCGTCCACGTACCGCGAACCGATCACGAAGTCGTAGTGCTCAGCCGCCGCGATCAGCGAAGGCAGCGCGTCGGAAGGATGCGATATGTCGGCGTCCATCTCGAAGATCAGTTCGTAGTCTCTCTCCAGCGCCCAGGCGAAGCCCGCGAGGTAGGCCTTGCCCAAGCCGTCTTTGGAGGTGCGGTGTAGCACATGCACACGCGGCTCCTGGCTGGCCATCTCGTCAGCGAGATCACCGGTGCCGTCCGGAGAGGCGTCATCGACGACGAGCACATCGATGCGCTCGTCTTGCGCGAGAATCGTGGGCGCCTTGCGCGGGAGGTTGTCCTTCTCGTTGTACGTCGGCACGATGACCAGGAAGCGCCCCTCACTCATGGCTTGCGACCTCCCCTGCTCCGCCGGCTGCGACGTGGCGCACCCAGAACAGCGCGGCGGGAACGAGCTCTACCACTGTGGTCCAGATGCGTGCGATCACGGCGAGTGCGCCGGCCACGCCGACACCTAGATGCGGAGTCAAGAATACGATCAACATTCCCTCTCGGATGCCGACACCCGCAGGGGCCGGGATGAACAGGTATCCGGCGACATAAGCTGCCGCGAAGGCTGAGGCCACGGGCACGATCTCGGCGGACACACCGAAGCTGATCACAAGGACCCAAAACGACAACGCGAGCACGACCCAGTTGAGCGTGTAGAGTGCGAGCCACTGCAGGCCGTGAACCGAGGCCAACTGCGGAGGCGCCTCCGTGCGCACGATGCGGAACCACAGCCGTGCTCCGGCGCGAAAACTGGGAGGGATGGCGATGAGCAACACGGCCAGCGCCACCAGAGCGGCCGCGATCATCCCCCAGTGCCCCACCGACTCCTCCGGTGCCGTAAGCAACGCACCTAGTCCGATCGACGTGGCGGCGAGTATCGAAAGGCCCTGACCGAGCACGGCGGCCCCGGTCGCGGTGATGGGTCGCACACCCCGCGAGCTCGCGAGCGCGGCGAGTCCCGCGATCTGCCACACTTTGCCGGGCAAGTAGCGCCCGAGGTTGGCGATCATGAACAGCGGGACGGCTTGCTTCACTGGAATGTGGGCGCCACCGAGATCCCTGACGACCCGCGCCCAAAGCGCCGCGTTCATGAACATCGCGCTGAGCAGCATCGCGGCCGAGGCTGCCAACAGCACCAAGTTGGGCTGCCACTCGGCCAGGTCGAGTCGCTGGAATTCGGTCCAGTCCAGGCCCACGCGGCCAACGACATACCACGTCACCAGTGCGGTAAGGGCAAGCTGCCCCATTCGGATCAGCCAGGTCTTCAGTGAGCCTCCACGGTACGGCGGCCGCGCCACAAATCGAAGCCTGCGGCAGCGACGACCGCCATGAAGAGCACCAAGCTGATCCAGATGCTCGTACGCACCAGCGCCGACTCGTACACCATCTCGACAGTGTGCTGCCCCGTGGGGATCGGTACGGCACGAAGGCTATGGTAAGCGCGCAAAACGGGCTGCTCGGCGCCGTTGACTGTGGCCTTCCATGCTGGGAACCAGTTGTCGGAGACCACGAGTAGCGCGGGCTGTTCGGTGGTGACTGAGAAGCGCAATCGGTTCGGGGTTCGCTCCAGCCAGGTCACGTTGCCCTCCACCGCCCCCCCCTGCAGTGCCAACGCGGGAGCCTCGGTCAGCACCACTTCCGTCTCCGGGTCGAAGTCGGGTGAGAGCATGTAAGGGACCGCCTCTTCGTCCGACTTGATCACAGCGCCGCCCACCAGGCGCGCACGCGGGAGCGCAGGTTCGAGAAAGACGGTTTCGTACGCACGACCGTCGTTGAGCTGAGTGCGCGAGAAGACAGATCCCTCGATCGACTGCCCGACTTCGTAGTCGGGCCACAGCCAATACTTCACGTTGAGTAGCCGGCGGATGTTGCCGTTGAAGAGGTTCTCCGGTACCCCCGACCCGACCATCCCGATCAACTCACGGTAGCGCAGAAGGTCGTTGGGGTGATGCCCGGCGACGAGCTCGATGCCGTGTATTGCTGGTGTCACGTCCTGCCCCGACTGACGAAACGAGAAGAGCCGATAGGGCTCATCGCGTCCGTCTTCCTGATTCAGGATCGCCTGAATGTTGGTATCCGGAGTCGACCATGTCTCGAAGTCGTAAGGCTGGATGAAGGTATCCGATATGCGCAGTTCATCCGCCACGACGAGCAGCACAAGCCCCGCGAGAAGCGCCTTCGGGGCCAGGTAGGCGCCACGGACGGCCCAGGTCAGGCCGGCGAGCGCCAGGGCCAGGACGAGCGCGATCGATGCGCCTCGCCCGATGAAGGGTAGCAGTTCGCTCTCCATGAGCTGGAGGCGGCCCGCGTCGACGCCTGCGTACACGGTCGAGCTCCAGACGGACGTCAGAAGCCCGGATGCCGCAAGCATGGCCAAGACCCCCAGTGCGGCTGATGCGCCCCAGAGCACGCGCATGACGCTTCGCCAGCCGTCGTCGTCGTCTTCACGGACGGCGGTGAAGATGCGGTCAGCACCCAGGCCGGCCAGGGTCGCCACCGCAAAGCCGAATAGGAACATCACCTGCGCTGGAGCCCTGAACAGACTGATACCAGGCACGACCTCGTATAGGACTCGCCAAATCGGCGTGTGGGACCCGAGCGCGAATAGGAATGCCAGCGCCCCCAGCCCGGTGAAAAACCAACGAAGCCTCGAACGGGCGCCACCCACGAACGAGACGGCCGCGAGGAGCAGCAGCACGAGACCGGCATACTCGTGGTTGTTCTTGAACGCGTTCCGGCCCCAGTAGGTGTTCTGGGCCCAGTCTGCTGTGCCCCGCGCGTTGTTACCCGCGAACTCGGGGATGACCATTGCCATGGCTTCCTCGGGGTGCATGGCCCACGAGCTCGACCAGGCGACGCTCACTTCACCTTCGGCTGCTCGGGACGTCCGTACACGACGTGAGTCCTTGGTCGCGTAGTCGAACGCCGGGAAGAACTGGAAGCCCGCAACCCCTGCTCCCACGAGCGAAGCCAACAAGAAAAGCGCGAAACGCATGCCCGCCTTTCGTGGTCTCGAAGCGTTCGGGCCAGTGCTGACGCCGTCGGCGGCATCAGCGACGTGCTCCCTGGCGATCTGTGCCGTCCGGAAGAAGGCGTATAGTCCGACAGCCGCGAAGAGGAAGTACGCCATCTGGAAATGCGTCGTCGTGATCACGAGTCCGATGACGAGAGCGATCGAGCTGAAGACCGCCACACGGGGAGCGACGAAGTGGCGCTCGACGGCCCAGAAGAGAAGCGGCGTGAGGGCGATGACGAACATCCTGCCGTCGTGCCCCGGGGTCACCAGGCTCACGAAGAACGGCGCGAGCATGTAGCCGACACCCGCGATGAGCGCGGCCGGTCGAGACGCACCGATCGAGCGTATCCATCCGAACATGAAAAAGCCGGCCGCCGCCACATGGATGACCAGCTTCCAGCCGAGCGCGCGAAACGGCTCCATGACCAAGAGCAGAAAGAGCGACGGCGGATAGAACGAGTCGCCTGCGGAGAGAGCCTCCAAGAACGGCGTGCCGCCCAAGATGTCGGGCGCCCAGCGAGGGAAGGCGCCAAACGTGTGCACCGACTCCGCGTAGAGCGCTCGGGCTACGTAGCCGAGTCCCAGGGTGTCGCTGCCGAACAGCATCTCATTGCCGAAGACGAAGGTTCGAAAGAGAAGCAATGTGAGCCCGATGAAGAGTGCAGGCGGGAGCCACGTTGGCACGGTAGGCGGTTCGGTCGATGCAGCGGCTCGGCTAGCGCCCGCGCCGGCGTCTCGTCCCGGCGACCCTTCCGAATCGCCTCGCGGCCTCTTCGCGTCTCGGTCCTTCCGTCGCTTCTTCGCCATCTCCCCCCGCTACGCAGCGTGGCGGCGCGCCACGAGCTCCTCGTAGATCTCCAGATGCCGGTCAGCGAGCCGGGCGTTGCTCCACTTGTCCAAGACTCGCCTTCGCGCTTCGGCGCCCAAGACCCGCAGCTGACCGCCGCCGAGCAGCTCGATCACCTTCGCCGCCAGGGACGATGGATCTGCGGGCTCAAACAGACCACCCACCGCGTCACTGACGATCTCGGGCAGTCCACCGACTCGTGAGGCCGCCACCGGCAATTCGCACGACATCGCCTCCAACGCCCCGATCGAGGTCGCTTCCATCAGCGATGGGAAGATCGCCAGGTCGCCGGACGAGAGCAGGCCGGGCATTTCCTGATTGGCGCGCGCGCCCAGGAAGGTCAGGCGGTCGGCGACCCCGAGTTCTGCCGCCAGGGCGGCGAGCTTCTGCCGTTCCGGGCCATCTCCTACGAGCACCGCCTCTGCGTCGATTTCGCGTGTGATGAGGGGCATCGCACGCACGAAGTATTCGACGCCATTCTTGTGGAAGAGCCTACGCGGCACGATCAGACGCACGCGCCCTTCGGCAGGCGCGGGCAGAGACGGCTCCACACGCTGAAAGAACGAAGTCTCCACTCCGTTGGTGAGTGACTCGACTCGCACGTCGGGAGCGATGCCTTCGCCCACCGAAGCGATCTCCACACTAGCGGCGAGGTTGTGGTCCGCGGCCTCCAGAAAACGCTTGAAGATGGGACGCCAGAATGGCGACTCAGCTCGCTTGAGGAAGTGACTCGTATGGTAGGTCGTGACGATCGGCGCCTTGCCCACTCGCTGCGCGACCATGCATGGAAGAACCGCTGCGATGTCCTGTGCGTGAAGGACGTCGGCGGAGCGAGCGAGAGCACCGAACCGGGGCATCGAGAAGAAGGCATGGGCGGCCCAACCCGGTGCGTTGCGCGCGGGCATCCAGGTGCGCCAGACACGGACGCCGCCCATGATCTCATGATCCGGTAGTCCAGGTTGAGAGCGAGACGTCACCATGTCCACCTGGTGACCGCGTTCGGCGAGTGCCCGGCACAGGTAGTAGACATGGCTCTCGAGGCCACCGACTTCGGGAGGAAAGTATACGCAGTGCATGAGGATGTTCACGCGCTCCAGTCCTCCAAGGAGCGGGCACGCCCGAGCAGGTCGGAGACCACGATGTCCGCGATGCGAGCGCCGGCTCGGCCGTCCCCATAAGGGTTGGTGGCGGGTGTGTCAGCGGCCGACCGAGCAAGGGCGGCGCGACTGCGCTCCAGTATCAGGTCGCGGTCCGTGCCCACCAGTTCGGCCACACCTGCCTCGATACCCTCCGGACGCTCGGTCACCTCACGCAATACCAGAACGGGCACGCCGAAGGCCGGAGCCTCCTCTTGAATGCCGCCGGAGTCGGTCAGCACGAGCGCGGCCGACGAGAGCGCCGCGACCAGGTCGAGATAGCCCACGGGCTCGATGAGGTGGATGCGCTCATGGTCCGAGAGCAGTTCGCGCGCGGGTTCTACGACGTTTGGGTTCGGATGCACCGGATACACGATCTCGATGTCGCCGATCTCATCCGCGAGCGCGCGCACCGCGCCGAACACGTCGCGGATGGGCGCACCGAACGATTCACGCCGGTGAGCGGTTAACAGTACCAACCTACGCTCACCCTGAATAGCAGCGCGCAGGACCTCGTTCTCGATCGGTCTCTCTTGCGCGGCCACGCTGTGCAGCGCATCGACAACCGTGTTTCCAGTGACGTAGACCTGCTCTGCCGGCACGCCTTCGGCGAGTAGAGCGGCCTGGGCGTGCGCAGTCGGCGCGAAGTAGTAGTCGGAGACCACATCCGTCAGACGCCGGAAGATTTCCTCCGGGAACGGAGCCCATTTGTCCTTGGTGCGTAGGCCGGCCTCGACGTGCCCGACCTTGACCCGCTCGAAGAATCCCACGAGCGACCCCGTGAAGACCGTGGCGGTATCGCCCTGCACCAGCAACGCATCGGGCCTGAACTCCTGTACGACACCACGCAGACCCTTGAGCGCGCCCTGAACCACGTCGTAGAGGGTTTGGCCCTCTTTCATGATGCCCAAGTCGTAGTCGGGGTTCAGTCGGAATGCCTCAAGGACCTGATCGACGAGCTGCGTGTGTTGGCCAGTAAGCACGACGCGCGTTTCGACGTCGGCGGCGTAGTTGCGCAGCGCCTCGACGACCGGGGCCATCTTTATCGCTTCGGGTCGAGTCCCCACGACGACGAGGACTCGACGGGACACCCCGACCTGATCATTCAATTCGGTCGTCCCTGCTTCTTCAGCGCGTCGAGCTCGTCCCGCACCTGTGCGATCTGCTCCGAGACGAGCCCGAAGCCTACCAACAGGAAGCCGAGCGTCTCGCACAGCATCACCAGATACAGAAGCGGCCGGTACCCCATGGGCGGGATGTACGGCTCGAAGCCCAACATGGGGTGCACGAAGCGGAGGTAGCTCGTCACTCCCGCGACGAGAATTCCCAGTCCCGCCAGCAGCATGCCGCTTGCGCCAAACAGCAGCAGTGGCTTGCGCGAGAACATCAACAGGAATCCCACGGAAACGAGGTCGAGCAGCCCGACGATGATTCGAAACGGGCCGGTGAACTTGGATTCTCCTGCCCGCCTGGGGTGCAGCTCAATATCGATCTCGCTCACGGTTGCACCACGAGCGTGCGCCAGCACCACGAAGAATCGGTGCCAGTCATGGCGTAGCGTGAGTCCGTCGAGCACGTCTCGGTGGAACGCCTTCATCGAATTGAGATCAGAAACCGGTACTGAGAAGACTCTCCGGGAGAGCCGGTTGTAGATCGAGGAGACCGCTCTCTTCTTGTATGCACCCATCTTGCGTCCGGTCACGATATCGAAGCCTTCCGCGAGTTGCTTGAGGAAGCGCGGGATCTCGTCCGGAGAGTGTTGCAGGTCCGCGTCGAAAAGCACGAGATAGCTCTTGTCGGTCGAAGCCGCCCCGGTGACCACCGCCTCGGTCTTTCCTTGGTTCGTCTTGTGTCGCACGACCTTGAACGCTTGCCACCCGTCGGCCTCCTCGCGCGCGAGCGACACGGTGTCATCCGTGGACCCGTCGTCGACCAATACGACCTCACCGTCCAGCCCGTGGCGTTCGAATGCCTGCCTAAGCTCTCGTACAAGATCTTTGATGACGGGTGCTTCGTTGTATGCAGGGACGATGACGGCGAAGTCGCTCTTCGTCATACGCGCTTGCGCATCCGGGCAGGCAGGACCCCGAGTTGGTCCCGGTACTTGGCCACTGTGCGGCGAGCGATCTTCACGCCGTCGATCATGAGCAACTTCACGATCGCCTGATCGGTGAGCGGCTTGGCGGTGTCTTCGTCTGCAACGAGGCTCTTGATCTTGTCCTTCACGCCGCGCGCCGAGATGTCCTCGCCACTCGTCGTGGAGAGGCCACTCGAGAAGAAGTACTTGAGTGAATACACGCCGCGCGGCGTCTGCACGTACTTCTTGTTGGTCACCCGAGAAACAGTCGACTCGTGCATCTCGATGTAGTCGGCGACTTCGCGCAGCGTAAGGGGCTTGAGGTGTTGCACGCCTCGTTCGAAGAAGTCGCGCTGACGGTCTACGATAAAGTTCATGACCTTGAGCATGGTCTGACGGCGCTGCTCGATGGCCTGAATCATCCAGCGGGCCGAATTCAATCTGCTGGAGATGAACTCCTTGTTCTCGCCCGTGAACTGCTTCTTGTCCTTGGCGATTTCGCGGTAGCTCTGCGAAATGCGCAGCCTGGGCAAGCTCGTGTCGTTGGCGAAGACCATGTACTCACCATCGATCTCCTCGACAATGAGGTCCGGCACGACATACTGCTCCTGCTCCGGCGAGTACTTGAGCCCTGGCTTGGGATCGAGATGGCTGATGGCGTCCGCGGCGTCCTGCACCTCGATCGGCTGCACACCCAGCACCTTGGCGAGCTCTGTCCAACGATGGTTGAAGAGAGCGTCGAAGTGGTCGCGCACGATCACGTAGGTGAGCTCGTCCTGCTCGTCCCTCATCCCGAGCTGGATGAGGATCGATTCACGAACGTCGCGAGCCGCGATGCCCGGCGGGTCGAACGCCTGGATGACCTCGAGCATCGCTTCGGCTTCTTTCAGCACGTAGGGCCGGAAGAGCGTCGCGATTTCCTCAAGCTCCGCGGCGCGCGCGGCCTGGTCATCAATCGACTCCGCGGTCGCGATCGCGGTGGGCCGCACCTCGGCTAGCCAACCGTTCACTCCCGTCACCGCTTCATCGAGCCCACACGCGAGCATGCCGTCGTCGTTGATGTTGCCGACGATCTCCTCGCCCATGCGGACTTCTCGTTCCGACAGCGAAAGCAGGTGCAACTGGTCTTGCAGATGATCGTGCAAGTCCCGCGTATCGACCGGCGTACGCTCGAAGTGTTCGGTCTGCTCGTACTGCGCGCGTCGACCCCCGACTTCGAAACCGTCGAGCAGAATTTTCTCCCAGTCGATGCCGTCGTCGCCCAGGAGTTCGTCGTCGGCGTCGTCCTTGAGTTCGACTTCCTGCTCGACGTCCGCGTCGCCCATCTCCAGCAGAGGGTTCTCCGAGACCTCCTGCTTTAGGTATTGCTCCAGGTCCAGCATGGGCATGTAGACCAACTCCATCGCCTGATATAGGCGTGGGTTGATGCGCATCTCCTGTCGGAGTTGCGCGCTCTGATGAAGCTTGAGGAACTGGCTCATCGATGACTCAGACCCCTACTTAAACCCCGGCTGGCTCCGGATACCGGGCCCGCATGCGTGCCGTCAGCGTGGGGCCAAGGTAAATCTCGGCAACTTCATCGTTCCACACCAACTCTGAGACGGTCCCACTCACTCGGATGCGTCCTTCATACATGATGTATGCCCGGTCCACGATCTCAAGCGTTTGCTCGACGTTGTGGTCCGAGATGATGACGCCGATGTCGCGGTCCTTTAGCCCCCGCACAATCTGTTGGATGTCGTTGACCGCGATCGGATCGATGCCTGCGAACGGCTCGTCGAGAAGCATGAACTTGGGCCGCTGAACGAGGGCACGTGTGATCTCGAGCCTACGGCGCTCGCCGCCGGAGAGTGAGTACGCCTTGTGCTTTCGGAGCTGCTCGAGGCCCAGCTCGCCAAGCAGTTGATCGAGCCGCTCGCGCTGCGCCGCCTTGGGCAGCTTTAGCGTCTCCAGGATCGCGAGCACATTCTCTTCGACCGTGAGGCGTCGGAAGACCGACGGCTCTTGGGCCAAGTAGCCGATGCCGCGTCGGGCGCGGCGGTACATCGGGGTGTTTGTGAGGTCGTCTCCGTCCAGGTGAACCGTGCCGGAATGAGGGGGGATCAGCCCGACCATCATGTAGAAGGTCGTGGTCTTTCCTGCCCCGTTCGGTCCCAACAGGCCAACGATCTCTCCTTGGCGTACGGTCAGATCGACCTCATTCACGACCTTGCGCCGTCGGTAAATCTTGGTGAGGCCCTCTCCGGAGAGACGGCTTTCCGTGCCCGGGTTCTCGGCGTCCGTCACGAGCCACTCCCTGGATGATGAGTTGCGGCCGATTCCCTGACGTGGGGGCGGCCATCAGATGAACGTGTAGGCGAGTCCGGCGCGCGCGAAGGATCCGGTGGCTGGGTACCCGGGGGCGAGCCACCCACCGTGGTGGTGTCGCTGGCGGTGGCCGTGTCTCCGACGGTTGCTGTGTCGATTGGCTCGGCCTCGGCGGCGAGGCTGTCCTCGACTCTCGGCACCGGCTCGAGATGCATGCCTCGCGTTTGGCCCGTCACCTCCATGTAGTCCACCTCGCCGTCTGCCATGATGATCGCAATCTCGTCGCCGAGCACATAGTGCACGGCGGGGGCGTCGACACCCGCAACCCCGGTTGTGTCCGCCGGCGGCAGCCGGTACAGACTGCGCGCGTCGCCGCGCGCGACGATCTTGTCGATCCGGTACGCTGACTGCGCCGTGTCCGCAGCCAGCGGTTCGCCCTCGGCGGCATCCACGACAGACTCGACGCGATCGAGCGTGTCCACAGGCACGAACGTTACGATGACCGTATCGCCCTCCAGCCAGTCGGTACGCGCGACCTCCGGCAACAGGTCCACGTTCAAGGAGTCGCGAGCGCGCGAGACGCTACGCGCCGTACCTCCAGCGAAGATCCTTTGCAGAGCCTCGCCGGGTGCGATCACCTCGATCGAGTCCGCTGTGAGCTCGAAGTCATCGGCTTCGGCGAGGGGCCGAGCAGCTGAAGTGTCGGCCGCCACGGCCTCAGGGGCCGCTGGACCCATCACGGCGATGAGACGCTGCAGCAGATCATCGATCAAGTAGATGCGGATCTCGGGCGACGTGAGCACCAGCTCTTCACCGGTCAGCACCGCGTCGTGAACGGCCTGCACCTGGTCGATATCGTCACCGTCCATCCCGAGCGTGATCGTCCCCCCGACCAGATGGTAGGTGGGTCCATCGACTCGAGCCGATCCTTGAAGCAGGATTCGGCCAGCCACCTGATCGTATTCGACGCTATCCGCGAAGGCATTGAGTGAGTCCCGCTCGATCTCGACGTTGCCGGTCGCGCGGAAATAGCCGTCACCCTGGATGAAGATTCGGTCGCCGTCGACGATGTAGGGCGAGCCCGGCTCCACTTCCTCGAGCTCGTCTGGTGCGGTCGCGATCGGTTCAGTTTCGGCCGGATTGGGAAGGTCCGGTGCGACGGGATCGAGCACGACCGGCGCCTCGGCCAGGGCAGCCGCACCGGTCGAGTCGGCCCCGATCGTCGTGGAGTCGGCTGCGGTAGAATCTGCCGGCGTCGCCTCGACCACTTCCGGCCTGCGCGCTGCCGGCTTCATTTGCAGGACCGCGTGAGGCCGAAGGCCATCCTCCGCGGTGGTCACGGTCATTTGCTGCTCGTCACGGAAGTCCGTGACTCGCAGATAGACCAAGTTCCCGTTCTGGATTGTGAAGCCCTGGACGGTGTCCTGGACGACGACGTGACCGTGGGCCTGCAGTCGACCCTGCTGGGGGAAGTACCGGGCTTCGTCTGCGTTTAATTCCCCGTTGGCGTCCATGAAGCGCACTGCCCCCATCAAGTGTTGGAGACCCTGGGCGGAGTACTCCACTGCAGAATCGGCCCAGATCTCGACATCGTCCCGGCACAGCATATGGGGGCTACCGACGTAGGTAATCGTGGCACCGCCCGTGAGCGTGGTGAACTGCATGTCGCGCGTCGGGGCCACGAACTCGCAGTCCTCCTGCGCTGCCACACCCAGGGGGACCAGCGTGCAGGCCACCAAGACCAGCCCGGCGGGCCTCCAGCGATCGAGAGCAAGGAAGGACATTGGCGCCGGAACCTACCGGGCGATCGCTCCGCGGATGTTCGTGATGCGCACGTTTGTGAAATCCATGTCGGAGCGGAACGACGACCCCCGTGTTACGCGCCCATTGGCGAGCGTCTGAACCGTCGCCGAATCACTCCAGATTTCGTCCTCGACGGGATCGTAGATGATCTCGGCGCTCTCGATACGCCGCCCGTCGGCGTGCACGATGAGTACTACGTCACCCTGGGCCCACATTCGGTCAGTGTTGCGGTCCCATTCTCCGGCGGTTCCGGTGACCGTCGCCTTCGCCGCTCCGGCCTCGTCGTAGAAGACGATGCGCATCTGGCGCAGCTTCGCCTTCGCGGAGTCCGCGTACATGAAGGCCGTGTCGGCCTCGACCTTGCCTTCGCGGATTCCGTTTGAAGTCATGAAGCTGGTCATTCCGAACACGATGTTGTCCGCTCCCATCTCGAGGAGTTCATGGGACGCAACCGCGCTGCTCGTAGGCGCCTCGCATGCGGCCAGACCAGCCAGCAGCACGAGTACCGCGAACCGTGTCAACGGTTCGAGTGCGCACCGCGCTCGATCCATTACACCACTCCTGCGCGCATGAGATCGTGCAGATGCACGATTCCGACGAGCCGCCCGTCATCGTCCTCAACCGGCAATGCCATGATGCCGTGCGCCTCCATGCGGTGGGCGGCGGCAGACCCCAACTCCTCGGGCCGTGCGGTCTTCGCTTCTCGAGTCATGATTTCTCCGATCGGATGCTCTAGGAAGTCCGGGTCCCGTTCCATGAGCCTTGTGAGATCTCCCGCCGTGAGCACGCCGATGATGCGGCGGTCCGCGTCCACGACCGGCACGGTGCCACGCATTTCGGCCAACGGCGCTATGGAGTCCCGCATCGTCTCGGACTCGCCCAGCGAGGGGTATTCGTCTGCTATCATGACATCTGCTACACGGACCGAGAGCTTGGTTCCCAGTGTTCCACCCGGATGCAACGCGGCGAAGTCGTCCTCCTGGAAGCCCTTGAGTTGTAAGACGACCATCGCCAACGCGTCGCCCAACGCGAGCGTCGCGGTCGTGGAGGAAGTGGGTGCCAGATCCATAGGGCATGCCTCCTCGGCTACCGAGCAGTCGAGTACGACGGTTGCGTCGCTGGCGAGCGTGGATTCGGGCCGGCCAGTGATGGCGATGACGGAAACGCCGAGACGGGCCAGGTACCCGGTCAGCCTCTCGAGCTCCGAGCCCTCACCGGACTTGGAAATCAAAATCGCGACATCGTCGCGGCCCACGATGCCCAGGTCTCCGTGCAGCGCTTCGACCGCGTGCAGGAACGTTGCCGAGGTTCCGGTCGAGGTAAGAGTCGCGGCGATCTTGCGCCCAATGTGCCCACTTTTGCCGACTCCACACACCACGATCCGACCCATAGCGTCGGCGACGATCCGGCACGCACGAACAAATTCCTCATCGATGCGATGCTCGAGCGCCGCAACCGATGCGGCCTCGATGCGGAGGACACGACGCCCCTCCGTGATCAGCGCCTCGGACGAGGTCGTCACTTGCTGCGCTCGTCGACGTAGCGCTCCACGACGTCGTCGAGTTCGCCGCGCGCCGCGAGCAGCGCGTCGCAGAATTCCCGAGCGGCGCCGTGCCCCCCGGGCCTGCGCGACTGCCAGTCACAAATGTCCACCACATGGGAGGTGGCGTTGGCGACGGCGGCCTTGAGGCCAACGCGTCTCAACACGGCGAGATCCGGGATGTCGTCCGCGAGCATCGCGACTTCGGACCACTGCAACGCCTTTCGGCGCAGCAACTCCTCCACGATGCCGAGCTTGTGGGCGTGTGGGTCCTGGTGGCACTCCAACACCTCGAGCTCCCGGGCTCGCAGCACGGTCGCCTCCGAAACTCTGCCTGAAACGATGGCGACCTCGAGGCCGGACCACATAAGCATCTTCAGGCCGACACCGTCTTGGATGTCGAAGCGCTTCAACTCGGTGGTTTCTCCGCTTGCGGTGGCCCCGATATAGACCCCCGCATCGGTGAGCACGCCGTCCACGTCGAAGATGACGAGCTTGACTCGACGGGCCAGGTCCGCGTCGATGGGCTGGGCCTCAGTGCTCATGGCGCGTCCCCAGTGCTCAGGCCGCCATCAGCGAGCGCGGCCCGAATCGCGACCACGTGTTGCAGCAACCCGCGCAGTTCGTCGAGCGGCACCATGTTGGACCCGTCCGAAGGTGCGTCGGCAGGGTTCGGGTGGGTCTCGAGGAACAGACCGTCACAACCGGCCGCCACCGCTGCCTTCACGAGCACCGGGATGTGTTGCGGGTCTCCACCGCTCGATCCGTCCGCCTGGCCTGGCCGCTGTACCGAGTGCGTCCCGTCGAAGATCACTGATGCGCCTGTTGCGGCGCGGGTGGCCGCGAACGAACGCATGTCGACGACCAGGTTGCCGTAGCCGAAAAACGTGCCTCTCTCGGTCACCGCCACATCCGCCGCCCCAGCTCTGCGCAATTTGTCGACCGCGCCCGCCATGTCGTCCGGGGACATCCACTGGCCCTTTTTCACGTTCACCGGCTTGCCCGTGCCACCGGCGGCAAGCAACAGGTCGGTCTGACGACACAGGAAGGCGGGAATCTGCAGTACGTCGACCACCGCCGCAGCGCGCTCGGCGTGCTGCGGTTCATGCACGTCCGTGAGCAGCGCGAGGCCCGTCTCCTGCTTCACCGTGCCCAGCCGCTGCAGGCCCTCCGTGATGCCGGGACCCCGCGCGGAATCCATTTGGGACCGATTGGCCTTGTCGAAGGAAGCCTTGAAGATGACCGGCAAAGCAAAGGCCTCACCCAGTCCTTTGACGGCCCGCGCTATCTCGAGGTTCAGCTCGTCGGTCTCGAGAAGACAGGGGCCGGTGATGAGCGTGAATCGGTCGAACATTTCACCGCCCTCTATACCCCCACCGGCTCCTCAACCGGAGCGGTCGCCTTTTTCTGAGCGTACTGAGCCGCCGCTTCGATGAAGGAAGCGAAGAGTGGGTGTGGGCGCGTGGGTCGGCTCTTGAGCTCGGGGTGGAACTGAGCTGCAATGAACCACGGGTGGTCGCTGAGTTCGATCATCTCTACGAGGCCGCCGTCCGGCGAGAGACCACTGAGCGTCATGCCGTTCTGAGTGAGCAACTCCCGGTACTTGTTGTTGACCTCGAAGCGGTGACGGTGACGCTCGGACACTTGCTCGGCGTCGTAGACCTCCCGAGCGCGTGTGCCTTCCTGGAGCGCGCACGAGTAGGCTCCCAGCCGCATGGTGCCGCCCTTTGTGGTGACTTGCAGTTGGGAGTCGAGCAGGCAGATCACGGGATCGGACGACGCCTCGGAGAACTCGGAGGAGTGTGACTCCTCGAGGCCGCAGACGTTGCGAGCGAATTCGATGACTGCGGTCTGAAGACCGAGACAGATGCCAAAGAACGGCATCTCGTTCTCCCGCGCCCACCGGATGGCGGCGAGCATTCCCTCGACGCCGCGGGGCCCGAATCCGCCGGGAATGAGCAGCCCGTCGAAGCTCTCTAGGGTCCCGACGCCTTCGTCTTCGCTGAAGTGTTCGGAGGAAAGCCACTCGATCTCGACTCTTGCGTCGTTTGCGATGCCGCCGTGGATCAGCGACTCCTGGATCGACTTGTATGAGTCCACTAGAGCCGTGTACTTGCCGACTACGGCAATGCGCGCGGTGCCCGATGAGGGCTTCTTCACGCGGTTGACCATCGCGGTCCACTCGGTGAGGTCGGGCTGCGGCAGGTCGATGCCGAGGTGCTGCAAGATTACATCGTCGAGCCTCTGCGCCTTCAGCGAGAGTGGAACCTCATAGATGGTCTCGACGTCACGGGATTCGATCACGCCCTCAAGCTCGACGTTGGTGAAGAGCGCGATCTTCTTTCGGATCTCCTCGGAGAGCGGGTGCTCGGTACGCAGTATGAGCACCTGAGGCTGGATTCCGATCTGCATCAGGTCCCGCACGGAATGCTGGGTGGGTTTGGTCTTTAGTTCCCCTGCGGCGGTGATGTAGGGCACCAGCGTCAAGTGTATGAAGATCGCGTTCTCATGACCCACGTCCGCGCGGAATTGGCGAATCGCCTCCAGGAACGGGAGCGACTCGATGTCGCCGACGGTGCCGCCGATCTCTGTGATGACCACGTCGTTATCCGCGGAGAGCCGGCTGATCGCACTCTTGATCTCGTCGGTGATGTGCGGGATCACCTGCACGGTGGCGCCGAGGTAGTCGCCGCGGCGTTCCTTCGAGATCACCGTCTGATAGATGCGGCCCGTCGTGATGTTGTTCGCCTGCGAGAGCGACTGGTCGATGAAGCGCTCGTAGTGTCCGAGATCCAGATCGGTCTCGGCGCCGTCATCGGTTACGAAAACCTCGCCATGCTGGAAGGGCGACAACGTTCCAGGATCGACGTTGATGTAGGGATCGAACTTCTGCAGCGTCACCCTCAAGCCACGCAGCTTCAACAGCCTTCCGATCGAGGCTGCCGCGATTCCTTTGCCCAGCGAGGACACAACCCCGCCGGTGACGAAGATGTACTTCGTGGGTCTTTCGTGCGTGTCGGTCATGGATTCCGTCATGCGAAAGTGGTGGCTCCTTGCTCGCTCAGCTTCTCTTCTATGCGGATAACGTCCGCGGGTGTGTCGACCCCTGGGTCGACTGCTCCCACGATCGCGACCCCGATCTTCAGCCCTGCTTCCAGCGGCCTCAACTGTTCCAACAGCTCCAGGCGCTCGAGCTGCGACGGGGCTAGCGCCACCCAGTCGTGCAGCGCCGCGCGCGTGTACGAGTAGATCCCGATGTGGCGCAGGAATGGCTCGCGCTCCAGTTCTTCTCCGACCGGCTTTTCGTCACGCTTGTACGGGATTGGCGCGCGGGAGAAGTACAGCGCGCGACCGCTCGCGGCGCGCGCGACCTTTACCACGGAAGCATCCGTGCGCGCGATGTCGGTATTGAGCGGTGTCGCGCACGTGCCAACGTCCCAGGGGCCCTCACGCACGAGATCGATGGCGGCCCTCAAGTGCGCTTCCTTTAGCAGCGGCTCGTCGCCCTGAACGTTGGCGATGAATTCGAAGTGCCGGTATTCGGGCCGGTCCGCGACCTCGGCGACTCGATCGGTTCCCGACGGGTGATCGGGTGAGGTCATCTCCACGGGCGCCCCCAGCGCCCGGCAGATCTCGGCGACCTCTTCGGAGTCGGTCGCGACGACCGCCTTGTCGAGCACCGACATTTCCTCAACCCGGCGCCAGACCCACTCGATCAGGGGCCTGCCGAGCAGCGGATACAGCGGTTTGTTGGGGAGCCGCGTCGATGCGAGTCGGGCCGGTACGATGCCTAGAACCTGGCCACTCAAGGGGCTTTTCCGGGGCCCGAAGGGCGCGTTGAGGATGCAAAATTCACGCCAGGAAAGTTACCTACGGCTGGGGGGGAGGGTCAACCTGGTGCCCCAACCCGGGCTGCCCCGCTTGTTCGTGGGCTCCCTAGATCCCCAAAAAGTTCTTCAGCAGCCGTTCCCCATGCTCACTGAACCACGACTCGGGATGGAACTGGACGCCCCAAAGCGGCAGATCCCGGTGGCACATGGCCTGGACCTCGCCCTCGGCGGCTGGGTCGGTGCTCCACGCCATGGGGATCAACGCGTCGGGCAGCACTGACGAATCAGTCACCAGCGAATGATATCGCGCCACCTCGAACGGGGTTGGGATCCCTTCGAAAAGTGCTCCACCCTCGTGTCGCACTGGGCCCGTTTTGCCGTGCATGGTGCGATGCGCTCTGACGGTGGCGCCGCCGAAGGCTTCACCCAGCGCCTGGTGTCCCAAGCAGACCCCCAGCATCGGGATGCCCTGCCCTCCCAAGGTCCGGAAGACTTCGACGCTGACGCCGGCCTCGGCCGGTGTGCAGGGTCCGGGCGATACCACGACTCTGTCCGGCTGCATGGCGGCCAGCTCATCGACTCTTTTTTCGTCGTTGCGCACGACCAAGGGGTCCGCGCCCAGATATCCGAGTAACTGGACGAGGTTGAACGTGAAGGAATCGTAGTTGTCGATGACGAGTAGCATCGCGAGAATCTAGTCTGGAACCCGGGGGCGAAAAGCCCCGTTGGCGTGATGAAGGCACGGACCTGACGCGTATCCTGCGTGTAGGGCCCAGTGACTTCTCTCTTCTAGTCCGGGGAAGCGTGTACACGCGCTGCCTGGTTTGTGCCACGCCGTTCGAGCCCAACGACGAGTTGGAGTACTTGCCCATGGGGCGACGCGTGGCGTACGACCGAGAGCGCGGGCGACTGTGGCTGATCTGCTCTACCTGCAAGCACTGGTCGTTGACGCCCATAGAGGACCGTTGGGAAGCGCTCGAAGAACTGGAGAAGCTGACCACGGACAAGGCGCGTTTGCTCTCGCAGACCGACAACATCGCGTTGCTCAGAGTGGGGCCCCTCGAAGTCGTGCGCGTCGGAAAGGCTCAGCTCACCGAAGAGGCGTGGTGGCGCTACGGGCGGGAGCTGGCGTCACGGCGGCAGAGCTACAAGAAACTCTCACTTGCGGGCACCGCGGGCGCGGTCGTGCTCGGTGGGTGGGCGACCGGTGGCATGACGCTGCTCGGCATGTGGTTCATCATGGGCCACGCGCCCGACTCCATTACCGACGCCGCGCGCTGGCTCCGTTTCGGGGGCTCGGCCTGGCGGGGTGATCAGGAATGCGCGGGCTGCGGCTATGCGTTCACCAAGGTGCCGTACCGTGACCGCGGAAGCCTCGGAATTTTTCCCGGGGCTGAAGCCGGGCAGATCAAGCTGGTTCAGCGGTGCCCCGTGTGCGGCGAGTACAGGAACGGTGGCCTGCGCCTTCAGGGCAGAGACGCGGACCGTACGCTGCGTCGTGTGCTCGCCTACCACCATTTCGCAGGCGCATCCGAGCGTCGGGTGGTTTCCGCCGCCAAGCTCATCCAGGAAGCGGGTTCTCCGCAGGACCTGACCCGCATCGTTGTGAAAGACGGCCGCAGCATCGGCGATCTTCAGCGCACAGGGACGATCGCGCTCAAGGTTGCGGCAAACGAGTCGGCCGAGCAGAAGCTGCTGGAGCTCGAACTGGCCCAACTCGAGACCCATTGGAGGGAAGAAGAGGAGATGGCGGCGATCGTAGACGGCGAGCTGACGCCCCTGGCCCTCCTCGAAAACCTGCGTCGGAAGGTCACGGGACGCGGGTAGCGCTGATCCCTAGCCTCAGCTAGCGGGCTCCATCTTCCAGAAGATGATTCCGCCGGCCTGCTGGCCGACCTCTGCGGATCCCACCATCTCGAAGCTCCCTAGGTCGTACACGTCGACCTTGCCCGGCTCTGCGCCCTTGCCCTCCACGCTCACGAACGCGTAGCGAGAGTCGGGCGTGATCGCCACGCCGTGAGTAACTGTCGTAGAAGAGGGCACCACCGCGAGGCTCTCCCCAGTCGCTGCGTCGAAGAACTGAACTTGGCCAGCGCTCTTCAAGGAGGCGACGAGTACTCGCCCGTCCGGCGTGATTCCAAGATTGTAGGGCGCTGGTCCTGTAGGAAACTTCCGCTCGAGCGTCCAGCTCTCGCGATCGAGCACGAGGATCTCATTGCTCCTGTTGCACGCGACGAACACAGACTTCCCGTCCGGGGTCGGTTCCGCCCAGGTAGGAGAGCATGTCTGCGGCGCGCGGGGTACACCCGAGTTGCCCCTGCCCTGCCCTGCCCGAGTGATCCCGCGCGCGCCCGTGACCACCTCACCTACCTCGTAGCCGATCAACGCCATCTCGTTGCCCGTCGCCACCGAGAACCGTCGAGAGACCTCGAACGTGCGGGTGTCGATCTCTACTACTTGGTCGTCCATCATGCAGTTCGAGTATAGAAAGAGCCCATCGGGTGCCATGCGTAGCCCGTGTGGCATCGTGCACGTCGCGATCTGATCCACCTCCACCAAATCGGGCGTGTACACGACGGAGACCGTGGACGGGACCGGCTCACCGTGCAGGTTGAAATTGACGATGAACGCGTACAGCCCATCTGGTGTCAGGTCGAGCGTAGACGGAAAGTTGCCGAGCAGGATCGGCCTTGCCACCAGGGTGTCGGGGCCCGCGTCGAACTTCCAGAGCTTGCCGTCGGGTATGCCGTGCGCGGTCGTCATGTACAGATACTGACCATCCGGAGACACGTTGAGCCCGTGCGGCCCCTCGGTCTCGATGGCCATCTCCCCGACCGGCGTGGTCTGGTCCACGCTGACCCCGTCCGGTCCCAGGCGAATGCGATGGATCAGATCCGCAGATTCCGCGCCTACATAGACGTAGTAGACGGCGTCGGAGCCCACGCTCATGGGCGCGGACCCTTGCGGAGAGCCCCCATACGATCCGCCACAGGACGCCAGGATCGAGGCGGTCACGAATGCTACGGTTGTTCGAATTGTCATCAATCGCCAAGCTAGCGGGTCGCAAGGGATAATAGGCCGAACTGGTAGGTCCTTTTCAAGGGAGCAACACCGCGATGAGACGTATTCGTGACTTCCTGCTATGCGTGGCGCTCGTCATGAGCGCAGCACCGCTGGCGGCGCAGGCCGACCTCAACGCCGGATTGCGCGTCGCTCGCATCACCACCGAGCCGGCGGAGATCGCCTTCGAAGCCGGGTCCGCTGCTTCCGTCGCCATCGTCGCGCTCGATGCCGACGGGAATGTGGTAGATGCGTCGTTGCGTATTCGCGGCAGTCGCGGCCTGAGTCACAGCGACGGAATCCTGAGTGCCGCCACGGGCGGCGACTATCGGTTGATCATCTCCGTAGTATTGCCCGCCGATGCCACGGCTGCGCCCGCGAGTCTTTCGGTGCCGGTGCATGTGTCCTGGCCGGCGGTAGCAACGGTGGAGGTCGGCACTGCCAGCGCCAAGCGTCTCTACGCGGGCACGACGATCCGTTTTGAGGCGGCAGCCTTCCTCTCCAGCGGCAACTCTCGCCCGGAAGCGCACTTCAATTGGAGCTCTTCGGAGGAGTCCGTAGCGACCGTCGATCTCTGGGGTGCCGTAACCGCACACGCGGCCGGTTCGGTGACGATCAGCGCCGAGTTCGAAGGCGTACTTGGCACGGTCGAGATCGATGTCCGGGACCTGACTGCATCGAGACTGGAGATCCGGGGTGGCTCGGATCAGATCAGGCAGGGTGACGTGCTGACGTTGGAAGCCGTGGCCATGGACGGTGGCCAGGCGATCCGTGACATCCCCGTGACCTGGTCGGTGTTCTTCGAGCCAGACGACACCATCAATGCACCGGGAGCGGCCGGGATCGTCGAGGACGGAAAGTTCGTGGGGGAGGTGCCGGGTCAGTACACCGTGCTCGCGACGGCGGGCGACCTGGTTGCTCGCCGGAAATTCGACGTGCGGGCGCGGGGAGTCGTCCAGGACATCGAACTGGTCGGGCGCGGCAGCGTCAGCGACCAGCGCACGTCCGATCTCTGGATCTATGAAGGGATGGACGGTCGAGATTACGCGCTCACCGGCACATGGAGCGCAAGCGGCTGGGCCTTCTTTTGGGACGTGACCAACCCTGGCGCGATCGTGAAGATGGACTCGATCCAGGTGGACGCGCGCACGGTCAACGACGTGAAGGTTGCCCCTAATGCCCGCTATGCGGCGCTCTCCAGGGAAGGCACTTCGACGCGTCGTAACGGCCCTGTGCTCGTGGATCTGTCGGACCCCCAAAACCCGGTCATCGCGAGCTACATCGATGATCCGCACATCACGGGCGGCGTCCACAACATGTTTGCCACGAACGACTATTTGTTCGCGCTGGCGAACGGCGACAAATACGTGATCTTCGACGTCACCGACCTATCCAACCCCAAGTTCGTCAGCGAGTACAACCACCCGAACAGTCGTGTGCACGACGTGTGGGTACACGACGGCATCGCGTACTCCTCGGAGTGGGGCACAGGCGTGGTGGTCGTCGACGTCGGCAACGGCAAGTGGGGTGGCTCGATCGAGAATCCGACGTTCGTGACGAACGTGCCCTACCCCGTCGGCCGGACTCACGCCGCGTTCCCATACTATTCGGCATCAGCCGACAAGTTCTACCTGTTCCTGGGCGATGAGATCATGGGCCGCGGCGACCAGGCGTGGCGCGGTACGGGTCTCAATCGTGTGCCTCCCCAGGGGGGCACGCCTGTCGCGTTCAGCGGCTACATCCACGTCATCGACTTCACCGATCCGATGAACCCCAAGGACGTCGCGCGCTACGAAGTCAGCGAGTTCGGCACCCACAACAGTTGGGTTGAGGACGACATCCTCTACCAGGCCTACTACGACGGCGGCGTGCGCATGGTCGACGTGTCCGGTGAGCTCATGGGCAACCTCGCGACGCAGGGCCGTGAGATCGCGGTGTTCAAGCCGTTCGACCCCAACGGCTGGGCCGCAAATGTCAGCGTGGTCTGGGGCGCGCAGCAACATAAAGGCAACGTGTTTTTCACGGACCTCGCCTCGGGGCTCTGGTCGGTGAAGTTGCTGCCGACTCAGCGACCGATCAGCTAGGCTCTCGTAGTTCCGCCAAGGTGGCGACCCGGCCCTTCTGCGCCCAACGGGCCAGGGTCGCCACTTCGGGCTCGAGCCCCAAGCCCCAGGTGGCGTCGGAGATCGCGGTGACCGCGTAGCCTCGAGCTTGCATCCCGTCGACGGCCTGGGTCACGCACACGTCGCGGGCGACTCCGATGACGACGAATGCAAGCGACCCTCCCAGAGCGTCTTGCAGCGCGCCGAGGAAGCTTTCGGTGGCGGCATTTCCTGTGAAGACGTCGAAACGCGTCTTCTGAATCAGCACTGGCCGACGTTGGGCCACGGCTTCCGCCGCCACCACGCTTGCCGCGTTGGGGCTTGCGTCGTAAGCGAGCACTACGGGATGAGTTGGGCGAATCTCAGGGATGATCGCTGCACCTTTCCGTTCCGACGCATCCTCTGAGCGGCCCATACAGTGCGGCGGGTAGGTACCTGCAAGCGGATCCGGGCTTACCAAATCGATCTCTTCGTCTTCGGGACCATGCCAGTCGGCGGTGTAGACGAGCAGGTCGCACTTCTCACGCATCCAGGCTGCGGCCTCACGCAGCGTATCCACGATCAAGGTCGCACCCGGGTCCGTAGCGTCGCCAAGATCCTTCACATACAAGCGTCCCTGCGGGTCCATGAAGTCGACCTGGGCATCGACGATCCACCCGATGAGGGCGGGGCCTTCATTCACGTAACGCGCTCCAGCCGATCGTTCTCGCGGTACCAGCGGCCCACTTTCGCGAGCGGCTTGCCTTCAAGGCGGACCACGTCGGCGGTGTAATCGTACGATCCCCGAACCAGAGCCGACCCCACGCCGTAACTGTCGACCGGAACGCCCTCGGCCTCGAAGTAGCGGATTTTCTCGACTGAAAAGCCTCCCGACACCACGATCTTGACGTGCTGGAAGCCTTCGGCGTCGAGCGCATCGCGTACGCGCTCGACGAGGTGGGGGTTCACGCCCCTGGGGTCGAAGTCACCCATTTCGTCATCGAGCGAGTGATCCACCAGATCGGCGGACGTGTCGAGGCGGACGCCCCAGAGCTTGTGACCCATTGCGCGCGCGACCGCGAGCGACGCCCCCACCGAGTCGTTGTCGAAGTCGACGAGCGCGATGACGTGCACGTCGTCCGGCGTCGCGTCGGCGAACGCTTGCGTGGCGGCGACCGAGTCCCCGCCGAATGCCGCGATCAACGCGTGCGGTACGGTTCCGATCCCTTCAGAGCCCCACCATGACGCCTGCGCGTCGGTCGAGACCCCAATCGCGCCCGCCACGTGTGCGGCCCATCCGTCCCCCGTCTGCACCATCCAGTGGTCGTGACGCGCGGGGAAGAACATGACCGGCCGTGGCCAGGCGGCCTCGACCACCGCTCGGGTATTGGTCGCGATTCGTGTGCGGCGCGCGAGCACACCGACGTACAGAGTCTCCAGGTGCGAGAAGGCGGCATACGGTCCTTCGATGCGCATTACGGTATCCCACGGATCGGCGCGGTCGCCGTCGTGCAGGGCCAGGACGTCGAGATCGGAGAACGAGTAGCCTTCGCTCAAGCAGAGCTTCAGAATCCCGATCGCCTCGTCGGTGCCGGCGACGAAGGCCTCCTTCTTCTGAAAGACCTGCATCGTGACCACCGGATTCATGCCGTGGTGCAGCAGCACCTCGCGAGCGCGCACGAAATACTTATCCGAGTAGTACCCCCTGCGCATCTTCTCGACCGGGAACTGGAAGATCTCGGGCGCTAGGCGCTCAGAACTGCGAATGGGTGGCGGTGGCCCGTTTCGCCGCTCCGGATCGATCATGGGGATTTCGACGCCGCAGGAAGTTCCGTTAGACGGCGCAGGTCATGTCCTGCGCGCAGCACATCGGCGACTTGATCATGCCGTCGCCGTTGGGGCACTTGGATACCTGAACGGTGCTGCCGTCATCCTTCGTGAGGGTGTCGTTTACGAGAGCCGCGCCGCACTTGGCACAGGTCATGTTTACGCTCATTCCGCACTGATCACAGGTGTAGCTCGCCATTCGGGACTCTCCAGTTTTTGGAAGCGACTGTGCCGTCTAGACCGAACACGCGGCCACAGTAACGCACTTGCTCGCTGCGGTCACCTGCAACGATACTCCTCGCCATCATGCCCACGCTCTTGCTTATCCTCGGGCTAAGCCTCGGGATCTCTTTCCTCTGCTCTATCTTGGAAGCGGTCTTCCTCTCTATCACGCATTCTTACATTGCGGTGCTCAAGGAGCGAGGGGAGTGGGCCGGTGTGTGGCTCGAGAGCGTACAGGACAACGTCGACGAGCCGATCGCGGCGATCCTCACGCTGAACACGATCTCGAACACCGCGGGCGCGACCCTCGCGGGCGCGACCGCCCAGGATCTGTTCGGTAAGCCCTGGGTCACTGCGTTCACCGTCGGACTCACGTTGGCGATCCTCATCTTCTCTGAGATCGTGCCCAAGACGCTGGGTGCGACGCACTGGAAGCGACTCGCGAAGCCCTCCGCGCACGTCCTTCGCGCCATGGTGGTCGCCATGAAGCCGATTCTCATTCCCCTGGGCTGGGTGTCCGGCTGGATTACCCCGGATAAGGATCAACCCACCGTCAGCCGGGAGGAATTGGAAGTCCTCGCCGACATCGGGCGACGCGAGGGCACGCTCGACGAGGACGAGTGGAAGGTAGTGAGCAGCGTCATCCGGCTCGACGAAGTGTCGGTCGGCGAGGTCATGACGCCGCGCACAGACATGAGCGCGGTGCCGGTCGAGTGCTCTGTCGCCGACGCTCAACAGGCCATGCTCGACACCGGACACCTTCGGCTGCCGGTGTACAAGGAGAGCCTCGACCAGATCGTCGGCGTTCTCGTGGCGCGAGATCTGTGGCGTGCCAACCAGTCCGGAGTGAAGTCCGTCGTGGATGTCATGCGCAGCGTTCCGTTCGCTCCGGCGTCCAAGCCTGTCGAAGACCTGATCCCCGAGATGCGAGCTCAACGCGTCAAGTTGGCGATCGTGGTGGATGAGTTCGGGGGCACCGCGGGCCTCGTCACCCTCGAGGATCTCATCGAGGAGATCATCGGCGAGATCCAGGACGAGCATGAGAGCGACGAGCCGATCGCGTTCCAGGCCATGGCGGACGGCCAGCAACGCGTCTGGGGAGGCGCGTCACTTAGAGACGCGAGCCAGCAGCTCGCCTTCGAGCCCACCGAGGACGAAGAGGAGCGCTTCGAGACGATCGGTGGCTTCGTCTTCGGCCGCTTGAATCGAATTCCCGTGCTCGACGATCAGGTCGATATCGAGAGCGGCAGCTTGCGAGTCATCAAGATGAAAGGGCGCCGCGTCGAGTACCTGCTCTTCGTTCCTCGTTCGGACGAGGCGGACTAGCACGGAACCGGGGGCGGGCGCCCGCCCCCTTCAAGCGCTCGGTTCTTCCGCGAGTGGCTCGTTGGGAGGGGCGGTAGGAGGCGCGGTAGGCGCTCCGGCAGCGGCCGACGCCGCTTCGAGCCTGCGTTCCATCTGCTCCTCGAACCAGAAGGAGATCGCGAGCAGCACTGCGCCGCACGTGATGGCCATGTCGGCCACGTTGAAGATCGGAAAGTCCCAGAAGCCGAGGTCTATCGGCCCGATGAAGTCGACCACGCCAAGGTCCCAGCGCACGCGATCCCACAGATTCCCGATCGCTCCGGAGACCACGAGGGAGATCGAAGCAATGCGCAGGAAATCGCGGTCGGCCGCCTGCTTGAAGAGCACGCCGAGCAGCACCAGCGCGATGATGGTGACAGGCACGAAGAACCATCTCGAGTCTTCGCCCAGACGAACCCCGAAGGCCGCGCCTTTGTTGTAGGCCAGCGTGAGCGGCACCAGACCGCCGAAGATCTCGCTACTGCGTGCGCCCAGCGCGTCCAACGCCCAGCGCTTGCTCATGAAGTCGAACACCATGATCAACGGGAACGTCAGACCGAAGATGGCGACCTTCGAACGCACGCGGACGGAACTCCAGACTCGGGTTGAATACGGCTGAGGCAGTCAGTGTACAGAAGCGGCGGTGGTTCGTTCCCGGTGACCGGAGTGCCGCTTACCTACTTCATCGGGTCCAAATGAGTACGACCCCGCACGGATCTCGGGCATACTGCGCGGGTGTGTTCAACCCGTTGTACACCTCCATGGCCTCGACCCATTCGACTCGTATGTCGTCCATGTCCCACTCTTGCATCAACATTCCGTCCAGGTACACAAGCAGTTCACAATTGCCGCCGGTAATACTGGTGCTTCGCCGGCTCACGGGTCGTGCATCGCCCGATTCATAGCTCACGATCACGCCTGGAACGTTTCTGAGGACGTGCGAAACTAGCAGCGGGTCGATCTCGGAGAGTTGGTCGCGCGTGAATTGGGCACCCGATGCACCGATTTTCCGGTCGTAGAACCCGTTTCGTTCCAGATACGTGGAGCGTACGGTTACCTCAATGGCCTCGAGCTCGATCGGCTGCGTCGACATCTCGGCCGCGATTTCCACGCTCTCCCCGGGCTGTACGATCAGTGTGGCCGTGCGGGGCGCATAGCCCAGGTGCACGAATCGCAGTTCCACCAGCCCGGGCACGACACCGGTTAGAGTGAAACGGCCTTGTCCGTCGCTGAGCGTGCCGACTTGAGGTGGACGAAGTAGCGTAATCTCTACGTCCGAGAGCCCGCGATTCACCCCTTCCTCCATGACGCGACCCGTGATCCGCCCCATTGCGTTCGGGTCGTTCAACAGGGATCGGTACAGGAGAATCACGAAGTGGCCACTTCCGGGGACCTCCAACGCTCCCTCGAGGACCGTATAGCCGAGCCGCTCTACCCTAAGGGCGTGGATGCCGGGCAAAAGATCGGTCAGCTGGAGTCGTCCCAACTCGTCGGACACGGCTCGGACTCCGAGCTCTGGCAATTCAACGATTGCCTGGCTGAGCGGCCTTTCGGTCTCCGCGTCACCGACGCGGCCGGACCTGGCGAAGCGCTCTGAGTCCGCCCGGAGGCTGCACGCCAACCGTTCGCCTCCCTCGCAGGCGACCTGGTAGAGGCCGGCCGCGCGGGCAACACTCAGAGTGACGCCAGCGCCGACTGCATACATGAGGCCGAGGTTGGTGCAGCCCACCAGTTCGCCACCCTCGCAGGCCATTTCGTAGAGACTGGCGGCACGAGAGAGGTCCCGTGGCACACCGTCTCCGGTCTCGTACATGAGCCCGAAGACATTGCAGGCGATCAAGTCGCCGGCTTCGCATGCCTCCACATACAGCCGTTCCGTGGTCTGCGAGGCGCCCGCACGGGGCAGCAGACCGATGAGTGCGACCAAGAGAACGGATCGTGAGTTCATGCTGTCATCCAGGATTTCAACTGGCCGACAATTTGGGGGGCGTGACCGAAGTGCGCGACCCCGGTACCTACACGGAGGCCTAGACGCAGGATCCGTGTGCCACGGCCCCGCCCCCTTTCACCGCGCTCGCGTTCATCCAGGCCCCGTCCTACGTTGCCTGCCTTGGCTCGGAAGTGTCTGGCGGTAGCGCGAAAAACGCGCGTCTGGGCACGGAAAAAGGAGAGAACGATGAGGAACACGGACGTCCGGGGGTCTTCTCGGCGACTCATTTGCCTGGGCGCGGTGGCCGCCCTGCTGGCGGTAGCGATCGAAGGGACATCTGTTCCAGTCACGGCCCAGACGGTCGGCACTGCGCCGGCCGACCTCGTGGGGATCTGGGACGGTGGGCCGCGCTCGCGTCGCATCAACGGACCGAACATGCCTTGGACGCCGGACAATTTCCCCGTACTCAACGAGCGTGCGATCGCGTTTCAGCAGGTCTTCGACGAAGCGATCGCACCAAAGTACGACTGCGTTCCGGCGGCGTCGCCGGCGTTGCAATACGACCCCTATTTCATGGAGGTCGTGCAGTGGCCCGATCGAGTCATGTTCCGGTACGAGAAAGACGACCAGCTGCGCATCGTTTGGTTGGACGGTCGCGAGCCTCCCCTGAACGACTTCAGCGTCCAGGGGTTCTCGGTCGGTCGATATGAAGGCGACGCGCTCATCGTCGAGACCACGCACTTCGTGTTCGACATCACAGGATTCGACGACTACAACGGCATCCCGTCGTCTCAGCTCAAGTCGGTGACCGAGCGGTATTGGCGTGACGGTGATGAGCTGCGCTTGACGCTGACCCTCGAGGACCCGTTGTTCCTCAGAGAGCCGGCCTCGTACACGACGCGCTGGCTTCCGGCGCCCGAGGACTACCGGCTTGCACCGTACGCATGTGACGCGGAAGAGGCACGTCGCGCGGTGAAATTCATGATTCCCAAGTACCGATGAAGAGTACGCAACGCCAAGGAGGCGAACCGGTGAAACGAATGCTCTGGATCTCGTCGTTCCTCGCCGTCGTGGTTGGAGGAGTGGCGGTCACGATGCTTCCGGCTGGCGCGCACCATAGCAGCGCGCCGTTCTATGATCCCGAGAAGAGCGTGGAGGCAATGGGTGTCGTCGAGAGGTTCGTATTCCGCAACCCGCATTCGTTCCTCTTCATCAACGGTGAGGATGAGGATGGCGAGCTGATTGAGTGGGAGGTTGAAATGGGCGCCGCGGTGAGCATGCGCCGCCGTGGTTGGAGCCCCGAGACCATCGGCGCCGGTGACTCGATTCGGGCCGTCGGTCAGCCATCGCGCGCACCTGGCACGTTCGGCGTCTGCTGCGCGGAGCTGACCCGGCCGGACGGCAGTTCCATACGACGGTAGCCGAGCGTACCGCGCGCGATCCCGCGTTTCGCCAGCTAGCGCGTGCTGTCGGAGAGCGGGCGAGGCGGGTACCAATAGCGCACGTGGCAGACCTCACACGCCGCGTCGAGCACATCGCTGGCGACGAGCAACGCATCGACATCCTGGCTGTCGATCGCCTCCAGCACGCCGACGCCCCCTTCATGCAGCACCGCCACGAACGCCGTCCAACTTGCTCGGTCCGCCTCGAGCAGCGCTTCGATCTCTTCGGGCTCCAGGTCGACGCCCGGCAGCTCCGAGCGCGACCCCTCTGCCGCGACCCGTCGGCCTTCCATCAACAGTAGGTCGGTGGCTTCGATGAGCGTCACCGCGTGCCGCCGCAGCACCATCCAGTCTTCGTCCGTTTCCGGTTCGGTGGTGAAGACGCCGTCGGCCGTGACCTCCGTCACGATCGCATCCCAAACGGCGTCCGCAGAGGGGTCGATCATGTAGCGCATGATCTCCTCCATCGAAGCGGTGAGCCGAAAGGCTGGAAGTGCTTGTACCGCTTCTTCACCTGCCGGCGCGTCTGAGCCACACGAAGCCATTGCCGCGGCCAGACACGTCAGCACCGAGCCGAGAATCGAGACCCTGGAACGCGATCTCACGAAGCGGGCCACGCCCGGACGCGTACTTGGTTCATCATGCGGGATCGTTCCAAGTCGAGGGTGGCGGGAGTGGGGAGTTGGAGTGCGCGACAAGAATGGTATCCGGAAGCATAATGCACGACCTTCATTACACCCGCGCGGCGGCTGACCCGCAAGTCGAAGGCCGCTGTGGCTGCCAACGCGTAACGAACAAGAAAGGCCCAGGTCCGAAATGGTGCAGCGCGACCCCGAGGTTCTCAGCGAGGGAGAGGCAGCGCGTTTGTGGGAGCGTGCCGCTCACCTGCAGGCCGAGGCCGCCAGGAGAGTCGAGGCACCGGAGGTACAGGGCGCTGCCATGTCTGCCTCGGGCTATGCGCTCACGCACGTGCGTTCCGCGGCTTTGGAAGCCGGCATTGCCAATGAATTCGTGGAAGCGGCTCTGGCCGACCTGCGAGCGGAGCGCGCACTTCCCGCTGCGAGTGGTAGTAACGTCGCGCGCAAGTTTCTAGGCCATCCGCCCGACACGCTCACCGCCCGCCGAGTCCTGGAGGCAACACCACGCGAGGTGCTGTCGGCAATGGAGGTTGTATTTCCGGACGAGCCGTTTCGCCTAACCACGACCGACCAGAAAGGCGACCCGCTCAATCGAGGCGTACTGGTCTTCGACATCCAAGGACTCACAGCCCCCTTCCCCGAGGGGCTCGCACTGGAAGCCAAGTGGGGCGGTTTTCGGCAGGTATTCGTCTCCCTGCGCCCGGTCGAAGGGGCGACGCCGTCGTGTGAGATGACGGCGCACAGCCAGGTAACGAGCCACAACCTCGGGCTTGTTCAGGGGCTGATTGCCGGGGTGGTCGCCGGAGGAGCGGGCATGGGTGTGGGAGTAGCGCTCGGGGTCTCCGTCCAGTTCGTGCTGGGAGTGGCGGTCCCGGTCGTGCCCCTCCTCGGCGCCGGTTTCTTGCTCGGGGGTGGCCTCGGCATGAAGGGATACCGGGCCGTCTATGCCTACTGCATGCGCAGGGGGCAGAAGGCTCTCGAAGGAATAATCGGTGCCGTGGCAGTCCGCTCCCGGGGCGTTTGGGGCGGCTAGCCCCCCCCTGCCCTTGCTCTTCTTCTTCCTGGGCTTCTTCGGTTTGGGCTCGGGTAGCTCTCGGGCGGTGATCCTCACGAGCTCACTCAGCCATTGGGGATCTTCGATCCGATCCCGAATCAGCAGGCTCAACTTTGCCCCGGGAGGAGTTGCGCCGTTATCGGTACGCAGCGGAATTTATCCTGAACCATCCAATGGCCAACCCGAGAGTTGAACATGAAATCTTGTCGCCCTTCGTTTGTCGCAGCCTTCGTCACGGTCGCGCTGGCCCTTTCCGTGCTGGCGCTCCCGCTGGCAGCTCAGAACGGTTCCGAGAGGCCAGAACTCGACCCGACCGATCTCAACCACTGGAAGACTGTGCGGTCCGGCCAACTCACGCCGGACGGGCGCTGGTACGCCTACCAGGCCACCCCGACCGAAGGGGATGCCGAGGTGGTCGTGCGGCCGACGGATGGCGGGGAGGAGCACCGCTTCCCCATCGGGGAGCCGTCGGGCGGCGGTGGCGCACTCTCGTTTTCGACCGCCGGACCCCTGCAACTGTCGGCGGATGGAAACTGGCTGGCCTTCTCGACATTTCCCACCAAGGAGGAAGCGGACGAAGCGAAGAAGGCGGACGAAACGCTACACAACGCCGTCACGATCGTGAATCTCACTACGTGGCAGGAAGCTAAATACGAGGGAGTCAGCCGTTTCGAGTTCGCGGGTGACAACCCACGCTGGCTGGTGATGCGCCGAGTGGCCCCGGAGAAGGCACCCAAGGACACTGGCTCAGGCCTGCTGCTTCTGGATCTCCAAACCGGCGTCTCCTCTCCCATCGGGGGTGTGAGCGCCTACGACCTCAGCGACAGCGGCGAATTGTTGGCGTATAGTACGCAGTCACCGGACCGGGTGGTGAACGGAGTCACGGTCTTGAACCTTCGTACGAACGCGGCCCAACGCATCGACAGCGAACGCGCCCTGTACTCCGATCTGTCGTGGGCAGATGAGGACGGTGAGCGAGCGGCTCTTTCTGTTATGCGAGGCCACATCAGTGAGGAGGACGACACCACCTACGTGGCCGTCGGCTTCACGGGGTTTGGGGGGTCTGTGACGACTACCGTGGTGGACGGCACCGAGTTGGCTGGGTTCCCCGAGGCGATGCGGATCACCCCGGAGCGGTCGCCCCGTTGGTCAGATGACCGCTCGGCGCTCTTCTTCGGAATCGCCGAGCACGACGAAGACCCCGATGAGGGCGACCGTCCTGACGTAAAGCCAGCCGCCGGTACCCCTGGCGCAATGCAGAGCCCGGCGCCGGACCTGGATGAGGACGACCTTCCCAGCCTGGTCCTGTGGCACGGTAACGATCCTCGGCTGCAGTCGCGTCAGCAGGTGCAGGAACGCGCGGACGAGCGTTTCAACTTCCTCGCTGCCTACCATGTGGCCGAGGGCCAGTTCGTACAGCTGGCCACCGAGGCCATGCGCACCGTAACCCTGGCCGCAAACCAGCGTTACGCGGTCGGGTATGACGACCTGTCATATCAGCTGCGGGACGGGATCGACGGGGGCCGTCGTCAAGACGTGTACGCGGTCGACGTGAAGACCGGTACAGCGCAGAAGATCCTTCCGGCGTTCACCTGGCGGGTGTCTCTATCGCCGGACGGGGGCAAGGCGCTGTACTACGATGACGGCCACTACCATGTGTACGACTTCGAGAACAACTCCCACACCAATATTTCCGCCTCGGTTCCGGTGAGCTTCATCAACGTTGCGGATGATCACAACGTCGAGGATCCGCCAATAGGCCCGGTCGGTTGGGCCTCGGACTCCGAGAGTGTTCTTCTCACCGACGCGTGGGATATCTGGAGAGTCGATGCAGACGGGGGCAACTACAGCAACCTTACCAAGACCGGCCGCGAGGAGGGTATTCGCTACCGCAGGCCGCTGCGCTACGATCCCGAACAGGACGGCATCGATCTGTCGGAGCCCCTCTACGTGGAGATGTATGGCGAGTGGACGAAGAAGACCGGTCTCGCCAAGCTCACTTCGAACGGGCGTAACATCGAAACTCTGCTCTGGGACGACGTTCGGCACAGTGTTCGCAGGGCCGAGAATGCCGAAACCTTCGTGTACACCAGGGAGACCTTCACAGAATTTCCGGATGTGTGGGCGGCGAAGGATTCTTTCGACGAGCCCGTTCGCCTGACGGACGCCAACCCACAACAGGCCGACTATGCATGGTCTGCTGGGACGCGCTTGCTGAACTTCGTGACGGACAAGGGTGACTCCCTGCAGGCCGCACTCTACCTACCCGCTGGCTACATGGAAGGGGAGAAGTACCCCACTGTTGTGTACATCTACGAGAAGCTCTCGCAGAACATCAACCGGTACGTCGTTCCGAACGAAACGCGTGCGCTCAATGTCAGCGTGTATACGAGCCGGGGGTACGCCGTCCTGACCCCCGACATCGTATACAAGATCAACGACCCGGGCATGTCAGCCGTTTGGTCAGTCGTCCCGGCGGTACAGGCAGCGATAGCAACCGGCATCGTCGACGCCGACCGGGTCGGGCTGCACGGCCATTCCTGGGGTGGGTACCAGACCGCCCATCTGATCACGCAGACAGACATCTTTGCTAGCGCGATAGCGGGGGCAGCGCTCACCGACATGGTGAGTATGTACAACTCGGTCTACTGGAACTCGGGGAACTCGAACGCGGGGATCTTTGAGTCCAGCCAAGGACGGTTCAGGGGCAGCTACCTCGACAACCACGAGGCCTACCTCCGAAACTCTCCGGCCTTCCACGTGAAGAACGTCACGACACCCCTGGTTCTGCTGCACAATGAGAAGGATGGGGCGGTGGACTTCAACCAAGGCATCACCTTCTACAATTCGCTACGAGAGCAGGAGAAGGACGTAGTGTTGCTCCAGTACGTGGGTGAGAATCACGGACTCAGAAACCCCGTCAATCAGCGCGACTACACGGTGCGCATGATGGAGTTCTTCGACTATTACCTCCGCGATTTCCCTGCGCCGGACTGGTGGGTGAACGGCGTGCCGCGGCTGGAAATGGAAGAACACTTAAAGACTCGGCAGAAGAAGCCGCAGATTATCTCGTAGCGGATTCGCGAATCCCGGCGGGAGTGACGGCGCCCCTTCGGGCCGCCGTCGGCTCCTCGGTCGGACGGGCAGGTCTTCAGTAGACCCTCCTGCTCGTCGGCTCAAACCCGCGTTGCGGTCTTCGCTTCGCGAATCCCGGCGGGTTCGCCTCCCGCCGCATGACCGAGAAGCAGTGACAAAAAGAAGGGCCCTGACAACCGATGTGGTCGTCAGAGCCCTTCATAGTGGAGGCGGCGGGAGTCGAACCCGCGTCCGCACTTGGGTCCAGCGGAATCTCTACGTGCGTAGATCACTGGGTTATCTCACCTCGGGCGGTCAGTGATCAACCGACCCCGCGGCCAGCCGCCTAAAAATCTCGTCCCCCGGCCCGGCGGCGAAACCGGGGGACCAGCTCGACTTATCGTCGCCTCAAAGACCGCCTCGAGCGGGCGACCAGGGAGACGGGCACGTAAGAAAGCTTACGCAGCCAGCGCCAGGTTGTTGTTGGCAGCTAAAAAGTTTCCCGAAGATTAGCGAGGATCAGGACCTCGGCACGCTACTCCACGTTCACCAAACACGTCGAAACCGGGACGCCCCCGATGATGCGGATGGCTCTGTCAAACATCCTTACTGGTGAAAGCTATGCGAAATACGGGGTTTGGGTCTATACCAGAGCTTCGGCTCTATGCCCTGCGAGGTAACCCTCGAGCAGCACCTCGACATCCTCGAGCTTGTTCGCTTGGAAGAGCTCGGTGCGCAGCAGCCTACCGTCGGGCAGTCCCTTTGTATACCAGCCGAGGTGCTTTCGGAAGTCGATGATGGCGCGTTCGGGGTTCCGCTCGAAGGCGATCGCGTTCTTGGCGTGATCCAGACAGATCTCGAAGCGCTCCTCAACACTCGGATCGCTCGGTACGGGGTCTCCGTCCAGCGCGGCGCGAGCTTGTGAGAAGAGCCAGGGATCTCCGTGCGACCCCCGGGCGATCATGATGCCGGCGCATCCGGTTTCGTCGCGCATGCGTCGTGCGTCGTCACCCGTTCGGATGTCTCCGTTCCCGATCACGGGAATCTCTAGTGCCTCGGTGACGGCTCGAATCTCATCCCAACGCGCCTCGCCGCTATACATGTCGGCTCGCGTCCGCGGGTGAATGCACAACGCCCGAGCCCCAGCGTCCTGACAGCGCAGGCCAATGGTCACGGGGTCGCGCGTGCGCTCGTCGAATCCGCTGCGGATCTTTACCGTCGTGGGCAGCGAAGTGGCGTCGTCGACGGCCCGCACCAGGGTCTCGAGCAGATCTAGGTCCTTGAGGCACCCCGAGCCACCGTTGCGCTTCACGACCTTTTTCACCGGGCATCCGAAGTTGATGTCGATGAAGTCAGGGCTGTAGGTGTCGGCAACGAACGCGGCCGCATCACGCATCATGGCGGGATCGGCGCCGAAGATCTGGATGCCGATGGGGCGCTCTTCCTCATCGAAGCGTAAATAGTCGCGCGACCTGGGGGACTGCATGACGATGCCTGCTGCGCTTACGAACTCGCTGACCACTACATCAGCCCCGTATCGACGGCAGAGCCGGCGAAACGGCGACTCGCTCACGCCGGCCTGGGGCGCCAGGTATAGCGGCGTGTGGCTTCCGCTCAGTAGGGCGATGACGTCGGTGCTCATGTTGCGAAGCTACCCCTGCCGGCGGCCGCGGTGAAGTCGTGCGGCGCTCGGGGCTGACGCACCTACCGCATACGGTTATTGTCTCGCTGCCTGGTAGGATGCGACGCCGAATCGAGAGTTTGGAGGCGGTGGATGCGGTTGAAGGACCTGTTTACGTCGGATGTGGTGAAGCTCGACTTGGAGTCCCAGAACAAGGACGATTTGCTCAAGGAGCTGGTCGGCCTGCTGGCGCTCGACGACAAGTCTGCGGCGACCCTGTTCAAGACGCTGAAACGGCGCGAGAACCTCGGTTCCACGGGCATCGGCAAGGGCATCGCCATCCCCCATTGTCGCACACTCGCGGTCAATCGCCTGCGCCTGGCGTATGGACGGAAGCCGGGGGGCCTCAACTTCAATGCGATCGATGGCGAGCCGGTCTACAACTTCTTCCTGATCATCGCGCCACCGCTCGAGGTGTCGAACCAATACCTGCCGGTGCTGGGGAAGATCGCGCAGTTCGCCAAGGACGCAGCCGTGCCTGGCGACCTCCTGGAGCTCAGTGAACCCGAGGAGTTTCTTGCTCTCCTCGCTGAGAAGGCATCCTAGCCGGCCGCAAGAATGAAAAAAGGCCCGTCCCATGGGGGACGCGCCGTCACATTCGGAGTCAGCCGATCGTTACTACTTCATCACAGTAATCCCCGCCAGCTTGCTCCTACCGTTCACCGTGAGAAGCACGAAGTAGCTGCCGGAGGCGACCTGGCGGCCCATTTGATCGGTACCGTCCCAGAAGGCTTCGTACGTGCCGGGCTGAAGGTACTCTAGCCCGATGAGCTCGACGCCTTCACCTGAGGAGTGACCGAGCGCGACCGGGGAGGCTTGGAACTGCTCGAGTAGGTTGAAGATGCGGATGGATACAACGGCAGGACGCCCATCCACGAACAATCCCTCGTGTAGAACGAAGGGGATCGTCGTTTCCGGGTTGAACGGATTTGGGTAGTTGTCCCGCAGTTCGAAGCCGCTCTCCTGCTGTGACGACGCGGGACGCCCGGTGTCCTGGGCGGATACGGCCTCAGCCGCGACGAACAAAAACAGGAAGACGGGCAAGACGCCGATCATGCGCCTCATTGATTCCTCCGCACACTAGATGTGCTGTAGCCTAGGGGCAATCGCGCTCCATGCGTGGTTATCGAGCGGCGCACACGCGCCACTGTCATCATACTCTCTCAAGCTCCCGAAGGTCAAGCGAAAGCGCCCGTCATTCCTAAAGAAACCTGAGCAAACGTACGTTTTTGATACCGCACTGGGCCGATTTAGTTGCCGGTGGACTGTATGCGCCGAGAAACGGCTCTACTGGGGCACGCTTCGCCCTTCGTCGCTCCTCATCGTGATGCCCAATCCATCCAGGTGATTCAGCAACGGAATGAGGTGCTTTCGGGTGACGGGCAGCGGCTCCCGGAACGCCGAGGGTCCAAGTCCTGATTGCCCGCCAAGCATCTCGCGCACCGCGGCGATCCCCTTCTCGAGTTCGGCGGTGCTCACGTAGTATCCGTCCGCCACGGGGCTGACGACTCCCTGTCCTTCGAGAAACTTCAAGAGTGACCAGAGGTCGCCTCGGCCCTTGAGCGACGCGGGAAACTCGTCCACGAAGGGCGGAGCGAGGCCCGCCTCCGCGAGCAGCGCTCGCAGGTCGTTCGCGGCGGCCTTCTGGTCTTGCGTCAGGGCCACCACGTGTCTAGGTAGGCGAACACCGCCATCGGCCATTTCCAACACCGTTTGCTCACAGAGTCTGGCGATGGTGGCGTCGGCCAGGCCTTTGGCTGCCCAGGCGGGTAGAGCCGTCCGCACTGCGGCGAGCAAGATGGCCGGCCGCAGCGGATCCTGGGCGTGCGCCGCTGTGACTGCGGCGACGATTCGCTTCTCGGCCTGGCTGGTGATTTGTGCGGAGAAGAGGCGCCCAGCCGTTCGCGGATCACGCTGGGTCTCGAGCGCTTGCAGTGTGGGGCCGAGCTCGTCGAGGGAGAGGCCCGTCGAGACCGGGAATGTCGCTACCTCCGCGCCGTGCCACCCGGCCAGTTCCAGAATCGCACGAACACGCGCCCCCGCGTCCCCCTCCAGCAGACTCTCGAGCCCTGCCCGTACCGAGTCGTCGATGCGCGTTCGCTTCGGCGGCGTTGCCTCTGCGATCAGCCCACCTCCGATGGTCGCGACCGGGGAGTAGGCTCTGATTACCAGCCGGTCGTGTGCCCGGGCGACCACCGGTTCCTCGAGTCTCAATTGCACCCACCCTGCTCCGCCGGCCCGGATCGTCTCGGACTCGAGCAGCGCGCAGCGCGCCATGACCTCTGCCGTGCCCACATGGACGCGGACTCGCTGGTTGTGTTCGAGTTTCCATGCCGTGTCAGGAAGCATGCGGACACGGGCGGTGAGCATCCAGGTGGGTGACCACGCCGGGTCGGACACGAGCGTCGCACCTCGCCCCACTGCAGTGCGGTCTGCCCCTTCGCCGGTCAACGATATCGCGGTCCGGTCCCCGGCCGTCGCCTGCTCGACTTCCCGACCGTGCACTTGCACGCCCCGGACTCGTGCGTCGAGGTCATCGGGGAGGATGCGGACACGGTCGCCCTTGGCCAGGGTGCCGCTCCACAGCGTTCCGGTGGCTACGGTGCCGGTGCCCTGGATGGTGAAGACGCGATCGAGCGGCAGTCGCACGAGGTCTCCGCCCGAGGACTTCTGCACCGCCTCCGCAGCGAGCGCCAGGGCCTCCTTGAGTTCGTCCATTCCCAACTCAGAAGTAGCCGACGTGGGCACCGAAACGGCCCCACGATAGGGGGTCGACTCGAGCAGATCCTCGACGTCGGAGCGAACCAACTCGAGCCACTCCTCGTCGACCAGGTCGCGCTTGGTGAGTGCCACGACGAGTTGGCGCACGCCCAACAGTTCCACGATCGCGACGTGCTCCCTGGTCTGCGGCATGACTCCTTCATCGGACGCCACCACGAGCAAAACGAGGTCCATGCCCGCAGCTCCCGCGACCATGGCCCGTACGAAGGCTTCATGGCCGGGTACGTCGACCACGCCCAGGCGCGCTTCGGGCAGAACCAACTCGGCGAAGCCGAGCTCGATCGTGATTCCGCGGGCCTTTTCTTCCTTGAGCCGGTCGGTATCGACGCCGGTAAGCGCGCGCACGAGCGCGGTCTTGCCGTGGTCGATGTGCCCTGCCGTCCCAAGGATCAGTCGATTCACGCTCCGATCCCCTCATCTGGAGGCAAAAGGCCTCCCAGGAAATGCAGGGACTTGAGTGGTTTGGACACGACGTGATAGGCCACGAAGTCGGAAAGCACCCCGAGGTGCCGACGGGCATAGGTGAACTCCGCGTCGAGTTCGCAGGCGAGCAGGTTCGCGATCTGCGCGCGAGCGATGGGCCCGAGGCGCGGGCCGGCGGCGTCCTCCGCGCATCGCGCGCAGCGAACCCCGCCGGACGCGAAGTCGAAACGGCCCACGCTGTCGTCGGCGAGCGGTTCCCCACAACGCACACATGGGTCCAACTGGGGGGCGAATCCGAAGGCCTCGGTGATCCGCCAAACAGCCGAGAGCGCCGCTGCGGGCACCTGGGCGGTCTCGACCGATTCCAGAGTGTCGAGTACTTGTTCGAGCACCCGCAGCAAGTCGGGGTTTTGTTCCTGGTCGGCGTGGGCGAGCACCAGCTCAGCGGTCGCGGAAGCACCGGCAAAGCGCATTACGTCGAGCCCTAGCCCGTCCCTCAAGTGTGTGCAGTCGAAGTCCTTCATCGTGTGCAGGTCACGGTGCGGCTTTATATAGGCCGTGAGGGTTCCAGTCGCGAAGGTGGCTAGTGTAGTGGTGCCCTTTCCGCTGCGTTTGCGGACCCCACGAGCCATCACGCTCAACAGTCCATGGGTCTCGGTATAGAAGCGGAGGATGCGGCTTGAGTCACCGTAGTCGTGGGACCGGAGCAGCACCGCGGGAGTGCTGACCGGCGCCACTACGGTGCCGCGCGAATGCGGCTGAGCAGCTCTTCGCGGCGGCGTTCATACGTGGTACGGGCGGAAGCGCTCGGATTCCCTTGGGCCTCGAAGTCATCGTCGAGGCGCGCGACTTGGAGTAGTAGGCCGTGCCGGCTCGAGGCCGGTGCCCCGCTCGGTTCGCGCGCAAGAGACAGGCCACCCGCCCGCAGCGTGAAGAGTCCCACGCCAGCGAGTAGAGTCCCCAGCACCACCGCTACCCACTCCACCGGTGGCTCGAACGGGGCGTCGATCGAGACCAGACGGATCGAAGCCAGGTCGACCGACTGCCCACTGTAGCGGCGGTATGTCGAGCCCACTTCCAGCTCCACTCTTGCGAGGAAGCTCAAGCCCTCCACCTCCATGAGGGGGGCGGGCTCTCTGATGAGCACTTCGAATTGATCGACGATACCGGGCGTCGGTATCGACGTGAACATGTCGTCGAGCATGTAGCGGACCACGAACATTCGTGGGCCGGGAGACATGGGGGCACGCAGCACGAGGTCTCCGTCTTCCAGGTCGATGACCTCGGGCGTCATGTCACCTTCACCGACCGCGAACTCCGTCGCTCCGACGGCGAGGGGGTACCGCCAGACGGCGCCCGTTTCTCGAGTCACGACCGTGCGGGTGCCCATGTTGGCCAACTGAAAGACATCGGTTACGCGCCAACGGTTCTCGACTGCTTCGAGGAACACGGTCCTGATCTCGATTTGCAGGTCGACGCCCTGCTCCGGAGCCAGAAGCGTGTCATACGTTTGAATGGAATAAACGGAGTCGAGCTGACTTGCGGTGGTTACGAAGGTGCCGAAGTAGCTCACGCCTTCGTGTCGTATCGAGGCGAAGAAAACACCTCCACGCGCGGGATCGGGCACGTTGGGCAGTCGCAGCGAGAACGAACCGTCCGCTGCCACAGTGATGGAGTCCACCTCGCCTTGCGTCGTAGTGGTGAGGTGGTGCAGTACGACCGTGCCGCTCGTGAGCGCGGTATCGCCTAGAAGCGCTGTGCCATGCAGGATCGGGTTGGCTTCGACCTGAGCAGAGACACGTGCCGGCCCCGCGGCGGCAGATAGCGCGACGACGGAAGCGACGAATACGGCACGGACCCGCGTCGCGCGCCCGCCCTCAGGGCTTAAAGCGCCCAAAGTCCTCGGGGTTGAGCCTGCGAAGGCGCTCCTCGAGATCTTCCGCGCTCGTGATCTGGACATCGAAAGTGGCCTCCCCGAACGTCGTTTCCGCGGCGTCCTTGGCTGGGGAGAAGTCGAGGTCTTGAGAAAATTCGAGGGTGGCGGCGTCGAGCAGCCTTTCCTCGACGAAGATGTCTGCGGAAGCGCGAAGCGCGAGCGCGATCGAGTCCGACGGGCGCGCGTCCAGACCGATGATTTCGCCGTTGCGCCGGAGGAGCAGTTCAGCGTAGTAAGTGCGCTCCTCCACCTTCGTGATCACCACCCTCTGAAGACTGCCGCCTAGGCCTTGAAGAACCGAACACAGCAGGTCATGCGTCAGCGGTCGCGCGACTGACAACGACTCCAGGTGATAGGCGATCGCGAGTGCCTCCGCCTCCCCGATGTAGATACGAAGGAGCCGGTCGCCGTCGGTCTCCTTGAGGACGACCAACCCAATCTTGTTGTCAGAGTCCAGCCGCAATTCACATACTCTGACTTCTACGAGCACCGGAAGATCCTCCGAAGAGAGGAAACCAGCAGGGCGTACGAGCCCGGTGACTTTCACCAATACTCCAAAGCTCGACTGGGGTTCTACTCGGGCGGTCCGGTGGTAGGGAAGAAACGCGCAAGGCGGAAGCGTCAGGCTCCGAGCGCCGTCCTGAGGTCGTCGACGCAGTCGTCAATCTCCCACGGAAAGAACTGCACCTCTGGGCCACCCGCGTCCGGTACTCCGATCTCGGGGGCGCGGCCGAAATGCCCGTACGCGGCAGTGGCCGTGAAGATCGGCGATCTCAGCCCCAGTCGGTCGATGATCGCTGCGGGTTTGAAGTCGAAGACTTCAGAGATGGCGCGGGCCAACTCGGCCTCGGACGCGTCGCTGGTGCCGAACGTGTACACCCGGATCGACACGGGATCGGCGACGCCAATGGCATACGCGAGCTGTATCTCGCAGCGCCGAGCCAGTTTCGCGGCCACGACGTTCTTGGCCGCCCATCGGGAGGCATAGGCCGCGGAGCGGTCGACCTTGGTGGCGTCCTTGCCGGAGAATGCACCGCCGCCGTGCCGTCCGACGCCGCCGTACGTATCGACTATGATTTTCCGGCCCGTGAGGCCCGCGTCTCCGTGCGGTCCACCGATCACAAAACGGCCGGTCGGGTTGATGTGCATAATGCAGTCGTCGTCGAGCATCTCGTCCGGCAGGACCGGCCTCACCACCTTGCTGATGATCTGCTCAACGAGGTCGGCCTGGGCCACGGACTCGTCGTGCTGCGCGCTCACGACCACGGTGTGAATGCGGACGGGCTTGTCGCCCTCGTACTCGACCGTGACCTGCGACTTGCCGTCGGGTCGGAGCCAGGGCAGCTCCCCGTTGCGCCGCATTCGCGCCAACTGCCGCGTGATCGCGTGCGCGTACTGAAGGGTCGCCGGCATCAACTGAGGCGTCTCGTCACACGCGAACCCGAACATCATTCCCTGGTCGCCCGCGCCGCCCGTATCTACGCCCATGGCGATATCCGGGGACTGCCGGTCGAGGTTGGTGAGCACCGCGCAAGTATTGGAGTCGATGCCGAAGTTCGAGTTCGTATAACCGATTCTGTGCAGCGTGCCGCGCACGACGTCGGGCACGTGCACGTAGCAGTCGGTGGTGACCTCGCCGGCCACCATCGCGAGTCCGGTAGTCACGAGGGTTTCGCACGCCACCCGCGACCTCGGGTCTTGAACCAGGAGATGGTCGAGTACGGCGTCGGAGATCTGGTCTGCGATCTTGTCCGGGTGGCCTTCGGTAACCGACTCGGATGTGAAGAGCGTGCGGCTCAAGGTAGGCGCCTCGTTGGGGTCGCTCGCGGGCCCGCGAGCGGGGCCAATAGGCTAGGCAATCACTCTGGGAGCGACAAGCTCCAACGACCTTGGAAGACCTTGAGGTCGACGGAGTCTCCGATGCCCTCGACGAGGCAGCGTGTCACGTCCGCGCTGGTGGGCGCCGCCAGCGCCTTGCGGGCGGCCGCGCGGGCGTCCTCCATGCGCACGTCGCGAATGACCTTCTTGATTTCCGGCAGCGACGGCCAAGCGACGGATAGCGCGGTGATGTCGAGGCCGAGCAGCAGGAACGCCGCGAGTGGATTCGATGCCATCTCACCGCACACGCTGACCTCGATGCCCGCCGCACGTCCGACTCTAGCGACCTGGTGTAGCTGCCGCACGATCGCCGGATGGAACGGGTTGTACAGTTTCGCGAGTCGGGTATTGGTGCGGTCGACCGCGAGTGTGTACTGGATGAGGTCGTTGGTGCCGATCGAGAAGAAGTCCGCGTGACGAGCGAGTTCCGAGGCTTCCAGCGCGGCTGCGGGCGTCTCGATCATCACCCCGAGTTTGTACCCGGCATTGAAGGGGATCCCATCAGCTTCGAGCCGAGATTCCTCTTCGCGAAGCAGCGAGCGCACCTGACGTATCTCGTCTACGTCGTTCACCAGGGGCAGCATCATGCGCACGTCCCCGTACGCAGTCGCTCTCAGCAGCGCCCGGAGTTGGGTGCGAAACAGTTCGGGTTCGTCGAGGCAGACGCGGATCGCGCGCCATCCCAAGAACGGGTTCTCTTCCCGTGGCATGTGCAGGAACATGGGGAACTTGTCCCCGCCGAGGTCGAACGTACGGATGTATACGGCGCCTTCGGGAAAGGCCTTCGCAGTCGCCTTGTAGGCTTCGAACTGCTCTTCCTCACCGGGCATGGTATTGCGTCCCAGGACGAGGAACTCGGTACGGAACAGCCCTACTCCGTTGGCTCCGTGCAGCCGCGCCTGCTCGGCTTCGACCGGCAGGTCGAGATTGGCACGCAGCTCGACGAACTGACCGTCTTTGGTCACTGACTCCTGCTTGGCGATGACCGCGATCTCGCCCTCCCACGCCTCGATGCGTCGCTGCCGTCTTTGGAATCGCTCGCGGTCGTGTTCGTCCGGATCGAGGATGACGCGCCCGATCCGACCGTCCACGATCGCCTGCTGACCCTCGACGGCTCTCTTGGACACATCGCCCAGTCCCACGACCGCCGGGATTTCCAAAGAGCGCGCGAGGATCACCCAGTGCGCCGTGCGCGTACCCAGGTCGGTTGCGATGCCCAGAACGGGTGCTGCGTCGAGATGCACGGTCAGGCTGGGCGTGAGGTTCGGGGCGACGATAATCACGGACTCCTCGAGCCCTTCGAGGTCCATGGGGTCGTTGGCGCCCAAGAGGCGGTTGAGCACCCGGATCATGAGATCCTCGAGGTCGTTCAAGCGGTCGAGCACCATGGGATGTGAAGCGCGACTCCACAGCGCCTGCAGCTCCAGCATGCGCCACTCGAAGGCCCTCTGCGCGTTCAGCCGATTCTCCCGGATGTAGCGCACCGTGCCGTTCACGACCTCGGCGTCGTCGAGCATCAGGATCTGTGGATCGAAGATTCGAGCCTCGACCGAGCCGAGTCGTGCCTCCGTCATCTCCTTGGTCTCGAACAACCTGTCTTTCGCCCACTTCCGGGCCTCGTGGAACCGCTCGATTTCTGACGTCGCGTCTGCCTCCGCGACAGTCTCGTGGGGCACGACGGGCACCCCCCAGTCGAGCACGAAGACACGACCGGAGCCTATCCCCTCAGACGCCGGGGAGCCGTCAAGGATAATGGACACTAGTTCTCCTCGAAGCCGCGTCCGACTAGCTCGGCGAGCGCGGCGACTGCGTCCCCGGCATCGTCCCCGTGTGCGGCGACCCGCAAGGTAGAGCCCTGTTCTGCAGCCAGCATGAGCACGCCCATGATGCTCTTGCCGTTCACCTCCAGGCCATCTTTTTCAACAGTGATGCGCGAGGCGAAGCTGCCCGCGAGCTTGACGAACTCGGCCGCAGGGCGTGCGTGCATTCCGGCGCGGTTCACGATCTCGACCGCTCTCTCGGCATTTGGGGTCTCCATCAAAGCAGAACCCCCCACCAAGCTATCAGGGCGATGGCGGTGACGGTGGCGACGGCTGCCGGCCTCCAGGCGCGATGGCCGATCTTGAGTCCGGCCACGAAGCAAACGACGGCGGGGACGATCCAGAGCGGACCGGCATCGCTCAGCCCCTCCCGGCCGGCCAACACCACTCCCGCGAGTACACCGACGAGCAGCGCAGCGATCGACTTGATGCGCTCGCCCAGTTGTGCCAATCGCGCTTCACTCAGCGTGAGCGCCACGTCACGCCCGTCGCGCAGCCCGATGCGGAAGCCCCAGATGCGCAGTGCCAGGTGGCCTGCGTTGTAGACGACGAGAAAGAGCCCCACGACCAGCCAGACCGGTAGCCCGAGCCACCATAACGTCAGGGCCGCCATGGACACCGTAGGCAACCATGCCGCCCAAACGAGCGAATCGCCCAATCCGCCGAGTGGCCCGCGAACCGCGGTCTTGAAGCGGCGCACAGTCTGTTCGTCGGTGCCGTCCGCCTCCAGACGGAGCGCCGCACCCAGCGCGACGTTCGCCAGATATGGATGTGCGTTGAAGTGATCCAGGTGACGGCGTACGGAGGCGTCCAGACCCTCGGGATCGCCTTCGAAGATGCGCCTCAGGCCAGGCAGCATGGCCCAGGCGAAACCCGTTCCCAGCATGGTGTGGTAATTCCACGAACCCTGGACCAGGAACGAGCGCAGGAAGGTGGAGGTGACGGCACGACGTGAAAGCGCGCTCATAGGAAGCGTACCCCCACGATGCCCAGCGCGAAGCCTGCCGCGAAGAGCACGCGCCTGTGCCGAAAGCCGCCCAGGTCGTGCAGCAGAATTCCCACCGACACCGCGGCCCCCACGAGTATCAGAGCGAGGGACTCGCGCTGCCCGAGCGGCCAGGAGGCGCCCACGCGCGCCACCAGCATGCGCCCGATGGCCACGCCAGTCCCCGTAATCAGAGCCCCACGCAGGAAGTCGAGCCCGACGGCGCCGAGGTGAGCAGTGGCGACTCGTGCGGAATCCGCGCGAGAGTCGGCGGGCTCCGGCACGATGAACCCGTTGGCTTTGCGCAGCGCCGTGATCGAGAAGCCGCCGACCTGTCCCCATAAGAGACCGACCGCGATCGCGATGGGGAGCGCGCCTGCCGTGTCGGACGCCACCGCGGTAGCCACGGCGACGACCGTAGCGGTCGTGCCCTCCGGGAACCGCGCGCCGCCGCTGGGAAAAGAGACGAGCAAGTACAGCTCCAGCAACGTCCCGATCAACAGGCCGAGCGCGGGGTCTCCGAGCATCCAACCCGTGAGCGCGCCAGCGACGACAGGCCTGGACAGCATGAATTGTCCGACCGATGTCCCGTCCAGCGCTAAGACTCCGCCCAATAGGGCGACCAGAGCTAGTTCCATTCAGCCTTCCAAGAGTGTTTCCAACGGGACCCGGTGTGCGTCGGGCAGATCGTGGGCGCTTACCTCTACACCCTCCGCCGCGAGCTTCACGAGGTGATCTTCGTCCGCGGCAGTCAAGTGCAGATAGGTGAGCAACTCACGGCGGCCAGGGCCGTGGTGGAGGCCGCCTAAGTTCACCCGGTCCCCCGCCAGCATGCCACCCGCGCCGAGACGCCACATGGTGGTGACGTCCCGCGTGAGTAGGATGGTCCGCAGAGGGTCGTCGCGCCACTCGGGCAGGCGGCCACGCGCGTCCTCCGTAGTCGCGAAAACGACATCGGCGGTACCGGCGCCCAGGCGATACAGGTCCTGCTCCCAGGCGCTGCCCGCGAGGTCGTCGTCGACGACCGCGTAGCGGTCGGGGCGCAGCTGATGGCCCCAGCCAATTACGACCTGACCGTGGATCAGGCGCTCGTCGATTCTGAACAGAACGATGGACACCGTCAGCGGCCTTTTGACTTCATTCGGTCGCTGGCATCGATGCTATCGAGGCGCGGCCGCTCTCGAGCAGGCGCGGAACCAGCTCTTCGAACGGCAACTCTCGATTGAACACGAAGTCGAGCAACATGGGCAGGTTGACTCCGGAAACGACGACCCTGCGTACGGAGTCCCGGCAGCACGCCAGTGCCGCCATACCGCAGCTACCCGACTGCAGGTCGACGAAGACGACGGATCGGGAGTCTGCCACCATGCCCTCGAGTTCGCTCTTCAGCTGATCGGGGGTTTTCCCGTCATTCGAAAGAGGAGCCAGGCATTCAGCGAGTCCGCCGGTGATACGCTGTGTCGCTTGCACCAGCCCCTCGGCCATGGCTGCGTGTCCAACCACGACTCCGAGCGCGGGCTCCGCCTCATTCATAGTCCTGCTCCAGGTACTGCTTGAGCTTCTCGTCGAAGATTTGGGCCGAGTTTACTCCAGCGAAGCGCAGCAAATGGTTCATGGCCACTACCTCGGAGATCACCGTGATGTTTTTCCCAGGGTTGAGCGGCACAGTGACCTTCGGAACCTGCACCCCGAGAATGTCCTCGTACTCTTCTTCGAGCCCGGTGCGGGAGTATTCCCGGCGCTTGTCCCACATATCCAGGGAGACGATGACCTCGATCCTCTTCTGCTGACGGATCGCGCGCACGCCGAAGAGTGCCGACACGTCGATCATGCCGATGCCCCGGATCTCCATATGGTGCCTCTGGAGCTCGTGCCCACGGCCGATGAGCACGTCGTTGCCCTGCTTTGAAGCGAGCACGAGGTCATCGGCGACGAGACGGTGCCCCCGCTCCACGAGGTCGAGCACGCACTCGCTCTTTCCCACACCGCTGTCGCCAACGAATAGCAATCCGACTCCATACACGTCGGCGAGCGAGCCGTGCAAGGTGGTCGTGGGCGCCATCGTGAGCTCGAGAAACGGCTTGATGCGCCGATAGAACTCCTTGGTCGACACGCTGCAACGCAGGACCGGGACTCCCGCCGAAGCGGCCTCATCGAGGAAGTACTGCGCGACCTGCTGACCCTTCGTGACGAACACGGCCGGCACGTCGAAGGTGAAGAGCGAAGCCAAGCGACTCCGAGCGTCGGGCTCCGGCAAGGCCGCGAGGTAGGTCATTTCCGTCTCGCCGAAGACCCACATGCGGCCTCGTGGCATACGTATGATGTGGCCAGCAAGCGCCAGGCCCGGCGATGTGATATCGGGATCCGACGCGGGACGCTCGAGCGACGTGGTTTCGGTGAGGACCTCGAGTCCCAGGGTCTTCTGCTTGGCTTCCAGGATGTCCCGGACCGAAATGCTTTTCGGAGTCAGTGGGACCTCACTTCGCGTGCACGCGCCTGACGTGAGGCGAATGCATCAAGACGGCTCGGCCTCAGATGTGTCCTCGGGAAGCGGAGGGGCCCAGTGGTCGCGATGCTGCTGGCGCTCTCGCTTCAACATGCGTGTGACACGATCGATTGCCTTATCGAGCGCGGACCGGAACTCGCGTTCTTCGGCGTGTGCCACGACTGGCTCTGCTCCGTCTATGTGGAGGACCACCTCGGCCTTCCTGGTGAGCTTTTCTTCAGTGTAGGTCACTTCGGCCGAGGCGACCCGCGGGTCGTAACGGATCAGTTTTTGGATCTGTTGCTCGGTGCGGGTGAGCAGCTCGTCCGGGACGTTGCAGTGCCTGGCAGTGATCTGAACTCTCAAGAGAACCTCCCGAAAAGATCGTTAGCAGACCGCCTCCCAAAAAAACTAGCCGAGCGCGGATCCGGCCACCACCCGACTCAAAAAGGCCTCCATCTGGTCCGCTGATGCGTCCCACGAGTACTGCTCCGCGAAGCTCCGCGCCATTCGACCCATCGCCTGGCGCCGCTCGTCATCCTCCAGAAGCGATGCGATCGAGTTGGCGAGCGTGCGCACGTCGCCGTGCGGCACGAGTAGGCCGGTCTCTCCGTCCACGACGCTTTCCCGCAGACCGGGAGCGTCACTCGCGATGCTGGGCGTCCCGCAAGCACTCGCCTCCATGATCGAGATGCCCCATCCCTCGTTGGGCGACGTCAGCGCGTGCAGCCAGGACGTTCGGAACAGGTCCAGTTTCTCCTCTTCCTTAACGAACCCGTGAAAGCTCACGCGGTCCGCCACACCGAGCTCGTGGGCGACCTTCTCGAGGCGCGCACGATCGTCGCCGCTGCCTCCAATCCTCAGGGTTACGTCGGACCCATCGGAGGCGAGCAGAGCCACCGCGCGTACGAGAAGATCGACCCTCTTGTACTTCTTCAATCGTCCCAAGAAGAGCAGCGAGGGCTCGGGCGTGCGCAGGCCTTCAGGGTGGGGGGTGTAGCGCTCGAGATCGATGCCGTTGGGAATGACTTCTATTCGGCTGGCGTCGAGACCGCGGCGCCCGAGGTCTTCCCTAGTGCTTGCCGAGACGGCGATCGTAGGTGCACTGCGGAAGACGAACGGGATCGGCCGCTCGAGCAACCACGTCGCGGCCGCCAGCGGGAACGAGGCCTCTTGGAAGGCCGTAGCGCCGAAGAGATGGTGCACCAGCGCCACAACGGGTGCGTGTGTCCAGTAGCGCGTGAATAGTGGGACCTTGTTCAGGTCCTCGACGACGACGTCGAAGGGTCTGTCCCTCAGCCGACACCCGAAATAACGAGGCGCCGCAAGCGAAAAGGTGTAGCGTGCGCCGGTGCGGTGGACGTCGATGCCGTCGAGCTCGGCGCGGGGATCGCAGCCTCTCCAACCGGAGGCGAGGAGGGTGATCTCATGGCCGCGTTGCGCAAGGCGCCCGAAGGTCTCGTGCAGGTGCGCCTCCGCTCCCCCGGCCTGCGGATTTTCACGGTCGAGCCAATTCACAACCAGGACGCGCATCGGCGCGACGTCACTCACGACGGAACGCCTTCGTGCCCCTTGAAGAGTGCATCGAGAACGCCATTCACGAAGCGCGGCGAGTCCTCGCCGCCGTATGCCTCAGCGAGTCGAATCGCTTCCTGGATCGAGACCTTCGGGGGCACCTCCTCGATGTACAGAATCTCGACAGCCCCTATGCGAAGGATGGCGCGGTCGATCTTTCCGACTCGCTCGAGCCTCCAATTGTCCAGCGCGCTGGACACCCTGGCATCCACCTCCCCGAGATGTTCTTCCAGCAGCCTGAGCACCGAGCGGATATACGGAAGCCTACGGGGAGAGACCCTCCTCGTCGCCACGGTATCCACCAACGCGTCCCTGAGGCTGCCATCGAAGCTGGCGCTCTCCCACCGATAGTGGATCTGAAGCAACCACGCACGCGCCCGGTGCCTGTCGATGCGCTCGGCCAGCCCGAGACGTTCGCTTTCTGTCACTCCAGAGCCTTATAGACATCAACCATCTTGAGAGCGGCGAAGGCGGCCTCATAGCCCTTGTTGTCCTTGCCGTCTCCCGCACGCGCCAGCGCCTGGGGGTGATCGTCGGTGGTTAGGACGCCAAATAGCACGGGAATCGATGCCGAGCGCGCCACCGCGCCCAAACCGGCCGATGCTTCCGTGCACACGTAGTCGAAATGGGGCGTATCGCCGCGGATCACGCAGCCGAGCGCAATGATTGCGTCGTGCCGATTCAGGCCAATGATGCGGGCCGCGGTGGGCGGTAGCTCCCACGCACCCGGCACGTGAACGACCTCCACGTCGTCGCGCGCCCCGCCGTGTTGCTCGAGGCACGCGAGCGCGCCGGCCAGAAGACGGTCGGTGATGTCGGCGTTGAACCGGCTTACGACGATCGCGATGCGGAGCCCGGCAGCTTGCAGAGAATCTCGTGAGTTGTCGACGAAGGAACCGTCGCTGCTCACAGGATGTGTCCGAGCTTCGCGCGTTTGGTCTCGAGGTAGCCTTCGTTGTGCTCGCCCGGCTCCACTAGGAGAGGCTCCCGACCGGTGATCTCGATGTCGTAGCCGTCGAGGCCAACGATTTTGCGTGGATTGTTCGTCAGCAGCCGGATCGAATGCAGCCCGAGGTCCAGAAGGATCTGTGCGCCGATGCCGTAGTCGCGCAGGTCGGGCTTGAAGCCCAGCTCTTGGTTGGCTTCGACCGTGTCCATGCCTTCATCCTGCAGCTGATAGGCTTTGAGCTTGTTGACGAGCCCAATGCCGCGGCCCTCCTGGCGCAGATAGATGATAGCGCCCTGCCCCTCTTCTTCGATCTGACGCATCGCGGCAGCCAGCTGCTCTCCGCAATCACAACGCTCGGATCCGAAAACGTCCCCAGTCATGCACTCGGAGTGCATGCGCACCAGCACGTTTCCCTTGCCGGTGATGTCGCCCTTCACGAGCGCCAGATGCTCCCGCTTGTCGAGGATGCTCTCGTATGCGAAGACGCGGAAATCGCCGAAACGGGTCGGCAGGGCGGCTTCCGCCACGCGTTCGACGATGCGGGTCCTCCTGAGCCGATATGCGACGAGGTCGGCGACCGTGATGAACTTGAGCCGGTGTTCCTGGGCGAAGCGCTCAAGCTCAGGACGACGCGCCATCGTGCCGTCCTCATTGAGGATTTCGCAGATGACGCCCACGGGAGGAAGCCCAGCGAGCCTAGCGAGATCTACAGAGGCTTCGGTCTGCCCGACACGTCGCAAGACGCCGCCGGCTTTCGCCCGGAGCGGGAACATGTGCCCCGGCCGTCGCAAGTCGCCCGGAACGGTTTCAGGGTCCATCAGGACTTCGATGGTCTTCGCGCGGTCGTGAGCGCTGATCCCGGTCGTGACCCCGAAGCGTTCGTGCGCGTCGACCGCGATTGTGAACGCGGTCCCCTGGGGGTCGGTGTTACGATCAGCCATGGGTGGAAGATCGAGCTCGTCCGCCCGCTCAGGCGTGAGGGTCACGCAGATCAGGCCTCGACCGTGTCTGGCCATGAAGTTCACGTGGTCAGGCGTGACCATAGCCGCGGCCATGACCAGGTCGCCTTCGTTTTCCCGATCTTCGTCGTCGGCCACGATCACCATCCGACCCAGCCGGATGTCCTCGATGGCTTCTTCGACGCGGTCGAGCTTCATGACTCATTCCTTTCGGGGTCCCCGCGGCTCGCGAGGACTCGTTGTACGTACTTGCCGATCATGTCACCCTCGACGTTGACGGGTGTGCCGGCCGTGAGGCCACCGAGATTTGTGTGCTGATAGGTGAACGGAATCACCCCGATCCGGCAAACCCGATTCGGTAAAAGATCGCTGATGGTGAGGCTTACCCCGTTGAGCGTGATCGATCCGTGCCTGACGCTCAGGGCGAACACGTCACGTGGGACCTCGAAGTCCATGATCCAGTACTCACCGTCTTCTATAACATGGGTGAGGTGACCGATCCCATCTACGTGTCCCTGAACGAGATGGCCATCTACGCGTCCTCCCAGAACCATGGCCTGCTCGAGGTTGAGTCGCTCGCCTTCTTGATAGCCGCCGGCGACGGTTCGTTCGAGCGTCGTACCGATGACATCAACCGTGAAGGTCGCCTGCTCGATCGACGTGGCGGTCAGGCACGCCCCGTCGACGGCGACCGAGGTGCCCTCGCGCAGCTCAGACACGATCTCGGGCGCCTCGATCCATAACCTACGGGTCGAATCAAGCGTCTCGATGCGAGCCAACGTGCCGATACACTCCACGATGCCAGTGAACATCAGCCTCCCTCGCGGTCCAGCACGATGAGCGTATCGCGTCCGTGCGTCTCCGGAGCCAACGCCGGCGAAAAGCGGCTCCAGTCGAGGGATTCTGCTTCCTCAGAGAATGCGGCGACACCCTGGGAGCCAAGAGTGATAGGTGAGATCATGCAATAAACTCGTTGCACGCGGTCTTCGCGGAGAAGACTCGCGGCCAGGCGCGCACCGCCCTCACACAGAATCGACTCCACGCCGATTTCCCAAGCAACACTCAGAACGGCACCCAGCTCGAGCCCGTTCTGGTCGTGCGGGACCGGGTGAAGCTGAGCTCCAGCGGACTCCAGCCGTTCGATGTCGCCCTCATCAACGTCTTGGCGGGTGAATACGTGCACTGGTGCGTCCGCAATGTCGTCGAAGAGCGCCGCATTCGCCTGCAGTTCGCCGCGAGCGTCGAGGATCAGCCGCCGCACCGGGGTGCGGCCGCGCGACACCTCGCGCACGGTGAGGCGAGGATCGTCCGCGCGCACCGTGCCGCTCCCGACCATCACACCGTCGAAACCGGTGCGCAGACGATGCACCTCCCGCTCCGCCTCGGGTCCGCTGATGCGCGTGCTCTCTCCCGGGGCCCCGGCGATACGCCCGTCCAGGCTCATCGCCAACTTCAGAGCGACGTACGGAGTCTTGTGTGTGTGCGTGTGGAAGAACGCGGGATTCTCCGCGCGCCCCACCTGTTCCCCCCACACCGGGCCGACGACCTCGATCCCCGAGCGGCGCAGGGCGTCTGCGCCTCCGCCCTCGCGCTTGCCAGGCTCGGCGACCCCGTAGATGACCCGAGACACGCCCGCGCGCACGAGAGCATCGGCGCACGGCGGGGTCTTACCCTCGTGGTTGCACGGCTCCAGGCTGACGAAGGCGGTGGCGCCCTCTGCGCTACTGCGAGCCTCGCCGAGCGCCACGATCTCCGCGTGGGGTCCACCGAATTCCGCATGATATCCCTGCCCTACCAGGCGCCCGTCACGCACGATGACACAGCCCACGAGCGGATTGGGGTGCACGCGCCCCCAGCCACCCCGCGCGAGAGTCCTGGCCCACTCGAGATGGGCCACGTCTTCGCGAGTGAGCCGTTCGTCGTCCAATGTCACGTTGTCCATGGCTGTCTCGTCGTCCATGGCCAGTAGTGTGCTAGATCGTCAGCCGCGCCGCGAGGTTCCCGAACGCGCTACCCCGAGTCGGGTCGAAGTCCGCGCCGCCGTAGCCGGAGGGCGCGGTGAAGCCCTTGGCCCACCCAAACTCCGCCGACAACTGCAACACCAGGAAGTTCAAGGAGGCTCCGCCGAAGAAGAGCGGCCGGCTGGCTTCCAGTGGTGCCTCTACGGTGACGCTGCTCAGCCTGTCACCGACCCGGATGCGTGCATCTGTGGTGTAGGCGTCCCAGCCCACGCCCACTAGGAGACCGACAGCGAAGAGGTCTTTGCCCACAACCAGGCGATAAGAAGCGACACTCGGGTCGATCTCTATCTCGGTCGGATCGCCCAGGGGGACGCTGCCCATGCGCACGACACCGAGCAGCCTGCGCGAGGCGGAGACCGTGATGCCGGGCAGCGTGAACGTCTCCCGCAGGATGCCGACGCGTGCGCCGACGGAGAGTGAACCTACCTGCCCGTTGAATCCCTGTGCCTCTCGCAGGAAGACGACGCTCGTTTGTGCGAGCAAGTCGAGCGACAGAAAGCCCCCCACCGTCGGCATCAAGCGTATTCCGTCGAATACTCCGAGAGAAAAACTGCCGTGCAGGGTCGGCAGGAAGAATCTGGCCTCTTTCGCGGGCGCGTTCTGCCGGTCTGTCAGGTCGGGCAGCCGCGCGAGCAGTCCGCCTGCGCGCACCGAGAGCGCGAGTCGTGGCGTGCTGCCGATCCGCCTCCCGAGCGTAGTCGGGCTTCCGGCGATATCGGACCCGAGCCCAGCCAGCAGGCCTGTAGCTGCGAGCACCGCTTGAGACGCGATGGCTCCCTCGAGGCACTGTGTCGTCGATGCTGGCGCCGCCGACTGGCAACGCTCTGCGAGGGCGGTCACGTCTTGCGCGACGAGCCGCGGCGAGAAGGCGACAACCACGGCGAGATAGAAGCACGGGCCCAGCGGAAAGCCTCCGGTCACTGGTAGGTGACGCCCTCGCCGGGTACGATCCGGCCGATGACCCGCGAGCCGATGCCTCGCTCAGCTGCGCTGGCTGCTACCGCATCTACATCGTGTTCCGACACGATCGCGATCATGCCGATGCCCATGTTGAAAACGCGATCCATCTCGTAGCGGTCGACGTTGCCGGCGTCCTGCAGCGTCTGGAAGACTGATGGCACGCGCCAGCTCCCCCGCTCGACCGTGGCACCGAGGCCGTCCGGGAGGACCCTCGGCAGATTGCCTGGGATGCCGCCTCCGGTGACATGCGCCAGTCCACGGATGACCCCGGTATCGAAGAGTCGCTTGAAGACGGGCAAATAGCTGCCATGCACGCTCAAGAGCTCTTCGCCCACCGAGCGCCCCGTGCCGGGCAGCTCATCGTCAACGCTCAGGCCCATCACGTCGAAGACGATCCGGCGCGCGAGCGTGTACCCGTTGGTATGCAGGCCGGACGAGTCCAGTCCCACCAGCAGGTCCCCGCTTTCGATCCGCGAGCCGTCGATGATGAGGCTCCGATCTACGATGCCGACCACGAAACCGGCGAGATCGTACTCGCCGGGCGCGTAGAAATCGCGCATTTGCGCGGTCTCGCCGCCCAGGAGGGCACAATCGTTCTCTTTGCAGCCGACCGCGACTCCGCGCACGACCTCTTGAACGACGTCTTCGTCCATCTCGCCGACGGCGAGATAGTCGAGAAAGAAGAGTGGGCGGGCTCCCTGAACCAGGATGTCGTTGACGCAATGGTTCACCAGGCAGTGCCCTACTGAGTCGTGCCGGCCTGTGGCGAACGCGAGTTTCAGCTTCGTTCCCGCGCCGTCCGCGCTCGCGACCAGCACCTGCGCGTCCCCGCCTTCCGGGACTTGGTACAGCCCTCCGAAGGAGCCCAACTCGGAGAGCGTGAAGCGATCCGCCGTGGAGGCCACCAGGTCCTTCAGGCCCACCTTGGCGCGATCGCCGGCTTCGAGGTCGACGCCGGCGTCTCGGTAGCTCAGCTGTTCAGACACGTTCCTCCACCTGTACCAGTGCTTCGAATGCCGTCATCTGGTGAAACCCCAGCATGCGTTCTTCGATGGCATCGGGGATCAGATCGATCAAGCGATCGACGCTGAAGCGCTCGACCGCGTAGGAGCCCATGACGGATCCATACACCATGGCCCGCCGAATGTCCTCCGTGTCGAGTGATCCCGCAGCAGCGATGTGTCCCATGAAGCCACCAGCAAAAGCGTCTCCTGCGCCCGTCGGATCGAATACCTCTTCCAACGGGAAGCCTGGCACGTGGAACAGCCAGTCGTCCGCGAAGAGGATCGCGCCGTGCTCTCCCTTCTTCACTACGACGATGTCGGGCCCGCGCTCTCGAATCCAACGTGAAGCCCTCAGCAGATTTGGTTCGTCGGCGAGCTGTCGTGCCTCGTCGTCGTTGACCATGAGGATGTGCACGCGATCCAGCAGAGAAACGAGTGACTCCCGGCCTCCCTCGATCCAGTAGTTCATGGTGTCGCAGGCGATGACTTCTGGAGACTCGACCTGGTCGAGCACGTCGTGCTGGAGTACCGGATCGATGTTGCCGAGGAAGACGTAGCGGGACTGACGGAACGGCTCAGGAATCTTCGGCTGGAAATCGGCGAAAACGCCGAGCTCGGTAGCGAGCGTGTCTCGACCGCTCAGGTCCGAATGATACCTACCCGCCCAGAAGAAGCTCTTGCCTTCCCGCTGCTCGATGCCGGAGAGGTCGGCCCCCCGGTTGGTCAGGAAGTCGAGATCGTCGAGCGGGTAGTCGTCCCCCACGACGCCCACTAAGCGCACGGGCGCGAACAATGTTGCCGCAGATGCGAAGAAGACGGCCGAACCGCCCAGGACCCGTTCGGCCTTGGCGAACGGTGTCTCGACCGAGTCGAGCGCAATGCTACCTACGCAGAGAATCGACATGTCATCATCTCAGGGAGGGTGCTTTCTAAGGTTCTTCGTCCAGAATCGCCCGGTCCATCCGTGTCGGCGCTGAAATGCCGAGCACAGTGAGGCCGTTCCTCAGGACGATTTGCACCGCACGAGCGAGTACCAGACGAGCCTGACGTATCTCAGGGTCTTCCGCCAGCACCGCGAGCTCGGGGTTCCGGGTCGGATTGCCCGCATGATACCACCCGTTGGTCGAGCCCGCCGTCTGCTCGAGGTACTCACAGAGGACGTGCGGAGTGCATTGGCGTGCAGAACGCTCGAGCGTCTCTGTGAACTCGCCCAGGTTCTTCACCAGCTCGCGTTCGAGCTCGTGGTCGAGCACGCTCAGATCAGTCGCTCCGGCTTCGATCGACTCGGCTTCGATTCCCGCCTTGGCGAATATCGAGCACATGCGTGCGTGTGCGTACTGAATCTTGTACACGGGGTTCTTGTCGGACTGGTCCAGCGCTGCGTCGACATCGAAGAGCATATGTGCGTCGGGCTTGCGCATCTGGAAGAAGTAGCGCGTGACGTCGACTCCGACCTCGTCGTACAGCTCCCGTAGAGACAGTGCGGAGCCCGCTCGCTTGGAGAACTTCACGTCCTCTCCGTCGCGTGTCGCGCGGACCATTTGGTGTAACACGTACTCGGGGAATCCCTCGGGCAGCCCCAGGGCCTGCGTACCGCCACGCACGCGGTCCACGGTCCCGTGGTGATCCGAACCCTGTACGTTGATGACCCGGTGGAAGCCGCGCTGCCACTTGTGAAGGTGGTACGCGACGTCCGGCACGAAGTACGTGGGAAGGCCATTGCTACGGACCATCACCCGGTCCTTCTGGTCCCCGAATTCCGTGGTCTTGAACCAGGTCGCCCCCTCGTGCTCATACACAAGTCCCGTATCCTTCAGGGCCTGGATGGCGGCTTCTACCCGACCCTCGCTGTACAGGGAAGACTCGAGGTAGAACTCGTCGAAGAAGACCCTGAAGTCGTTGAGATCGCGGTCTTGTTCTGCACGCAAAATCGGTACCACGAAGGCTCGGATCTCGTCCAGGCTTTGCTCGGCGAAGTCCCGGACGTACCGGTCACCTACCTCCTGGGCGAGGCCTTCCGCGATTTCCGTGATGTATCCACCGTGATAGCCGCCCTCGGGGATCTCGGCCTCGAGTCCGAAGTGTTGCAAGTAGCGCGCGTGCACGCTCAGCGCGAGCGACTCCATCTGCAGGCCGACATTGTTGTAGTAGAACTCACGGTGGACTTGCCAGCCGGTCCAGGTCAAAAGCGAGGCAATCGCGTCCCCGAGCGCGGCTTGGCGCCCGTGGCCGATGTGTAGGGGGCCGGTGGGGTTGGCCGAGACGAACTCGACCATGACGCACTCTCCGCCTCCGGTCTCGCTTCGCCCCCAGGCCTCGTCGCGCACGAGAATGTCACGCAGCACCGACGCCACAACGCCCGAAGACAGCCGGAAATTGAGGAAGCCCGGCCCCGCGACCTCGACCGCTTCGACACCTGCGGCCTCCAAGTCGAGCGACTCCGCGATCTCCTCAGCGATCTGTCGGGGGGAACGCTTCAGTTCGCGGGCAAGCGTCATCGCCACATTGCTGGCGACGTCGCCGTGGCTGAGATCGCGAGGGCGCTCCAGTTGCACGGTTGGCTGCTCCACACCCATCTGCCGCAGGACCGCGCACAGCGCGGCCTCAATCTTCCCGTGGCTCATCTGCTCAGTTGTCCGAGGATGAGCCTTTGGAAGAACTCGACCCGCCGCTGCCGCCCGAGGAGGACGAGGTCGTCGGTGATCCCGAAGACGAGTCCTTGGACGAGCTCCCCGACGAATCTCCAGAGGAGGAGTCCTTGGACGAGCTCGACGAGGATGAGTCCGCGGATGCCTTCTTCTTGTAGTCCTCGGACCGGTTGTCCGTGATGTAGAAACCGTCGCCCTTGAACAGGAAGCCTGCGCCACCCGAGATCTGACGCTGCGCCTTGGCCCCGCACTCGGGACATTCGGACAGGGGGTCATCCGACATCCTCTGGAAGACCTCGAACTCGTGCCCGTTCGGGCAGTGGTATTCGTACGTAGGCATGCGCAGAAAACGGGCAGGGAAGCGGCTCGATGCCGGGAGATACGGCCCAGGAACGTAACTCTCCTGGGCTGGACAGCCTACCCGTCGAACACGCCCCACTCAGCCCGTAGCGCGTCGCTGATTTCTCCCAACGTCACACCGGCCTTTACGGCATCGATGATCGGAGGTAGTAGGTTGTCGGTGCCGCCGGCTCCATCGCGGATCGCGAGGAGGCGGGCGCGTACCTCGGCGTCGTCACGGTCGGCCTTGAGAGCCGTGAGGCGCTCAATCTGACCCCTCTCGAGCGCGGAAAAGTCGGGTTGGCCGACGCGCCCGGGCTCTTCGTCCTCGGCGTGGAGGTTCACGCCGACCACGGTGCGCTCACCCGACTCGATATCCATCTGAAAGGCGTAGGCCGCCTGATGGATCTCCTCCTGCATGTAGTCGAGCGCCTTCGAGGCTCCACCGAGCTCATCGATAGCGGCCAGGTACGCGACGGCTTGTCGCTCGATTTCGTCCGTGAGCGCCTCAACGTAATGCGAACCGCCGAGCGGGTCCGCGGTGCGCGTGACGCCGCATTCGGCGGCGAGCACCTGCTGCGTGCGCAAAGCGAGTTTCGCGGACTCCTGCGTAGGCAGCGCGAGGGCCTCGTCGAACCCGTTCGTGTGCAGCGACTGGGTGCCGCCCAGGGTGGCCGCCAGCGCCTGAACCGTCACGCGAACGACATTGTTGAGCGGCTGCTGCGCGGTAAGCGTGGAGCCGCCGGTCTGCGTATGGAAGCGGAGGCGGCATGACGCATCGGAAGCGCCGTGGCGCTCCTTGAGAAGCCTCGCCCACAGACGGCGCGCCGCCCGGAACTTCGACACCTCCTCCAGCAGGTCGTTGTGTGCCGCGAAGAAAAAAGAAAGCCGAGGCGCGAAGGCCTCGATGTCGAGCCCGGCGTCGATCGCACGCGCCACGTACTCGAGCCCGTTGGCGAATGTGAACGCCACTTCCTGAGGAGCCGTGGACCCGGCCTCTCGAATGTGGTAGCCGGAGATCGAGATCGGATTCCAGCGGGGAATCTCGCGTGAGCAGAACACGATGATATCCGAGACGAGCCTCAGGCTGGCGTCGACCGGGTAGATGTACGTGCCGCGCGCGACGTATTCCTTGAGCACGTCGTTTTGCACAGTGCCCGACAGCGAGTCCCGGGCCACGCCTTGCTCGTCAGCGAGTGCGACATAAAACGCCAGAAGGATGGACGCGGTCGAGTTGATCGTCATCGACGTCGAGACATCGTCGAGGCCGATACCGTCGAAGAGCCGCCTCATGTCCGCGAGCGAATCGATGGCGACTCCCACCCTCCCAACCTCGCCTTGTGCCATCGCGCCGTCGGAATCGTACCCCATCTGCGTCGGCAGATCGAAGGCGACCGAGAGGCCCGTCTGGCCGCTGTCGAGCAGGTACCGGAAGCGTTGGTTGGTCTCCTCGGCCGTACCGAAGCCCGCGTACTGGCGCATGGTCCACACTCGGCCCCGGTACATGTCCGGATAGATGCCGCGCGTGAAGGGAAAGCTGCCCGGCTGATCCGCGGCGTCTTGGCTTCCGTAGCACGGCTCTACCTCGATCCCGCTAACGGTCGTCACCTTCGTGGGGGCGTCGTGACGGCTGGACTCTCCGCTTTTCGTCACGGGGCGTCCTCCTCCAATGCCGCAAGCTCGACGAGCACCTGGTCCCTCTCGACCGCGTCTCCCGGCGCGACATGCACCGCGGAGACGCGCGCCGCCACGTCTGCCGTAAGCTCATTTTCCATCTTCATCGCTTCGACGATGGCCACCCCCTGCCCCGGAGTGACGATGTCGTTCACGGATACTTCGACCCTGACGATCAGGCCCGGCATAGGTGCGCGCACGGGACTCGGTCCCACGGGCCCCGCCTGGGCCGTGGTGATGTCGCGAATCGCCCGCGTGCGTTCGTCTAGCACCTCGGCCTGGAAACGGCGACCTGCGACGTGCAGGCCCCATCGCCCCTTGGACTCCCGCCGCGCGAGCAGTCGATGGGAGTGGCCGTCGATCAGAAGGCTGTGCACGCCCGCGCCGTCGAGGCAGGCGAAGTCGACGTCGACGCCAATCCCGTCGATCTCGACCCCGTCCCGGCCGAGATTCACTTCGAAGGAGTGCTCGCCGATGGCGACGTGATAGATCAGGAGTCTTCCCCCGATCGATCGAGTACCGCGACCGTCTCCACGTGCGAGGTCTGGGGGAAGAGATCGAAGGCCTGGACCTCGGCCAGCGTATAGGTGTTGCTGAGCCGAGCCAGATCGCGCGCCAGCGTAGCTGGGTCGCAACTGACATAGATGAGGCGCTCCGGGGCGGAAGCCCGGATGACGTCGGGGACCGACTCGTGCAAGCCCGCACGCGGTGGATTGAGGATCAGCAGGTCCGTCGGTAACGCTTCTTCCAGTCGCTGCTCGACACGCCCCTGAACCACGTCGAGGCTGTCCGGAGCATCGTGCTTGGCCGCAGCGCATGCCGCCGGGTCTACCTCGATGCCGGTTACGGCGGCACCGCGTCGCGCGAGCTCTCTCGCGAAGGCCCCGACGCCGCAGAAGGCATCCACGACCCGGTCAGCGGCTTGCGCTCGCTCCAACACAAAGTCACGAAGCACCTCACCGAGCGCCGTGTTCACCTGCAGGAAACTGTCTCCCACCCATCGCAACGCGTCGCCGCCTGGCGCGACGTGCTCGGATCCGCGCAGGAGCGTCACTTTTGTCGCGCCGCTGGGTCGGTGCCAGATCGCGGTGAGAGTCGGAACCGATTCGGCGAGGTCCGTTGCGTTCCACCCGGGAGCGCCACCGTCGACTACGAGCGCCACCCCTTCACCCGCGCTACGCAGCGTGAGGCGCAGCCTGCCCGCGGCCGGCAGGTAACGGGCGCCCCGGCCCCAGCCCTCCCGCAGCGCGGTCCAGGCGGTCCGGAGCGAGGCTTCGGGAAGCAGGCACTCGCCGGCGACGTCAATCACATGGGCAGGCCGCCCGAGCGCATGGAAGCCCGCGATGACTCGCCCGCCGTGAAGGCGGCGCAGAGAATAGCTGACCCGGTTTCGGTAGCCTACGACCTGCGGTGAGGCCTGCACCTTCGGCGGATCGACTTCAAGGCCCCCGATGCGCCTCAGCGCATCCGAGATGAAGAGGCCCTTCCATTCGAGCTGGTCCTCGTACGCCAGATGCTGAATCGTGCATCCGCCGCAGGTATCGAAGAGTGGACAGGGAGCGTCGACTCGGCCCGGGGCGTGCTCTAGCAGCTCCACGAGCGAGGCCTGCGCCCACTTGCGTTTGACCTTGCCCAGTCGCACGCGGGCTCTGTCGCCCGGCGCGGTTCGCGGAATGAAGACCACCCTGCCGTCGGCCAGGTCCGCGACGCCGGAGCCATTCGAGGCGATGGCGCGCACGCGCACGTCGGCGAGTGCGTCCCTTGTCGCGAGCGCATCGCTCATGGGCGCTCCCGGCGCCAAGGCCAGCCAGACGCGCGCCACGCTGAGATCGCGTTGCTCCCGTTACCACTGATCCGCGACGTGCGGTGCAGCCGGCGGTGACCCTCTTCGAGCAGCGCGGCGGCGACGGCGGCTGCGCGAAGCGCCGAGGCCGAGTCGGCCACTTCCACCAGTTCCGGGTGCTGCTCGAGGTACCGTATCGAGAAGGAGCCCGCACGAAAGTCTGGCTCGTCCATGACGCGTCGATGGAACAGAACGCTACTCTCCACGCCGGTGAGCACCAGCGCGTCGAGCGCCCGCGACATGCGAGAGATGGCCGCCGCGCGCGTCGGCGCGTGCACGATGAGCTTGCCCAGCAGCGGGTCGTAGTGCGGCGAGACTTCGAAGCCCTCTGCGACGCCTCCGTCCCAGCGTACCCCGGGGCCTGTCGGCGTCTCCAGGCGCGTGATGACACCGGTCGAGGGCAGAAAACCCGTTGAGGGGTCTTCACTCACGATTCGGCATTCGATGGCGTGTCCGTTCAGTTCTACGTCTTCCTGACCGAAGTTCAGGGGCTCGCCCGAGGCGACGCGCAGCTGCCAGTCGACGATGTCCAATCCGGTGACGAGCTCCGTAACCGGATGCTCGACCTGCAGGCGTGTATTCATCTCCAGGAAGAAGAACTCGCCGTCGTGGTACAGAAACTCGATGGTGCCTGCGCCACGATAGTCGACTGCCTTTGCGGCTTGCACCGCCGCCTCACCCATCGCCGCACGCGCGTCGGCGCTCAAGACCGGCGAAGGTGCCTCTTCAATCAGCTTCTGATGCCGTCGCTGGATGGAGCACTCGCGATCGCCCAGGTGCACCACGTTGCCGTGAGCGTCGCCGAGCACCTGGATTTCGATGTGTCGAGGTTGATCGAGGTACCGCTCTAGGTACACCGAGTCATCACCGAAGGCTGCGAGCGCTTCACGCTGAGCGGCCTCGAAGGCCCGCTTTACGTCGGCCTCGGCCTCGACCACGCGCATGCCTTTTCCGCCGCCACCCGCGGAAGCCTTGAGCAGCACCGGGAATCCCAGCTGAACAGCGGCGGCGGTTGCCTCTTCGGGGCTCGTGACCGCCTCCGTCAGGCCTGGCACGATGGGGACGCCGGCCTCCGCCATTCGCCGCCGCGCCTCGGTCTTGTCTCCCATCGCCGCAATGGTCTCGGGCGTGGGCCCCACGAAGATCAGACCGGCGTCCTCAACTGCCTGCGCGAACGATGCTTGCTCCGCGAGGAAGCCGTATCCGGGGTGGATCGCTTCCGCGCCCGAGGCCTTGGCTACCTCGATCAGCTTGTCGGCTCGCAGGTAACTCTCAGCAGAAGCCGCCGGTCCGATCGGGTACGCCTCGTCCGCCTCCAACACGTGCGGCGCGAGTCGATCAGGCTCGGAAAAGACGGCGATGCTTCGCATCCCCCTCTCGCGGGCCGCGCGAACGATGCGTACTGCGATCTCGCCCCGGTTGGCGACGAGCAAGGATCGGATCACAGCAGCGGCCTGCTAAAGTGTCGAAGATTCAACGGGACAATGACTTGGGGATCGTGCGGCCCGAAGGTAAGCCCGCGTATGGACACGAAGAAGGGGCAGGAGCGTCCCACCTCGCGGCAGGTGCTCCCACCCCATCGTGCAGGCGAGACGAGGCCCTGTGAGAGTTAGCCTCCTAGGCGCCCCGTCACGGTGATCTCGTCATGATCTCGCATGATGTGCAGCGTGACCTCCTCGTCCTCGTCGTATGTGCTCAGGATGCGGCGCACCCGGCGCGCACTCGTTGCGTCTCGGTCGCCGATGCGGAGAATCACGTCGCCCGGCTCGAGGCCGAGCGTCGAGTCCTCGTTCACGTTGGTGACCAGCAGCCCGTTTTCCGTGCCGAAGTAGGAAGCCAGCCCTGGCTTCATCTCCATGAGGTCGATCCCGTGGATGTGTCCCATGCCGAGCGTGAGCACGTTACCGCCCACGTAGTCGTACAGGATCGATGTGGGCGCGTCAGGACCGGCAAACACACGGACATCGGCGCGTGGCACACGGACGCGCACTCTGTGGCGACGAGCTTCCTGCTGGGCGCGCTCGGTGAGCTCCTGCAGGTTCTCCCGCAGGTCGTAAAGGTCGTTGGATCGGAACTCGAAAGAGCTGCTCAGGTCAGCGACGTCGGGGATGCCACCCGAGCGCTCGCCGAACAGGTTGCCGAAGAGCCTTGGGCGCGCGAAGTCGAAGCCACCGCCGCGTGAGTCACTCCCCCACTCCGAAAGCTCGCGCGCCTCCATCGTGACGGTCTGCGACTCGCCGCGACGCGCGTACTCGACCTCAATCTCCTGGCCGGGCTCGAGCTCCGCTGAGATCGCGAGCAGACGCTGCACCGGAATCGAGCTGTCGAGATCGAATTCGTCCTCCGCGTCTCCCGCAAGCGGCTCGAAGAGCGAGTGGCCATCGAGCGACGTGATCATATCACCCACGTGAATCCCTGCCTCGTCAGCGGGACCGTCGTCCATGAGTGCCGTGACCCGTGCGCCGCGGGCGTCGTTTCTGGCGCTCTGCTGCGGGTCGACCGAGATCCCGATGCGTGGGCGGCCGTCCACGGTGGGAACGAGTCCCTGGATCAGCCCCCGCAATGGACTCACGCTGAAGCAGGAGCAGTTCTCGATTGCGTCGCCGTCGCGATCGACACAGCGGCAGTCGTCCGCGTTCTGCGCCGAGGCAGGAGCGGCTGAGATCGCCGCGGCGAGCACAGCGATCCCGAGTACCTGCAGCATGGCTCTAACGCGGGCCTTCTTCATGAATCGTCCCTCCGTGGTGTGAAATTCCTACGCGTCCGGCCTTCAAACGAGTGGGACGCACCAGTGCTGAGGAGGGTTGTCTAGACCGGGATGTGCCCGTCTAGAGGGGGATGTTGCCGTGCTTTCGCGTAGGGTTCTCGTCGCGCTTGTTCTGGAGCATGTCGAGTGCGTTGATGAGGCGCGGCCGGGTCTCACGGGGGTCGATGACGTCGTCCACGTACCCGCGCGCCGCCGCGATGTAGGGGTGCGCAAACTTCTCGCGGTACTCCTCCATGCGCGCATCCGTCACGGCCTGCGGATCCTCGGCGCTGGCGATCTCCTTCCGGAATAGTACTTCGACCGCTCCCTTGGGCCCCATTACAGCGATCTCGGCTTGAGGCCACGCCAAGTTCACATCGCCCCGAATGTGCTTGGAGCTCATGACGTCGTAGGCGCCCCCGTACGCCTTGCGCGTGATCACGGTCACTTTGGGCACGGTCGCTTCTGCGAAGGCGTAGAGCAGCTTCGCCCCGTGGCGGATGATCCCGCCATGTTCCTGCGCCACGCCCGGCAGGAAGCCGGGCACGTCCTCGAACACCACGAGCGGAATATTGAAGCAGTCGCAGAAGCGAACGAAACGAGCACCCTTGTCCGAGGAGTCGATGTCGAGCACTCCGGCGAGGGAGGAGGGTTGATTCCCCACGATACCAACCGCGCGACCCCCGAGCCGAGCGAATCCCACCAATATGTTTTGCGCGAAGCGCTCGTGTACTTCGAGGAAGGCACCGTCATCTACTACATGCTTGATGACGTTGTGCATGTCGTAGGGTTTATTGGGGTTATCCGGTACTACTTCGAGTATTTTCTCATCCTGGCGGTCGTGCGCATCGGATGACTCCAGGGCTGGCGAGATCTCGGTGTTGTTCTGGGGGAGGTAGAGTAAGAGTTCCCGCACAGCCGCCAAGCATTCGGGTTCGGAGTCGCATGCGAAGTGAGCGACCCCGGACTTCGCCGAGTGCACATCGGCGCCCCCGAGTCCCTCCATGTCGATGTCTTCGTGGGTAACGGCCTTTACCACGTTGGGGCCGGTGACGAACATGTAGCTCGTTCCGCGCACCATGTAGACGAAGTCGGTGATCGCGGGTGAGTAGACCGCGCCGCCCGCGCAGGGTCCCAGAATGACGCTGATCTGTGGGATCACGCCTGAGGCCAGCGTATTGCGCAGGAAAATGTCCGCGTAGCCCCCTAGGCTCGCCACGCCCTCCTGAATTCGGGCGCCGCCCGAGTCGTTCAAGCCCACGAGTGGCGCACCGTTCTTCAGTGCCATGTCCTGCAGCTTCACGATCTTTTCGGCGTGCGCCTCGGACAACGATCCCCCGAACACCGTGAAGTCCTGGCTGAACGCATAGACCAGACGACCGTGGATGGTGCCGTACCCGGTCACGACACCGTCGCCGAGGATCTTTTTGTCCGCTAGTCCAAAGTCGGAGGATCGGTGCGTGACGAAGCGGTCCATCTCGACGAACGAGCCTTCGTCCATGAGCAGGTCGAGCCGCTCCCGCGCGGACAGCTTTCCGCGATCGTGTTGCGTTTGCAGGCGCTCGATGCCTCCGCCCTCTTCGGCGGCCCGGCGCAGTTCTTCGAGTCGAGCGAGTTTGTCATGGATGGACATAGGCGACGGAGGGAGGCGGTTAGCCGATGGGCACGAGCGTGCCGTTGTCGATGTAGACGAGCTCGGTGAGGCGCACTACTCGCCCGCCTACGACGGAGAATATGCCGGTCGCGCCTTCGACATCGCGCAGGGCTTCGAAAGCTTCGCGGACCTGCGCTGAGGATCTGGGTCTGCCCCGTAGCGCCTCCAACAGAAGCAATGCGGCGTCGTGCCCAAGCGCGGGCACCGGGCTCACGAGGCTCCGCTGAAAGTGGCGCTCGTAGGCATCCTGAAAAGCCAAGCTGCCAGGCGAGCCGAGCTCGAGGCCAACGGCGGCTGTCGCGACGACCCCTGTCGTGTGGCGTGAGTCGAGTTCCTCTAGGACCCGCGGGTCCGTCCACGCGGAAGTGCCGAGAATGTCGATCGCCAGCGTGTCGAGGGCGTAGTGCGAGACCTGAGGCGCGACGAACTCCACGTCCTCGCTCGGAATCGGCAGGAAGAGCGCGACGGGCTCGAGTAACTCCGCATGCAGCGTGTCGTCCTCGGACAGCCGCAACGCCGCGATTTCATCTCGTCGCAAAGCGTTGCGCGCTCCAATGATCTGCTCTTCGAAGAATGTCGCACCGACCGCGTAAGCGAATCGCCCTACCACGGGAATGTCCAGGCTCTGCATGGCGAGCTCGAAGGCGTCCGCTTCTTCGACCGACTCCGGAGCCTGCGAGTGTACGATAGAGACGCGCAGGTATCCTTGATCGGCGGCGTATTGCGCGACTGATGCGGCGGCCTGTCGATCGGGTCCCTCGAGGGAGTAGACGCCCTCGCCGCCGCGGGAGGCGCTGCGTGCCGTCGGCGAAACGAGCGGGAGTCCCCGGTCACGTGCCTGGCCCGCGGCCTCCAGCGCGGCGTCCTCCAGGAACCCGATCACACCCCAGACCGACTCCTCCTCGAGCTCAGCCACGAGTGACGCCGTGCGCGTGGGGTCCGCCTTGTCGTCGCGCGCGGTAATCGTCACGTCGAAGCGGTCGCCCAAGACCTCGGCGGCGGCCACCTCGATGCCCTCTGCCACGAGAGCGGCGTAGTCCGCCAGCGCGGGCGGGCCGCCGATCGGTAGCACGGTCGCGATTGTCAGGGTGGTCATCCGCTCGCGGCCTTCGGGAAGTTGCCCCCGCAGCAGGCCACGCGCGAGCGCCTGGTCGAGTCCCGTTGCACCGGAGTCGAGGGCCAGTTGTGCCAGTTGGCTCGCCGTACGCTCATCACCAGCTTCGAGTGCGGCCACGCCAGCACGCACGTCCAGTACCCAAGACAGGGCCGCGTCCGATGGTGTGTTCGCGCGGGCCGCTTCCAGCTCTTCGGGTTCGAGCATGTCTGCGGCGCCTCGAGCCAGCACCATCGCCCGCGCAAGATCGCTCGCCGGCGCCCCCGCTGGGATTCGCATGAGACGATCCACGCGAACCGCCGCGTCGTCGGTGAATGCCTCCGCTTGCAGTAGTCGAACTGATGCGATGCGTGGGTCGTCGGCAGGCAGGAGCTCCAGGTAGCGTTGCGACGCCGTATCGGCGGCGGTCGCGTCGCCGGCGTCCCCAGCGGCTCGAGCGTTCAGCAGCAGTGCGCGCGCCGAGACGGCCGCCGCCGGGTACTCGCTCACGATTTCGGCAGTGAACTCGCGCGCCTCGACCAGGCGACCTGCCCGGAACGCTTCTTCGGCACGGGCGAAGAGCTGTGCTGCGCGTGCCTCCGCTCCAGCGGAGATGGGCCGCAGCTCGAGGATCGGGTCCGAGGGGCCCAGGTCGGGTGGCGGAGCGCTCGGCGGCGGCCCGGCTACCGTACAGGCGCCGAGCATCAGCGCCAACACGACGTAGCGCCCGGACACGAAGCGCATCCGGGCGCTACGGCCGTATCCCCTCATCGCATGGCCCCTACTTCTCCTCGTCCGCTTCAGCCTCCTCAGCTTCGGCTTCAGCCTCCTCAGCTTCCGCTTCAGGTGCTTCCTCTGCTTCGGCTTCAGGCGCTTCTTCGGCTTCGGCTTCAGCCTCCTCGGCTTCGGCTTCAGGGGCCTCTTCTGCTTCGGCTTCAGGCGCTTCTTCGGCTTCGGCTTCAGCCTCCTCGGCTTCGGCTTCAGGGGCCTCTTCGGCTTCAGCCTCCTCAGCTTCCGCTTCAGGTGCTTCCTCTGCTTCGGCTTCAGGCGCTTCTTCGGCTTCAGCTTCGGGCGCTTCCTCGGCCTCCGCTTCAGGTGCTTCTTCAGCTTCGGCTTCAGGCGCTTCTTCAGCCTCGGATTTCGGCGACTCCTCAGCGCCCCCAGCGGCTACTGCTTCCGCCTCGGCGTCTGCTGCTGCCGGGGGCGGGGACGCCGGAGCTTCGGTGTCAGCTCCATCATCGGCGTCGTCCGATGGGGGGGCTGTCGGCCGATGGACCGAGCGCCGGTCTTCATCATCCGGGCCACCCTCGGCCTCGGTCTTCGCAGCAACCTCGGCCTCGGCAGCGGCCCACGCCGCCTCGATTTCCTCCTGAGGCTTCCGGTCCGGCGTGTCCGTCACTTCCAGTACGATGCGACGGTTCGCGGTGTCGGACTCGGTGACTCGTAGGCTGACCTCGTCGCTGGGGCCGTAGTACTCCTCCAGCTTCTCTGGATCATCGACGCCGCTTTGGGACACGGGTACAAAGCCTTCGACGTCGTCGCCCAAGTCGACGACCACGCCCTTCTCCTGAACTCGAACCACGTGGCCGTCGAGCTCCACGCCCGGTGTGAGCCGCTCGGAGATCTGCGGCCACGGGTCGTCCGTGAGCTGCTTCACGCCTAACGAGATGCGCTTGTTCTCCGCATCCACGTCCAGCACCAATACGTCGATCTCCTGGCCCTTCTGCACCACTTCGGACGGGTGCTCGATGCGCTTGGTCCAGCTCATGTCGGAAACGTGGACCAGTCCGTCGATGCCCGCCTCGATCTCCACGAAGGCACCGAACGAGGTCAGGTTGCGGACCGTACCGGCCAGCTTCGTACCTGTCGCGTACTTCACCGGCAGCGCGAGCCACGGATCTTCCTCGATCTGCTTCATGCCTAGCGAGATCTTCTCGTCGTTCGGGTCGACCTTGAGCACGACGACCTCGATCTCTTCAGCGATCGAGACGACTTTCGAGGGATGCCTGACATTGCGCGTCCACGACATCTCCGAGATGTGCACCAACCCTTCGACGCCCTTCACCAACTCGATGAACGCGCCGTAGTTGGTGATCGACACGACCTTGCCGCGAACGCGCGAGCCGACCGGGTACTTCTTGTCGATGTCGGTCCACGGATACGGCAGAAGTTGCTTGAGTCCCAGCGAGATGCGTTCGCGGTTCCAATCGATGTCGAGGACCTTGACGTCGATCGCTGCACCGATGTCGACCATCTCGGACGGATGCCCGACGCGGCCCCAGGACATGTCGGTGATGTGCAGCAGGCCGTCGAGTCCGCCCAGGTCGATGAACGCACCGAAGTCGGTGATGTTCTTGACCTGGCCTTCGCGCACCTGCCCGACCAGGAGCTCCCTGACCAGCGTCTCGCGTTTTGTCTGGCGCTCGGCCTCGAGAATCACTCGGCGCGACACGACGATGTTCCGCCGGCGCTTGTTGAGCTTGATGATCTTGAACTTGTAGACCTCGCCAATGAGGTCCTCGATGTTCGGCACCCGCCGTAGCGCGATCTGCGAACCCGGTAGGAACGCGTCCACGCCCATGAGGTCGACGGTTACGCCACCTTTGATCTTGCGCACCAACGTACCCTTGACCGGACGATCTGCGTCGTGGGCCTCGCGGATCTTCTCCCAGACTCGCAGGAAGTCGGCCTTCTTCTTGGACAGCACGACGACCCCGTCGTCGTCCTCCAGGCTCTCGAGCAACACTTCGACCTCGGAGCCGACTTCGGGCGCCTCCTTGAACTCGTCGAGTGCAACCGAGCCCTCGCTCTTGAAGCCGAACTCGAGAATGACTGCGGCGTCGGTGAGACTGAGAACCCGCGCTTTGACGATCTCGCCCTCGCGAAACTCCTGAAAGTCGGAGCTGAACTGCGACAGCAGCGACTCGAACTCAGCTTTCGAGGTCGAGAGCGGCTCTTCGCCGAATGGATCGTAAATGAGCTCGGGAGAGATGCCTTCCGGCACGTCGGCAACCGCGACGGCGGTGGCCGCCTGCTCGGCGGCCTCTTCGGCGGCTACCTCTTCTGCGGAGAGCGTGGTGACTTCACCCGTAAGGGCATCGACGATGATTTCCTCGCCTTCAGCGAGATCGCGCTCTTCGGGGTTGGGGTCTTGCGAATCGGTCATGATCATCTACTCGCTTCTCGCACAGGAGGGTGCGAGGCATTTGCCGGTGCTCGGGGGACGAACCCGGGTTGAAGTGGAAAAAGACTCGGAATAGCCTAAAAAGCTATGCAGGGCTTAGGGAATCGTCAACCGGAGCACCAGAGTGACGACGGCGGCGACCTGGTCCTGGAAGTCGAGCCAGGTGGTATCGATCTCGTGGGCGTCGTCGGCCTTGCGCAGGGGCGAGATATCTCGCTCCGAGTCCCGGCGGTCCCGGTCGGTGATGGTCTCGATCTGAAGGGCGAGATCGGCCTCGCCGCCCGTGGGCGCGCCTTCCTGTAATAGGCGCCGCCGTGCGCGCTCAGCCACGTCCGCGACCAGGTACACCTTCACCTCGGCGTGTGGAAAGACGACGGTCCCCATGTCACGGCCGTCGGCTACCAAACGGCCCGACGCTCCCGCGCGCCGCTGAAGGTCGAGCAGGCAGCCACGCACCGCTGGCAGACGGGCCAAATGCGAGACGTGATCCGTGACTTCCTCGGTCCTCAACTCCGAGTCGACGACCCTACTGCCGACCCAAACCGAAAAGGCTTCGTCGGTCGGACGCATGTCGACGTCCAAAGCCCGAAGGAATTCTTCAGAGACATCGGGCCAGCGGTCGGCGGCGATGCCTTCCTGCAGCAGCGCGAGCGTGAGCGCCCGATAGAGCGCACCAGAATCCAAATGGCGATAGCCCAGCACGCGAGCGACCGCCTTGGCCGTGCTCGACTTTCCAGATCCGGCCGGTCCGTCGACCGTGACGATGGGCCCCTCTGATGGTCGATGCTCACCAACGGTCATGCGTGAGATCCCGCGCCCAATTCGCGCAGCAATTCCCAGAAGCCGGGAAAGCTCACGCCCGAGGCGTGGGGGTCGTCGACTTCGATGTCATTGCCGGGCGCGGCTCCCAGGACACCGAACGCCATGGCAATGCGGTGATCGTCGAAGGCTTCGACCCTGCCTTTCAGTGGGCGATCGGAGCCGAGCACGATAAGGCCGTCTGCGTGCTCCTCCACATCCACGCCGAGCACGCGAAGGTTGCGAACCACCGCATCGATTCGATCGCTCTCCTTCGCGCGCAGTTCCTGCGCCCCGCGGATGCTCGTCTCACCCTGGGCGCGGGCTCCGAGCACGGCGACCAAGGGTAGCTCGTCGATCATGCGCGGTACTTCCGCGGCGCCGACATGCGTCCCCGTCAGCGACGACAGGCTGGCCGACACCGTGCCCCTGGCTTCAAGGTTCTCGTCGTCGGCATCGGTCTCGACCGTGATCTCCGCGCCCATGCGCTCGAGCACCTCCAAGAACGCCGTGCGCGTCGGATTCAGGCCCACGCCGACGATGTCGAGCGAAGCGGCTGTACCCCCGAGCACGGCTGATGCCAACAGAAAGGCCGCCGAACTGACGTCCCCTGGCACGCAAAAGTCGAGCTCGGAGATTCGGTTGGGCGGATTGTGCATCTCGACACGCCATCCATCCGCCACAGCCCGGCTCTCCGTCGATACACCTACTTGTCGGAAGATCCGCTCCGTGTGATCTCGCGACTGCTCGGGTTCGGTGATCAGCGCTGACGCCCCCCCGGTGAGTCCTGCCAACAAGATGGAAGACTTCACCTGTGCGCTCGCGACCGGTGTCGACCAATCGATCTCCTGCAGAGGTCGCTTGCCGCGCAGCCGGATTGGCAGCAGCCCGTCTTCGGCCAGAAAGTCGAAACGCGCTCCCATGGCTCTCAGTGGCTCAGTTACTCGACACATGGGCCGGGAGCGTAGGGACTCGTCGCCGGTCATGGTTGTTTCGACCGCGCTTCCCGACAAGACGCCCAGCAGCAGCCTCGCCCCCGTTCCGCTGTTGCCGAGATCGAGCTGCGAGCCCGGACTGCGCAGACCCCCAAGACCCACGCCCTGCACCGTGATTTCGCTCCCGTCCGAGGGGATTGGGGGGATCCCCGCGCCCAGCGCACGCAGCGCATTGGCCGTGGATTCCGCGTCGCCTCCAAACAGGAGACCGCTGATGCGACTCTCTCCCTCCGCGAGCGCAGACAGGATCAGGGCGCGCTGCGTGAGCGACTTGTCACCCGGCACATGGACCCTCACGCGTCACTCCAGCTTCGGGTTCTATTCATCAAGGCCACGATCGCCTCGACGTCCCCGCGCTCGAGCTCGTCAGCCGCATTCTGAAGGGTCTCGGCCGTGTTTCGCAGCGCTCTAACGAGATCCGGATGGGCGTCCTCGAACAAGCCCGCCCACATCTCCGGGTTGCTGGCCGCGAGCCGCGTCATGTCGCGTCCGCCAGGGCCGAGGTCACCCGGGACGATGCCCTCGTCGTCGAGTGCGGCGGCGAGGCCGTTCGCGGCTAGCTGAGGTAGGTGGCTCACCAGCGACATGAGGCGATCGTGGGCCTGCGCCGAAGTCCGCACGGGCCTCGCGCCCATAGAACGCCACAGCGCCTCCACCTTCTCGCTATGAGCACCAGCGTCGGGCTCGGCGACGATCCAGACGATCGCACCCTCGAAGAGGTCTGGTCGGGATGCGGGAAAACCCGACGCCTCGCTCCCGGCCATGGGGTGCGCGCCAACGAATCGACTGGCCACTCCGGCTTTCGCTGCGGCGCGTGCGACGGGCGCCTTCAGTCCCGAGATGTCCATGATGGTCGCGTCTCGGGCCAACGTGTCGGCAGCGATGTCTGCGATCAAGCGACACGCAGCCTGCAGCGGCGTCGCGATGGCCACCAGATCGGCCTCCTGCAGGGCTTCTTTCAAGTCCTCCGGCGCGGCCATCACCGCCCCGGCGTATAGAGCAGCACGACGTTCGTCGGCGTCGTGGGACCACCCTCGCACTTCGGGAGCAGCGGCGATCCCCGTGAGCGCCCGGGCGAACGACCCACCCATCACCCCGAGACCTACTACCGCGACGCGCTGAAACGGGGCGGCCTCAGACATCTTCGGGCTCACCGCGGTGGCACACCTCGAACGAGAGACCGTCGTATGCGACCTTGGAGGCCGGAAACACATCACGGGCCTCGTCTCGCAGGGGTGTCGGGTCATCGGAGTATCGCGCCGACAGGTGCGTGAGGAAGAGTTGGAGCACGTCGGCCTCTCTAGCTACGCCGGCCGCTTCAGCCGCGGTGCTGTGCTGCGTGTCGATCGCGCGCTCCTTCTCCTCTTCTGCGAACGTCGCTTCATGGATGAGCACGTCGGCCCCCTTCGCCCGCTCGACGGTGCTTGCCGCGGGGCGGGTATCCCCCGTGTAGACGACGGTTCGTCCCGGGCGCGGCTTGCCCACCAGCTCGGCGGCGCGGATCAGGCGGCCGTCCACCTCGACATCCTCACCGCGGTGGAGTCGCCCGAAGAGCGGGCCTTCGGGCACACCGAGCTCGTGCACCCGATCCACGTCGAAGCGTCCCAGGCGGTCCTTCTCGACCAGCGCCCATCCAACTGCCGAGCGGCCATGCTCGACTGCGAAAGCCTCGATGCGGTACTCGCCACCGTCGAAGCCCTCGCCGGACTGCACCTCGATGACGTCGACCGGGAATGGAATACGGTCCACGCCGAGGCTGACAGTCTTGCGAAGCCAGTCGCTCGATCCGCGAGGTCCATAGAGCGCGATGCCTTCGGTACGTCCCTGCAAAGCCATGGTACGCAGCAGGCCGGTGATGCCGAGAAAGTGGTCCGCGTGCACATGAGTGACGAAGATTGCTTGCACGGCGAAACCCGTCCCGTAGCGCATCATCTGTCGCTGCGTGCCCTCGCCACAGTCGAAGAGGAACTGGTCCCCTTCCCTCTGAATCGCGATCGCACTGACGTTGCGACCTACGGTGGGCCGGGCTGCCGCCGTACCCAGGAAGGTGATGCGAATCATGGCTAGCCAGTCGCTACCAGACGCGGAACTGGAATTGGAGCGTGCGCCCCGGTTGGGGGAGCCCGCACTGATCGTAGACAGTAGCGTCGGTGGCGTTGCGCAGGGAAGCGGAAGCGTCGAGCCGTGAAAGGCCGCCGCTACTACCCAGTCGGAAGATCCTTCGCAGCGAGAAGTCCACGGAGCCGCTGGCCCCCAGCGGTTGCAGGCCGCCTAGCTCGGGGTTCTCACAGCTTTGGCCGCCCACGAAGCGGAAGTTGCCTGAGGCCCGAAATCCGGCGCCGAGCGCGCTCTCCAGGCCGAGTTTCCCGGTAACCGAGGGCTCGTATTCGAGCTCGACCTCGCTACCGTCGAAGTCCATGCCCTTAACATTCTGGAGGGTGACATCGCTCGAGAGCGTCGCAACGCCCAGGGTTCCAACCGCGAGCAGCTCGATTCCCGCGCTTCGTACCCTGTCGCGGTTGATTCGTCGGAAGCGGCGCATGCCGTCTGCGGAGGTCACCGAGGTGCGCACAATCCCGTTGTTTAGCCGCTGGTAGAATCCCACCACCTGGAACTCGATGTCTCCCGTTCTCTGCAGCGTGAAGCCCCCCTCGGCGCCCACGAGCGTCTCCGGGACGAGGTCGGGATTCGGTTCGAAACGTCCCAGCGCCCCCGAATACAGTTCGCGCAACGAGGGGAATCGTGCGCGCCGACTAACGCCACCATGCAACAAGAGCCCTTCGCTTACGAGCGAGCTCATGCCGAGCCGGAAGCCGTACTGGGTCAGGCGCCCCAAGGGCGCCTTGTCTCCGCTCTCGGGCGTGTCTGCTCCGTCGACCACCGTGCCCAGAGAAAGGCGCGTACGCCCCGAGCCGCCGAGTCTCCATTCGGACTCCGCCGCGAGCGACCACAAGCGCTGTCGATAGCTGTTCGCACCGCCGGGGGTCAGGATCTCATCGTGAAAGACGTCCGCGTAGGTTGCAGCGGCCCTGATATCTCCTCGGTCTCCGGCGGTGTGATCGCCTTCGAGGCGCAGGCTGATTGTGCGGTCATCGGCCTCTTCGCGGCCAACTACTCGGGAGAACAGTTCCGAGTCGTACTGGTCGATACGGGTCGATCCCAGGTCGACTCCGATGCTCGCCTCCAGGTCCCCGCGACCACCACCGCCGGTCTCACGCATGCCGGTCCCGATCGAGAAGGCCGTGAAGAGTCGAGTCTGCTCGGGATACCGCCATAGTCGCGGGTCGTCCTGATGCGCCTCGGGCTGCACGCCGCGCTCGACGTCGAGCGCCGACGTGACCAGGGAAGCCCAGGCGCCTCCATCCGCCAGATATCGGGCCGCGAAGAAGCCATCGATTCGCCGGGAGTCGCTGTTGAGGCGCAGGTTGTCCGAGCCGGTCAGGAATTTCGACCGCAGGTTCGCCTCGTTCTGGGCTCCACCGGGGATGGTGATGCCAGGTCGGTCCTCGAAGCCGGCACCGACCCGTACCAGCCACTGGCTGAAGTCACGCTCGAGCAAACGCGACGCGTTCACCGAAACGTTGGTTCCCCCGGTCTCGTCGAGCGACATCCCCAGCGTCAACGGTGTAACGCTCTCGAGTCGACCCGGCACGCGTGCGATGTCGACTTCGATGATGCCACCGAGCGTGTTGGGGCCGTACAGCACAGAGGACAGACCGCGAATGAGGCGCACGCCCTGTGCGGCGGTCAGCGGGATGATCGACATGTCGGTCCGGTGGTCCCACCCGATGGTGAGTGGCACGCCATCGAGGAAGACGCCGATCTGCCGCTCGTCGGAACCGCGGATGGCGGGCTGCGCTTCGCCGCGACTGTTCCGCCTGACCACCACCAGCGGCATCGCGCGCATAACCTCTTCCATCGAGGGCGCGGGAGTCGAGCCGAGCGAATCGAGGCGGACCTCCACAGCGCTGGAGCCGCCGGTCGTCAGGGCGGGTCGCGCCAGACTGATCGTGATGCCGCGCAATGCGTGCAGGTCGTACTGGCGCGCCACTCGGCTCGAGTCGACGCGCACAGTGTCGCGTGCCTGAGCCGTCAGCGTCGCCGGCGCGGCTAGGCACAGAAGAGGGAGAATCGGACGAACGAGTCGCCGCATGAAGTTCCTGTACTTGGTTGTCGTTGTGGGTCGCCCTCGTCTAGGACGTATACCCCGGATTGTTCCGACCGGCTCTGCTCGTGGGAGCCGCATGACGGGACACGGAAAGTAATGCGTTCGTTGAGGTTCGGCCGTGGGCAGAGCGTGGACAGCGTGCCCACGGAGAGGTATCCTGACCTAGTCTTGATCGACCCCGAGGGAGGATCCGATGCAGAGCCGACGCCGATTCCTGGGTACGCTGTCCCTTCCTGCTGCCGCAGCCGCGGTTGGGCTGCCGCTGCGCCCCGTCGAACTGAGCGCGAGCGTCCTGGACATAGCCCTCGATCTCAGCGGTCATCCGGGCTCGCCGAGCGAAGTCGCGGCCGATGAAGACTTCTGGTTCGAGGTCGCGCGCGCGTTCACGGTCGATCGCACGCTGGTGAATTTGAACAACGGTGGCGTCAGCCCCTCGCCGGGTTGGGTGCAGGACGCCATGAAGCGCCACCTCGACTTCTCCAACCTCGCGCCCTCGTACACGATGTGGAGCGTGCTCGAGCCGCAGCGTGAAGGCGTGCGCCAGCGCATGGCCCGCGAATGGGGTGTCGACACCGAGGAGATCGCCTTCACGCGAAACGCGTCTGAGAGCCTGCAGATCATGCAGCTCGGCATCGAGCTCCAGCGCGGTGACGAAGTGCTGACCACCACGCAGGACTATGGGCGCATGATCACCACGTTCAAGCAGCGTGGTCGTCGCGAGGGGATCGTGCTCAAACAGATCCAGATCCCAGTGCCAGCGGAGGATCCGGCGGAGATCGTGCGTCTCTTCGAGCAGGCGATCACGCCCAAGACAAGGGCGATTCTGGCGTGCCATATGATCAACCTCACCGGCCAGATCCTGCCCATCACCGAGCTGAACGCACTGGCGCGCTCGCGCGGAATTCCGCTCATCATCGATGGCGCGCATGCGCTGGCTCACTTCGACTTCTCGCTCGGCGATCTCGACGTCGACAACTACTCCACCAGCTTGCATAAGTGGCTGTTCGCACCGCACGGCACCGGCCTGCTTTACGTACGCAAGGAGAAGATCCCCGAGGTCTGGCCGCTGATGGCCGCGCCCGAGCGCATGGATTCCGACATTCGCAAGTTCGAAGAGATCGGCACCCACCCCGCCGCCAATTATCTAGCGATCGGCGAGGCTTTGACCTTCCATCAGGGCATCGGGTCAGCGCGCAAGGCCGCGCGCCTGGTCTACCTCAGGGACTATTGGGCTGACAAGCTGCTCGAGAACGACAACGTGAGGTTGCACACCAGCCTGAAGCCGGGGTTCGCGTGTGGCATTGCGAACGTCGAGATTGAGGGCGTCGCGCCTAACGACCTACGCGACTACTTGTGGGACGCGCACCGGATCATCGTGGTGTCGATCAACCATGCCGAGTTCCAGGGCCTCCGAGTGAGCCCCAGCGTGTATACCACGCTGCCCGAGCTCGACCGGTTCGTGGACATCATGAATCATGTGGCTAAGAACGGACTTCCGGCCTAGGCGTCGGCCCCCTCTTGGGCCGGCTTCGGAGCCTGCTTCTCACGGTTCAGGAACAGAAGCACTCCGCCAATCAGGAGCAGCGCCGGCACGTCGCCAAAGAGGTTGGCGCGCTCCGTGGAGTCGCGCAGCGCCTGCACGAGCATGACTCAGGCCGTGCGCCAGGCTGGACTCGCCGATCCGCTTCGGTTGGGCGTGACCGTCGGTCCCATCACCGTGCACTTGGAAGAGGAGCTCGTCTTGGAGCCCGATCTGGTGTTCGTCCGTCAGGATAGGATGAGCATCGTAGATCCCGAAGGACACAGACACGGCCCTCCCGACCTCGTGGTGGCGATCCTGTCGCCGAGCCGGAAGCACTACGACCGGACCCTCAAGCGGAAACGCTATCTGGATAGCGGCGGCGGCGAAGTGTGGATCATCGACATCGATGAGCGGATGGTAGAGGTCTGGCGCCCGGAATCGCAGAAGCCGGAGCAGGTCCGCAAGGTTCTGCTCTGGCGTGTCGACGACCACGCTTTCGAGATTCCCCTGCTCGAGGTGTTCCGGGAGTTGTAGGCGGCGGAGATGGTCTTCCCTCGGGAGTTTCTCCGCAGCGCCTGCCAAAGATCTCCTCGGGATCCATAGTCGAATCGATGGCCACCTCCTAGAACCCGTCCATCATCTCTTCCCAGCTCAGATCGTCCCATTCCACCTCCGGTGTAGGGTAGTCCCCAGGAACCCTCCCCGCCCCACGGGTGTTCGAGCCACGAATCCCGCCCCATACTTATGCGTTGCCCGGAACCCGGCAGGAGAGCCTCCATGATCATCCGGACTCGTAAGCCCTCGGACGTACCCTCTTCGGAAATCACGCCCGAAGACGTCTATGTGAACCGCCGTCGCTTCATTCGAGACGCGGCTGTCGGTACGGCCGCGTTGGCGTTCGTGCCCAACGTGCTCGACGCCTCCGAGAGCGACCCGCGCCAGCAAGTCCCGGCCCGCTTTCAGAACATGAAGTCGGAGCTCGACGAGGACCTGAATCCGTACGAGCACATCACGGAGTACAACAACTTCTACGAGTTCGGCGCGCAGAAAGAAGATCCGGCCAGAAATGCGGGCGACTTCCGGCCGAGGCCGTGGACGGTCCGGATCGAGGGACACGTCAACAAGCCGGGCGACTATCAGCTCGAGGACTTCATCGGGCCGAGCAACATGGAGGACCGGGTCTACCGCATGCGCTGCGTGGAGGCGTGGTCGGTCGTGGTGCCGTGGCGCGGTTTCCCCCTGTCCGATGTGATCAACCGTGCCGAGCCGACAGGCGACGCCAAGTACATCGAGTTCAAGACGGTGGTTCGCCCATCGGAGATGCCGGGCCAGCGGACCCGCATGCTCGACTGGCCTTACGTCGAGGGGCTGCGCATGGACGAGGCCATGAACCCGCTCACGCTGATGACCACTGGCGTGTACGGCATGGACCTGCCGAACCAGAACGGTGCCCCGCTCCGGCTCATCATGCCGTGGAAGTACGGATTCAAGGGCATCAAATCGATCGTAAGCATGAACTTCGTCGAAGAGATGCCGCGCAACACGTGGTGGGTGCAGAACCGGCGCGAGTATGGCTTCTATGCCAACGTGAACCCGGAAGTCGATCATCCGCGCTGGACGCAGGCCCGCGAGCGGAGACTCGGCGAACTCCGGCGGCGCCGCACGCTCATGTTCAACGGCTACACAGAGCAGGTTGAGTCGATGTACGCCGGCATGGATCTCACGCGTTGGATCTAGCGCGGAGATAGCGCCGAACGGCTCATGGATCAGAAGAAGGCGATCTTCCGCCTGAAGCTCGTTCTCTGGGTCAGCGCGTTGGCGCCGGTCGCGTGGCTCGGCGCGGCCTTCTACTTCGATACATACGCCGCGAATTCGGTGCAGCGGGTGTCACTCGGCGCCAACCCGATCGAAAAGCTCACGCACGTCACCGGCATGACGACGCTCGTGCTGCTGCTGATCACGCTTTCGGTGACGCCAATCCGTCGACTCTCTGGCTGGAATCGCGTCATCAAGCTGCGCCGCCCGCTCGGCCTCTTTGCGTTCTTCTACGCCTTCTTGCACTTCAGCATCTGGTCAGGACTCGACCAGACGTTCGTCTGGGGCTGGATGGTCGAGGACGTGATAGACCGTCCCTACATCACGGTCGGCTTCGCGGCCTTCGTGATCCTGATCCCGCTGGCGCTGACCTCGACCACGGGGTGGATTCACCGGCTCGGTACGCGCTGGAACGTGCTCCACCGTGGGATCTACGTGACCGCCACGCTCGGCGTCATCCACTTCTATTGGCTGGTGAAGGCCGATGTGCGGCTGCCGTTGTTCCTTATCGGATGCCTGGTCGTGCTGTTCGCCTACCGCATCCAATCCAGCTGGAAGAAGCGTCGTAAGGTGTCACCCAAAAGGGACATTCAGCCAGCGAATCCCTAGGTTTCAAGCGGATTCGCGGCGGGCACCGGACGTGCCCCTCTTCTCCTCCACCTAGCGAGATCCACGGGTGAGCCGAAGAGGAGATGTGGGGATGAAGAAGATTGTGATGGCGGCGGTGTTGGCACTCTCCGCGTGCATGCATACGAATGCGGTTCTGCTGGACCCCAGCAGGTCCTACCGCCCGGTCGATCCGTACGACGTCGTGATCTACCTCGACGAGCGCGACGTCCCCTACGAGTACGAGGCCATCGCGCTCGTACACGCGAGGGGCGACGATGACTGGACCGACGAGGGCGACATGATCGAGGCGATGCGTGAGGAGGCAGCCAAGCTCGGCGCGCACGCGATCATCATCGAGTGGATCGAAGAGCCAGGCGCCTTGGAGCACGTCATCGATCACCTGACTCATGCCGACACCGCGAATCGCCGCGGGAAAGTGGTCGCGATTCGGGCAGTGGGGGGTTAGCGGACTACGTCGGAGACTCGGGTGGCGGGCAGGTGCTTCCTCCGGCGTGCGGTTACCGCGGTAACTGGGATGGCCGGGTCCTCCCCCCTAGTGACTCAGCGAATACAGAACCACGTTGATACCGAGCGCGTATGCCTGGGGCGAGAACTTGAGGAAGTAGTCGTAGTCCTCTCCCTCACGCTCCCATCCGTCGGCGATGTCGGTATTGTGGGTCATCATGACGAGCGGGCGGCCCCCTTCGTCGAAGATCGCCCTCAGGTGGGGGGTGGCGCTCTCGGGTCCGCGTTCCGAGGTACCGTAGCTCCCGCCGTTTCGACGCCACCATTGGATCGAGGGGATCTGCGGGATCTCCTCGACCACGTAGAGTGCATGCATGAGCATGTGGTCGGGCGTGATGTCGACGATGGGGTACTCCGGCAGCACACGACCGATCTCCTTCGTCCACTGCCTCCAAGCCGCATTGCCCCAGAAGTCATCGACCCAGATGAAGCCGCCCTTCAACAGGTAGTCGCGTAGCCTCTCGACCTCCAGCTCGCTGAACCCGACGGTGCCCACGTCGGACATGAATATGAAGGGGCACTCATAGAGTTCATCCTGGGTGGCGCGCACCACGGCGTAGCCAGGTTGTCCGTCACTCCAGCGCGCCGGGCGGGTGGTCGTGAGTTCCGCGAATCGAGTGATGAAGTTGTTGTCCGAGCCGGGGTAGTCTGTGTTCCAGCCGTACCCGCCTCGCTCCCGCCGGACATGCTCGTACAGAAGCCGGCAGAAGGTGAATCCACGATCCCGCACTCCGTTCGAGGCGGTGGGCAAGCCCTCCCGATAGGGCCTCGGAATCCAGCCGGTGCCCCACCTCCACTGCTGAAACGCCGAGAGCACGAGCACGATCATGAGCGGCAACAGGTAGCGAGCGCGTCGCAGGTCCATGCTCCTCCACCGTTGCATGACTAGTGGCTCAACGAATACAGCACGAGGTTGATGCCCAGCGCATATGCCTCGGCTGAGAACCGGAGAAAGTAGTCGTAGTCCTCCCCTTCCCGCTCCCATCCGTCGGCGATGTCGGTGTTGTGCGTCATCATGACCAGCGGCCGGCCCTCTCCATCGAAAATCGCTCGCAGGTGCGGCGTCGCGCTATCACGCCCACGCTCCGAGGTACCGCGCCCGCCGTTCATGCGCCACCACTGGATCGACGGGATTTGCGGGACCTCGTCGACCACGTATAGGGCACTCATGAGCACGTGGTCCGGCTCGACGTCCACGATCGGGTACTCCGGTAGCACCCGACCCATCTCGCCCGCGAAGTGCTGCCAGGCGCGTTCACCCCAGAAATCATCGGCCCAGATGAAGCCGCCCTTTAACAGGTAGTCGCGGAGTTGCGCGACCTCGGCCTCGTTGAACCCGGCCGTACCCGCGTCGGACATGAAGACGAACGGGCATTCGTACAGCTCCTCCTGCGTGGAGCGCACCACCGCGTTGCCGGGTTGCCCGTCACCCCACTTCGCGGGTCTGGCGGTCGTCAGCTCCTCCAGACGATCGAGGAAATTGTAGTCCGAACCGGGGTAGTCGGTGTTCCAGCCATGGCCCATCTCTTCGTAGCGCACGTCCTTGTAGAGGAGCCGGCAGAAGGTGAATCCCCGATCGCGGATTCCGTTGGCGGCGGTGGGTAAGCCCTCCCGGTAAGGTCTCGGAATCCACCCGGTCGGCCAGCTCTGCCGGTACTGGAAGGCGGTCAGGAGCAGCATGACCGCCACGGGCACCAGGTAGCGGGCGCGTCGCAGGTCCGTGCTTCTCCACCGATTCATCATTCGCTCAGTACATGCTCCAAGAAGCGCGGCATGAGCGACTCGGCCTCGGGTGTCTCCGGTGTCATGTCGCGGAACTCATCGAGGGTCGCAGCACCTGTCAGAGCCAGGTAGGCGGGGTAACGTGCGACGCGCTCAATCAGGCCGTCCCGGTTGAGCTCAGGGTGGAACTGGGTCGCGTAGATCGGCTTGTCCGGGAAACAAAAAGCCTCGTTCTCGATGGTCTCGCTCGAGGCCAGTAGGACCGCGCCGTCGGGCAGGGACGTCACGATGTCCTCGTGACCGATCTGCACCGGGAACCGTGGGCCGATGGATCCGAACACCGGATCGCGCTCTCCTTCAGGCGTGAGCTCCAGCCACACCGTACCCACCTCTGCTTGCTCACGGTCCGTGATCACTTCTCCGCCCAGTGCGCGCGCGAGCGCCTGGAAGCCCCAGCAGGACGCGAACGTCGGCTTCGACGACCCGTGCAGGCCAACCATCGTGTCGAGCGCGGCCGGCAGCCACGCGCCCCCTCTGGCCACTGAGTAGTCGCCGCTTCCTCCAATCAGCACGACGTCGACCGAGTCGAGCAGTGCCTGATCCGGCGCCCCAGAGAGCAGATCGAAGATCTGAAGCCTTCCGTTCTCCGTACCCAGCGCGCGGGAGAAGCACGAGACTTCGTGCTCACGCATCGGGTCCCCGGGATTCCTCATTTGGAGGAGGAGAAATCGAGGTGATTCGCCCAAGGATGGCCGCCTGAGTGGGATGATCGGAAGACCGAAACTACCCGATTTGACGCCATCGCGCGCTCGCCGGGCGACTCTAGGGCGCGCACCGCGGCTGAGGCTCAGAAAACGCGATCGAGTTGCCGAGACTAGTACTTGTCTGTCGTGACTGCGCTCCGGATAGCCCGTAAGTCTTTGTTCTGCTTGCTATGCCGGGGGCGGGACTCGAACCCGCAAGCCCTCTCAGGCGGGGGATTTTAAGTCCCCTGTGTTTACCGATTTCACCACCCCGGCTCTATCGCGTCCAATTCTAAGGCCCTCCCGGGCCTCGCCGGAAGGGTGTGGCCGTAGGTGGCTCGCCCTTACTCGAACCAATCGAGCTGAACGATCTCGTACCCCTGCTTGCGTGTGGTCAGCTCAATGATGTTGTCGGCTTCCGGCGTGAGATAACCGTCTCCGTGTCACGTCGCGGGATCGTTCATGACGATGTTGCCGTCCTCGGTGCGGCCGGCCGCCAGCACGAAGTGATTGTACTTGAGGCCTGCGTCGCTGCCGTAGTCCACACGGACCATGGTGGGCCGCTGCGTCTCGAGCCGCTCATGGATGACTGCACGTAATTCGTCGGCCGTTCCTGACACACGACCATAGACGACGGCATCGTCGCCTCGCGCGCCGCACCCTCCGGCTACGCCCCATTTGACGCTGTCGCCGACGTAACCGTCATTGGCGTCCAGGAAGGCATCCAGGCTCCCGGGGTCCACATCCCGTCCGTGATGACGCAGAATCATTGCGACGCAGGTGATGGCGCATCCGGAGCGTGCAATGGTGCGGTCACGACCGAGCACTTTGGAAGCCCAGAGCGGTTTGCCCTGGCTGAAGTGTCCTATGCGGGGCTCGATGAAGGTGATGCCGTCCGCCGGCGGCGCGGCCGCGATGTCTTCGCTGGGAGGGTTGCTCTTCGTGTGACCGTTCTGCAACCAATCCTTCAGCGCCACGCGCGGTTCACGGTCGACCACGCCCGTGGACGAGATCTTCGCCATCTCCTGACGGGCTGCCACGGCGGCCATCCCGGTCCGGACCGCCTCAGCGCCTCGCAGGCCCTGCTGAGAGAGATCAGCCAGGTACCGGAGCTCCACGATCGCCGTATCCAGGGTGGGGTCGCCCTCTGCCAGCGAGCCCGCAAAGACCTCCTTCAGTCGATCCTTGTCGAGTTGAAGCAGGATGGAGCTGTTGATGTCGACGATGCCTCGCCGGCTGGTCGAGGAGATGGCGTGACGTGTCCCTCCCTCGTCCACCTCGACCACGGTGAGAAGCGCCGCCCGCGATGTATCGCCGGTGGCCGTCGTGTCGTTGTTCTGGGCGACCACGCACAGAGGCGTCAGCAGGACGAGCATTGCAGCCATTGGAGCTGCTCGCCGACACCCCCGGCCCATCACAGCTTACCTGCGTTTACGAACGCGCTGAGAATCTTCAGGCTGCTCGGCAGAGATGTGAACACCGTGTGAATCTCGTCGTTGAACGTCAGCACAATTCCAAGAGCGCCCTCGACCAAGAGCCCACGCGGGTCCTGGAGTCCCGCGAGCACGTCGTCGACAGTCTCAGGAGCGCGTATCCACACGACCCAGGGTGGCTCGTTGATCGCGCCGGCGCTCTTGTTGCCGCGTTCCGCCAGAATACGAGCGTCGTCCGAGGACCCCAGAACGAGCATGAGGACCTTCCGCTCCTCATGAATCAACTCATTCAGCAGCTCACGATCCAGTTCGGGATCGCAGGGCGGTAGAAACGTGATTTTCTCGCATGTCATTGGAGTCACTCCTCTGTCGCAAGTCCCGGTGGGCCTTTCCGACGACGGCGCGCGGCGTGGGATAGGCGCGCGTCTGCGTCGTTCCAGGAGTGGTTCAGAGGCCGAGCGGAGGGGCGTGGGATAGCACTCGCCTCTCGCGCGAGCGGTGGTAGCACAGCGTATGCGAAAACCACGACGCTCGGCACTGGCACCCCGGATTCTGACGGCTAACGGAGGGGTATCAGCACGCTATCACATACCTCGTTGGACAGCAAAGCCGCTGGCGATAGCTGTGTAACAGCGCCCGCCCCACTAGCGCGTCAGCAGATGCGTCACCTTCAAGATCAGACGGCGGTCCCGGTATTCATTGAGCACGCCAAGGCCGGTAGGATCGTCTAGGTCGCGCCGCAGCTCGTCGTAGACCAGGTAGATGTCGCTGCCGGGCATGTATGTGTAGCGGAAGCGCGCGCTGGTGCTCCACTGGTCGGTCGACGAGTTGTACTGGCTGATCGCGCGCAGCGTCATCGCGGGTGAAAGCGCGTAGTCGATGCGCAAGGATGCGAGCCCGACGTCGAAGGAGGCAGCGGGCAGCTCGATATCGTTACGGGCATAGGACGCCTCCGCGGAGAGCTTGCTCGACATCCGTGCCCCGAGCGTGACGCGCGTGTCCGTGCGGGTCCCGTCATAAAAGTCCTGCGGCGAGTAGTTCAGCTGGTAATACACCTTGCGCGACGGGTTGCTATTGAACGACACCTGCCATTCGCCGAAGCTGTATCCGCCAGGTGCGATGGCCACTCCATCGCGCACAATGAAGGGCTCGTCGAGGCGTTCGTAGTTGTGGTTGTACCACAGGTTGAGGTAGGCGCCGTTGTCGAACGCGGTGCCCACCATGGAGTGATATCTGCGCGACACCAGCCGGTTCTGTTGGTCGGTGATGTAGACGACGTTCACCATCGGCTGCATGACGCGGATGCCGAGCAGGTCCGGCCGGGGGTCCCTCTCAAAGTGCAGCTTGGTCAGCCGGATGCCCCTGCGCGGCAGGAACCCCACCTCCGGATTGAAGTTGTCGCCGAGGTTGGCGTACTCGCCGTAGATCCTCCACTTCTGGTCCAGCCAGGTTGCGTTCAGGTAGCCGGCGCCCTGACCGTCGGTCATCCCTGGCGTTTCGGTTTTGGCGATGAACCCTGTGACCGTGAGCGCATCATGCGGCACCAACGTCATGTCGACAGCGTACGTGCGATTGAAGTGGTCCCCGCTGGTCTCGTTCTTGTTGATGAACAGACCACCGACCCTGGAGCGGGACAGGAAGTGCCTGCTATAGCGCGTGACTAGGAAGTTCTCACCCGATCTGCCGAAGGCATCACCGGTCTGCACATTCAACACCGAAATGTCGTTACGGCCCACCTTGCCCGTCAGCCGGGCGCCGGCTCGAATCGGCACTTGCTCCCCCGTCGGCGAGAGCCCGATGCGACGCGTGAAGAAGAGCTCGGCCAGTCGGTTGAACGCCGTGGCCGAGCCGACCTTGAACTGCCCGGAATTCTCCAGGAAGAAGTCTCGCTTCTCAGGGAAGAAGAGCGGGAAGCGCGTCAGGTTGACCTGCTCGTCGTCGACTTCGGCCTGCGCGAAGTCGGTGTTGACGGTGATGTCGAGGTTGAGCCCGGCGCTCAGGCCGTACTTGACGTCGATGCCCATGTCGCGCTGGAACGAGTTGTCCACGTCGCCCGCATCCGTCACCCGACTTGCGCCGCTCGTCAGGAAGGGCGTAACGCGCAGATCGCTTCCGCGAGAGAGAGAAGTCATGCCAGAGAGCGTGCCCGCGAGGCTCACCTTCGCGATCTGGTACGGCTTCGGGATCGGTGCCCAGAAGGCCTGCTCGTTCCTGCGCCCGATGTTGCGCATGAGGTTCATGCCCCAGCGCTGCGACTCGGACTCGGGGAAGCGCAGCGTGACGAAGGGGATCGCGATCTCGGCGACCCAGCCGTCCGGGGTCTGCTGCGTGGCGACGTGCCAGACGCCGTCCCAGTCTCGGTTGATGTTGGGAGTTCCCCTGCCCGGGAGTCCGCCCTCCCCCTCATTGAACACTTGCTGATCTAACTGCGCGCCGAGCGGGTTGGTTACGAACATGTATCCCGAGCGTCCGTCGCGGAACGTATCGAGGATGATCTGGAAGTTGTCCTCGCTGAGGATTCGGTCGGAGTCGCGCCTCATCTCTGTCGCTGTGAGACCCGACGGCGAGGAGTCGAACGCTCGCACGCCCAGGTACAACGTACTGCGGTCGTACATCAGTAGGACCTCGGTGCGCTCCGAAGACGGCGCACCCTCGTCGGGCTCCTGCTGGGTAAATGCATCGAGTAGCGCTGCATCCCGCCACACCGCCTCATTCAATACACCGTCGATCACCGGACCCTGTTCTACATAGACGGCGGAGACGTCCGGCACCTGCCGAGCTCCCTGAGCCGTGAGCGGGACCGCCAATACCCCCGCGCCGAGGGGGAACACGAGAGCGGCGTAAAGGGTGAAGAAAGGCTCAAGGCGTGGGGACTCCGTCATGTACGCGCGCTCTGCTCGGGCGCTGGAGACCGCCCTCTAGGATTTCTACGACCCCGCGAGTATAGCCCTACGGTTCTGCTACGTGAATCAGCCGCTGGCGATGACCCCTGCTCCGTCTCTACGTTGGGCGCACGCTTCAGCTAGGGGGAACAGGTCCCTGGCGGCCGGTGAGGGCCGGGCGCAGGGCGCTCGAAGGAGGGAATCCGCATGGGCGAGATGGCCAGACCCCAAGAGGGGAATATCGATGCGTGGGGGCTGACTCACCCCGGCAAGGTGCGCGCGGACAACCAGGATCATTTCTTCCTGGGCGCGCTCGGGCGCGGCGTGCGCGTGAACCGCACGAGCATCGGAGCCAAGGCGCGACGGGTGCTGCATGCCGAGCGTCTTGCGACGCTGGCGATGGTGGCGGATGGGGTGGGCGGTCGGTCAGGTGGTGAGGAAGCCGCGCGACTCGCAGTGCAGGAGTTGGTGTCGTCGGTCTCCGGGAGTTTTCACGACGCGGACTACGCCGAGGAGAATGACCCAGAAGTCTTTTCCCGGCTCCTGCACGAGGCGGCCCTGGAGTGCCACGAGAGCCTGCTCAAGAGGGCCGAGCATGCCGGCGCCGGTCGCGGCTTTGCCACGACGCTCACGCTATTCCTGGGTCTGTGGCCGCACGCATACCTGCTGCAGGTGGGTGATTCGCGCTTCTACATCTACCAGGACGGGGAGCTGACCCAGATCAGCAGAGACCAAACGTGGGCCCAGGACCTCGTCGACGATGGCACGCTCACCCAGACGGTGGCCTAGGGCAGCAAATGGGCGAACGTGCTGTCGAGCGCCATGGGCGGTAAGACCGCGGAACCGGTCGTAACGCGCTTCGTGCGCGATTGGGGTGCGGTGATCCTCATTTGCACGGACGGACTCACCAAGCACGTCTCAGACGAGCAGATCGAAAAGCGGCTCTCGTCGATGCAGAACGTGCGTGAGACCTCCGAGCTGCTGCTGCAGGACGCTTTTGGACGGGGGCGGGAGCGACAACATCACGGTGATCGCGGGTCGCACGGTGCGGCCAGTCGAGGCTTGATCTGAGGTCTTCGTCGATGGAGGCCAGGTCTCTCTGCATGGGCGTCACCGCGCCACTGCTTCTAGTGCTGTTGCTTCCCTTGGCCCCCGGAAACAACTGGAGCGCCGCGGCTCAGACGACCGTGATCGCCCATCGCGGTGCCTCCGGTTACGCGCCCGAGCACACGTTGCTCGCGTACGACATGGCTGTCCGCATGGGCGCCGACTACATCGAACAGGACCTGCAGATGACCAGCGACGGCGTGTTGGTCGTGATGCACGATGCTGACCTGGATCGCACGGCGCGCGGCCCATCGCGGCACTGTACAGGCCCAGTAGGCGAAAAGACGTACGAGGACATCCTGAACTGCGAAGTATCCAGTTGGCGAGGGGAGGACCTGGAAGCTCTGGAGCGCGTGCCGACTTTGGACTCCGTGCTTACCCGTTACGGCGCCAGCACGCGCTACTACATCGAAACCAAACAGCCCGAGCAGGCGCCCGGTATGGAAGAGGCGCTGCTGGAATTGCTAGGCAGGCACGACCTGGTGCCGAGCTCGCCAGACGACCGCACGGTCTTGGTTCAGTCGTTCAGTTCCGAGAGCCTGCGCAAGATGCATGGACTCGAGCCTCGGCTGCCGCTGATCCAACTGATCGGTGCCTCGCAGATGCCCGACGACATCGACGCCGGGATGCGTGACGTGGCGAGCTACGCAATCGGTGTCGGACCCACTCAGCGTCTCGTGACCCCCGAGTTCATGAGCGCCGCCAAGCGGCATGGGCTTCTGGTGCACCCGTACACCGTGAACGCTGAGGGCGACATGAGGCGCCTCATCGAGCTCGGCGTCGATGGTATGTTCACGAACTTTCCCGACCGACTCATGAGCTTGCGTTCCCCCCACTGATAGAGGCTGACACCTGTGGAGATCTTCCTGGCAGAAGTGGTAGGCACCGCGATCTTGATCGTCATCGGCGACGGTGTAGTCGCCAACGTCTTGTTGGCCAAGACCAAGGGCCACAATTCCGGCTGGATCGTGATCACCACGGGCTGGGGTCTCGCGGTGGCCATGGCGGTGTACGCGGTAGGCCGAGTCAGTGGCGCGCACCTCAACCCAGCCGTCACATTCGGACTGGCGTCTATCGACAGCTTGGCCTGGGCCGAGGTGCCGACATATCTGGCTGGCGAAATGGTGGGAGCGATGTTGGGCGCGGTATTGGTCTACGTGTCCTACTACCGACACTGGGGGGCCACCGACGATCCTGCGGCGAAGCTGGCGGTATTCTGCACAGGCCCCGCGATTCGTTCACCGGTCGCCAACCTCGTCACCGAAATCATCGGGACCGCCTTGCTCATGTTCGGCATCCTGGGAATCGGAGCCAACGCGCTCGAGATACAGTCAGCCAGCGAGATCGACCTGTCCGCCGTGTTCAGCACCGGGATCGCGCCATTGTTGGTGGGCTTCCTGGTCTGGGCCATCGGGCTCAGCTTGGGTGGCCCGACGGGCTATGCCATCAATCCGGCTCGGGACTTGGGCCCGCGCATCGTACATGCGCTGCTCCCGATTGACGGAAAAGGCGATTCGGACTGGGGCTACGCGTGGATTCCGGTTGTCGGCCCGATCGTGGGCGGCGTGATGGGAGCCCTGCTGTTCCAGGCGGTCGACGGCGTGTTCCTGGGCTAAGTGCCCCTGACTCAACTCGCCCGCGTAAAGAGCAGCCGCACGTTGTCGACGTAGTAGGTGCGGGGCGTCTCCCAAGTCCCCCACACGCCGATGACGATATGGATGCGACCCCCGGGGTCTGAGACCGCGCGCATGCGGTAGCTCTTCTGGAGCCATTGCACACCTACGTCTGATGCCGAACCGTTGCCGGTCGCGTCCTGCACGGTGAGCGCCGCGGCGGTTCCGGGTGAGGCTGAATGCGCGCCGGCCAGAATCCGCCACAGATTGACCTCGCCGAAATCGGCGGTTCCGAAGTCGAAGCTGATATCGACATCGTAGGCGACGCTCGGCTCGACAGCCTCTGCTCGCTCGATCCAGACCTTGGCCATCCCGTTTGTATTGTCGATGTAGAGCCGTGCTGCAATGGCTCCGCTAGAGGCCAGTTCACTCGATGCCTCCACGGACCAGGTAACGCTCGGGTCAGCGAGGTCGACTCCGTTCCCGAACCAGCCCTCCAGACCGGCTTCGAAGGAGTAGGTCACGTCGAATTCCGGTACGAAAACGATGTCGGCAACCTGGTCGCACGCCATGAGGAGTGTGGTGAGCAGCGCGAGCACCAGGAGTGGTAAGCAGCGAGCCAGGGGGTCCTCCTGGGAGGCGCGGGATGGATTCTTGTGCGAGTCAGCGAGAATATACTCAAATGCGAAGCGAACGATTCCGGCGTATTCGAGAGGTTCTCGCCCGCCGTCAGCCAGACTTGACCGTGCTCATGGACCGGGTGAACAAGCCCCACAATTTCTCGGCCATCCTGCGTAACTGCGACGCCGCGGGGGTGCTCGAAGCCCATGTGGTCCCGCCGGAGAAGGGCCTGGCGCTGCACCACGGCACCTCGGCGGGCACCAAGAAGTGGGTGCGGGTACGCCTGCACCGAGAGGTCGCCAGCGCGGTCGCACATCTTCACGCCTCGGGGTTCCGCGTGATTGCCGCCCATCCGTCCGACAGCGCCATCGACTACCGGGAAATCGACTACTGTCAGCCGACGGCCATCCTCATCGGGGCCGAGCTCGACGGCGTCTCGCCCGAAGGCCTGGAGCTCGGGGATGCGCATGTTGCGGTGCCGATGCTCGGCATGGTCAAGTCCTTGAACGTATCGGTAGCGACGTCGATCCTGCTCTTCGAGGCCATGCGCCAGCGCGAGGCCGCCGGCATGTACTCTGAGAGTCGACTCTCGCCCGATGACTTCGATCGCCACCTGTTCGAGTGGGCGTGGCCGTCCATCGCTTCCAAGCGGCGTCGTGAGGGGCGTCCCTACCCGAAGCTCACCGAGGACGGAGATCTGATTCGGGAGTAGGCGCTGCTCGGGGCCTCCTACCCTGCCCGACCCAGCTGGAATTGCATCGACTCCTCCACACCCTCATAGAAGAAGGTGAACCCGGACTCGAGCAGCTTCTCCGGCAGAACCCGTTGGCCCCAGAGCAGCGCCTCCGTTCCTAGTTGACCGAAGGCTGCTTTCACGGCAAAGGCGGGTACGGGAATCACGGTCGGTCGGGAGAGTGTGCGCCCCAATGCGGCCGTAAACGTCGAGTTGGTCACGGGATGGGGCGCGGTGGCGTTCACGGGACCCCTAATGGAGTCCGTCATCAGCACGTGGTGAATCGCCGCGATGAGGTCGTCATTGTCGATCCAGCTCAGGTACTGTTTGCCCGAGCCCAACCGGCCACCGGCACCCATTTTGAACGGCAGAAGCATCTGTCCGAGCGCCCCACCCGCGGGCGACAACGATACGCCGGTCCGCAACGTCGTCACGCGCACGCCCGCCCGCTCAGCGGGCTTGGCAGCACCCTCCCAAGCGCGACACACTTCCGCCAGAAAGCCCTTTCCGGCAAGTGCGGTCTCGTTGATGCGCTCACTACCGCGGTCACCGTAGAAGCCCACGGCGGACGCCGACACGAGAATGCGCGGGCCGCCCGACATAGTGGCGAGCGTACGGCTGATCAGCTCGGTACCCTTCACCCTGCTCTGCTTGATCGATCGCTTACGCGCTTCGGTCCAGCGCCCGCTCGCGATCGACGTGCCCGCGAGGTGCACGAGCGCGTCGACACCCACGAGCCCCTCGACATCGATCTCCCCTGTCGCGGGGTTCCAGTAGATGGAATCGTCCGCCAACTGCCGGCTGTCGCGTACGAGACGGATCACCCGGTGGCCACCGGTTGTGAGAAAGTCGGCGAGGTTGCTACCGATCAGTCCCGATGCCCCGGTGATCGCCACGGTCATTCGCGGCTTCGAGGAGTGCGTCGCGTGGCGAGCGAGATCGGTGAAGAGTCGTCGATAGCGGAAGCGAAAAAGGCGTCCCAGCTCCCCTCTTACCAAGACTGGTGCCAGGGGGAAACCGAGCGGCAGCTCGAGCTCGATGTCGTCTTCCAGCCTGGTACCGCCACCGTCGATGGCGTCGAAGCGATGCGTGTGCAGCCAGGACTTCAAGGGTCCCGATGTCTGTTCGTCCCGGAACCGCTCGTTTTCGATATAACCGGTGTGCTCGAGCACCCACTTGAAACTCGCGGGCCCTCGATGCACACGCAGCGCGACCGTCGCTCCGTCCTCGATTCCCCCCTTCTTTTCGAGCAGGTCGACGACCGCCCAGGGGGGCGTCAGGCGCTCGAGCGCACCGAGACGCTCATGCCAGGCGAACACCGTCTCGGGATCGTGGTGGATGAGCTCGGTCCGGTACGTGAGTCGTGTCATGACATCAACATCCAAGCGGTTCCGGACGCCGCAATTTGCACGGTGAGGTTGTCCAGACCGTGATTGCTCAACCCCTCGGCGAGCGCTCCGACTCCTGCACAGGCGAGCCCCACCAGCACTGCGCGGGATGGGTCGGCCAGATTCCAGAGCGCGACGGTGGCTGCCAGCCACCCAACCAGAAAGACCGCTGCGGAGCCTTCGAAGGAGCGAGTCGCGGGCACGCCCCCGAGCGACGGTACTCGGTACTTGTGTTTGCCCCACCTCGTGCCTGCCGGTTCACCGACGGCGTCGCCCCACCCGCTGACGAGGTATCCCACGGTCGCGTAGGGTCCGGTCAGAAGCGCGCTGACGAGGCCGCCCAGTGCTGTAGTGACCAGTGGCACGAGGATGAACAGCGTGCGCCGAGGACGGTCGGTCTCACGAGCCAATACGCGGTAGATCGGGTCTCGGTCGCCGCGCAGCACCGCTACCAAGACTACGCCCGCGAGTACAGCACCGTAGGCATTCGTACCGGGCAAGCCCCAAAGAGAATAAGCGACCGCGGCACCCGTGAAGACTCCAAAGTGAAATATCTTGCGCGTGTATGGGACCGCTAGGCCGCGGCGCCGCGCGAATGACGCGAGCGAGGCGACGGCGAGCGCGACGATCACCGCCAGGGAGCACGACCACAGCGCGGTCCCCAGATCCGGGACGAGCATGGGCCACGGGTCAGTCAACATGGTGCGGTTGATCACGGGGCGCTGAACACGCCTCCGTTACCCCGTCTTCCTTGTGCGTCCGCAAGACTGAAGATCGATCCGAGCAGCTCACCGAGTTGCTCGGGGGCGTCGTCCTTGAAGAGCACAGCGGAGGCCAGCTCCTCCAGCATCTCGGACTCGTCCTCGGTAATCGCCTTGCCTGTCAGCACGAAGACAGGAAGCCCCATGTGCAACGGATCTTTTCGCAGCTTCTTGAGGAACGTCAGGCCGCCCATCACGGGCATCATCAGGTCGAGGATGACCGCGTCTGGGGCTTCGGTACCCACCTTCTCCAGTCCATCCTTGCCATCAGCCGCCGTGACCGATTCGAGGCCGACGCTCGTATTCAGAGATCTCGTACGTGTCTTCGAGCAAAGCCTGCACGAGCATGCGATTGTCGGGATTGTCCTCCACAACCGCGATCTTGTATGTCATCCAGTCGCCTCGATTCCGTCCATGATCGTTTCGAGATCAG
>Ga0209554_1000027_pt1 | contig 105813 bp, 115 predicted proteins | sample MarorgKNORR_S2LV_5_FD_188221 | JGI IMG/M metagenome (GOLD analysis project Ga0209554, IMG submission 188221) | Marine microbial communities from the Southern Atlantic Ocean, analyzing organic carbon cycling - Bottom_A/KNORR_S2/LV (SPAdes) (version 2) | ecosystem: Environmental > Aquatic >...
GCGGCTGCCCCGGTTGAAGATGATGCGACCGAGGCTGCTGTGGATGACGCGGCTGCCCCGGTTGAAGATGATGCGACCGAGGCTGCTGTGGATGACGCTGCTGCCCCGGTTGAAGATGATGCGACCGAGGCTGCTGCGGATGACGCGGCTGCCGACGACACCGAGGCTGCTGCGGATGACGCGGCTGCCGACGACACCGAGGCTGCTGCGGATGACGCGGCTGCCGACCACACCGAGGCTGCTGCGGATGACGCGGCTGCCGACGACACCGAGGCTGCTGCGGATGACGCGGCTGCCGACGACACCGAGGAGGGCTGACCATGGCCACGAAGGAAGAGATCCTGGACGCCATCGCCGAGATGAGCGTGCTGGAGTTGAGTGAACTGCTGAAGGACTTCGAAGAGAAGTTCGGCGTCACGGCAGCGGCCCCGGTCGCTGCAGTTGCCGCGGCCCCCGCTGGTGGCGACGAAGGCGATGTCGCCGAGGAGAAGGACTCGTTCGACGTCGTCCTGACCGAGGTCGGCGACAAGAAGATCCAGGTCATCAAGGAGGTGCGCTCGCTGACCAACCTCGGACTCAAGGACGCCAAGGACCTGGTCGACGGCGCACCGAAGGCCGTCCTGGAGGGCGCTTCGAAGGAAGATGCCGAGCGGGCCAAGGTGGCCCTCGAGGCCGCAGGCGCCACCGTCGAACTTTCGTAGTTCCCGGCCGGCACCTGCCGGTCGACCGACGTGTGTGAGGGAGCCCCGGGGTCGACCCGGGGCTCCGTCGCGTCCTCCGATGGTTGACCCGGGAGCGCCCAGTCCCTACGATGCGCGGACAACGCCCTTGGGCGGCGCGACTTCCCCTGTCCGTAGGGGTTGCCTTGGCCTGCGCGTCCGTCTAGGATCCCGCGTTGCCGTGCTCGCGCCTGCTCGTCGTCCAGTTTTCATGATGGCGGGCTTCCGCGTGTCGGCAATGCCCTCGTCCGCTCGTCCTGGCCAGGAGTCTTAGGTGTCTGTTCGCCCCCTCGTTCGGGACCGTTATTCGTTCGGCAATCTGTCAGAGGTCCTCGAGATCCCCGACCTGATCGCCATCCAGCGCAAGTCGTTCCGCTGGTTCGTCGATCACGGTTTGGCTGATATTTTCAACTCAATCAGCCCGATCACCGACTTCAGCGAGACGCTCTCGCTGAATCTCGAGTTCGACCCCGACGACGAGGACCTGCGCCCGCCGCCGAAGTTCTCGGTGGATGAGTGCAAGGAGCGGGACATGACCTACTCCGCCCCCATCTTCGTCCGGGCCAGCTTCAACAACAAGAACACCGGCGAGATCAAGGAACAGGTCGTGTTCATGGGGGACTTCCCCATGATGACCGAAAAGGGCACGTTCGTGATCAACGGCACCGAGCGCGTCGTCGTCTCGCAGTTGGTCCGTTCGCCCGGCGTGATCTTCCAGCCGGGCGAGCGTTTCCGCCTCCGCAACATGGCCAAGCACCAGCTCGTCACCGGCACCATCCACCCCTACCGCGGCGAGTGGATCGAGTTCGACGTCGAGCAGAAGCCCGGCAAGGACGTCACCGCCGGCACCAAGATCGCCCGCAAGCGTCGCCTCCCGATCTTCACCCTGCTGCGCGCCCTCGGCTACGATGAGGTCAACGAGCCCGGCTTCCTCCAGAAGTTCGTCAACCACTTCGAGTTTCTCGACGGCCAGTGGGAGAAGTGTCGTCTGCCCGAGGGCTGGGAAGAAGCAATCGAAGCCGGCGACCGCCAGCCTCCGCAGGATGAAGCGCTGCTCGAGATCTACAAGCGCGTGCGCCCCGGCGAGCCACCGTCCGTCGAGGCCGCCCGCGCCTACCTGCGCAACGCCTTCTTCGAGTCGCGCCGCTACGACCTGTCCAGGGTCGGCCGCTACAAGTTGAACCGCAAGCTCCGTCCCGAGATCGAGCGCTGCGAGAAGTTGTTCGGCCTCGAACTCGAAAAGCCCGATCCCGATCAGTCGGTCCTCACCCGGTCCGAGGTGCTGGCCACCTGCACCTACCTGCTGAGCCTCGCCATGGGCGAGCCCGGCTACCGCCTCGACGACCAGGACCACTTCGCCAACCGACGCATCCGCTCGGTCGGCGAGCTCATCCAGAACCAGGTGCGCATCGGCCTCACCCGCATGGAGCGGGTCGTCCGCGAGCGCATGACCACCCAGGATGTCGAGGCGATCACGCCGATGACGCTGATCAACATCCGCCCGGTGGTCGCTGCGATCAAGGAGTTCTTCGGTACCAGCCAGCTCTCCCAGTTCATGGACCAGGTCAACCCGCTGTCCGGCCTCACCCACCGCCGCCGCCTCTCGGCGCTCGGCCCGGGTGGCCTCTCGCGTGAGCGCGCCGGCTTCGAGGTCCGCGATGTCCACTTCTCGCACTACGGCCGGATGTGCCCGATCGAGACGCCCGAGGGCCCCAACATCGGCCTCATCGGAGCGCTGGCCACCTACGGCCAGGTGAACCCGTTCGGCTTCATCGAGTCGCCCTACCGCGTCGTGACGAACGGCAAGGTCACCGACGAGATCGTCTACCTCGCCGCCGACGAAGAAGAGGAATACGTCGTCGCACAGGCCAACGCGCCCCTCAACGACGACCAGAGCTTCCGCAACCCACGGGTGCTGGTGCGCCGCTCGCCGCAGGCGGCCTCACTCCAGGACCTGCGCCTGCAGCTCGAACAGGACGTCTTCTTCGGTGCCACCACCGAGATCTCGTACGTGCCGCCGGAAGAGGTCCAGCTCATGGACGTCTCGCCGAAGCAGATCGTGTCGGTCGCCACGGCGCTGATCCCGTTCCTCGAACACGACGACGCCAACCGGGCCCTGATGGGAGCGAACATGCAGCGTCAGGCCGTGCCGCTGGTGCGCGCCGAGGCCCCGTACATCGGAACCGGTATCGAACTCAGGGCCGCGTACGACGCCGCCGACATGGTGCTGGCCGACGAGGCCGGCACGGTGCTGGAGGTCGACGGCAACTCGATCACCATGGACTACCGCAAGGCCGGCAAGGTGAGCCACGAGCTGCTCAAGTTCGAGCGCTCCAACCAGGACACCTGCATCAACCAGACGGCCCGGGTGAAGCCCGGCGACAAGGTGCGTGCCGGTCAGTTGCTGGCCGACGGTCCCTCCACCGACTGCGGCGAGCTGGCCCTGGGCAAGAACCTCCTCGTGGCGTTCATGTCATGGGAGGGCTACAACTTCGAAGACGCCATCATCATCTCGGAACGCCTGGTGAAAGACGACGTGCTCACGTCGATCCACATCCACGAGCACGAGATCGACGCCCGCGACACCAAGTTGGGTCCCGAGGAGATCACCCGCGACATTCCGAACCTCTCGGACGACATCCTCGCCAACCTCGACGAACTGGGCGTCATCCTCGTCGGCGCCGAGGTCGGCCCCGGCGACGTACTGGTCGGCAAGGTGACGCCCAAGGGCGAAACCGAGCTCACCCCCGAGGAGCGCCTCCTCCGCGCCATCTTCGGCGAGAAGGCCCGCGAGGTCCGCGACACGTCGCTCAAGGTCCCGCACGGCGAGTCCGGCAAGGTCATCGACCGGCGCATCTTCAGCCGTGACGGCGGCGATGAACTGCCCCCCGGCGTGAACCAGCTGGTCCGTGTCCACGTCGCCCAGAAACGCAAGATCAGCGTCGGCGACAAGTTGGCTGGCCGCCACGGCAACAAGGGCGTGATCTCGAAGATCCTGCCGATCGAGGACATGCCGTTCATGGCAGACGGCACCCCGGTCGACATCCTCCTCAACCCGCTCGGCGTGCCGTCCCGTATGAACGTCGGTCAGGTGCTCGAGGCCCACCTCGGCTACGGCGCCCGTTGGGGCTGGGACATCGACGGCGAGTCCGTCGGCGTCGAGCCGATCCGGGGCACCGAGACCAAGACCCGACCCTCGACGGCTCCCGCCATCCACGTGGCGACGCCCGTCTTCGACGGCGCCCACTGGGACGAAGAGGACCGCGCCGGCCGCCACCCGACGATCCAGAAGGTGCTCGAGAACATCCGCCCGGAGTCGGTCGATGGAGAGCGTCTCATTGGACGCGACGGCAAGACCGTCCTCTACGACGGCCGGACCGGCGAGATCTACGACCGGGCGATCACCGTCGGCTACGTCTACATCCTGAAGCTGGCCCACCTCGTGGACGACAAGATCCACGCCCGGTCCACCGGCCCCTACTCGATGATCACCCAGCAGCCGCTGGGCGGCAAGGCGCAGTTCGGTGGCCAGCGCTTCGGCGAGATGGAGGTGTGGGCCCTGGAGGCATACGGTGCCGCCTACTGCCTGCAGGAACTGCTGACCATCAAGTCCGACGACGTCCTCGGCCGCGTGCAGGTCTACGAGGCGATCGTCAAGGGCGACAACATCCCGGAGCCCGGCATCCCCGAGAGCTTCAAGGTCCTCATCAAGGAGATGCAGTCCCTCTGCCTGGACGTCGAGGTGCTCGACGAAGCCGGTCAGGAGGTCGAGATCCGCGAGATCAACGAGGACGTATACCGCACCACCGAGGAGTTGGGCATCGACCTGTCCCGCCCCGAGCGTGGATCCGACGAAGAGGACGAGCGCCGTAGCGCCGGCCTCCTTCGCTGACCACAACCAGTCCCAGCCGAGAAGAACCAGGAAGAGAACGCGTGCTCGACGTCAACGACTTCGATCAGATCCGAATCGGCCTCGCAACCGCCAATGGCATCCGCATGTGGTCCAACGGCGAGGTCAAGAAGCCGGAAACCATCAACTACCGCACCCTCAAGCCGGAGAAGGACGGACTCTTCTGCGAGAAGATCTTCGGTCCGACCAAGGACTGGGAGTGCTACTGCGGCAAGTACAAGAGGGTCCGTTTCAAGGGCATCATCTGCGAGCGGTGTGGCGTCGAGGTCACCCGGTCGAAGGTGCGCCGCGAGCGCATGGGCCACATCGAGTTGGCCGCCCCCGCCGTGCACATCTGGTACCTGCGGGGTACCCGTTCATGGTTGGCGTACCTGCTGATGGGCACCGAGCCCCGTGAGGAGCTCAAGGCCAAGCAGCTCGAGAAGGTCATCTACTTCGCTGCCAACATGGTCGTGTCGGTCGACGAGGACCGCCGCCATGAAGACCTCGCGACGCTCGAGGCCGAAATGTCCGAGGAACGGCTCGCCATCGAAGAAGAGCGGGACGGCCGCCTGGCCGCCCGCCAGGAAACGCTCGAGACCGAACTGGCCGGGCTCGAGGGAGAGGGCGCCAAGGAGTCCGAACTGCGCGCCCGCCAGCGTGCCGGCGAGAAGGACCTCGCCGAGATCCGCGATGAGTACCTGGACGAACTCGATGTCCTGGGCCGCGCCTGGGACGAGTTCAGCAGCCTCTTCGCCAGGCAGATCGTCGAGGACGAGCGCCTGTGGCGGGAGATGGTCGACCGTTGGGGCGAGTACTTCGACGGCGGCATGGGTGCCGATGCCATCGCCCGTCTGATCGAGTTGATCGACTTCGATGACGAGGAGCGCAAGCTCCGAATCCAGATCGATCCGCCCGAGGGCCAGCGCCCGCTGTCGGTACAGCGCAAGCAGAAGGCCATCAAGCGCCTCAAGATCCTGGTCGGCTTCAACCGCCGGGATGAACACGGTCGTCGGGTGAACGAGCCCCGCGCCATGATCCTCGACGCCGTGCCGGTGATTCCGCCGGACCTGCGTCCGATGGTGCAACTCGACGGCGGCCGCTTCGCCACCTCCGACCTGAACGACCTGTACCGCCGGGTCATCAACCGCAACAACCGGCTGAAGCGCCTCCTCGACCTCGGCGCACCGGAGATCATCGTCAACAACGAGAAGCGGATGCTCCAGGAGGCCGTCGACGCACTGTTCGACAACGGTCGCCGTGGGCGACCGGTGACCGGTCCGGGCAACCGACCGCTCAAGTCCCTGTCCGACATGCTCAAGGGCAAGCAGGGTCGCTTCCGCCAGAACCTGCTCGGCAAGCGCGTCGACTACTCGGGTCGTTCGGTCATCGTGGCCGGACCGACGCTGAAGTTCCACCAGTGCGGCCTGCCCAAGATCATGGCGCTCGAGCTGTTCAAGCCGTTCGTCATGAAGAAGCTCGTCGACGAGGAGTTGGCGCCCAACATCAAGTCCGCCAAGCGCATGGTCGAGCGTCGTCGCGCGCAGGTCTGGAGCGTCCTCGGCGACGTCATCCAGGAGCACCCGGTCATGTTGAACCGTGCGCCGACCCTGCACCGCCTCGGCATCCAGGCCTTCGAGCCGCTGCTGGTCGAGGGCAAGGCCATCCAGCTCCACCCGCTGGTGTGCACCGCGTTCAACGCCGACTTCGACGGTGACCAGATGGCCGTGCACCTGCCCCTGTCCGCCGAGGCCCAGGCCGAGGCACGGGTGCTGATGCTGTCGGCCAACAACGTCCTCAGCCCGGCGCATGGTCGTCCGCTGGTCGCTCCGACACAGGACATGATCATCGGCTCCTACTACCTCACAATGGAGGTCGAGAACGCCGTCGGCGAAGGTCGCGCCTTCCGGCGCGTCGACGAGCTCGAGCGGGCCATCGACGTCGGCGAGTTGGACCAGCACGCCCTGATCGAGTTCCGATCGGCCGACATCCCCGATCTGGTGGCAACCCCCGCCAACGGTTCTTCCGCCACCTGGCACCGGACCACCGCCGGACGCGTCTTCTTCAACGAGGCGTTGCCCGACGAGTTCCCGTTCGTGAACTTCCGCGTCGACAAGAAGTCGATGGGCGTAATCGTCGATGATCTCGCCCGGCACTACACGAAGCGGGTCGTCGCCGAGAGCCTCGACCACATGAAGGACCTGTGCTTCCGGGCTGCCACCCGGTCCGGGCTGACCGTCTCCATCGACGATGTCAAGACGCCGATCGAGAAGCAGTCGATCCTCGAGCGCCACGAACGCGATGCCGAGAAGGTCGAGATCCAGTTCCGACGGGGCATCATCACCGACGGTGAGCGGCGCCAGAAAGAGGTCGAGATCTGGAATGCAGCGACCGCCGAGGTGACCGAGAAGATGGACGTGGCCCTGGGGGCCGACGAATTCAACCCGATCGAGATGATGGTCAGTTCGGGTGCCCGAGGCAACAAGATGCAGATCCGCCAGATCGCCGGCATGCGCGGCCTCGTGGCCAACCCCCGTGGTGACCTCATTCCGCGTCCGATCAAGTCCAACTTCCGGGAGGGCCTGACGATGCTCGAGTACTTCATCGCCACGCCGGGCGCCAGGAAGGGACTGGTCGATACGGCCCTCCGTACCGCCGACTCCGGCTACCTGACCCGCCGCCTGGTCGATGTGGCCCAGGAGCTGATCATCAGCGAGCACAGCCCGCTCGATGCCGACGGCCCCGTCTTCGGCATCTGGCTCGAAGACGTGTACCCCGACACCGACAACAAGCGGACCTATCTCGAGACGCGGCTGTTCAGCCGCACGCTCGCCGACGACGTCACCCTGTCGGACGGCACCGTCTACCCGCGGGGCACGATCGTGGGCGAGGACGAGTTCGAGATCCTGCGCGACGACCCGGGGGTCACCCGGGTGCGCGTGCTGTCGCCCCTCACCGACGACTCGCCCACCGGCGTTTCGGGAGCCTGCTACGGCATGTCCCTGGCCACGGGCAAGCCGATCGAGATCGGCGAGGCCGTTGGCGTCATCGCCGCTCAGTCCATCGGCGAGCCGGGCACCCAGCTCACCATGCGGACCTTCCACACCGGCGGCGTCGCCGGGAAGGACATCGCCGGCGGCCTTCCCCGTGTCGTGGAACTGTTCGAGGCCCGTACCCCGAAGGGCAAGGCGACCCTGTCGAAGACATCGGGCGTCGTGCGGATCGGCGACGACGAGGGCCGCGGCCGCGAACTGGTCGTGGTTGCCGACGACGGGACCGAAGAGGTCTACCTCATCCTGTCCCAGTCCCGCCTCGAGGTCGTCGAAGGCCAGGAGATCCGGGCCGGCGATGCGATCGTCGAGGGCCCACGCGACCCGAAGGAACTCCTCGAGATCAAGGGCGTGCGCGAGACGCAGCAGTACCTGGTCGAAGAGGTCCAGAAGGTCTACCGCGAGCAGGGCGTGTCGATCCACGACAAGCACATCGAGTTGATCGTCCGCCAGATGACCCGCCGGGTCCGCATCAACGACCCGGGCGACTCGTCGTTCCTCCCGGGTGAGCAGGTCGACCAGCGGGTGTTCGCCGAGACCAACCGTGAGCTCGTGTCCGAGGGCCAGCGCCCCGCCGAGGGACGACCGGAACTCATGGGCATCACGAAGTCCTCGCTCGCCACCGAGTCGTGGCTTTCGGCGGCATCCTTCCAGGAGACCACCCGTGTGCTCACCGAGGCGGCCATCGAGAGCAAGAGCGACCGGCTCATCGGCCTCAAGGAAAACATCATCATCGGCAAGTTGGTGCCTGCGGGCACGGGCCTCGAGCGGTACCGCCGGGTGGTCACCCATGCCCCCGACTACAAGCCGATGGACTTCTACAGCTCTGCCGACGAGGAACAGGATCTCGCCGACTGGCTGGCCGGTCAGGCGTCCCTGGGCGAAGAAGTGCTTGCGGGCGCCTACGAGGCCGATGTCATCGACCTGGCGAGCAGCCTCGGAACGACCGACGACGCCAGCGCCTGACATGAGCCGACCCGACGGCTGGCATGCCTGATGACCTCCGTGTGCCACGACCAGCAGTCAACGGCTGACCGGGGATCCTCTCGACGACACGCGCGTGTGAGTCGGGAAGGGGCAACCGTAGACTCGGCCGCTGGCCGGAAGCCGCTTTCGGCCCACATTCGTACGCCCGTCAATCAGCATCACCCGAGGTAGTTCGTGCCCACGATCCAGCAGTTGGTCCGCAAGGGCCGTCAGTCCAAGCGACGCAAGGAGGCCACACCGGCCCTCAAGGGCGCGCCCCAGCGTCGTGGCGTCTGCACGCGGGTCTACACGACCACTCCGAAGAAGCCGAACTCGGCGCTGCGCAAGGTCGCCCGTGTCCGCCTGACCACCGGCATGGAGATCACCGCCTACATCCCCGGTGAGGGCCACAACCTCCAGGAGCACTCGATCGTGCTCGTGCGTGGCGGCCGCGTGAAGGACCTTCCCGGCGTCCGCTACAAGGTCATCCGGGGAACGCTCGACACGTCCGGTGTCAGCCAGCGTCGCCAGTCACGCAGCCGTTACGGCACGAAGAAGGGGGGCTGACATGCCACGCAAGGGCCCCGTCGAACGTCGTGAACTGACCCCCGACCCCGTCTATCGCTCGGCGGTCGTCACCCAGGTCGTCAACAAGGTGCTTCGCAGCGGCAAGCGCTCGACTGCCGAACACATCGTCTACTCGGCGCTCCAGACCGTCGAGACCAAGACCGGCAGCGAGCCGGTCGGCACCCTCAAGCGGGCGCTCGAGAACATCAAGCCGCAACTCGAGGTCAAGAGCCGTCGCGTCGGTGGTGCCACCTACCAGGTGCCGATCGAGGTGCGCCCTCGACGCTCCAACACCCTCGCCGTCCGGTGGCTGGTGGGCAACGCCCGCGACCGCCGCGAGCGCACCATGTCCGAACGGCTCGCCAACGAGATCCTCGATGCCTCCAACGGCCAGGGAGCCTCCGTCAAGCGACGTGAGGACACCCACAAGATGGCCGAAGCGAACAAGGCCTTCGCGCACTACCGCTGGTAGTCCGTCCATCCCGGACGGCCCGCCACCGATCTATCGCCCACACCCGTTCCGGGCAGCCTTCGTCGGCATGCGTGACGACTCCGGAACCCGCCCGACAACCGCCGAACACCTCGAACGAGCATGACCAAGCGACACCCACTCGAACAGACCCGCAACATCGGGATCATGGCCCATATCGACGCGGGCAAGACCACCACCACCGAGCGGATCCTGTACTACACCGGGGTCAACTACAAGATCGGTGAGGTCCACGACGGCGCGGCCACCATGGACTGGATGGAACTGGAACAGGAGCGGGGCATCACCATCACCTCCGCGGCCACCAGCTGCTTCTGGCGCGACCATCGGATCAACATCATCGACACGCCCGGCCACGTCGACTTCACCGTCGAGGTCGAGCGTTCGTTGCGGGTCCTCGACGGAGCGGTCGCCGTGTTCGACGGCGTGGCCGGCGTCGAGCCCCAGACCGAGACCGTCTGGCGGCAGGCAGACCGCTACAGCGTGCCGCGCCTGTGCTTCATCAACAAGATGGACCGGACAGGTGCCGACTTCTACTACGTGCTGGGCACCATCCGCGAGCGCCTCGGCTGCAAGACCGCCGTCGTGCAGTTGCCCATCGGCGCCGAGTCCGAGTTCGCCGGGGTCGTCGACCTGCTCGGGATGAAGGCCCTGGTCTGGACGAGCGAGGACCTGGGCGCCTCCTGGGACGTCGTGGACATTCCCGCCGACATGGTCGACCAGGCCGAGGAGTTCCGGCACGAACTGATCGACGTCCTGTCGGAGTTCGACGAGAACATCCTCGAGAAGTACATCGGTGAGGAGGAGATCACCGCAGAGGATCTCCGGTCCGCTCTTCGCACCGGCACGATCGCCGGCCATTGCGTGCCGATCCTCACCGGCAGCGCCTTCAAGAACAAGGGCGTGCAACCCCTCCTCGACGCAGTGATCGACTACCTGCCGTCGCCGCTGGACCTGCCGCCGGTCGAGGGCGTGCACCCCCGCTCGGGCGACACGGTCGTCCGCAAGGCCGACGATGACGAACCCTTCGCCGCCCTGGCCTTCAAGATCATGACCGACCAGCATGTCGGCAAGCTCATCTACTTCCGGGTCTACAGCGGCGCGCTGGACAAGGGCTCGGCGGTGCTCAATACCCGGACCGGGAACAAGGAGCGGATCGGCCGCATCCTCGAGATGCACGCCAACAACCGCGAGGACCGCGACGAGGTCCGTACCGGCGACATCGTCGCAGGCATCGGCCTCAAGAACACCCGCACGGGCGACACCCTCTGCTCGCCGGACCATCCGATCGTGCTCGAACAACTCGAGTTCCCGGAGCCGGTCATCCACGTCGCCGTCGAGCCGCGTTCGAAGGCCGACCAGGACAAGATGAGCAAGGCCCTGGGCGCCCTCGCCGAGGAGGATCCGACCTTCAGCGTCCGCTCGGACGAGGAGACCGGACAGACGATCATCGGCGGCATGGGCGAACTGCACCTCGAGGTGCTGGTCGATCGCATGCTGCGCGAATTCCGGGTCGACGCCAACGTGGGCCGGCCACAGGTGGCCTACCGGGAGACCATCACCAAGACGGTCGCCAACCTCCGCTACACGCACAAGAAGCAGACCGGTGGCTCGGGCCAGTTCGCCGAGATCGTGGCGACCCTCGAACCCCACACCGATCCCGACGAGACCTACCACTTCGAGGACAACGTCAGGGGCGGTCGCATCCCGAAGGAGTACATCCCGGCGGTCAACCAGGGCATCCAGGCGGCCATGACCAACGGCGTGCTCGCCGGCTACCAGGTACTCGGCATCAAGGTCAGCCTCAACGACGGCAAGTCCCACGACGTGGACTCCTCGGAGATGGCGTTCAAGATCGCGGCGCAGGCCTGGTTCCGCGATGCGATCGTCAAGGCCGGACCTGTACTCCTCGAGCCGGTGATGGCCGTCGAGGTCGTCACCCCCGAGAACTACATGGGCGACGTGGTCGGCGACCTGAATTCGCGGCGGGGGCGTGTGGGCCAGATGGAAGCGCGCGGCAGCAACCAGGTCATCACGGCAACGGTGCCGTTGTCGGAGATGTTCGGTTACGCTACCGATCTTCGCTCGCGCACTCAGGGTCGCGCGACCTACACGATGCAGTTTGACTCGTATCAGAAGACTCCCGCATTCGTGCAGGAAGAAATCGTCAAGCGCTTCCGCGGCGAGTGACAACGACTTAGGTAACCAACACAGAAAGCAGCCGAGGAAACGGCATGGCCAAGCAGCAGTTTGAGCGCAACAAGCCCCATGTGAACGTCGGGACGATGGGCCACATCGACCACGGGAAGACCACACTGACAGCGGCGATCACCAAGGTCCTCTCCGACCTCGATCCCGACTCGACCTCCTTCACCGAGTTCGACAACATCGACAAGGCCCCCGAGGAACGGGAACGTGGCATCACGATCAACGTGGCCCACGTCGAGTACGAGACTCCCAACCGGCACTACGCCCACGTCGACATGCCGGGTCACGCCGACTACATCAAGAACATGATCACGGGCGCCGCCCAGGTCGATGGCGCCATCCTGGTCGTGTCGGCAGCCGACGGCCCGATGCCGCAGACACGTGAGCACGTGCTGCTGGCCCGCCAGGTCGGTGTTCCCAAGATCGTCGTGGCCCTCAACAAGTGCGACATGGTCGACGACGAGGAACTCCTCGAGTTGGTCGAACTCGAGGTGCGTGAGCTCCTCGACGAGTACGAGTTCCCCGGCGACGACACCCCGATCTGTCGGGTCTCGGCGCTCAAGGCCCTCGAGGGTGACGCCGATGCGGCCGCAGCCGTCGTCGAGCTCATGAACCAGGTCGACGAGTACATCCCGATTCCCGAGCGCGATATCGACAAGCCCTTCCTGATGCCGATCGAGGATGTCTTCACGATCACCGGTCGGGGCACCGTCGTCACCGGCCGTGTCGAGCAGGGCATCGTCAACACCGGCGACTCCATCGAGATCATCGGCATCAAGGACACGCAGACCACGGTCTGCACCGGTGTCGAGATGTTCCGCAAGATTCTCGACCGGGGTCAGGCCGGCGACAACATCGGTGCCCTCCTGCGTGGCATCGACAAGACCAGCGTCCAGCGCGGTCAGGTGCTCGCCAAGCCCGGCTCGATCACACCGCACACCACCTTCGAGGCCGAGGTCTACGTGCTGACCAAGGCGGAGGGCGGCCGTCACAAGCCGTTCTTTTCGAACTACCGGCCGCAGTTCTACTTCCGGACGACCGACGTGACGGGTTCGATCTCCCTTCCCGACGGCACCGAGATGTGCATGCCCGGTGACAACACCACCATGAACGTCGAGCTCATCGCACCGATCGCCATGGTCGAGGGCCTGCGCTTCGCCATCCGCGAGGGTGGTCGCACCGTTGGTGCAGGCGCCGTCACCAAGATCATCGGCTGACCCTGATGGCAACAGGGCAGAGGATCCGAATCCGACTCAAGGCCTACGACCACGTGGTCATCGACCAGTCGACGAAGAAGATCGTCGAAACGGTGCTGAGGACACAGGCGGAGATTCGCGGCCCGGTCCCCTTGCCGACCGAGAAGCACCGGTTCACGGTGGTGCGGTCGCCGTTCAAGGACAAGGACTCGCGGGAGCACTTCGAGATGCGGATCCACAAGCGCCTCCTCGACATCCTGGAGCCTTCGCCCAAGACGGTCGATGCGCTGCAGCGGCTGGACCTGCCGGCCGGCGTCGACATCGAGATCAAGATCCAACAGACCTGACCTCTGGTTCACAAGAACGAAAGGCAGAAGCGCCCCCCCGGGGGCGCTTCTCCCGTTTTCCCCAGCCGCCGGGCTTCTCCCACCACGGCCCCTGCAAGGGGCAACGTCACCGAGGTGCAGACGCGACCGGTCTCGAAACGGTTCCAGCCGGTGACCACCGACCCCGTTGCAGGCGGTGCAAGACCGCTGCAAGAAATCCCGGAAGAACTAGCCCCTGAGCTTCCGACGACGTTTCTGACTGGCCTCGAGCAGGTGCTCTGCAACCTCGTGGCGCTCGGCTGCCGCCGAGATGATCGCCTGGAGCGTGGCAGCGGCGGGCAGGGCGAGCATCGCCCCGACCACACCCAGCAGCGCAGCGCCGGCGATGACGGAGCCGAATGCCACGGCGGGGTGGATCGCCATCGTCTGCGAGGTGATGCGGGGAGCGAGCAGGTAGTTCTCGATCTGCTGGTAGACGGCGATCACGATCAGCACCCACAGACCGGTCATCGGATCGTCGATCAGGCCGATGAGGAGGGGAAGGGCGCCGGCGAGGTATGTGCCGACGACGGGGACCACCTGGGAGACCACACCCACCCAGACGGCGAGGGCGAAGCCCGATGGGAGGTCGATGATCTCGAAGGCCGCCCAGTGGACGACAGCGGCGATCACGGCGAGCACGCCCCGGGAGAGGATGTAGCCGCCGGTCTTCGCGATCGCCACGTCCCAGACCTCGAGCACGTACTTCTGCCGCTCCTGGGGGAGCAGCGAGCAGACGGTCCGTCGCAACTTCGGTCCCTCGGCAACGAGGTAGAAGGCGAACAGCCCGATGGTGAACACCTGGAACAGCACGTTCGCCACGGTGGAGCCGAACTTGGCGAGGTCGTCGGCGAACCCGCTGAGCCGTTCGGCGAGCGCACCCGAGTCCCAACTGGCGCGGACGTCGGCGGTTGCGTTCTCGATGCCGAGGTTGTCCTCGAGGAACTCGTCGATCGACTGGAGGTAGCCCGGCAGGTTGTCGCTCAACTCGGTGACCTGCTCGGACAGCAGGGAGCCCATGGCGAACCCGAAGCCGCCGAGGCCGACGAGAACGGCGAGAAACACGAGGGCGGTGCCCAGACCCCGCCGGATGTTCAGGCGTTCGAGGGCGTTGACGGCCGGTTCCATGGCGAACGACAGGAACAGCGCCACGAGCAGGATGATGAAAAGGGAGCGCAGGGATTCGAGGACTCCCTGGAGGTACCAGAGGCCCGCCAGTCCACCGAGGAACAACAGGATGGAGCGAACCACCCACGGGGGCGGGTGTGTCGGTGGGCTGGGCGTGGGATCAGGCTCGGTCACGGCCCCGACGGTAGTTGGGGACCCGGCTGGGACCGTGGATTCGCGGCGTTGTCGGGGAGCGCCGACACCCCTAGCCTTGAGCCCTGCGCCACCGGGGGTTTCCGGTGGCCGACAAACGATGTTCGAAAAGGCCCGCCCGATTTCCACGGGAGACCGACGGGAACCATCCGACACAACCGAATCGCCGCTCCGCCGGGTCTTCCCGTGCGGAGCGTTCGCGTGAAGCGGCCCGAAGGGGTCGACCACCCGGGGGAGGCCCTCCGGGTGTATCAGCAGGAGCCACCATGGCGAACAAGGCACTTGTCGGCGAGAAGGTCGGCATGACACAGGTCTGGGACGAGGACAACCGCGTCGTCCCGGTCACCGTGCTGCGCGTCCGGCCCAATCGGGTCGTCCAGGTCAAGACCACCGAACGTGACGGGTACAGCGCCCTGCAGGTGACCTTCGGCCACCGGGAGGAGCACAAGCTCACCCGACCCGAGGCCGGCCACTTCGAATCCGCCAACGTGCAACCGGGCATCCGCCTGGTCGAGCTGCGGCTCGACGATGTCAGCGAGTACGAGGTGGGTCAGGAACTCACCGTCGAGACCCTGGCCGGCGAGGGACACGTCGATGTCACCTCGGTCAGCAAGGGCAAGGGCTTCGTCGGAGTCATGAAGCGCCACAACTTCAAGGGCCATTCGGCCAGCCACGGCGCCCACAAGGTGCATCGCAAGCCCGGGGCCATCGGCCAGTGCGCCACCCCTTCCCGCGTCTTCAAGGGCCGGAAGATGCCGGGTCGCATGGGCAACCAGAAGACCACCACCCAGAACCTGGTCGTGGTCGAGGCCGACGCCGAACGCGAGCTGCTGCTCGTGAAGGGTTCGGTGCCCGGCCCCACCGGTGCCACCGTCCTCATCCGCAATGCCGTGAAGAGGAGCGGGTGATGGCGAGCGTCACGATCCGTACCCGCAGCGGCGGCGACGCCGGGGCCGTTGAACTCGACGGTGCCATCTTCGCCATCGAGCCGAACACCGCAGTGATGCACCAGGTGGTGACCGCCCAGTTGGCGGCCCGCCGACGCGGCACGCAGAGCACCAAGACCCGGGCCGAGGTCCGGGGCGGCGGTGCCAAGCCGTGGAGCCAGAAGGGCACCGGTCGTGCCCGCCAGGGTTCGATCCGTTCGCCGCAGTGGCGTGGCGGCGGTGTGGCGCTGGGCCCCAAGCCCCGCAGCTACGCCCAGAAGACGCCCAAGAAGATGATCCAGTTGGCGCTGCGCTCGGCGCTGTCCGACCGTGCGGCCGAGGGCCAGGTCGTCGTGATCGACACGTGGGGCTTCGAAGCGCCCCGAACACGGGATGCCGTCGCCGCCCTCACCGCCCTCGGCGCCGAAGGTCGTGTCCTGGTGGTTGCCGCCCGCGGCGACACCAACACCTGGAAGAGCTTCGCCAACCTGCCCCGGGTCCATGTGGTCTCGCCGGGCGAGCTCAACGCCTATGACGTGCTCGTGAGCGACGTCGTGGTCTTCAGCCAGGACACGCTGCCCGCCGGCACCCCCGCAGCAGCGGCGACACCGGTCGCCGAAGACGTCGCCGAAGACGTCGCCGAGGAAGCCGTCGAGGACGTCGCCGAAGACGTCGCCGAGGAAGCCGTCGAGGACGTCGTCGAAGAAGCCGCCGAAGACGTCGCCGAAGCCGACGAATCGCCGACCGGCGACGAGGAGGAATAGGCATCGTGAAAGACGCACGCGACGTCATCATCCGACCGATCGTGTCGGAGAAGTCGTACAACCTCCTGGAAGCCAACGTCTACACCTTCGAGGTGGCGAAGTCGGCTTCCAAGCCGGAGATCCGCGACGCCGTCGAGGTCATCTTCGACGTCAGTGTCCTGAACGTGAACACGCTCAACCGGGACGGCAAGCGTCGCCGCAACCGTCGCACGGGCACCTGGGGCAAGCGGTCCGACGTCAAGCGGGCCTACGTCACCCTCGCCGAGGGCGACTCCATCGAACTGTTCGAGGCCTGAGCAACATGCCACAGCGCAAGCGCAAGCCGACCAGCCCGGGCCGACGGTTCCAGACCGTCTCCGACTTCTCGGCAATCACCAAGTCGACCCCCGAGCGGTCGCTCGTCGAGAAGCAGACTTCGACCGGCGGTCGCAACAACTACGGCCGCAAGACCGCCCGCCATCGCGGTGGCGGCCACAAGCAGCGCTACCGGGTCGTCGACTTCCGACGGAACAAAGACGGCGTGCCGGCCAAGGTTGCCGCCATCGAATACGACCCCAACCGCAGCTGCCGTATCCTCCTGCTGCACTACCACGACGGTGAGAAGCGCTACATCCTGGCGCCGAAGGGCGTCGAGGTCGGCGACACGCTGCAGTCGGGCCAGGGTTCGGAGATCCGCTCCGGAAATGCCCTCCCGCTGCGCTACATCCCCGTCGGTACGGTGATCCACAACGTCGAGCTCCAGCCGGGTGGCGGCGGCAAGATGGCCCGCAGCGCCGGTTCGAGCATCCAGCTCGTGGCCAAGGAGGGCGAATTCGCCACCCTGCGACTGCCCAGCACCGAGATGCGCCGAGTGCGTATCGACTGCCGGGCCACGGTCGGTGAGGTCGGCAACCAGGAACACGAGCTCACCAAGATCGGCAAGGCCGGCCGCAACCGCTGGAAGGGCGTCCGTCCCCAGTCCCGTGGCGTGGCCATGAACCCGGTCGACCACCCGCTCGGCGGCGGCGAGGGCAAGTCCTCGGGTGGCCGCCATCCCGTGTCCCCCTGGGGCAAGCCGGAGGGCCGTACCCGTTCACGCAAAAAGCAGTCCGACAAGATGATCGTGCGCCGCCGTCGTCGGCGCGGGTCACGGAGGTAGTCAGCGATGCCACGGAGTCTCAAGAAGGGGCCGTTCGTCGACGACCATCTGCTCAAGAAGGTCGACGCCTTGAACGAGTCCGGCGAAAAGAAGGTCATCAAGACCTGGTCCCGCCGGTCCACGATCATTCCCGACATGGTCGGCCACACCATGGCCGTCCACGACGGCCGCAAGCACGTACCGGTGTACATCACCGAGGCGATGGTCGGACACAAGTTGGGCGAGTTCGCCCCGACGCGGACCTTCCGGTCACATGCCGGCCAGGAGAAGGGGGTGCGTCGCTGATGGGTGCCGCCGCCTTGAAGACCAACGAGGGCCGTCCGGGCACCCGCGCCGTGGCCCGCCACGTGCGCGTGTCGGCCCGCAAGGCCCGCGAGGTCCTGAACCTGATCCGCGGCGAGTCGTATGGCCGGGCCAACGAGATCGTCACCTTCTCGGAGCGCAGCGTTGCCTCAGTCGTCGGCAAGTGCCTTGATTCGGCCGTTGCCAACGCCGAGCACAACGACCAGGTGCCCGCCGAGGAACTCTTCGTGTCGGCCTGCTACGCCGACGAGGGTCCGACCCTGAAGCGTTGGCGCCCGCGTGCCCGTGGCCGCGCCACCCCGATCCACAAGCGCACCTGCCACATCACGGTGGTGGTGAGCCGCTACACGCCCGAAGAACTCGAGCGGATGGCCGCTCAGGACGCCCTGCGAGACCGTGCCGGCGCCAGCACCCGTGCCGCCGTCTCGCGCCGTGAGCGCGTCGAGAAGAGCCGTGCAGCCGAGGCTGCCCGCGAAGCCGAGCACGAACACGACCACGATGACGAGGCTGCCGATGAGGCAGCGGTCGAAGCCGTCGAGACCGACGAAACTGTCGAGGCCGATGAAGCTGTCGAGGCCACCGACGAGGTCGTCGAGACCGACGAGGCCAGTGATGAGGCCGCCGAGACCGACGATGCCGTCGAGATTGCCGAGGCCACCGACGATGCCGTCGAGGTTGTCGAGGCCACCGACGATGCCACCGACGATGCCACCGACGATGCCGTCGAGGAGGCCGCCGTCGAGGAGGCCGCCGTCGAGGAGGCCGCCGTCGATGAGGTCACCGAAGAGGTCGTCGAGACCGATGCCGCAACCGAAGACGCCGGCGGCGACGCCGACGAGGAGCGTGCCTGATGGGCCAGAAGGTCAACCCCTACGGCTTCCGCCTGGGAATCACCACCGACTGGAAATCACGTTGGTTCGCCACCCGGCAGGAGTACGCAGACAACGTCATCGAGGACTGGAAGATCCGCAACTTCCTTCGGACCGAGCTCCCGCACGCTGCGATCAGCCGGATCGAGGTCGAGCGCACCCGTGATCGCCTGCGGGTCGACGTGCACACCGCCCGACCGGGCATCGTGATCGGACGCAAGGGCTCCGAGGCCGACCGCCTGCGTGCCGGCCTCGGCAAGATCAGTGGCAACAACCGGGTCCAGCTCAACATCCAGGAGATCAAGGAGCCGGAACTCGACGCCGCCCTGATCGCCCAGGGTGTCGCCGACCAGTTGTCCGGCCGTGTGGCCTTCCGTCGGGCCATGAAGCGGGCCGTCCAGAACGCCCAGAAGGCCGGAGCCCTCGGCATCCGGGTCCAGTGCTCGGGTCGCCTCGGCGGTTCCGAAATGGGACGCACCGAGTGGTACCGCGAAGGCAGGGTCCCGCTGCACACCCTGCGGGCCGACATCGACTACGGCTTCCGCGAGGCCGCCACCGCCTACGGACGCATCGGCGTGAAGGTGTGGATCTACAAGGGCGACATCCTCCCCTACAAGAGCCAGCTCGAGGACAAGATCACCCGGGAAGCCGCGATGGCCGCCGGCGAGACCTCGGGCCAGAGCAAGCCGCGGACCGTTGTCTCGTCCGCTGCCGCCCGGCGCCGCAAGACCGACGAGGCCGAGACGCAGGCGACACCCGCCGAGCCCGAGGCCGAAGCCGTCGAGCCGGCCCCGCTGGTCAAGGAGGGCGACGCCGAGTTCGAGAAGTTGCTCGCCGAAGAGGAGGCCATCGAGGCCTCGACCCGCGAGCAGCACGAGACCCCGCACTTCCGCCCCGGGGACGGTGACTGATCATGTTGATGCCGAAGAAGACCGCTCACCGCAAGCACCATCGCGGTCGCACGCGGGGCAACGCCAAGGGTCAGACCGACATCGCCTTCGGCGAGTACGGCATCCAGGCGCTCGAGCCGGGCTGGATCACCTCCCGCCAGATCGAGGCCGCCCGTATCGCCATGACCCGCCACATCAAGCGTGGTGGCAAGGTCTGGATCAACATCTTCCCGGACAAGCCGGTCACCCAGAAGCCTGCCGAGACCCGCATGGGCTCGGGCAAGGGAAACCCCGAGCACTGGGTCGCCGTCGTGAAGCCCGGTCGTGTGCTGTTCGAGTTGTCCTACTCGGACCCCGAGGTGGCACGTGCCGCCATCGAACGCGCCATCCAGAAGCTGCCCATCCGGGCCCGCTTCATCGAGCGTGAGGAGGGCTTCTGATGGCCCGTAGAAAGACTCTGACCGACCTCGGCGAGACCGACCTCCTCGAGCGGCTCGGCGAGTCCAAGGAAGAACTGTTCAACCTGCGATTCCAGCTGGTGACCGGTCAACTCGAGAACCATGCCCGCATCGGCAGGGTCAAGAAGGAGGTGGCCCGGCTCCTCACAGAGTTGCGGGCCCGTGAGATCGATGCCGCGGAGCTTGCTGCCGCGGCCGAGGGGGTGGCCCACTGATGGCCGAGACCGAAACCCAGGGTGCCTCGTCGACGGAGGCCCGGCCCAACGCCCGCAAGGTGCGCGAGGGCGTGGTCGTCTCCGACCGGCAGGACAAGACGGCGATCGTCGAGGTCGTCGACCGCGTGCGACACCGTCGCTACGACAAGACCGTGCAGCGGAGCAAGCGGCTCCACGTGCACGACGAGGCCAACGAGTTGCGCATCGGCGACCGGGTCCGGGTCCAGGAGACCCGCCCGCTGTCGAAGCTCAAGCGTTGGCGGCTCGTCGAGATCCTCGAGAGGGCCCGGTAATGATCCAGCAGGAGTCCCGACTTCGGGTAGCCGACAACTCAGGGGCCCGCGAGGTCCTGTGCATCAAGGTCCTCGGCGGCTCGAAGCGCCGCTACGCGTCGATCGGCGACGTCTTCGTGGCCACCGTCAAGGAGGCCAACCCGGGCGCCGCCGTCAAGAAGGGCGAGGTCGTCAAGTGCGTCGTCGTGCGCACCAAGAAAGAACGCCGTCGCCCCGACGGTTCGTACATCCGCTTCGACGAGAACGCCGCCGTGCTCATCAACGACCAGATGCAGCCCCGCGGGACCCGCATCTTCGGCCCGGTGGGCCGCGAGCTGCGGGACAAGAAGTTCATGCGCATCGTCTCGCTGGCTCCGGAGGTGCTCTGAGATGAAGATTCGCAAGGGTGACAAGGTCCGGGTGCTCTCCGGCAAGGACCGTGGCAGGGAAGGTGTCGTCAGCCGCGCCATACCCACCGCCGACAAGGTGATCATCGAGGGCATCAACCTGGCCAAGCGCCACCAGAAGCCCACAAAGGCCACCATGCAGGGCGGCATCATCGACAAGGCCATGCCGATCCACGTCTCGAACGTGGCGATCCTGAGCCCGGCCGACGACAAGCCGACCCGCATCGGCTACCGCCTCACCGATGACGGTGCCAAGGTGCGGGTCTGCCGGCGGACGGGGGTGGATCTCGATGGCTGAGGCACTGAGCACAGCGGTCCGCCTCGGCGATCGCTACCGCGAAGAGTTCCGCCCGGCGCTCCAGGAGCAGTTGGGCCTGTCGAACGTCATGCAGGTCCCCCGACTGGTGAAGATCGTCGTCAACATGGGCGTCGGCGTTGCGGCCCAACAGGCCAAGCAGCTCGACGGCGCCCTCACCGACCTCGAGACCATCACCGGCCAGAAGCCGAAGATCACGCGGGCCAAGAGGTCGATCTCGAACTTCAAGCTCCGTGAGGGCCAGGCGATCGGCGCCATGGTGACCATGCGCGGCGCCCGTATGTACGAGTTCATGGACCGCCTGGTCAACCTGGCGATCCCGAGGATCCGTGACTTCCGCGGCCTCAGCGACCGGTCGTTCGACGGCCGGGGCAACTACACGTTCGGCGTGACCGAGCAGTTGATCTTTCCGGAGATCGACTACGACACCGTGGACGTGATTCGTGGCATGGACATCACGATCGTGACGTCCGCCGACTCGGACGAGGAGGGACGCGCCCTCCTCGATGCCTTTGGATTCCCGTTCCGACGAGAGGTGAAGTAATGGCGAAGAAGGCACTCGTCAACAAGCAGCAGAAGACACCGAAGTTCAAGGTTCGCGCCTACACCCGCTGTCGCCGTTGTGGCCGACCGCGTTCCGTGTACCGGGCCTTCAACCTGTGTCGCATCTGCCTGCGGATGATGGCCCACGCCGGGGAGATCCCCGGCCTGGTGAAGTCGAGCTGGTGAGGGGAGCGACGACATGACGATGACCGACCCGATGGCCGACATGCTGACGCGCCTCCGCAACGCCAACCAGGCGATGCACGATGGCGTGTCGATGCCGTCCTCCAAGCAGAAGGTGGCCCTCGCCGACGTGTTGAAGTCCGAGGGATACATCGTCGACTACACGGTGGGCGAGGCATCCCGTGGACCCGGCAAGGAGCTCACGATCCAGCTGAAGTACTCGCCGGAGCGCGAGCGGGTGATCAGCGGCATCAAGCGGGTGTCCAAGCCCGGCCTGCGCGTCTACCGCAGGTTCGCCACGATTCCCCGCGTCCAGGGAGGCCTCGGCGTTGCCGTGGTCAGCACCAGCCGGGGCCTGATGAGCGACCGCGAGGCTCGCCGCCGAAAGATCGGCGGAGAGATCCTCTGCTACGTCTGGTAGGGGAGCGCCAAAATGTCTCGTATCGGTAAAGCCCCCATCACATTGCCCACTGGCGTCGAGGTGACCATCGTCAGCCGACACGTGGCCGTGAAGGGCCCCAAGGGCTCTCTCGACCTCGACGTGCCGGGTGAAATCACCGTCCGACAGGAAGGTGACGAAATCCTCGTCGAACGCCCCGACGACGATCGCCGGAACCGTGCGCTGCACGGCCTCACCCGGTCGCTCGTCAACAACATGGTCGTCGGCGTCTCCCAGGGCTTCAAGAAAGAACTCCAGATCGTCGGCGTCGGCTACCGGGCACTCGCCAAGGGCGACAACGCCCTGGAGTTGCAGCTCGGCTTCAGCCATTCGATCAACGTCAAGGCCCCCGACGGCGTCACCTTCGAGGTCCCGGAACCCACGCACATCGTGATCTCCGGCATCGACAAACAGGCCGTCGGCCAGACGGCCGCTGAGATCCGTTCGCTCCGCAAGCCCGAGCCGTACAAGGGCAAGGGCGTGCGATACGTCGGCGAACATGTGGCCCGCAAGGCCGGAAAGGCGGCCAAGTGAGCGCCAAGACCATCGATCGTCGGGGCGCACGCCACCGACGCCACCGTCGGGTCCGCCGCCGGGTGCAGGGCACCACGGCCCGTCCGCGGCTGTCCGTGTTCCGGTCGGCCAGGCACATCTCCGCCCAGGTCATCGACGACGCCACCGGGAACACCGTGGCGTCGGCGACCACCCTGCAGGCCGGCGTGGCCGATGGCCTCACCGGCGTGGCCGCAGCCACCGCAGTCGGCCGAACCGTGGCCGAGCGGGCCAAGGCCATCGGCATCGATGCCGTCGTGTTCGATCGCGGCGGCTACCTCTACCACGGACGGGTGGCGGCGCTCGCCGACGCTGCCCGCGACGCCGGACTGGAGTTCTAGTGGCACCACGAAACACCCCTGACGAGGCCCAGCTTCGGGAATCTCGGGTCATCCACATCAACCGGGTCTCCAAGGTCGTCAAGGGCGGCCGACGTTTCTCGTTCACCGCCCTGGTGGTGATCGGTGACGGTGCAGGCCGAGTGGGCCTGGGCTACGGCAAGGCCAAGGAGGTGCCCCTCGCCATCCAGAAGGGCACCGAGGAGGCCAGGCGCAACCTGTTCTCCGTGGCCCTGACCGGATCGACGATCGTCCACCCCGTGATTGGCGAGAACGGTGCCGGCCGCGTGATGCTCAAGCCTGCCGCTCCCGGCACCGGCGTGATCGCAGGCGGCGCCGCCCGCGCCATTCTCGAAGAAGCAGGCATCCACGACGTGCTCTGCAAGTCGATGGGTTCGCACAACCACATCAACGTGGCACGTGCGACCATCAACGGTCTCAAGTCGGTCCGCCGGCCGGACCACGTCGCCCGGTTGCGTGGCCTCGATCCCGAAGAGTTCGTGCCTGCTCCGCTGCTCGAGGCGTACCGCCGCACCGAGGCAGGGATCTCCGGAGATTCCGCCCACTCCGAGGAAGGCGAGGGCTGACCATGGCGTCGAACGACAAGCAGCTCAAGGTCACCCAGATCCGATCGGCCATCGGGACCAAGCCCAAGCAGCGGGGCACCCTGCGCGCTCTGGGCCTGGGTCGGATCGGCCGTTCCAACACCCTGCCCGACCGAGGCGAGATCCGGGGCATGATCGCCCGGGTCCCGCACCTGGTCGTGGTCGAGGAGGTCGACTGACATGAAGGTCCATGACCTGACCCCGCCACCCGGGTCGAAGAAGCGCGCCAAGCGCGTCGCACGCGGCATCGGTGGCAAGGGCGGCAAGACCGCAGGCCGCGGCCACAAGGGCCAGCGTGCCAGGAGCAAGGTGCGCGTCGGATTCGAAGGCGGCCAGATGCCCCTGCACCAGCGTGTGCCGAAGTTGCGTGGCTTCAAGAACCCGTTCCGCGTCGAGTACCAGGCGGTCAACCTCGACACCATCGAGGCATCGGGCCTCGACGAGGTCTCTCCCGGGACCCTGCTCGAACTGGGCCTCGTGGGGAAGAAGTCGCTGGTCAAGGTGCTGGCGAGGGGCGAGATCACGCGTGCCGTGACCGTTCACGTCCATGCCTGTTCGGCATCGGCCGAGGCCGCCATCACGGCTGCCGGTGGCACGGTCGAGTACCTGCCCCTGCCGTTCGCGGTGCGCCCGCCGGCAAGCGGCAACGCACTGATGAACCGATGACGTCGTTCGTTCGACGCACCTAGGGGGACCGCCGTGCTCGCCAGCATGCTGAACATGTTCCGGGTCCAGGACCTGCGGAAGCGGATCCTGTTCACCCTGTTCATGATCCTGCTGTACCGGATCGGTGCGTTCATCCCGGCGCCCGGAATCGACGTCGAACAGGTCCAGCTGCTGCGGGACCGGGCCGGCCAGGGAGGCGTGCTCGCGTTCCTCCAGCTCTTCTCCGGCGGCTCGCTGACCACGTTCGCGGTCTTCGCCCTCGGCGTCATGCCCTACATCACCGCGTCGATCATCATGCAGGTGCTCGGCGTCGTCGTGCCCCGCATCGAACAGTGGCAGCAGCAGGGAGCCGTCGGCCAGCGCAAGATCACGCAGTGGACCCGCTACCTCACCGTGGTGATCGCCGTCATCCAGGCCACCAGCTTCGCCTTCCTGTTCAACAGTGGCGGCAACTCGATCAGCGGCCAGTCCGGCGCCAACCTGCTGCCCCGGTTCCACATCGGAACCGTCAGCATGGTGGTCCTGACCCTCGCCGCCGGCACGGCGCTGCTCATGTGGATGGGCGAGCTGATCACCCAGAAGGGGATCGGCAACGGCATGTCGCTGATCATCATGATCTCGGTGCTCAGCGGCTTCCCCGCCCAGGGCTCGGTCATCCAGTCCGAGAACGGCCCGGTGGCGCTGGTCATCGTGCTCGTGGTGCTCATCGCCGTGATCGGTGCCATCGTCTTCGTCGAACAGGGCCAGCGGCGCATCCCGGTGCAGTTCGCCAAGCGGGTCGTCGGACGCCGCATGTATGGCGGCCAGAACACCTACATCCCGCTGAAGGTCAACCAGTCCGGCGTGATCCCGATCATCTTCGCCACGTCGGTGCTGTACCTGCCGGTCCTGATCGCCGCGGCGTTGCCGTGGGACGGCTTCCGGAGATGGATCGACAACAACCTGGCCCAGCCGAACAACATCTTCTATTTTAGCATCACCGGCATCCTGATAATCGGCTTCGCCTACTTCTACACGGCGATCACGTTCGATCCCGTCAAGCAGGCCGACCAGATCCGCAAGCAGGGCGGCTTCGTGCCGGGTATCAGGCCGGGCCACCAGACCGAGCGCTATCTGGCCAAGATCCTCTCCCGCATCACGCTGCCAGGTGCACTGTTCCTCGCCGCCGTGGCGCTGGTCCCGTCGATCCTCGTCAACGTGTTCCTCGACACCCAGGCGGGCGTCGGGAGCTCGGGCGCCGCCGGCTTCGGCTTCATCGGCATCTCGATCCTCATCGCCTCGGGCGTGGCGCTCGAGACCATGAAGCAGATCGACTCGCAGCTGACCATGCGCAACTACGAGGGCTTCCTCAAGTAGCCCCCGGGTTGCAGAGAACGACCACCGTGGAAGCCGTCCGCCTCGTCATCCTGGGCCGTCAGGGCTCGGGCAAGGGCACGCAGTGTGCGCGCCTCGTCGCGACCTATGGCCCGGTCCACGTCTCCACCGGTGACATGTTGCGCTCCGCCGTCGAGGAGGGGACCGATCTCGGTCGGAGGGCGGGTGCCCTGGTGGACGCCGGCGAACTGGTTCCCGACGACGTGATGATCGGCATCGTGGCCGAACGCCTCGCCAAGCAGGACGTGGTCGATCACGGCTTCCTCCTGGACGGCTTTCCCCGGACCCCGGCGCAGGCCGACGCACTCGGAGAGATCATGGGCGACGCCGGGCTCGCCCGTGCTGTCAACATCGACGTTCCCGTCGACGAGGCCACCGATCGGATGCTCTCCCGGGCCCGCACCGACGACACCGAGGAGGCGATCCGTCGCCGCCTCCAACTGTACGAATCCACCACTGAGCCGCTGCTGGCCTGGTTCGAGGAACATGGCCTGCTGTCCGTCGTCGATGGACTCGGGACCGAGGACGAGGTCTTCGAACGCCTTCGTACGGTCGTCGAGGGGGCGCCGGCATGAACGTCATCGCCCCGTCGGCCGAAAGCCGGGTCGCCGGAGTGATCCGGGGCACGCTTCGACGACCGCAGGGTTGGTCGCGTCCGAAGGCCCCGGTAGCGTTGCCTGTCGGCCTCTGCAGGGTGCCCCCGAGCGCCCGTGCAACCGTTTCCGAAATGGCCGCCCCGATCCGGAGGACCACCCTGCCGAAGCAAAAGGAAGACGCGATCGTCATGGAGGGCACGGTGCGCGAGCCGTTGCCCAACGCCATGTTCAAGGTCGAGTTGGAGAATGGCCACAAGGTGCTGGCCCACATCTCCGGCAAGATGAGGATGCACTACATCCGCATCCTGCCGGGCGACCGGGTGCAGGTCGAACTCACCCCGTACGACCTCCAGCGGGGTCGCATCACCTACCGATACAAGTAAGTCGAAGCAAGAGAGTCAACGATGAAGGTTCGAGCGAGCGTCAAGCCGATGTGCGAGAAGTGCCGGATCATCCGGCGTCATGGTCGCGTGCGGGTCATCTGCAGCAACCCGCGCCACAAGCAGCGCCAGGGTTAACAGGAACAGGAACAGACACGACATGGCACGAATTGCGGGTGTCGACATCCCCCGAGAGAAGCAGACCTGGGTCTCGCTGACCTACATCTACGGTGTGGGTCCGACCAGGGCCGAAGAGATCTGTCAGGCCACCGACATCGATCCCACCGCCAGGGTCCGCGACCTCACCGATGACGAGGTCGCCCGCATCCGGACGTTTATCGACCAGAACCTCAAGGTCGAGGGCGACCTGCGCCGTGAGGTCTCGCAGAACATCAAGCGCAAGATGGACATCGGCTGCTATCAGGGCCTACGCCACCGTCGTGGGCTGCCGGTGCACGGCCAGCGCACCCACACCAACGCCCGTACCCGGAAGGGTCCCCGCAAGACGGTGGCCAACAAGAAGAAGGTCACCAAGTAATGGCGAAGCCCCCGGCCGGCAGTCGTCGGCCCCGCAAGAAGGAGCGCAAGAACGTCCCGCACGGCGTTGCGCACATCAAGAGCTCCTTCAACAACACGATCATCACGATCACCGACCAGGGCGGCAACACGCTGGCCTGGGCGTCCGCCGGCAACGTCGGCTTCAAGGGATCCCGCAAGTCGACGCCGTTCGCCGCCCAGATGGCAGCCGAACAGTGCGCCCGACGGGCCATGGAGCACGGCGTTCGCAAGGTCGACGTGGTCGTCCGTGGCCCCGGCTCCGGCCGCGAGACCGCCATTCGCACCCTCCAGAATACGGGCATCGAGGTGACCGGCATCAAAGACGTCACGCCGATTCCGCACAACGGGTGCCGCCCGACCAAGCGGCGGAGGGTCTGACATGTCCCGCTACACCGGTCCCCGGGCACGGATCTCCCGTCGCCTCGGCACGAACATCTTCGGCACCAGGGGCGAGACCATCGCCCTCGACAAGCGGCCGTACCCCCCGGGCGAGCACGGTCGCACCCGTCGCCGCACCAACCAGTCCGAATACCTCCTGCAGCTCCAGGAGAAGCAGAAGGCCCGTTTCTCGTACGGCCTGACCGAGAAGCAGTTCCGTCGGATCTTCGAAGAGGCGAACCGCCGCGAGGGCGTCACCGGCGAGAACATGCTGCGCTTCCTCGAACTACGCCTCGACAACGTCGTGTACCGGGCCGGTCTGGCCGCGACCCGTCCCCAGGCCCGCCAGATGGTCAACCACGGCCACATGGACGTCAACGGCCGCCGGGTCGACATTCCCAGTTTCCGCGTCCGCAAGGGCGACGTTGTCAGCCTCCGCCCCAAGGCCCGCGACATGGTCATCGTCCGCTGGAACATCGACGTGCTCGACCGGCAGGCGCCGGTCTGGCTCGAGGTGAGCGGCGACGGCTTCGAGATCACCGTTCGGGAACTCCCCGTTCGTGAACAGATCGACATCCCGGTGCGTGAGCACCTCATCGTCGAGCTCTACAGCAAGTAGTCCGACCCGTCAGGGTCAATCCCCGGATCAAGAGAGAGAAGCATGCTGGTTATTCAGCGTCCTACCGTCGAAGCGATCGACGAGGCACAGGTCAACACCCAACAGTTCGCTGTGGGTCCGCTCGAGCCGGGCTTCGGCCCCACGCTCGGCAACTCACTGCGACGCACACTCCTGTCGTCGGTTCCCGGAGCGGCCATCACCCAGGTCCGCTTCGAGGGCGCCGACCACGAGTTCGGCACACTCAAAGGCGTCGTCGATGACATCACCGACATGATCCTGTGCCTCAAAGACGTCGTGGTCCGCAGCCACAGCGACGAGGCCGTCACCCTGCGCCTCGAGGTCACCGGTCCCGCCGAGGTCACCGCCGGCGACCTGTCGCCACACGCGGACATCGAGATCCTGAATCCCGACCTGCACGTGGCCACGGTCAACAAGGGTGGTCGGCTGTCCGCCGAGGTCACCATCGAGCGGGGACGGGGCTTCCGTTCCTCGAACCGTCCGGCCACCGATGGGCTGATCGGCGTGATCCCGGTCGACGCCCTGTTCTCGCCGGTCCGCCGTGTGGCCTTCGACGTCGTCGCCACCCAGGTCGACCAGTCGACCGACTACGACCGCCTGATCCTCACCATCGAGACCGATGGCTCGCAGACCCCACGTGACGCCCTGGCCTCGGCCGGTGGCACGCTCCGGGCACTCGTGCAGCTCGTCGAGGAGATGAGCGACGAGCCGCAGGGCCTGGCCCTCGGCGACGCCGGGCCGGTTGGTGGCGAGTCCCCCGACATGGAGCTCCCGATCGAAGACCTCGACCTCTCGGAGCGTCCCCGCAACTGCCTCAAGCGGGCGCAGGTCGACACGGTCGGCCAGTTGCTCGAGCGCACCGCGGACGACCTGCTCGCCATCACCAACTTCGGCCAGAAGTCCCTCGACGAGATCCTCGAAAAGCTCGACGAGCGCGGCCTCGCCCTGCGGGTGCGGGACTGACGCCATGCCAGGGACTCCGAAGAAGGGCCGCCGTCTCGGTGGCAGCTCAGCACACCAGAAGTCGATGCTGGCCAACCTCGTGGCGTCGCTGATCGCCGCCGAGGCCATCACGACGACCGAGGCCAAGGCCAAGGCACTGCGCCCGGTCGCCGAGAAGATCATCACCAAGGCAAAGAAGGGTGGCCTCCACAACCATCGCCAGGTCGTGTCGTTCCTGCGCGACAAGGAGATGGCCGCCAAGCTGTTCGAGGAGATCGGACCCCGCTACGCCGACCGTCCCGGCGGCTACACCCGGATCCTCAAGATCGGGCCGCGCTCCGGCGACAACGCGCCGATGGCCCGCATCGAGCTGGTCTGACCCGACCCACGACATGCGGGTCCGGGCGACCGTCTCCTATGACGGTGGCCCCTTTCACGGGTTTGCCGTCAACGAGGGCGTTCGCACCGTCGCCGGTGACCTCGACGCCACCCTGTCACGTGTCATCGGTACGCCGGTCGTCGTGACCTGCGCCGGTCGTACCGACCGGGGAGTGCACGCCGTCGGACAGGTCGTGAGCTTCGACGCCCCGGACGACACCGACCTCGGACGGGTCCGTCGGTCCGTCAACAGCCTGTGCAGACCGTCGGTGGTCCTGCGTTCCCTCGAGCGGTCCGACGACGACTTCGACGCCCGCTTCACGGCGACGGGTCGCAGCTACCGCTATCAGGTGCTCAACCGACAGGACCCTGACCCTTTCCTGGCCGCCACGGCCTGGCACGTCACCGTCCCGCTCGACGTGGACGCCATGCAGTCGGCGGCCGACCACCTCGTCGGCGAGCACGACTTCACGTCGTTCTGCCGTCGCCGCAAGGTGGCCCCGGGCGCCGTCGAGGTCAACCTCGTCCGTCGGATCGAGACGGTGGCGTGGCGGGGACCGGATGACGCCGGCCTGCTCGAGTTCGCCATCACTGCAAAGTCGTTCTGCCACCAGATGGTCCGGTCGATCGTGGGCACGCTGGTCGAGGTCGGGCAGGGAAAGCGACCGGCCGAGGGCATCCCCGCCGTGCTCGCAGCACGCGCACGGCACGCCGCAGCCAGTCCGGCACCACCCCACGGGCTCGTCCTCTGGTCCGTCCGGTACCCGGACGCCTGACGGTCGATCGGAGCCGGCGCGACAGGGTTGCCGGGTCCGGCGCGCGGCCGTAGCCTTGCCCTCTGGCCGTACGGCCATGGCGGTCCCGGCCCATTCATCGGTCGGACGGCCGCCCCCAGCAGAGCTTTCGAAGAGGTAAACCGTGCCCACCTACACCCCCAAGGCGAGCGAGATCGTGCGTGCCTGGCACGTCGTCGATGCCGATGGACTCATTCTCGGTCGCATGGCCACCGAAGTGGCTGCGATCCTGCGGGGCAAGCACAAGCCGACCTTCGCCCCCCACATGGACACGGGCGACCATGTCGTCATCGTCAACGCCGACCGGATCGTGCTGACGGGCGCCAAGGCCACCGACAAGATGGTCCACGACCACTCCGGCTACCCGGGCGGCCTCAAGTCGCGTGCCTACGGGGACATCCTCGCCGAGCGCTCCGACGAGGCAGTGCGCCGCACCATCCGGGGCATGCTCCCGAAGAACCGGTTGGGCCGACAGATGATCACCAAGCTCAAGGTCTACCGCGGCCCGGAGCACCCCCACGAGGCTCAGCAACCCCAGCCGCTCGTTATCGAGCATGCCAGGGCCCGCACCTCGTGATCGAACAAGGCTGAACGAGGAACAGACGATGCCGCATCCACTCATCCAGACCACCGGTCGCCGCAAGTCCGCTGTCGCCCGAGTGCGCCTGCGCCCCCTCGACGGTGTCGCCACCATCACGATCAACGGCCGCGCCGCCGAAGACTTCTTCCCCTCCGAGTCCCACAGACTCCTGTTCCTCGAGCCGCTCCGGGTGACCGGCACCGAGGGCGTCTACGACATCGATGCCACCGTCCACGGCGGCGGTGTCGCCGGCCAGGCCGGAGCGCTGCGCCTCGGCATCGCCAGGGCGCTCGAGGCACTCGAACCCGAGCGCCGCGACGCCCTCAAGCGGGCCGGGCTCATGACGCGGGACGACCGCAAGAAGGAATCCAAAAAGTACGGCCTCAAGAAGGCCCGCAAGGCACCGCAGTACAGCAAGCGCTAGCGACGGTCGGCGACCTCCCGGTCGTCCCGGACCAACAGCCCTGCATCCCATGGCCCTGCGATTCGGCACCGATGGTGTTCGTGCCAGGGCCGACACCGTGCTCACCGAGTCGGTCGTGCGCGCCCTCGGGCGTGCCGCCGCCGGCCACCTGGGTGCCGATCGGGTCGTTATCGGCCACGACCCCCGGGAATCGGGCGAGGCGCTGTCCCGGGCGCTGGCCGAGGGGTTCCTCGAAGGCGGTGTCGATGTCCGGCAGCTGGGAATGGTGCCGACCCCTGCGGTGGCCTACGTGGCGGCAACCGACGGGATCGCCGGTGCGGTCGTGTCCGCCTCGCACAACCCGTGGTCCGACAACGGCGTGAAGCTCTTCGCCGCCGGGGGCCACAAGCTCGACGATGCGGCGCAGGCCGAACTCCAGGCCAGTTGGGACGAGGTCCCGGAAATCGTTGCCGGTGACCGGGCGGTGCCCGGACCCGCGCAGGACGACCGTTGGGCGGAGTCGGTCGTCGCCTCGGTCGAGGCCGGCGCCCTGGACGGGCTCTCGCTCGTTGTCGACTGTGCCAACGGCGCCATGTCGACCATCGCACCTGTCGTGCTCGAACGCCTGGGAGCGGACGTCACCGTGCTGCACGCAACGCCCGACGGTCGCAACATCAACGATGCCTGCGGGTCGATGCACCCCGAGGATCTCCAACGGGTCGTCGTCGAGACCGGCGCCGATGCCGGCCTGGCGTTCGACGGTGACGGCGACCGGGTCGTCGCCATCGGAGCCGACGGCTCGCTCCTCGACGGCGACCACCTCCTGGTCGCCTGCGGGATCGACCTCCACGAACGGGGCCTCCTGGTCGGCGGGACGGTCGTCGTGACCGTCATGGCGAACCTGGGCCTACGTCGGGCATTCGCCGCAGCGGGCATCTCCCTCCATGAGACCGCAGTGGGCGACCGCTACGTCCTCGAGGCGCTGGAGGCGAACAACTGGACGCTCGGCGGCGAACAGTCCGGCCACCTGATCTTCCGACACCTCGCCACGACCGGCGACGGCCTGCTCGCGGGCGTCCAGGCGCTCGATGCCGCCCGCAGGCGCGGGCGCATGCTCGGCGAGTGGACCACGGAACTCGTGGTCAAGGCACCCCAGGTGCTCCGTGCCGTTGCCGTCGACGGATCCGGCGAGGCCGTGGTCGCAGCGATGGCGGACGACATCGCCGCAGCGGAAGCCCGGCTGGGTGACGAAGGCCGGGTCGTGGTGCGCCCCTCGGGAACCGAACACGTCGTCCGGGTAATGGTCGAAGCCGTCGATGCCGGGTTGGCGACCCTCCTGACCGACGAACTCTGCACGCTGGCACGACGGATCGTCGACCGGGGCGCGGGGTCCCCGCAGGGGTGACGGCGTAGAATCCCTCCCGAGACGGTCCCATTGGCCGTCAGTCGGTCGCAGGAAGGACACCAGAACACCATGTGCGGCATCATCGCGGTGCTTCGGTGCCCCGCCTCCCGCCAGCCACCGGAAGTCGATGCCGTCGTCGCTCCCCTCCAGCGGGCCATTGACCATCTCGACGCCGGCGACCTCGACGAGGCAGCCGGTTGTCTCGAGGAGGTCGATGTCCTCCTCGGCGGTGCGCCCGGACTCGAGGCCCTGCTGGGACATGCCGGGCTGCTCGACGCCGTCGCCGGAAAGACGTCGGCGGTCCGTGCCCGGTTCGCATCCGTCGAGGCCGACCTCGAATCCCGCACCGGTGACCGGGAGACCGGAAATGCGGCGCTCGTCCGGCTCCGGGACGTAACCTGGGCCATTTCCAACGACCGCCTGGGTGCAGCGCGTGGAGTGGCTGCGCTCTCCTCGACGACTGACCCGCCCAGCCAATCCGGGCTGGCGGTGCTGCTTTCGATCCAGCAGGCGCTCACCGCCCTCGACCGCCTGGAGGTGCGCGGCCGCGATTCCGCCGGGCTCCAGGTCACCCTCTGGGACCACGGCCTCGACCTGGCCGACCCGGCGATCGCGGCGCATTTGGCCACACGCACGTCCGACCCGCTCCTGCGCTCGGGAAGTGCCAGGGTGCTCCCCGGGGACGGGCTGGTGCTGGTCGTCAAGACGGCCGCCGAGATCGGGGAGTTGGGTGACAACACATCGGCGCTGCGCCGTGCGCTGGTCGGCGACGAACTCCTGACCCGTGCCCTGACCGGTGAAGCCGTCCGGGGATCGGTGCTCGGGCACACCCGGTGGGCGAGCTTCGGGATCATCGCCGAGGCCAACGCCCATCCGCTCGACTCGACGTGCGGCGACTACGGCACCTCACCGACGCACTTCGTCTCGGCAGTCCAGAATGGCGACGTCGACAACCACGCCGACCTGGTCGCCGCCGAGCGCCTCGATGTACCGACCGCCATCACGACCGATGCCAAGGTCGTGCCGCTCCTCTGCGCCCGCCGCCTCGACGAAGGGGCGACCCTCGATGAGGCGTTTCGCCGGACGGTCCAGGCCTTCGAGGGTTCGCTCGCCATCGCTGTTTCGTTCGGCGAGGCTCCGGACCGGCTGTACCTGTCGCTGCGGGGGAGCGGCCAGGCCCTGTACGTCGGCCTCGCCGAGGACGCCTTCGTGGTGGCCAGCGAGCCCTACGGCGTGGTCGAACTGGCCGCCGACTACGTCCGCATGGACGGCGAGGTGCCGGCCGATCCGGGCAACCCGGCCTCCAACGGGCAGCTGATCGAACTGGATGCCGCCGCCGCCGGCACGTTGGCGGGCATCCGCCGCCGGGCCTTCGACGGACGCGACCTTCCGTTGGCCGACGACGACGTGGTTCGGGCCGGGATCACCACCCGCGACATCGACCGCGGCGACCACCCCCACTACTTCCTGAAGGAGATCGGCGAGTCGCCCGAATCGGTGCGGTCCACGCTGCGGGGTCGGCTGCTCGATGGTCCCGACGGTCTCACCGTCTCGGTCGCGTCCGAGGCGATGTCCGATTCGATGCGGTCCGACCTGGCCTCGGGGCGCTTCTCGAACGTGATCGTCATCGGCCAGGGGACTGCGGCGATCGCCGGCGAGGCCGTAGCGGCCGCGATCGACGCCGAACTGGCGGGCACCGGCATCGGCGTCTCCTCCCGACCTGCCACGGAACTCTCCGGATTCGGGCTGCGGTCCGACATGACCGACACGCTGGTGATCGCCATCAGCCAGTCGGGCACGACCACCGACACCAACCGCACGGTCGACCTGGTCCGTGCCCGCGGCGGAAAGGTCATTGCGATCGTCAACCGTCGCAACAGCGACCTGACCGACCGGGCGGACGGAGTGCTGTACACCTCCGACGGACGCGATGTCGAGATGAGCGTCGCCTCCACCAAGGCCTTCTACGCCCAGACGGTGGCGGGTTTCCTGCTCGGCGTGGTCCTGGCCGATGCCGTGGGCGCCCCGGGTGCTCCCGACCGTGGCGGCGTCCTCGCCGGACTGCGTTCGCTGCCCGACGCCATGACCCGGGTGCTTGCCGGCCGGGACCGGATCGCCGACCTGGCGAACCGGCACGCACCAAGTCGCCGCTACTGGGCGGTGGTCGGCAACGGGGCGAACCTCACTGCTGCGCGGGAGATCCGGATCAAGCTCTCGGAGCTCTGCTACAAGTCGGTCGCCGCCGACGCCACCGAGGACAAGAAGCACATCGACCTCTCGTCGGAGCCTTTGATCCTCGTCTGTGCCACGGGTCTGTCGGGTTCCACCATCGACGACGTAGCCAAGGAGGTGGCGATCTACCGTGCCCATCAGGCGGCGCCGCTCGTGGTCACGGACGCCCCGAGGCGGTACCCCGAGGCACTCGACATCATCGAGGTGCCGGTGGTGCACCCCCGGCTGGCCTTCGTGTTGGCGACGATGGTCGGTCACCTGTTCGGGTACGAGGCCGCCCTCGCGATCGACGCCCAGGCCCGTCCGCTCCGGGAGGCACACGCCGCCATCGAGCAGGCAGCGGCCGGTGAGCTCGGCGGATCCCCGGGTGAGCACGCCGGCGATGCCCTCGTCGACGCCGTCCGCGAGCTCCTCCTGCCCTGCGCCAACCGCTTCAACGACGAACTCCGCTCCGGCCGGCTCAACGGACACCTCGAGGCCGCAACGGCGGTCCGCCTGGCGACGCTGTTCCGCTATGCCCTCGGGGACGTACCCCTCGAGTCGTACCAGCGTGAGTTCGGCAGGGTCGGCACGCCCGCCCTCGTGCTCGACGATCTGGCGTCGGCCCTGACCGTTGCCATCGAGGAACTCACCCGTCCGGTCGATGCCATCAAGCACCAGGCCAAGACCGTCACGGTCGGCATCTCGCGATCCGACGAGACCCTCCTCGAGGCCCGGCTCACCAAGGCGGTGCTCGCCGCCGGTGCGCCCCGCGATGGCCTCACCTACCGGACGCTGCGCCTGCTGCTGGCCCTCGACCCGGCCGTGGCCGAGATCACCGGTTTCACCCGCTATCGGCTCGACGGGGTCGATGGAGCAACGCCGACTGCAGCGATTGTCGATCGTGGCGGCGTCTCGACCGGAATCCCCTCCCGCACCGAGCGCGACCCGGCCCTTCGGGGCACCAAGCACCGGGTGGCGGTCGACCGCGAGGTGCTCGTCACCCGGGGCGCCCACGACGGCCGGACGATCGTGCTGGTGCCCGAGGTCAAGGACGCCGAGGCCGTCGGGCTCACCCTGCTCCACATCACGATGGTCGACCGGCTGTCGCCGGGCACCGTGCGCAGCGTCCTCGAGGGCTACCGAAACCGCTACGGCAAGATCCGTGACGCCGTGTGCGAGACCGAGCCCTCGCTGCGCGACGACCTCCTGGCAGCGGTCCCCGTCGAAGACCTCCTGACCGACGAGGTCGGTGCCATCGCCGACCGACTTCGCAGCGGCGCCTGAGCCGGGTCGCGCCTCGATGATCGGCATCGGCGTCCTGTCGCAGGCGGGCATCTCGTGATCGGCATCGGCACGGACCTGGTGGACATCGAGAGGTTCCGTCGGTCGCTCGAGCGCACCCCCGGACTTCGGGAACGACTGTTCCGTCCCGGCGAGCGGGCCTACGCCGACCAGCGCAACGATCCCGCCGAGCGCTATGCGAGCCGGTTCGCTGCCAAGGAGGCCGCCCTGAAGGCCCTCGGCCTCGGCCTCGGCGGCATGGCCATGTACGACATCGAGGTGGTTCGGGCCGAGTCAGGTGCGCCTTCGCTGCTGCTGCACGGCGAGGCCGCCGAGACGGCGAGGGCAGCAGGCGTCACCGGGTGGCTGGTCACGATCTCGCACACCGACACGGTCGCCCAGGCCGTGGTCGTGGCACGCTGAGGGATGCAGCCGGTCGCCACGCCCGAGGAGATGGCGGCAATCGACGCCGCCGCTCCCGAGCCGTTCGACGTGCTGGTCGATCGTGCCGGCGACGCCGTGGCCCGGGCGGTGGTCGACCTGCTGGATGGCGCCGAGGGCCGACGGGTCGTCGTGGTGGCCGGCCGGGGTTCGAATGGTGCCGACGGGCGGGTGGCCGCCGACCGGTTGCGCGACCTCGGGGCGGAGGTGCAGGTGCTCGACGCCGAAACGGCGCCGGCCGAACTCCCCGAAGCCGACCTTGTGATCGACGCTGCGTACGGCACCGGCCTGCGCCGGCCCTATACGGCGCCTGCCACCGACGCTCCCGTCCTGGCCGTCGACCTCCCCTCCGGCATCGACGGCCTGACCGGTTGTGCACTGGGTTCCCCCGTGACCGCGGCGCAGACCGTCACGTTCGCGGCCCTCAAGCCGGGTCACCTGCTCGGACAGGGGCCGGAGCACTGCGGTGAGGTGGTGCTGGTCGACATCGGCCTCGATGTCTCGACGGTCGGGGCAGCACTGGTCGAACCGTCTGACGTGGCGACCCTGGTTCCGTCTCGGTCCCGTGACGACCACAAGTGGAAGAGCGCCTGCTGGATCGTCGCCGGTTCGCCGGGGATGGAAGGTGCGGCCCACCTCGCCGCCCGAGCCGCCCAACGGTCCGGCGCCGGCTACGTGCGGCTTTCGGTGCCCGGCGGCGGTTCGGCCCTCGCCGCTCCGCTCGAGGTGGTGACCCATCCGATCCCGACGGACCTCGCAGCACCGGACGACCTCGACCGCTTCGCAGCGCTCGTACTGGGCCCGGGCCTCGGACCGGTCGGGGGCGACGACGTGCGGCGGCTGCTCGACGCCTTCAACGGGCCGGCGGTGGTCGACGGCGACGGCCTGCGGGCGCTCGGCCTGGTTGACGCACCGCTGCGGGATGGACCGACGGTGCTCACGCCCCACGATGGGGAGTTCGAGCGCCTCACCGGCTCCCGACCCGGCGCCGACCGGCTCGGAGAGGCCCGATCGCTCGCCGAGCGCTCCGGAGCGGTCGTGCTCCTGAAGGGACCGACCACGGTCGTCGCCGCCCCCGACGGCAGGGTCCGCCTGGCAGCCTCGGGTGACCAGCGTCTGGCCACGGCAGGGACCGGCGACGTCCTCGCCGGGATCCTCGGTGCGTTCCTGGCACGTGGCGCCGACGCCTTCGACGCCGCTGCCGCCGCCGCTGTCGTCCACGGCCTGACGGTCCGGGACCTGCCGGTGACGGGCGTGGTCGCAGGCGACCTCGACGCCTGCCTGCCGGATCTTCTCGGGCGACTCGGCGTGGACCAGCCGCAGGGAGGGTCCGCCTGATGCGCCCCACCTGGTGCGACATCGACCTGGATGCCATCCGCCACAACGTGGGCGTCCTGCGGGGCGTGGCCGGCGAAGCGGCGTTCTGCGCCGTCGTGAAGGCCGACGCCTACCGACACGGTGCCGTCCCTGTCGCCATGGCTGCGCTGGAGGCCGGTGCGACCTGGCTGGCGGTCGCCCTCGTCGAGGAGGCCGCCGAACTGCGTGCCGCCGGCATCGACGCCCCGATCCTGGTGCTCAGCGAGCTGCAGCCCGACGAGATGGCCGAGGTCGCTGCGCTCGGCGGTGTGCGACCCACGGTCTACACCGGGCCTGGCATCGACGCCTTCGCGGCAGCCGCACCCGGTGCGCCCGTCCACCTCAAGGTCGACACCGGGATGCACCGGGTGGGGGCGACCCCGGCCGCCGCCACCGGCCTGGCTCGCCGGGTGCTCGACGGGGGTCTCGTGCTCGAGGGCGTGTTCACGCACTTCGCCGTCGCCGATGCCCCCGCCGATCCGTTCACGGGCGACCAGGTCGAGCGCTTCGACGCCGTGCTGGCCGACCTCGCCGACCACGGCATCGAGCCCGAAATGGTCCACCTGGCGAACACCGCCGGGCTGATCACGTGCCCGGGGGCCCGCCGTTCGCTGGTGCGGGCCGGAATCGGCATCTACGGCGTGGCCCCGTCGCCGGAACTGGCCGCCGCCTGTGCCGACCTGGGACTGCGACCGGCGGCCCGACTCCGCAGCGAGGTCCGACACGTCCACCTCGTGGAGGCGGGTGAGGGCGTCTCCTACGGCCGGCGCTGGCGTGCAGGTGGGCCGACCCACCTGGCGACGGTCCCCATCGGGTACGCCGACGGGGTCGCCAGGGCCTGGTGGGACGGGGGCTCGGTGCTGATCGGTGGCCGACGCCGACCGATTCGTGGCGTCGTCACGATGGACCAGCTGGTGGTCGAGGTGGACGGCGACGTATTGGTCGGGGACGAGGTGGTGCTCCTGGGCGGACAGGGCGACGGGTTCATCGGGGCCGAGGAGGTAGCGGCCGCCGTCGGCACGATCACCTACGAGGTGCTGGTGTCCCTCGGGGCCCGTGTGCCCCGCCGTCACTGAGCCGCGAGGTCAGGTCGATGACACACCGGGTGCTGCTGCTCGAGCCGTTCCACGGCGGATCCCACGCCGCCTGGGTCGAGGGCCTGGCCGGGCACAGCCGCCACGAGGTCGTGACCGTGTCGCTCCCCGGCAACTTCTGGCGCTGGAGGATGCGAGGCGCATCGGTGAGCCTGGCGGCAGCAGCCGGCGAGGTGGTCGCCGCCCACGGGCGGCCCGACGTGGTCCTGGCCAGTGGCATGTTCGACCTGTCGGCGTGGCTGGGGCTCACCCGACGGATCCTCGGCGATCCACCGGTCGTGCTCTACCTGCACGAGAACCAACTGGGCTACCCGCTGAGTCCGAACCAGAAGGCCGACGATGAGTTCCCGCTGGCCAACTGGCGCTCGATGGTCGCCGCCGACGAGGTGTGGTGCAACTCGCGGTTCCAGCTCGACGAGCTGTTGGGCGCCCTGCCGGCGCTGCTCGACCGTGCGCCCGACGAGTCCCATGCCCACCTGCTCGACGAGGTCTCGGCCCGCTGCTCCGTGGTCCCGGTCGGCGTCGAACTGGAGGACGTGTCCGGGCCGGGGGACCGGGACGGGCGCTGTGACGCACCGCCGCTGGTGCTCTGGAACCAACGCTGGGACCACGACAAGAACCCGACGGCGGTCTTCCGGTCCCTCGTCGGGTTGGCCGAAGAGGGAGTCGGGTTCGAGGTTGCGATCGTCGGCGAGAACGTCCGGACCGATCCCCGTGAAATGGACGAGGCCCGCCGGAATCTGGGCGACCGCGTCGTGCAGTTCGGGCACCTGCCCCGCAGCGACTACGTGGCGCTGCTCGGAAGGGCCGACGTGGTCGTGAGCGCCGCACACCACGAGTACTTCGGGATCTCGGTGGTCGAGGCGGTGGCGGCCGGCGCCGTGCCTGTCCTCCCGGACCGGCTCAGCTACCCCGAGGTTGTGCCGGCGGCGTGGCACGGGTCGGCCCTGTACCCGGACGGCGGGCTCACCACCCGGCTCCGGGACGTGCTCACCGACCTGCCGGCATGGCGTACCCGGTGCGAGGGACTGCCAGGGGCGATGCGCCGCTTCGACTGGCGGGAGGTCGTCGACACCTACGACGAACGGCTCGGGGCGCTCGCCGAGGGGTACGGTCGGGCCCTATGAGGTTTCCGATCGAAGGAGTGCGGATCGGCCACTGGACCGACGAATCGGCCCGGACCGGCTGCACTGTCGTCCTGCTGCCCGAGGGGACGGTGGCCTCCGGCGAGGTCCGTGGCGGGGCGCCCGCCACCCGCGAGTTCGACCTGCTGGCCCCGGAGCGGACCGTCGACCACATCGATGCCGTGGTGCTCACCGGAGGATCGGCGTTCGGCCTCGCCGCCGCCGACGGGGTCGTGGCCCTGCTCGAGGACGAGGGCCGGGGCTTCCCGACGGGTGCCGGACCGGTCCCGATCGTGGTGGCGATGGCGCTCTACGACCTGCTGGAGGGCCGGGCAGGCGTGCGACCCGGCCCGGCGGAGGGACGGGCCGCCGCCGAGTCCGCCGCTGCCGAGGTGGCGCTGGGCAGGGTCGGTGCCGGAACCGGCGCCACCGTCGGTACCTGGCGGGGCAGCGACCATGCCCGACCTGGCGGCGTCGGCGTCGGGACGGCCCGTCGTGGCGACGTGGTGGTGTCGGCGGTCGTGGCCGTGAACGCCTCCGGCGACCCGGACGACGGCTCGGCCTCGGGAGCGGTCGCCGACGGCACGTTCGCCGCCTGGCCGGCCGACGACGTCGAGGCCTTCGGCGGGCGCCAGAACACGACCATCGGCGTTGTCGTCACCAACGCCGTGCTCACCAAGGGCGAGTGCCTGCTCGTCGCCCAGTCCGGGCACGACGGCCTGGCCAGGGCACTGTTCCCCGTGCACCTCTCGACCGACGGCGACGCCCTGGTCGCCGCAGCGACGGGAGAACACGCTGCTGCACCCGACCTGGTGCGTGTGCTGGCGGTGGCGGCGGTGGAGCGTGCCGTCCGGGTCGCCACCTGAGGCGCGTCGGTACGCTTGACAGGTGCCCGACCCGTCACCTGCGCCCACCCGCCTGTCGTTGCTGGCCGAGGAGGCGTCCGGCTGCACCCGCTGCAGCCTTTCCGAGGGCCGGACGCAGGTGGTGTTCGCCGACGGATCGCCGAACGCCGACCTCATGCTCGTGGGCGAGGGTCCTGGCGCCCAGGAGGACATCCAGGGCGTGCCGTTCGTCGGCCGGTCAGGGAAACTGCTCGACCGCCTGCTGATCGAAGAGGTCGGGATCGAACGCAGCGCCTGCTACATCGCCAACGTCGTGAAGTGCCGGCCGCCGGGCAACCGCGATCCGAAGCCCGACGAGATCGCCGCCTGCCGCCCCTACCTGGAGGAACAGGTCGAACTGGTGGACCCGGCCGTGATCGTGACGCTCGGCAACTTCGCCTCGAAGCTGCTGCTCGACACCGAGACCGGTATCACGAAGCTGCGTGGGCGGTCCTACGAATACGGCGGTCGCAGCCTCGTGCCGACCTTCCACCCGGCGGCCGCCCTCCGGGGTGGTGCCGACGTCCTCGCCAAGATGCGCGCCGACCTGGTCCGCGCCAAGATGCTGATGGCCCGATGAGCACGATCGCGCACACGGGGTCTGCAGAGGCCACGCAGGTGATCGCCGCCCGCCTGGCGGCGCTGGTGAGGGCCGGCGACCTGATCGTCCTGTGCGGTGACCTGGGTGCCGGCAAGACCACGTTCACCCAGGGATTCGGCGGGGCACTCGGCGTGAAGGACCCCATCACGTCACCGACGTTCACGATCGCCAACCGTTACGAGGGCGCCCTCGTGGTCAACCACCTCGACGTCTACCGGTTGGCCCACATCGACGAGGTGGCCGACCTGGGACTCGCCGAACTCGTCGACGACCGGTCCGTGACGCTCATCGAATGGGGGGACGCCATCGCCGGGGCACTGGCCGGCGGCTACCTCGAGGTGCGGATCAGCCTGGGCGAAGGGCCCGACGAACGGACCCTCGAGTTCCGCACGGTCGGCAACGACTGGCAGGGCCGGGAGGCAGCGCTGTCCGGGCTGGCCGGCGACGGCACCGGAGTGGCCGGCGAAGCGGGCGGCACCCCGTGCTGATCCTCGGCATCGAGAGTGCCGGCACCCAGGTGGGATGTGCCATCGGCGGCCACGAGGGCGTGCTGGCCTCGGCCCATGCCGGGAAGGGCCGCCGCCACGCCGAGAACCTGGCCCCACAGATCGACTTCGTGCGGCGACAGGCGGGCATCGAACTCGGTGACCTGGGAGCGATCGCCGTCGATGTCGGACCCGGCCTGTTCACCGGGCTCCGGGTGGGGATCGCGACGGCTGTCGCCATGTCCCACGCCCTCGGCGTGCCGATGATCCCGGTCACGAGCCCCGACCTGATGGCGTTCCCCGCCCGTTGGAGCAACAAGCTCATCGTGACGGCACTCGACGCCCGACGCGGCGAGATGTTCACGGCGCACTTCCGCAAGGTGCCCGGGGGCATTCAACGGGTCCGAGACGTCAACGTCTGCACGCCCGACGACCTGGCAGCCGAGCTCGAGGCGGCGGACGAGCCGGCCCTGCTGGTGGGGGACGGTGCGCTGCGCTATGCCGACACGTTCCACGACATCGGCCGCATCGAGATGGCCGAACAGGGGCTGGCCCTGCCCAGCGCGCGTTCGCTCGTGCAGCTGGCCCACGCCCGGGCCATGCGGGAGGAGTTCGTGCAGTCCTGGGAGCTCGAGCCGGTGTACCTGCGCAAGCCCGACGCCGAGATCAACTGGTCGATCAGGGAGGGCGGGGCATGAGCGCCTCGCGCCTTCCCGAGGTGACGGGAGCCGTGTTGCGCCCGATGGCCGATGCCGACGTCGGAGCCGTGCTCGACATCGACCGACAGGTCCACTCGGATCCGTGGTCGCCGGGGTTCCTCATCGAACAGTTGGCGGCCGTCGACCGATGGCACCATGTCGTCGCCGACCGCAACGGTGTCATCGTCGGCCACGCCGCCCTGACCGTGGTCGCCGACGAGGGTCACGTCGCCACCGTGTCCGTGCAGCCCGACGAGCAGGGTGCCGGCATCGGCGGGCGCCTGCTGGCCGACCTGTGCCGGTTCGCCGTCGAGCGGGGGCTGGTCGCACTGACCCTCGAGGTCCGCGCATCGAACCGGCGGGCCATCGACCTCTACCGTCGCTTCGGATTCGCACCGGCAGGGATCCGGCCCGGGTACTACGAGGAGGGATCAGACGGCGGGGGTGATGCGCTCGTGATGTGGGCGCACGACATCTCAGAGCCGGCGTTCCTCGAGCGGGTCGAGGCAGCCGAACAGGCGCGACCGGCGAGGTCCCTCGCATGAGCGACGTGATCCTCGGCATCGAGACCTCATGCGACGAAACGGCCGCCGCCGTCGTCGAGCGGGCGCAGCTGGTGCGCTCGTCGGTGGTCAGCAGCCAGGTCGAGCGGCATGCGCCGTTCGGCGGGGTGGTGCCCGAGATCGCCGGCCGGGCCCACGTCGAGCAGCTGGTTCCCGTCATCGCCGAGGCGCTCGTCTCCGCCGGCGCCGAAGGCAGCGACCTCGATGCCGTGGCCGCGACGACCGGCCCCGGTCTGGCCGGGTCGCTGCTGATCGGCGTGAGCGCCGCCAAGGCCCTGTCGCTGGTGTGGGACGTGCCGTTCGTGTCCGTCAACCACCTCGAGGCCCACCTCTACGCCTCGTTCCTCGAAGAACCCGACCTCGAACTGCCCCTCGTGGTCCTGCTGGTGTCAGGGGGCCACACGATGCTCGTGCTCATGGAGGACCACTGCCGGTACCGCCTGCTGGGCTCCACACTCGACGACGCCGCCGGCGAGGCCTTCGACAAGGTGGCCCGCTACCTCGGGTTGGGCTATCCGGGCGGTCCGGCGATCGACGAGCTGGCCGTCGATGGCGACCCGTCGGCGTTCGCCTACCCGCGGTCGATGGTGCAGGAGAACCCTGCCACGCTGCCCGACGACCGCCGGTTCGCGTTCTCATTCAGCGGACTCAAGACGGCGGTCGTCAACCACGTCCGGAACGAGCCCGATGCCCCGACGGCCGATGTGGCCGCCTCGTTCCAGGAGGCGGTCGTGGATGCGCTGGTCACCAAGGCCCGGTGGGCGGTCGAGGCCACGGGGGCGAAGGGCCTGTGCCTCGGCGGTGGCGTGGCGGCCAACTCCCGGCTGCGCGAGCGGTTCCTCGACACCTGCGGCGACCTTGGCGTGCGGGCGTTCCTGCCGTCGCGGGCGATGTGCACCGACAACGCCGCCATGGTGGCCGCCGCCGGCTGGTGGCGCCTGTCGATGTTCGGGCCCAGCCCGCTCGACACCGGCGCCGACCCCAATCAAAGCCTGCCGTTCATCGACTGACGGGCGTTTCTGGCATCGCCGGAGACAAAAATCGGCACGGCGACACGTTGGGACGCCCCGTGGGCGACCGTATCGTTGGCACTCGTCAACCGAGAGTGCCAAGTGTGCTCGCGGTCCATGCGTGCTCCCCGATCGGGGAGCACGACCCAAGAATCCATCCAACGAAGAGGGAAGAAGCGTTCCATGAACCTGCAGCCCCTGGAAGACCGCATCGTGGTCCGCCCCAGCGAGTTCGAGGCCACCACGGCCAGCGGCCTGGTGATCCCCGACACCGCCAAGGAGAAGCCCCAAGAGGGCGATGTCCTGGCTGTCGGCCCCGGCCGCCGCTCCGACAACACCGGCGAGATCGTGCCGATGGACGTCGCCGTCGGCGACACCGTCGTCTACAGCAAGTACGGCGGGACCGACATCACGGTCGAAGGCGAGGACCTTTTGATCCTCAACGCCCGCGACGTGCTCGCCATCGTCAAGTAGGCATCTGATGGCAAAGATCCTCGCATTCAACGAAGAGGCCCGTCGCGGCCTGGAGGCCGGCGTCAACAAGCTGGCCGACGCCGTCAAGGTGACGCTCGGCCCGCGTGGCCGCAACGTCGTCCTCGACAAGAAGTTCGGCGCACCCACCATCACCAACGACGGAGTCTCGATCGCCCGTGAGGTCGAACTCGAGGACCCCTTCGAGAACATGGGCGCCCAGCTGGTGAAGGAGGTCGCAACCAAGACCAACGACATCGCCGGCGACGGCACCACCACCGCCACGGTGCTGGCCCAGGCGCTGGTCCGTGAGGGCCTGCGCAACGTGGCCGCCGGTGCGAACCCGATCGGCCTCAAGCGGGGCATCGAGCAGGCCGTGCGTGCGGCCGTCGATGCCATCGCCGACATGGCCGTGCAGGTCGACGACTCCAAGGAACAGATCGCCAACGTGGCGGCCATCTCGGCCGCTGACACGGAGATCGGTGGGATCATCGCCGACGCCATCGACAGGGTGGGCAAGGACGGCGTGGTCACGGTCGAAGAGTCGAACACGTTCGGCATGGACCTCGAATTCGTCGAGGGCATGCAGTTCGACAAGGGCTACCTGTCGCCGTACTTCGTGACCGACCCGGAGCGCCAGGAGGCGGTCCTCGAAGAGCCGTACATCCTGCTCAACCAGGGCAAAATCACCTCGGTCCAGGATCTGCTGCCGGTGCTCGAGAAGGTCATGCAGTCGGGTCGCCCGCTGCTGATCGTCGCAGAGGACGTCGAGGGCGAGGCCTTGGCCACGCTGGTCGTCAACCGGATCCGTGGCACCTTCAGCTCGGTGGCCCTCAAGGCACCGGGCTTCGGCGAGCGTCGCAAGGCGATGCTCCAGGACATGGCGACCCTCACGGGTGGCCAGGTCATCGCCGAGGAGGTCGGCCTCAAGTTGGACAGCGTCACGCTCGAGATGCTGGGCAGCGCCCGCAAGGTGGTCATCACCAAGGACGACACCACCATCGTCGAGGGTGCCGGCGAGTCCGCCGACGTCGAGGGCCGGATCAACCAGATCAAGGCCGAGATCGAGAACACCGACTCCGACTGGGACCGTGAGAAGCTCCAGGAGCGGCTCGCCAAGCTGGCCGGGGGCGTGGCCCTCGTACAGGTCGGCGCTGCCACCGAGGTGGAGCTCAAGGAGAAGAAGCACCGCATCGAGGACGCCCTCTCGGCAACCCGTGCGGCGATCGAGGAGGGTGTGGTCGCCGGCGGCGGCACCGCCCTGCTGCGGGCCCGTGCGGCCGTCACCGAGGTCGCCGAGAGCCTCTCCGGCGACGAGGCCACCGGTGCCCGCATCGTGTACTCGGCCCTGGAGGCCCCGGCACGGCTGATCGCCGACAACGCCGGTTTCGAGGGTGCCGTCATGGTGCGCGAGATCGAGCGGGCCAGCGGCAACGTCGGCCTCAACGCCCTTACCGGCGAGCTCGAGGACCTGGTGGAGGCCGGCGTCATCGACCCGGCCATGGTGACCCGTGCGGCGCTGCAGAACGCAGCGTCGATCGCGGCGCTCCTGCTGACCACCGAGGCACTCGTCGCCGACAAGCCCGAGCCCGCAGGGGCGATGCCCGGCGGCATGGATCCCATGGGCGGCATGGGTGGCATGGGCGGCATGATGTAGGAGCCGCCTTCTCCGGAAGGCGACCCTCGACGTGGAGCCGGGCCGCAAGGCCCGGCTCCCGTCGTTTCCGGGGGTGGCGGTACCCTCGGGGAATGGATGATGCCGACACCACCGCCGACGAGAACCCCCGCCCGGAGCCGGACCCGGCGAAGTTGGCAGGGCAGTTCACCGAATGGGTGCGGGGCGAGACCCTGCCAGGGCGGATGCTGGCCAACCTCAAGACCGGCCGGATGCCCGAGGTGCTCGCCGCTGCCGGCGACGCTGCGACCGACCTGGACGAGATCTGGCAGGGCTGGGAGCGGGGCAAGCTCCTGCCGCTGGAGGTGGCACAGGGCCTCGCCGACGGCGGGCTCGTCGACCTGCTGGGTGACCTGGCCGAGGCGTGAGCCTTCGAACAGGCCGAGGCGGGCCGCAACGCATCCCCCGACCGGCGGACTGGCGACCCGGCGAGCCGGCCCCCTGGGCCGATGTCGCCGACCGCACGATCACGATGGAACGCCTCGTGGCCGTCCTCGAGGGCCGTGAGCCGGCCGGGGTCAGGGGGCGGCAGCACACCGGCGAGGAGCATCCGGCGGGCGTCCTCGTCGCCCTGTACGACGACGAAGGCCCCCACGTGGTGCTCACCCGCCGCTCGCCCCGGCTGGCCTCCCACACCCACGAGGTGAGCTTCCCCGGCGGCCGCCACGACCCCGCCGATCCTGACCTCTGGGCCACCGCCCTGCGTGAGGCGCACGAGGAGACAGCCCTCGACCCGATGACCCCACGCCTCCTCGGGCACATGGACCTGCTGACCACCGTCGGCAGTCGCAGCATCATCCACCCCTTCACAGCGCTGTTGCCCGGATGCCCCGACCTGGTCGCCAACCCCGACGAGGTCGAGGCGGTGCTCCTCGTCCCGCTCGCCGAACTCCTCCTCGACGGGGTGTACCGGGAGGAGGAATGGGACTTCCCGGGCGGGCCATGGCGGATCTCGTTCTTCGAGCTGGTCGGCGACACCGTGTGGGGCGCAACGGCGGCGATCCTGCGACAGCTGCTGTGCCTGGCGCTGGGCGTCGAGGACGGCCTGGAGTACGTTCCCGCCGATGCCTGATCCACTCCCACCGACACACCAGACTCCCGACGAGTTCCGGGCGGCCGGCCATGCCGCCGTCGACTGGTTGGCCGACTTCCTTGCCGGCATCGCCGACCGGCCGATCACCCCGGACGTGGCACCGGGTGACGTGCGGGCCTCGCTCCCGGCGCACGCCCCAGAGGTGGGCGAGCCCTTCGAGGCGCTGCTCGACGACGTCGACCGGCTGATCGCCCCGGCGCTCACGCACTGGCAGCACCCCGGCTTCTACGGCTACTTCCCCGGCAACTCGTCGCCTCCTTCGGTGCTGGGCGACCTGATCTCCTCAGGGCTCGGCACCCAGGGGATGCTCTGGTCCACCGGCCCGGCCTGCACCGAGCTCGAGACCCACGTCCTCGACTGGCTGATCGACCTCTGCGGCCTGCCCGACCGCTTCCGGTCCGACGGCCCCGGAGGCGGCGTCATCCAGGACTCGGCGTCGTCGGCCACGCTGTGCGCCATCCTCGCCGCCCGCGACCGCAGCGGCGGTGCCGCCGCCCTGCCCAGCCTGCGTGCCTACACCTCGTCCCAGGCCCACTCGTCGGTCGAGAAGGGCGTGCGGGTGGCCGGCTTTGCCGTCGACCAGCTGCGGTCGATCGCCACCGACGCCGATCACGCCATGGACCCCGCCGCCCTCGCCGCGGCCATCGCCGCCGACCGGGAGGCCGGGCTGGTGCCGTGCATCGTCGTCGCCACCGTCGGCACCACCTCGTCGGGGGCCGTCGACCCGCTGTCCGCCATCGCCGAGATCGCATCCGCCGCCGGCGCCTGGCTCCACGTCGATGCCGCCTGGGCCGGATCGGCCGCCGTGTGTCCCGAACACCAGCACCTCCTCGACGGCCTCGACCGGGCCGACAGCTACTGCTTCAACCCGCACAAGTGGCTGCTCACCAACTTCGACTGCACCGCCTTCTACGTCGCCGACCGGGGTCCGCTGCTCGACTCGCTGTCGATCCTCCCCGAATACCTGCGCAACGCAGCCAGCGACGCCGGCGAGGTCATCGACTACCGCGACTGGCAGGTCCCGCTGGGTCGACGGTTCCGGTCGCTCAAGCTCTGGTTCGTGTTGCGCAGTTACGGCGCCGAGGGCCTCCGGGCCCACATCCGCCACCATGTCGCCGCTGCCGCCGCCCTCGCCGACCGCATCGACGCCCACCCCCGACTCGAACTGGCCGCCCCGCTGTCGCTGGCACTCGCCTGCCTGCGCCACGTCGACGGCGATGAGGCAACCGAGGCGCTCCACGCCGCCGTCAACGCCACCGGCGAGGCCTTCCTCACCCACACGAAACTGGACGACCGATACGTCCTGCGGGTGGCCGTCGGCGGCACCTGGACCACCACAGAACACGTGCAGCGCCTGGGCGACCTGCTCGAACAGTTGGCCTGAGACCCTCCCTCGGGCCTGCGCCTGCACCGCTAGACTCACCGTTTCCCACGGGAGCGACAAGGGGCCGAAAGCATGCCGGAGATCGAGATCGGACTGGGCAAGAGCGGTCGCCGGGCGTACGGCTTCGACGACATCGCCATCCTCCCGAGTCGCCGCACCCGCGACCCCGGGGACGTCGACATCACCTGGCAGATCGACGCCTACCGCTTCGACCTGCCGCTCATGGCGTCGGCCATGGACGGCGTCGTCAGCCCTGCCACCGCCATCGAGATCGGTCGCCTCGGCGGAGTCGGGGTGCTCAACCTCGAGGGCCTCTGGACCCGCTTCGAGGACGCCGACGACGTGCTCGCCGAGATCGCCTCCCTCCCCACCGAGAAGGCCACCCAGCGGATGCAGGAGCTCTACCAGGAGCCCGTCCGCCCCGAACTCATCACGCAGCGCATCCGCGAGATCAACGGGTCCGGCGTCGTGTCCTGTGCCGCGGTCACGCCACAGCGCACCGAGGCGCTGCTGCCGTACATCCTCGATGGCGAGCTCGACATCCTCGTCATCCAGGGCACCGTTGTGTCCGCCGAACACGTCTCGAGCACCGTCGAGCCGCTCAACCTCAAGACCTTCATCCGCAGCCTCGACATCCCCGTGATCGTCGGCGGCTGCTCCACCTACAAGGCCGCCCTCCACCTCATGCGCACAGGGGCCGCCGGCATCCTCGTCGGCGTCGGGCCCGGCCACGCCTGCACCACACGTGGCGTGCTCGGAATCGGCGTCCCGCAGGCCACCGCCATCGCCGACGTCCGGGCCGCCCGCATGCGCCACCTCGACGAGACGGGCGTCTACTGCCAGGTCATCGCCGACGGCGGCATGGCCACAGGTGGCGACATCTCCAAGGCCATCGTCTGCGGCGCCGACGCCGTCATGATCGGCTCCCCGCTGGCGGCCGCCTCCGAGGCACCCGGCCACGGCTACCACTGGGGCATGGCGACCTTCCACCCGACGCTCCCGCGTGGCGCCAGGGTCCGAACCGACGTGCGGGGAACGCTCGAGGAGATCCTCCTCGGCCCGGCCCACGAGAACGACGGCCGCCTCAACCTGTTCGGAGCACTCCGCACCTCGATGGCCACCTGCGGCTACCTCGACATCAAGGAGTTCCAGAAGGCCGAGGTCATGGTGGCGCCCGCCCTCCAGACCGAGGGCAAGTCGCTCCAGAAGGCCCAGGGCGTGGGCATGGGCCACTAGGTCGCCGCCCGGCGACCCGCCAGACCTACGTGACCCGTTCGTGACCCCCGCCTCAAGTGGCACCGCCGTTGCCGGTGACCGCGTCCTCGTCGTCGACTTCGGCGCCCAGTACGCCCAGCTGATCGCCCGGCGGGTACGCGAGGCCAACGTCTTCAGCGAGATCGTCCCCCACGACCTGACCGCCGCCGAGTTCGCCGAGCGGCGGCCGACCGGGATCATCTTCTCTGGGGGACCGGCATCGGTCCACGTCGACGGCGCCCCCCGCATCGACCCTGGCGTCTACGAACTCGGGGTGCCGATCCTCGGCATCTGCTACGGCGCCCAGCTCATCGCCCACCAGTGCGGCGGCACCGTGGGGCGCAACGAGCGGGGCGAGTACGGCCGAACCCAGCTCACCGTGTCCGAACCCGGCACCCTGCTGGCCGACGTCGGGACGGGATCGCAGCCGGTCTGGATGAGCCACTTCGACGCCATCACCGACGGCCCCGACGGCGCCCACACCACCGCCTCGTCGCCCGACGCCCCCGTGGCGGCCTTCGAGGCGCCCGACCGGGGCCTCTACGGCGTGCAATTCCATCCCGAGGTGCACCACACCCCGTGCGGCCAGGACGTCCTGCGACGCTTCCTCACCGACGTGTGCGGTGCCGCCGGCGACTGGACGATGACGTCGGTCATCGAGTCGTCCGTCGCGGCGATCCGCGCCCAGATCGGCACCGGCAGGGCCATTTGCGGGCTCTCCGGCGGCGTCGACTCCGCCGTGGCCGCCGCCCTCGTGCACGAGGCCATCGGGTCGCAGCTCACCTGCGTGTTCGTCGACACCGGGCTGATGCGGTCCGGCGAGGGCGAGCAGGTCGTCGAGACCTTCCAGCGGCACCAGGGCATCGAGCTCATCCACGTGCGGGCCGCCGACCGCTTCTTCGAACGCCTCGCCGGCATCACCGACCCCGAGGACAAGCGCAAGGCCATCGGCGAGCTGTTCATCCGGATCTTCGAGGACGCCTCGGACGGCATCGAGGACGCCCGGTTCCTCGTCCAGGGCACCCTCTACCCCGACGTCATCGAGTCGGGCACCAAGGACGCCGCCAGGATCAAGAGCCACCACAACGTGGGTGGCCTGCCCGACGACCTCGACTTCGAGCTGGTCGAGCCGCTGCGCAACCTGTTCAAGGACGAGGTGCGCGCAGTCGGCTCCGAACTGGGCCTCCCCGACGAGATCGTCTGGCGCCAGCCGTTCCCCGGTCCGGGCCTCGGCGTGCGCATCATCGGCGAGGTCACACCCGACAAGGTCGCCACCCTCCAGGCCGCTGACCTGATCGTGCGCGAGGAGATCGCAGCGGCCGGCCTCGAGCGGGAGATCTGGCAGTCGTTCGCCGTGCTGGCCGACATCCGCTCGGTCGGCGTGATGGGCGACGAGCGAACCTACGGCTGGCCCATCATCATCCGGGCCGTCACCAGCGAGGACGCCATGACCGCCGACTGGGCCCGCCTCCCGTACGACCTGCTCGAGACGCTGTCGAGTCGCATCATCAACGAGGTCGACGGCGTCAACCGCGTCGCCTACGACGTCACCTCGAAGCCGCCCGGCACCATCGAATGGGAATAGGCGCATGCAGGTAGACGCCGACGGTGACCTGCTCGGTGACTACCGGCAGGCGGCCGCCCTGTTCGGCGAGGCCCTCACCGCAGTCGGCGACGACGACTGGGCCAACCCCACGCCCTGTGGTGACTGGGACGTGCGCTCGCTGGTCGCCCACCTGATCGTCGGCGAGTCCATGGTCGCCGGCCTGTTCCAGGGTGGAGGGGGAGCGTCGGTCGCCGAGGTCGACACCTCGGTCCTCGGCCCCAGCCCGATGGCGACGTGGCGAGGCACCGCCCTCGCCGCCCTCGAGGCGTCCACCGTGGACGGCGTGCTGGACGACACCCACGCCCACCACGTCGGCGAACTGTCCGGCACCGTGATCGTGGGATTCCGTATCACCGAGAACCTGGTCCACGGGTGGGACCTCGCCAGGGCCTGCGGCATCGACATCGAGTTGCCCGAAGCCCTCGCCGAGCGGTGCCTCGACTCCTGGCTGCCGTTCGCCGGCGCCATGCAGGACGGATCGGCACAGCGGGGCTACTTCGCCGAACCGGTGCTTCCACCCGACGACGCCCCGGCCGGGGTGCGCCTGTTGGCACTGCTCGGGCGCAGCGCCTAGCAAGTCCCGGATGGAGAACACCGGATCCGAGGACTCCTTCTTCCAGATCGACGGTGACCTGGTGGTTCCGGGGCCGCTGGCCGGCGGGCCGTGGAACCCGGAAGAACAGCACGGCGGACCGGTCGCCGGCATCCTCGCCCACCTCGTCGAGACGGTCCCCACGACCGTGCCGATGCGGATCTGCCGACACACGGTCGAGCTCATGCGCGGCGCGCCGATGCACCCGCTGCGGGGCGAGACCGAGGTCGTGCGGGACGGGCGCCGACTCCAGGTCGTCCGTGCATCGCTGTTCGACGGCGACCGTGAGGTGGCCCGGTCGATGACGGTGCGTCTGCGCGTCAGCGATACGGCGACCCCGTTCGACCCGGAACGTATGCGCCACGAAGAGGACGAACCACCGCCGCTACCTGACGAGCCGGCGATCCTGACCATGCCCGGCACCGGCGTTCCGCGATTTCTCCAGGGCGTCGAGTTGCGCCGACCCGGTGGAGGGTTCCGCACCGGTGCACCCGGCCTGCTCTGGCTGCGGATGCACCGCCCGTTGGTCGCCGGGCTCCCGACCTCTCCGTACGTGCGCATGGTGGCGGTCAGCGACATGCTCAGCATGGTCGCCGGCCACCTCGATCCCGGTGAGTGGCTCACGGTCAACGTCGATCTCGACCTCCACACGTTCCGCGACCCGGTCGGGGAGTGGATCGGCCTGCGGGGCCTCCACAAGAACGTCGGTGACGGCATCGGCCTGTCCGAGGCGGTGCTCTACGACCTCGACGGCCGGATCGGCCGGGGAACGGCCACGATCCTGATCGACCGGCGCCGAGGCCTGATCGACCGCCGCTGAGGCGGTTTGCGCCGGCGCCGCACCGGGGCACAGGCTGGTACGCGCACGATTCGCCGACAGAAGAGCCCACGAGGAGCGCCCATGGCCCCGCCCGATTATCCGATCAAGGTCGGCAGCATGCTGTACACGCTCGTCGATCCCCACGAGGGGCACGAGGTCGCCTACAACCGCTGGTACGAGCGGGACCACTTCTACGGCGGCTGCATGACCGGTCCCTGGTGCTTCGCCGGGAGCCGCTGGGTCGCAACACGCGAGTTGAAGGACCTGCGGTTCCCGGTCGAGGGCAATGCCGTCAACGATCCGGTCGACCGCGGCTCCTACGTGGCGATCTACTGGGTCGAGGCCGGCCACCACGACGACCATTTCGCCTGGGGCGCCGACCAGGTCGTGAAGCTCTACAAGGCAGGCCGGGGCTTCAACGAGCGCACCCACGCCCACACCGTGCTGTACCTGCACCACGGCGACCACTACCGCGACGACGACCCGGTCCCCATGGAGGTCGCGCTGGACCACCACTACGCCGGGATCGCCTCGGTCGCCGTCGAGCGGGCCGCAGGGGTCGACCAGGACGACCTCGACGCCTGGCTGGCCGCCGACGGCCTGCCCCCGCTGTTCGAGCATGGACCGGTCGCCTCGTGCTCGGCCTGGACCGCCGTGCCCCGCGACGACATGACCAGCAACGCCCCGATGGACCTCGGCTCGCCCCCGCTCGACGACCGGTCGATCCTGCAGCTGTTCTTCCTGGAGGACGACCCGCGGGCCTGCTGGGACCGGTTCGTCGACTATGCGGAGCGAGTCGAGGCTTCAGGCCTCGGTCGGGTCACGTCGGCTGCCCCGTTCTTCCGGACGATCGTCGGGACCGACACCTATACCGACCGGCTCTGGTAGCAGCTCGCGCCGGAGGGTCAGCGGGTCAGACGCCGCCCAGGGCCTCCACGACCGGTGCGAACTCGACCATGGCGTCCTCGCTGATGGCGATGTAGGACAGCCCCCAGCGCTCCCGCCACATCAACAGGGTCTCGACACACTGCCCGACCGAGCCCGCCAGGACGTGCGGTGACGCCAGGGCATCGTCGGGCGAGATGCCGAGCGCAGGCGCCATGAGCTCGGCGAACGAACCCGGGTCGTCGGTGATGGTGGCGATGTGCACCCGGGTCTGGAGCTCGAGGTCGTCGAAGCGGTCGCCGGCCGCCTCGCGGATCCAGCCCAGCTTCTCGTCGGTCGCCGCCGGGGTGGCGCTGGGCCCGACCCGCTGGTCGATGACCCCGGCGTACAAGTTGGCGTTGAGGCCGACGATGTCCGCCTCGCGGGCGGCGAGCGACAGCACACGGCGGCCACCACCGGCGATGATGAACGGGGGGTGCGGCTTCTGGACGCACTCGGGCTGCCCGTCGAGGCCTTTGATCGTGTAGTGGTCGCCGGCGAAGTCGAACGGACCCTCGGCGAACAGGCCCTTGAGCACCGTGATGGCCTCGGCCAGGCGTTCGATCCGCAGGCCCGGCCGGTCCATGTCGATGCCGGACCTCTCGTAGTCGGACGACTGCCAGCCGGCGCCGATCCCCAACTCGAGGCGGCCGTCGGAGAGCAGGTCGAGGGTTGCCGCCTGCTTGTGCAGGAACGCCGGGTTGCGGTAGTCGTTGCCGAGCACGAGCGTGGCGAGGCGCAGGTTGCGGGTGGCCTCGGCCGTGACCGCCAGGGCGATGAGCGGCGCCATCTCGGCGTCGAGGTGGTCGGGCATCGACAGCGTCGAGAACCCGAGGTCCTCGGCGCGGCGGCCCAACTCGCGCCACTCGGCGGCTGGCCGGGGAGCGGCGGCGGAGACGGAGAAGCGGAAGGCATGTGGCATGGCAGCGAACCCTAGTCAAGCCCCCGATCCCGGTCACAGGCCGCCGGTAGGGTGCCCGCCGATGGCGCCAGAGATAGACCCACCACAGATCGACCTTCCACGGATCGACGAGGGCCTCAACCCCGCACAACTCGACGCCGTCACGCACCCCTCGGGGCCGCTGCTGATCGTTGCCGGCGCCGGTTCGGGCAAGACCCGCGTGCTCACCCGCCGCATCGCCCACCTGATCGCCGAGCGGGGGGTGTCGCCGTTCGCCATCCTCGCCATCACCTTCACCAACAAGGCCGCCGGCGAGATGAAGGAACGGGTCGCCGAACTGGTGGGTCCCGTCGCCCACCGCATGTGGGTGTCGACCTTCCACTCGGCCTGCGTCCGGATCCTGCGCCGCGACGCCGAACGCATCGGCTACCCGTCCCGGTTCAGCATCTACGACCAGGCGGACAGCGTGCGCCTCGTCGGACACGTGCTGCGCGACCTCGGGCTCGACGTCAAGCGGTTCCCGGCCCGGGGCATCCAGGCGGCCGTCTCGTCGGCCAAGAACGACGGGCTCACCGCCACGCAGTACGCCGACCGGGCCACCGGCCCGGTTGAGGCCCGGGTGGCCGAGGTCTTCACCCGCTACCAGGGGCGCCTGCAGCAGGCGGGGGCCATGGACTTCGACGACCTGCTCGGCAACGCGGTGCGCCTGCTGCGCGAACACCCCGAAGTGCTGGCCGACCATCGGCGCCGGTTCGAGCACGTGCTCGTCGACGAGTACCAGGACACCAACTCGGTCCAGAACGAACTCGTGCTGCTGCTCGGCGCAGAGCACCGCAACGTCTGCGTGGTCGGCGACAGCGACCAGTCGATCTACCAGTTCCGTGGCGCCGACATCCGCAACATCCTCGAGTTCGAGCAGGCGTTCCCCGACGCCACCGTCGTCGTGCTCGACCAGAACTACCGCTCCACGCAGATCATCCTCGATGCCGCCAACGCCGTCATCACGAGGAACGAGAGCCGGACGCCCAAGGAACTCTGGACCGACGCCGGCCGCGGAGAGCGCATCGTCCGCTACCGGGCCGACGACGAGAACGACGAGGCCCGCTGGATCACCCGCCGCATCGCCGGCTTCCACGACGGCGGTCGGTACCGGTGGCCCGACATGGCGGTCTTCTACCGCACCAACGCCCAGAGCCGGGCCATCGAGGAACAGCTCATCCGGTTCGGCGTGCCCTACAAGGTGATCGGCGGCACCCGCTTCTACGACCGTCGGGAGATCCGCGACGCCCTCGCCTACCTGCGCCTCGCTGCCAACCCTGCCGACGAGGTCGCCGCCCGCCGGGTCCTGAACGTGCCGAAGCGAGGCGTCGGCGACACCTCGGTCGCCAAGGTCGTCGCCTGGGCGCGCCATGCCGGCATCGGCTTCGTCGAGGCGCTGGGCCACGCCGAAGAGGCCGGCGTGTCGGGCCGTGCCGTCAGCGGCATCCGGTCGTTCCTGGAACTGCTCGACACGCTCGTCGATCGGGTCGACGACGGTCCGGCCACCGTGCTCGAGGCGGCGCTCGACGCCTCCGGCTACCTCGCCGAAATGCGGGCCGAGCACACCATCGAGGCAGAGGGCCGGATCGAGAACCTGGCCGAGCTGGTCGGGGTCGCCTCCGAGTTCGACTCGGTCGACGAGTACCTCGAGCAGGTGGGCCTGGTGGCCGACACCGACCAGCTGCCCGACGCGTCCGGCACTGCCGTGGAGGGAGTTGCCGTGGAGGGAGCCGCCGCCGGGGACGGCACCGGCGAAGACCAGGGCCAGGTGCTCCTCATGACCCTGCATGCCGCCAAGGGCCTCGAGTTCCCGGTGGTGTTCATCGCCGGTGTCGAGGAGGGCGTGTTCCCCCACCTGCGTGCCCTCGGCGACCCGAAGCAGCTGGAGGAGGAGCGGCGCCTCGCCTACGTGGGCATCACCAGGGCCCGCGAGCGGCTCCACCTCAGCCACGCCTGGTCCCGGATGCTGTTCGGCTCCACCCAGTACAACCCGCCCAGCCGCTTCCTCGACGAGATCCCTGACGGCCTCATCGTCGAGTCCGAGGACAGCCGCAGGGAGCGGCGCCCCCGCGACACCGGGTGGAGCAGCCGTGCCGGCCGCCGCGAGCGAACCGACCGGTGGTCGGATGCGGACACCGGCTCCCAGGTGGTCTCGTCGCCCGGCGCTGACGAGCCGGGGGGCTCCGTCATCGGCGCCGGCGTGCCCAGAGCTCCGGTTCCCAGCGGCGCCCACGAACTCGGCCTCGACGCCGGAGAGCGGGTCCTGCATGGCGCCTGGGGAGAGGGGATCGTCGTTTCGGTGTCCGGCGAAGGCGACCGCAGCGAAGCCGTCGTGCGCTTCCCCTCGGTCGGCGAGAAGCGTCTGCTCCTGGTCTGGGCCCCGCTCGAACGGGCCTGAGAGGGCCCGATACCCCGACCGGAGGTCACGGGCGCCTCGCTACGCTTGCGCCCTGCGCCCGTGTAGCTCAGTCGGAAGAGCGGCTCATTCGTAATGAGCAGGTCCGGGGTTCGATTCCCCGCGCGGGCTCGTTTCGAGCCCCGTCGGAGCGGTGCCCCCGGCATGTGGGGCGCCCTCCGCCCGAACCCCTAGGATGCCCGCCATGAACGTTCTCGCCGGCGTGATCTGGCACTACTGGTTGGCCGTACCCCTCGTGGGCGGCGGCGTCGCACTGTGCATCGCCACCCTGGCCGGCTACGCCCAGAAGGTCTCCTCCACCCGTTACCCCCGGCGCTAGTCCGCCGACCGGGAGCAGGGCCGCATGGCGTCCCCGCCCATCGACTGGGAGTTGGCGGAGAGGGTCGCGATCAGGATCGCCGACCGGGCACCCTTCGCCCGTGCCCACGAACGCCTGGACCTGATCGAGGACTTCGACCGGCACACCGCCCTCGCCGAGCGACTCGTCACCGAGACCACCGGCCTCATCCCCCTCCACGGGTCGGCACGCGCCCGGGTGGTCGATCGGTCTGACTGGATCCGGGCCAACCTGGCGTCCCTCCAGCGGCTGCTGCGTCCGATGCTGGAGCGCATGGCGCAACGCCCCCCCGGCCCCCTGACACCGGTTGCGACCCGGATCAGCGGCGCCGAACTGGGTGCCGTGCTGGGCTGGATGTCGACCCGGGTGCTCGGCCAGTACGACCTGCTCGTGCTCGAGGACGAAGATGCCGAGAATCAGGACCTCGTGTACTACGTGGGCCCGAACGTGGTGGCGATCGAACGCCGGTATGCGTTCCCTCCCGACGACTTCCGGCTCTGGCTGGCACTCCACGAGGTCACCCATCGCGCCCAGTTCACGGGCGTGCCCTGGATGCGCGGCCACTACCTGGGCCTCGTCGAATCGCTCCTCGACGTGGACGACGACGTGGACGGCCCCGATGGCGGGCCGCTGGTCGATCGACTCCGGAGCCTGGTCTCGAGGCGCGGTGGCGTCGAGCGAACACAGGGCGCCGGACTCCTCGAAGCGGTTGTCGGACCGGATCAGCAACAGGCCCTCGATCGCATCACCGGCCTGATGAGCCTGCTCGAGGGACACGGCGACGTCACGATGGACCGGGCAGGCGTGGGTCATGTACAGGGCGCCGACCGCTTCGCCCGGGTCATGCGTGATCGCCGCCGCTCGGCGACCGGGCTGGTCCGACTGCTGCAGAAGGCGATCGGACTCGAGGCGAAGCTGGCGCAGTACGCACAGGGCGAGGCCTTCATCGCCGCCGTCGAGGCCGAGGGTGGCACGGCGCTGCTGGATCGGGCCTGGGAGGGTCCGGGCAACCTGCCCGACCGGGCCGAGATCGGCGAGCCCTCCCGCTGGATCGCGCGCATGGCCGCCCTGGTCACCTGATGGGCGTCGAATGCGTGGACGACCCCGCCACCTGATGGAAGCGGCCGACCTGCTCGTCCGCTGTACGTTCCCGCCACCGGGCACCGCCGTCGACTGTGCGGTTTCGGGTGGCCCCGACTCGCTGGCACTCCTCGTGCTGGCCGTGGAGGCGGACCTGACGGTCACCGCATGGCACGTCGACCACGGGCTCCGGCCCGGTTCCAACGAGGAGGGTGCACGGGTGGCGGCTGTCGCCGCCTCGCTGGGTGCCGCCGCCGTCTCGGTCACCGCGGTGGTCGACGACGGCCCGAACCTCGAGGAACGTGCACGCGAGGCACGCCTCGGCGCCCTGCCCGACGGCGTGCTCACCGGACACACCGCAGACGACCAGGCCGAGACGGTGCTGCTCAACCTTCTGCGCGGATCGGGAGTCCACGGCGCAGCCGGCATCGGCGATCCAGGCCGACGGCCGCTGCTGGACCTGCGGCGCAGCGAGACCCTGGCCCTCTGCGACGCACGCGGCCTCGATCCGCTCGACGATCCCATGAACGCCGACCCCCGGTTCGTGCGCAACCGCATCCGCCACGAGGTGCTTCCACTCCTCGCCGAGGTCTCCGACCGCGACCCGGTGCCGCTTCTGGCCAGACACGCCAGACACGCCGGCGAGGCCGTGGCGTTGCTCGACGGGCTCGTCGAGGGTGTCGATCCGACCGATGCCCGCAAGTTGGCCCGGCTGACGCCCGAACTGGCCCGCCTGGCACTGCGCGGATGGCTCACCGGGCTGCTCGACGGACGACCGCCCGATGCCGCCGCAGTCGACCGGGTGCTCGACGTGGCCGGCGGCTTGGGCCGGGCGACCGAGGTGGCCGGCGGCTTGCGCATCGAACGCTCGAAGGGTCGCCTGCGACCGGTTCCGGAGGGCGGGCGCGACGATGGCGGCCGCTAGGGTCGCGCTCCATGGGTAGCGCCTCCTCAGATTTCCTCGCCCCCGGCCGCGTCCTCATCTCCGAAGAGGAGCTGGCAACGCGGGTCCGGGAAATCGGAGCTTCGATCACCGCCGACTATGCGGGTCGTGCGCCGCTGCTGATCGGCGTGCTCAAGGGCGCCTTCATGTTCATGAGCGACCTGGCCCGCGCCGTGGACCTGCCCGTCGAGTTCGACTTCATGGCGGTGTCTTCCTATGGGCACTCGACCCGGTCGTCGGGCGTGGTGCGCATCGTGAAGGACCTCGATCTCGATCTGGCCGACCGCGACGTCATCCTGGTCGAGGACATCGTCGACAGCGGCCTCACCCTCAACTACCTGCGCAAGAACCTGATGTCCCGAAATCCGGCCAGCCTCGAGGTCTGCGCGCTGCTGGTCCGCGACAGCGACGTCTACGACGAGACCTCGCTGCGCTACATCGGCTTCCGGGTCCCTGACGACTTCCTCGTGGGCTACGGGCTCGATGTGGCGGAGCGCTACCGGAACCTGACGGAGATCAGGGTGCTCGACCAGGGAGTCGATCCGGGAGCGGGTTCGTGAGCGACGGGTTCGTCGTCGACCTCGACCGCATCGAGGCAGCTGTCCGCGAGATCCTCGAGGCCATCGGCGAGGACATCGACCGCAATGGCCTGCAGGAGACCCCCGCCCGGGTGGCCCGCATGTATGCCGAGGTGTGCAGCGGCCTCCACGAGGAACCGGCCGACCACCTCATCACGACGTTCGACGTCGACCATGACGAGATGGTCATGGTCCGCGACATCCCGCTCTACTCGCTCTGCGAACACCACCTGCTGCCGTTCCTCGGACGGGCGCACGTGGCATACATCCCCCGGAAGGGCGGAATGATCACCGGGCTCTCGAAGCTGGTCCGGCTCGTCGAGGGCTACGCCAAGCGCCCCCAGATCCAGGAGCGCCTCACCTCGCAGATAGCGGATGCCATCCAGCGCACCCTCGACCCACAGGGAACGCTCGTGGTCATCGAGGCCGAACACCTCTGCATGTCGATGCGGGGAGTGACGAAACCCGGTGCCACGACCGTCACCTCTGCGGTGCACGGCGTGTTCCGGGCCGAGGTGTCCACCCGTCTCGAGGCCATGCGCTTCATCGATCCGGGTCGGCACTGAGCCCGGGCCGGGCCGACATGGCACACCCTTCCGCCGTTGTCCCGGTGGACGGACCGGGCGCCGTCATGGGCGTCCTCAACGTCACGCCCGACTCCTTCTCCGACGGTGGCCGCTACCTCGACCCGGAGGCGGCCATCGCTCACGGCCTGCGCCTGATCGACGAGGGCGCCCAGATCATCGACGTGGGCGGCGAGTCGACCCGTCCGGGCGCCGAACCGGTCGGACCCGACGAGGAGATCAGACGCGTCCAGCCTGTCGTGGCCGGGCTGGCGGGCAACGTGCGCGTATCCATCGACACCCGCCACGCCGAGGTCGCCAGGGCCGCCGTTGCGGGCGGGGCCACGATCATCAACGACGTCAGCGCCGATCTCGGAGCCCTGGCCGCAGAGCTGGGTGTCGGTTGGGTGGCCATCCACATGCTCGGCGATCCCCGGACCATGCAGGACCACCCCGTCTACGAAGACGTCGTGACCGAGGTCCGCGACTTCCTGGTGGAGCGGGCGGAGCGTGCCTCCGAGGCGGGCGCCTCCGAGGTCTGGATCGATCCGGGAATCGGCTTCGGCAAGACCATGCGTCACAACCTCGAGCTGCTGCTCGGCCTGGAAGCCCTCGTCGACACCGGGTGGCCGGTCCTCGTGGGGGCCAGCCGCAAGCGGTTCCTCGGTGAGCTGGCGGCGGCCAGCGACGGCAGCGACGCCCCGACGCCCCCCGACGATCGCCGTGAGGGTTCGATCGCCGTCGCCACCTGGGCGTTTCGTTGCGGTGCCCGCATCGTGCGGGCCCACGACGTCCGATCGACCGTTCAGGCCGCACAGGTGGTCGGATGAGGGTTTCTCCCGGCATCATGCAGGGCACACGGCCGGGAGACCGGCCCTTCGACGAGCGCAAGGTCCGATGATCCGATGAGAGGCAAGTGGGCTCGGGGCATCGTGCCCCGCGGATTCAAGTGGATCATCACGGACCGCCTGGCGGTCTGTGAACGCCCCGGCGGTGTTGGCTCCAGCCACCGGAAGGTGCGCCGCAGGGAGGAGATCATCTGGTTGCGCGAAAACGACTTCGACCTCGTGGTCTCGCTGCTGGCGAGCGAACACAACCTGCGCAACTACGAGGAGCTGACCGTCAAGTGGGCCCAGTTGCCCTACGGCGGCCCCGAAGAGGGCCCAGAGCGCCTCGTGGAGGTGCTCGACCGGCTGGTCGCGCTCACCGCCGACGGCCGGCGGGTGATCGTGCACCGTGACGAACTCAACGACGTCGTCTGCGGGCTCATGGGTGCGTACCTGCTCTGGAGTGGCCTGATCCCCCTCGGCCCGCAGGTCATCTCGGTCACCGAACGCCTGCTCGAGCGCCGGCTCGACAGCCCCGGCCGCAAGATCATCGAGCAGGCGGTTCAGGCAAGGGGCGGCGACGGCGGCGACGACTCGTGACGGCAGGCGCAGACGACGTCATCGAACTACGGGACCTGCGCGTCTCGGCCTTCTGTGGCGTGCTGCCAGAGGAGATCGCGCGTCGGCAGCCGTTCGCCTTCGACATCGATGTCCACGTCGACCTGGCCGAGGCAACCGTCAGCGACGATCTGGCCGACACTGTCGACTACGGATCGCTCTGCGGGCTCGTGTCCGGGATCGCCGATGACGAGCGCTTCTCGCTCCTCGAACGGTTCGCCGGAAGGGTCGCCGAGGCCCTGCTGGCCGTCGACCGGGTAGAAGCCGTAACCGTCACGGTGCGCAAGTTGCGGCCCCCGGTCGCCGAGGCGCTCGGCACCAGCGGCGTCCGAATCCACCGGCGGGCATGAGAGCGGCGCCTCGCCGGGCGTTCCTCGGGCTGGGGTCGAACCTGGGCGACCGCCTCGGCCACCTGCGGGCGGCGGTCGCGGCGCTCCCGGACGTGGTGGCGGTCTCACCCGTCTACGAGACGGCGCCGGTCGGCGGCCCCGGGCAGGACCCGTACCTGAACTGCGTCGTCGAGCTCCTCACCCCTGCCGGCGCCCACGAGATTCTCGCAGCAGCGCAGGCCTGTGAGATCGCTGCCGGACGGGTCCGGGAGGTCCGCTGGGGGCCGCGCACGCTCGACGTGGACCTGCTCTGGATCGACGGGGAGACGGTCGATGATCCGGACCTGGTCGTTCCACATCCCCGGATGTTCGAGCGGGCGTTCGTCCTCGTGCCGTTGCGGGAACTGGCACCCGACCTGGTGGCGGGGCTCCCGGCCGGGACCGGGTCGGACGATGTCGTCGAGGTCGGCCCGCTCCACCCGTCGGTACCCTGACGACGATCGCCATGCGACGAGTACGGATCATCGGGCCGGGGCGGGCAGGCACCTCCCTGGCAGAGGCACTGCGGCGCTGTGGGTGGATCGTCGAACCGCTCCTCGCCCGGGACGACGACCCCTCGTCGGCCGCTGTCGGCGTCGACCTGCTGGTGCTCGCCACGCCCGATGCGGCGATCTCCGGGGTCGCCGCATCGGTGGACCCGATCCCGGACACGGTCGTGGCGCACCTCTCGGGGGCGCTCGGGCTCGACGTGCTGGCGCCCCACGAACGGCGGGCGGCTTGCCACCCGCTGGTGTCCCTGGCCGATGCCGACCGGGGCGCCGACCTCCTGTGCGGCGGGGCCTGGTTCGCCGTGGCCGGCGACACGCTCGCCGGTGAGGTGGTCGAGGCACTGGGAGGACGGGCGGTCACGATCGATGACGCCGACCGGGCCACGTACCACGCCGCCGCCGTTCTGGCGTCGAACCACCTCGTGGCGCTGCTCGGCCAGGTCGAACGCGTGGCCGGACCCCTCGGCATTCCGCTCGACGCCTTCCTCGACCTTGCCGACGGGAGCCTCGCCAACGTGCGGGCCCTGGGGCCCGCCGCCGCACTGACCGGGCCGGCCTCCCGGGGCGACGAGGCCACGATCGACCGGCACCTCGCCGCGCTCCCCGACGACGAGCGTGCCGGTTACGAGGCGTTGGCCGACCTGGCTCGACGCCTGGCGGGGCGGAACAGGTCGTGAACCGCCCCGAAGTCGTCGACACCGTCGTGGATCTCCGGGAAAGACTCGATGCGGCCAGGGCGGCGGGGGAGTCGGTGGGTTTCGTGCCGACGATGGGCTTCCTGCACGACGGCCACGCCTCGTTGATCGATGCCTCCGCTGCCGCCAATTCCCTCACCGTGGTGTCGATCTTCGTGAACCCACTCCAGTTCGCCCCCGACGAGGACCTGGCCGACTACCCGAGGGACCTCGACGCCGACCTGGACCGCTGCGCAGGGCACGGCGCCGACCTGGTGTTCCACCCGTCGGTCGCAGAGGTCTTCCCGCCGGGTGCCGACCAGCCGGTCGAGGTCGGCACGGTCGCCGAACCCCTCGAAGGGGTGAGCCGGCCCACGCACTTCGCCGGCGTGGCGACCGTCGTCGCCCGCCTGTTCCGGATCCTGGGTGCCTGCCGGGCCTATTTCGGAGAGAAGGACTTCCAGCAGTTGGCGGTGGTGCGCCGGATGGCTGCCGACCTGTCGCTGCCGGTCGAGGTCGTGGGCTGCCCGATCGTGCGGGAAGGCGACGGGCTGGCGCTGTCGAGTCGCAACGTCTACCTTGAACCCGGTCAGCGGCGGCAGGCGCCCGTGCTCCACCGGGCGCTCCTGTCCGGCGCTGCCGTCGTCGAATCCGGCGTGGTGGAATCGGCTGCGGTCGTGGCGGCGATGGCTGCCGTGCTGGCCGAGGCGCCCGACCTCGCCATCGACTACGCCGCAGTCGTCGATCCCGACACGTTCGTCACCCCGGATCGGATCGCCGCCGGCGCCGAGGTCCGGCTGCTGGTCGCCGGTCGACTGGGCCGGGCCCGGCTCATCGACAACATGGGCACGACGGCGCCGTGAACCCGGCAGCGGAGCACCTCGACCTGGTGGTGGTCGGCAGCGGCGTGGCGGGCCTCTCTGCCGCCGTCCGTGCGGCCGACCACGGCCTGCGGGTCGGCGTCGTCACCAAGGGGCGGCTCGAACAGGCGACCACGCGCTGGGCCCAGGGCGGAATCGCCGCCGTGCTGAGCGGCGACCCGGATTCCACCGACCTGCACCTGGCCGACACGTTGGCCGCCGGGGCGGGACTGTGCGACGAGTCGGCGGTCCGCGTGCTGGTCGACGAGGGGCCCGGGCGGGTCCTCGACCTGATCGCCAGGGGAGCCGTCTTCGACCGGGACGACGCCGGCGACCTGGAGTTGGCCCGCGAGGGCGGACATTCGACGGCCCGGGTGGTCCACGCCGGCGGTGTGGCGACGGGCGTCGAGATCGAGCGTGCGTTGGTGGAGGCGGTCGAATCGACGGCTGCGGTGCTCCTGGAGCGGTGGTTCGCCGTGGACCTGCTCCTCGAAGCCGGCGAGTGCGTCGGCGTCGTCGCAGTGGACGGCAGCGGCGAGTCGCGGTCCCTGTCGGCCGACAACGTGCTGCTGGCTGCCGGCGGCTCGGGCCAGCTGTTCGCCGTCACCACCAACCCGCTGGAGGCGACAGGAGACGGCCTGGCGATGGCCCTGCGGGCGGGTGCGGCAGTTGCCGACGTGGAGTTCGTGCAGTTCCATCCGACTGCGCTGCACCATCCCCGGATGCCGAGGCCCCTGCTGTCCGAGGCGCTGCGGGGGCATGGCGCCATCCTCCGCGACCACGATGGTGAGCGCTTCGTCGACGAGTTGGCGCCGCGCGATGTGGTGGCACGGGCGATGACCCGACGGATGCTCGACGCCGATGTCGAGCACCTGTGGCTCGACGCCACGGGTCTCGACGGCTTCCGGACCCGGTTCCCGACGATCTCCGTCCAACTCGAGGAGGTCGGCCTCGACCCGACCACCGACTGGCTGCCGATCGCTCCCGCCGCCCACTACCACTGCGGCGGCGTCCTGACCGACCTCGATGGCGCCACCACCCTGCCAGGGCTCTGGGCCGCCGGAGAGGTGGCCTGCACGGGAATCCACGGGGCCAACCGCCTGGCTTCGAACTCGCTGCTCGACGGCATGGTGTACGGCGCACGGGTGGTCGAGGCGGTCGCTGCAGGACGGCGGGGCGCCGAGGCCACAGGACCGATGCGGCCACTCCTCGAGGATTCGGATGCCGGGATCGGCATCCGGCGACTGGCGCTGGAGACCCCGGCACGGGGAACGGGAGCCGATGTGGTCGCCTGTCGTCACGAGCTCCAGCACGTCATGACACGGTGTGCCGGCGTGGTGCGCAGTGGAGCCTCCCTGGCCGAGGCAGCGGCAGCGATCGACGACCTGGCCGGCCGCTGTGGCGCTGCATCGACCGACCCTGCCAGGGCCGAGGTCGCCAACCTGGTGGCCGTGGCCGGCGCCCTGGTCGCCGCTGCAGCCGAGCGGACCGAGTCGCGCGGCGCCCACACCCGCGACGACCATCCGGCGACCGACGACGGCCAGCGGGAGCGCCTGGTCCTGACCATTGCGCCCGGCTGATCGCCGGGCTGATCGGGCGGCTGATCGGGCGACTGGTTGGCGGCCCCCGGGAGCGGCGGCAGGCTGGGAGGCGTGACGACCCCACTCGCTCCCCCGGGACCGGTTGAACCTCCCACCCATCAGGTCGAGGATGCCGTCCGGCGCGCCCTCGTCGAGGACCTGACCCCGCTCGGCGACCTGAGCGCAGCCCTCGTACCGGCCGACGCCCTGGCAACGGGCGCCATCGTCGCCCGCCGGTCCGGCGTCCTCGCAGGCACCGCCTGTGCCACCGAGGCATTCCGGCAGATCGATGACTCGATCCGCATCGACTGGCGGCTCGGGGACGGCGACCGCCTCCGGGCCGGTGATCTGATCGCCACCATCGACGGCCGCCTGGCGCCGATCCTGACCGCCGAACGGACGGCGCTCAACTTCCTCGGCCACCTCTCCGGAATCGCCACACTGGTGGCCCGCTGGGTGGACGTCGTCGCCGGCGGTGCCGTGGTCTGGGACACCCGCAAGACCACGCCGGGCCTGCGGGGGCTGGAGAAGGCGGCCGTGCGGGCGGGCGGAGGCCGCAACCACCGGGCCAACCTGAGTGACTGGGTGATGCTCAAGGACAACCACCTGCTCGGCACCGACATCACGTCCGCCGTCACCAGGGCACACCACCTCTGGCCGGGACGGACGGTCCATGTCGAGTGCGACACGCTCGACCAGGTCAGCGAGGCACTGACGGCGGGTGCCGATGCCCTGCTGCTCGACAACATGGAGCCGGACGTCGTGCGGGAGGCCGTCGGCCTGGCCCGTTCGTTCGGCGAGAACGGCGGTCGCGTCCCGCTGCTCGAGGCCTCGGGCGGGATCACGCTCGAGACCGCAGCCGCCTACGCAGCGACCGGGGTCGACTGCATCTCCAGCGGTTCGCTGACGCAGGCCGCTCCGGCGCTCGACATCGGCCTCGACCTCGATCGGGTCCATCAGTGACCACGACACCCGCCGCAGGGCCAGTCCGTGCGATGATCTGGGTAGGCGCCGAAACCATTCCGGAGGTGCGACCTTGCTGCTGACCATCGACGTGGGCAACACCCAGACCGTCATCGGGCTCTACGACCGCGCGGTCACCTCAGGAGCGACCGCCGATGCCGGCCTGCTCGAGCACTGGCGTATCGCCACCGACGCCGCCAGGACCGCCGACGAGCATGCCGTCGTGATCCGAAGCCTGATGGAGTCGGCCGGCTTCCCCTTCGAAGTGGATGGCGTCGCGATCTGCGCCGGTGTCCCTCGGGTGCTCGCCAGCCTGCGAGAGATGATCGACCGCAACATCGACGTCGAGCCGATCGTGATCGAGCCCGGGGTCCGCACGGGCATGGCGATCCTGTACGACAACCCCAAGGAGGTGGGTGCCGACCGCATCGCCAACGCGGTCGCCGCCTTCGATCTCTACGGAGGCCCGACCGTCGTGGTTGATTTCGGCACCGGCAACAACTTCGATGTGATCTCCGCAAACGGCGAGTTCCTCGGTGGAGCGATCGCACCGGGCGTCGAGATCAGCCTCGACGCCCTGATCGGCAAGGCGGCTGCCCTGCGGGCCGTCGAGTTGGTGGCGCCCCGGAGCGTCATCGGCAAAAACACCGTCGAGTCGCTGCAGTCGGGCGCCGTGTTCGGATTCGCTTCGCAGATCGACGGCATGGTCGAACGGTTCCGGGCCGAACTGGGTGGCTGCACCGTTGTCGCCACCGGCGGGCTGGCACCGCTGATCGCTCCGGCGGCGACCACGATCGAACACATCGAGCCGTTCCTGACGCTGCACGGCCTGCGCATCGTCTTCCACCGGAATCAGGAGCACTGAGCCGATGGTCGCCGATCCCCCCTACCGCTTCGAACCGACGGCGAACGCAGCCGGCATACACGCCGCCCACGGCGACCTCGAGCCCGGCGCCGAGACCGGCATCGAGGTCACGATCGCCGGTCGCCTGATGCTGCGCCGCGACCAGGGCAAGCTTTTCTTCGGCGTTCTCCAGGACGCCACCGGGCGCATCCAGCTGTTCGCCCCCCAGAAGACCACGCCCGACTTCGACGGCTTCACCGGCCTGCACCTCGGCGACTGGATCGGCGTAACCGGCGAGGTCATCGTCACCCGCCGGGGTGAGCTCTCCGTGCGGGTGGGCTCGTGGGTGCGCCTCGCCGAGGCACGTCGCCCATTCCCCGACAAGTGGCATGGCATCACCGACACCGACACCCGCTACCGGCAGCGCTACGTCGACCTCTGGGTCACCGACGAGGCCCGCGAGGTCTTCGTCCTGCGCAGCCGGGCGATCTCGTTGATGCGCCGCTGGCTCGAGGACCGCGGGTTCATCGAGGTCGAGACGCCGGTGTTCCATCCCATCCCCGGTGGGGCGCTGGCCCGGCCGTTCACCACCCACCACAATGCGCTGGACCTGGACCTCTACCTGCGGATCGCCCCCGAGCTGTACCTGAAGCGCCTGACCGTCGGCGGCATGGAGCGGGTGTTCGAGGTGGCACGGGTGTTCCGCAACGAAGGGGTGTCGACCCGGCACAACCCCGAGTTCACGATGCTCGAGCTCTATCAGGCGTACGCCGACTACACCGACATCATGTCGCTGGTCGAGGAACTGGTCGCCCACCTCTGCGAAGTGCTCCTCGGCACCACCAGCATCACCTACGACGGCCGTGCGATCGACCTGTCGGTCCCGTGGCGTCGGGCGACCCTCACCGAGCTGCTCGCCGAGCACGGCGGCATCGAGGTCGACCTCGACACGCCACGCGACGAACTGGTGCGGCTGTGCGAGGAGCGGGACATCCCCGTCGAGGACCACTACGGACCCGGCAAGCTGATCCTCGAGCTCTACGAAAAGACCACCGAGCCCGAACTGTGGGGGCCGGTGTTCGTCACCGACTACCCGAAGGAGGTCTCGCCGCTCTCGCGGGACCACCGGGACCGGCCGGGCTGGGTCGAGCGCTTCGAGGGCATCGTGGCGGGCCGCGAGTTGTGCAACGCCTTCACCGAGTTGCTCGATCCCGACGAGCAGCGGGAGCGCTTCGTCGCCCAGGAGGCCGGAAGGGCCGCCGGCGACGCCGAGGCCATGGCGATCGACGAGGACTACCTGCGGGCGCTCGAGTACGGCCTGCCGCCGACGGGTGGCCTCGGGATCGGCGTCGATCGTCTGATCATGCTGCTGGCCGACACCACGGCGATCCGTGACGTGATCCTGTTCCCGACGCTCCGACCGGAGCAGGAGCGGGGCGTCTCGGGCGGACCCGAGGGCTGACCCGAAGTCTGGCCTTGATGTCTGGCCCTGATGGCCGGCCCTGATGGCCGGCCCTGATGGCCGGCCCGGACCCTACGACCGGCCCGAAGCGTCCGAGACTGCATCGACCCGGGCCAGGAGCAGGTCGCAGGTCTGGCGCAGGGTGTCGACCGCCGGAGTGGGTGCCAGCTCGGCCAGCGCATCGACCGCGTTGTTGGTGAACTCGACTGCCGTGGCCATCGAACTGGCGAGCGACGTGTGGCCCCGCAGGATCTCGAGGACCCGGTCACAGGTGGTGCCTTCGATCGGGCCGCCGAGCAGGCTGCGGAGCTCGTCGCCAGGGGAGCCGTCCAGCGCCCGGATGACCGGGAGCGTGTAGACGCCCTCGCAGAGGTCGTTGCCGGAGGGCTTGCCGAGCTGGCCATCGGTGGCAACGAGGTCCAGGACATCGTCGACGACCTGGAAGGCCATCCCGTAGTGGTGGCCGAACGCGGTGAGCGCCTCGATCTCCGGGCGGGAGAGGTCGGCGACGATGCCGCCGATTCGGGCGGCGGTGGCCAGCAGGACGGCGGTCTTGCCGCCGATCGACTCGAGGTAGGCGGCCTCGGTCCGGCCCACGTCGTAGGCGCTGCCGATCTCGCGGACCTGGCCCTCGCAGAGGCCGGCGATCGTGCGGGCGAGCAGGACGGCCACCTCTGTGCCGAGCTCGGCAGCGATCTCGGAGGCACGGGCCAACAGGTAGTCGCCGGCGAGGATGGCCTCGAGGTTGCCGAATCGGGAGTTGACGCTCTCGACGGTGCGCCGGGTGTCGGCACCGTCGATCACGTCGTCGTGGTAGAGCGAGCCCTGGTGCACCAACTCGACGGCGACGCCGCCGCGGATGGCATCGTGGGTGGCGGGGCCCGGCTCGACGCTGGTTGCCAGCGAGGCGGTGATGGTGAGTGCCGGACGGACCCGCTTGCCGCCGGCGTCGATCAGGTGGCGGGCGACCTCTGTGAGGAAGGGCTCGTCGGACTGCACGACCCGCCGGAGCTCGTCGTCGACCCGCCGGATGTCGTCGGCCATGCCCGGAAGCGCAGGCAACGAGGAGGAATCGGCGGGCATGGCCACCCGTGGAGGATACGACGGGGTCCGGCGGCGCGAAACCGGGGTACCGGCTGCGGCCCCGACCCGAATCGACGCCGGTTGCTCGTCACACACGGTGGGTACACTCATGGACAGGAGCGTCCACGGGGCGCGACATCAGAGACAAGACAGAGACAAGACAGGGAGAAGGCTGCTTGTTCGAGCGGTTTACCGACAGGGCACGTCGAGTGGTGGTGTTGGCGCAGGAAGAGGCACGCCTGCTCAACCACAACTACATCGGAACCGAGCACATCCTCCTCGGCCTCATCCACGAGGGGGAGGGCGTGGCCGCCAAGGCCCTCGAGTCGCTCGGGATCTCCCTCGAGGCCGTCCGCAGCCAGGTCGAGGAGATCATCGGCCAGGGCAGCCAGTCGCCCAGCGGGCACATTCCGTTCACCCCCAGGGCCAAGAAGGTGCTCGAGCTCTCGCTGCGCGAGGCGCTCCAGCTGGGCCACAACTACATCGGTACCGAACACATCCTCCTCGGTCTCATCCGCGAGGGTGAGGGCGTGGCCGCCCAGGTGCTGGTCAAGTTGGGCGCCGACCTCTCCCGTGTCCGCCAGCAGGTCATCCAGCTGCTTTCGGGCTACTCGGGCTCCGGTTCCGGTGCGCCGTCCGGACCGGGCGATAAGGCCAGGGCCTCCACCGGCAGCGGCGGCGACTCCGCCTCGGGCTCGACGGTGCTCGACCAGTTCGGTCGCAACCTCACCCAGCTGGCCGTCGAGAAGAAGCTCGACCCCGTCATCGGCCGTCAGCGCGAGACCGAGCGTGTCATGCAGGTGCTGTCCCGCCGCACCAAGAACAACCCGGTCCTCGTCGGCGAGCCGGGGGTCGGCAAGACGGCCATCGTCGAAGGCCTGGCCCAGATGATCGCCAACAACGAGGTCCCCGAGACCATCCACGAAAAGCAGATCTACACGCTCGACCTCGGGGCGCTCGTGGCAGGCAGCCGCTACCGCGGCGACTTCGAGGAGCGCCTCAAGAAGGTTCTCAAGGAGATCCGTACCCGCGGCGACATCATCCTGTTCATCGACGAGATCCACACGCTCGTCGGCGCCGGCGCCGCCGAGGGGGCCATCGACGCCGCCTCGATCCTCAAGCCGATGCTGGCCAGGGGCGAGTTGCAGACCATCGGTGCCACGACCCTCGACGAGTACCGCAAGCACCTCGAGAAAGATGCCGCCCTCGAGCGCCGTTTCCAGCCCATCAAGGTCGACGAACCCACGGTCGCCCACACCATCGAGATCCTCAAGGGCCTCCGTGAGCGCTACGAGAGCCACCATCGGGTCACCATCACCGACCAGGCGCTGGTGGCCGCCGCCAACCTCGCCGACCGCTACATCTCCGACCGGCACCTGCCGGACAAGGCCATCGACCTCATCGACGAGGCCGGGTCACGCCTGCGCATCAAGCGCATGCGCACACCCGAGGACCTCCGCGAGGTCGAAGCCAACCTGACCGAGGTGGTCCAGCGCAAGAAGGCCGCCGTCGAGGCCCAGGACTTCGAGGAGGCGGGCAGGCTCCGCGACACCGAAAAGGAGCTGCTCAGCGAGAAGGAGGCCAAGGAGGACAAGATCCGCTCGTCCGGCGTTGACCTGTTCGACGAGGTCGACGAGGAGGCGATCGCCGAGGTCCTCTCGGTCTGGACCGGCATTCCGGTCTACAAGCTCACCGAGGAGGAGACCCAGAAGCTGCTCCGCATGGAAGACGAGCTGCACAAGCGGGTGATCGGTCAGGAAGACGCCGTCAGGGCGGTCAGCCAGGCCATCCGCAGGACCCGTTCCGGCCTCAAGGACCCGAAGCGGCCATCCGGCTCCTTCGTGTTCCTCGGCCCGTCCGGGGTGGGTAAGACCGAGTTGGCCAAGACGCTCGCCGAGTTCCTGTTCGGCGACGAGCAGGCACTGATCGCCCTCGACATGTCCGAGTACCAGGAGAAGCACACGGTCAGCCGCCTGGTGGGCTCGCCCCCCGGCTACGTCGGGTACGAGGAGGGCGGACAACTCACCGAGGCCGTGCGCCGCCGCCCGTTCTCGGTGGTGCTCTTCGACGAGGTCGAGAAGGCCCACCCGGACGTGTTCAACACGCTGCTCCAGATCCTGGAGGAGGGTCGCCTCACCGATGCGCAGGGCCGCACCGTCGACTTCCGCAACACGGTCCTGATCATGACCTCCAACCTCGGCACCGCCGACCTCCGCAAGGCCAACCTGGGCTTCGTCAAGGCCGATGAGGCGGTTTCGTACGAGCGCATGAAGGCCAAGGTCCAGGACGCCCTCAAGGCCCACTTCCGGCCCGAGTTCCTCAACCGGATCGACGACACGATCGTCTTCCACGAGCTCACCCAGGAGGAGATCGTCCGGATCGTCGATCTCATGATCAAGCGGATCGGCGTGCAGCTGGCCGGCCAGGGAATGGGCCTCGAGCTCACCGACGACGTCAAGCAACACCTGGCCAAAGAGGGATACGACCCGGCGATGGGCGCACGCCCCCTGCGGCGTGCCATCCAGCGGCTGATCGAGGATCCCCTGTCCGAGCGGCTCCTCCTCAAGGAGTTCCGTGCGGGCGAGATCATCGTCATCGACGTCGAGGACGATCCCGAGACGGAGGGGGCCCGCAAGGTCGTCTTCCGGGCGATCGAGGGATTCGAGCCGCCGACCCTCGAGATGGCGGTCGAGGGCGCCGAGTAGCCACACGGCGCGAAGCCCGCCGCCGTTCCGTCGCCTAGCGTCTCCGACATGCGTCGCCTCGCGTCCATGGCCCCGTGGGCGTTCCTGCTCCTCCTGGCGGTTCTGACCGCCGGTGGCTGCCGGGTTGATGCATCGGTCGCCATCGTCGTCGACGGGGACGGCTCGGGGACCGTCACCGTCGGGTTGATCCTCGACGACGAGGCGGTCGACCTGGTCGGCGGCATCGAGGAACAGCTCCGAATCGACGATCTGGCCGATGCGGAGTGGACGGTCGTGGGTCCGAACCGGTTGCCCACGGGAGACACCACGGTCACGGCCACCAAGTCGTTCGATTCGCCGGAGCGCCTGGCCGACGTCCTCGACGAGATCGTCGGGCCGGGTGTCTTCGAAGATGTCACCCTGACGCGGCACCGCACGTTTGCCCGCACCGAGTGGCGGTTGAACGGCAGGGTGGACCTGTCGGATGGGCTCGATCTGTTCGGTGACGTCGAACTCGCCGAGACGTTGTCGGGCCTTCCGCTGGGCCGGACGACGGCCGAGTTGGCTGAACTGGCCGGCTGTTCGGCCGCCGACTGCGATCTCGTAGACGCATTCGAGTTGGAGTTGACGGTCGCCCTGCCGGGCGGACCGCCGGTCGACGCAGACGGTGCACGCTGGACGATCAACCTCGGTGACGTGATCTCGACCCGGTTCGACGTGAAGGGTGTCATCAACGACCGCTCGCCACGCATGTGGCGCAACGGTGCGATCGCGGCCGGTGTGATGGCGGTCCTGGCCGCCTTGTTCGTGCTGGCCCGCCACGCGGTTGCCGGCCGTGCCGACGGGCCACCACTGGCCGCCCGGCCGCCGCGGACTTCTCGTCGCTCCAACGAGATCGTCGAGGAGCATCCAGGCGACGACGATGTGGGCGAACGCCGGCTCGAGCTGCTGGTGCTGGGAGGAATCGGCGTCATCTGGGATTCCGGTGGCGACCCTGAGGGTCTTCTCGTGCGGTACGTGCGGGAGCAGGGCGGTGTCGCCGATCCCCATGAGATCGCCGACCGCTACCGCTCGGCCAGCCTCGGGCATGTCTCGACCGCGCAGTTCTGGTCGTCGATCGGCGTCAAGGGGGATGCCGACAAGCTCGACCGGGCCTACCTCGAGCGCGTTCAGCTGCGACGAGACGTGCTGCCCTTCCTCGACCGGATGAAGGAGCGGGGCCTGCCGGTGGCGTGCCTGACCAACGCTGTCCTGCCATGGTCGGTGCTGCTGCGTGAGCGCCTGGGGCTCGACGAGCTGATGGCCCACTGGGTGGTGAGTGGCGAGGTCGGGGCCCGAAAGCCCAGCCAGGCCATGTTCGAGGCGCTCCGCCGCATGTCGGGCGTCCCGTTCCGCAACATGTTGCTGATCGACTCGGAGCCGCCGATGCTCGAAGCCGCACGCAGCATGGGAATGTCGACGGTCCTGATGCGTGGGGCGGCACTCATCCCGGAGGGATTCCCGCATCCGGTCATCGGAGGCTTCGCCGAGTTGTTCCGGCCGAGCGGCACTGCCGCCACCGCCGGCGACGACGCTCCCGGCGAGGGCGCTCCCGGCGAGGGCTGAACCGACTGTCACAGGGCGTCCGTACTGTCGGCGTATGACGACGGACCAAACCCACCTCGAACAGCCACCCGCCTCGGAACAGGGGGCATCCTCCCTCAGGTCTTCGCCCAGGCGCAGGCGCACCGACTTCTGCTGCGGAGAGTGCGGCGTGTCGCAGCCCCAGTGGGTCGGCCACTGCCCGGGATGCGGGGGGTGGAACACGTTGCACGAGGTCACCCACTCGAAGACGACCACCCTGGTGCCGGAAACCGATGCCGTCCGACTGGCCGACGTGGCGTCGGCGGCGGCGGTTCCGGTCCCCACGGGTCTGTCCGAGTTCGACCGTGCCCTGGGCGGCGGGCTCGTCCCGGGGTCGGTGACCCTGCTGGGGGGCGAGCCGGGCATCGGCAAGTCCACGCTCACGCTGCAGATCGCCGCCGGCCTGGCGCATCGGAAGGGTCGCGTCCTGCTGGTCGGCGCCGAGGAGTCGCCGGCACAGGTCCGCCTGCGGGCCGAACGGCTCGGTGCGCTCGACGACGGCGTGTGGCTGGCCGGCGATGCCGACCTCGACACGGTGGTCGGCCACCTCGACCGGGTGGAACCCGACCTGCTGGTGGTCGATTCCATCCAGACCGTCTACGACCCGGCGACCAGTGGGGTACCGGGTTCCACGGCGCAGGTGCGGGCCTGTGCACATCGGCTGGTCGGGGAGGCTCGGCGGCGCGGTATCACCATCGTGCTGGTCGGACACGTCACCAAGGACGGCTCGTTGGCCGGTCCGAAGGTGTTGGAACACGTCGTCGACACCGTGTGCGAGCTGACAGGCGACCGGCACCACGCCCTCCGACTGCTGCGCGTGGCCAAGCATCGTTTCGGACCGACGGACGAACTGGGCCTGTTCGAGATGGCGGCCGATGGCATGCGGCCCGTCGATGACCCGGGCCGCCTGTTTCTCGCCGACCGGGCCACGGATGTGGCGGGCTCCGCCGTGCTGCCGGCCATGGAGGGGTACCGACCGCTCGTGGTCGAGTTGCAGTCGCTGGTGGTGCGCGCCACCACACCCCATCCCCGACGCTCCTCCCAGGGCGTCGATCCCCGTCGCCTGTCGTTGCTCCTGGCCGTTCTGGAGCGGCGCGTCGGGCTCGAACTGGGCGCGCTCGACGTCTACGTCACCGCCGTGGGCGGTGTGCAGGTGACCGAACCCGGTGCCGACCTGCCGCTGGCCCTCGCCGTGACCTCGGCGCTCACCGGCAGGCGGCTGGGGAGCGACACCGTGGCCTGCGGGGAGGTGGGGCTCGGTGGTGAGGTTCGTCAGGTGGCGCACCTCGAACGCCGCCTCCTGGAGGCGCAGCGCCTCGGTTTCACGCGGGCCGTGCTGCCCGAGTCCGGGCCGGACGGGCCGCCCGGCATCGAGGTCATCCGGGTCCGCACGCTCGCCGAGGCCGTGGCGGCGACCGGCCTGCTGGGCAACGGCCAGGCGGGAGAACTTCCCGCTGCCTGAGATCGCCTCGCCATGTCGGCCGGACGGTGGGCGTGCAAGAGTGGCGCATGCGCATCGAACTCCCTTCGGGAACATCCGCTGAACTCGTCGGTCCTGCCGCCGGTCCGTCCGACCGTGGCCTGGTGGTGGTTCCCGACGTCATGGGGATGCGTCCCCTGTTCGACGATCTGGTCGTCCGGCTGGCAGGGGAACAGGGGTGGTCCGTCTGCGCCTTCGAGCTCTACCCGGGCCGTGAGGACCTGGAGGTCGCCGATCGCCTCGTCGCCGGGGCGACGCTCGACGACGACCGGGTGCTGGGCGACGCCGTTGCTGCGGCCGATGCGACGGGCGCCGACACCGTCGGCATCCTCGGGTTCTGCATGGGCGGCATGTACGTGCTCAAGGCGGTCTCCACCGGTCGATTCCACCGCCACTGTCCCTTCTACGGGATGATCCACGTGCCGGAGCAGTGGCGGGGGCCGGGTCAGGGCGAACCGCTCGACCACCTGGCGGCCGGCGATCCGGGTTCGGTGCTGGCGATCATCGGGACCGCCGATGCCTGGACGCCGCCCGACCATGTCGATGAACTCGAGGTGGCCGGGGCCACGGTCGTCCGATATGAGGGTGCGGAGCACGGCTTCGTGCACGATGCTTCACGGCCGGCACATCGGATCGACGATGCGGCGGACGCGTGGACGCGGGCGCTCGCCTGGCTGGCTGGCTGACCGGGTGGCCGGCTGACCGGGTGGGGCTCAGCGGGCCCGGATCGTGGGCTGCGCGCGGTTGGTGATCGCGGCCGTTAGCAGGCGTGCCAGACCAGGAACCGGGTCTCAGCGGGCTCGGATCGTGAGCTGCTCGCGGTTGGTGATGCGATAGGTCCGGTCGATCTGTTCGATCCAGCCCAGCCGGATGAACGAGGCGATGGCCTTGTTCACCCGTTCACGCGAGGCACCGACCATGCCGGCCAACTCCTCCTGGGTGATCGGGAGTGAGAACTCGTCGGAATCGCCGGCCAGGTCGAGCAGGCGCTTCGCCGTTCGGCCGGTGACATCGAGGAACACGGAATCGGCGAGCGCCGCATCCATGTTGCGGAGCCGGCCGGCCAGCATCTCGACGACGCGCCACAGGAGTGTGGGATCGCTTTCGTAGAGCTCCCGAACGGGCCCGTAGGGGACGGCGGTCACGACGGCGGTCACGAGGGAGCGGGCCTCGGCGGAGCGGCCGCGGCCGTCGAAGAGTCCCATTTCGCCGAACAGGTCGCCAGATTCCATCAGCGCCACCATCGACTCACGGCGGTCGAACGACTTATTGGCGATGGCGATCCGTCCGGAAACGACGATGTAGAGCTCGTGGGGTTCGTCGTTCTCCCGAAAGATGATGTCGCCGCGGCGGAGTTCACGGTCGGTCGAGGCGTCGACGATGGCAGCCAGGAACCCGTCGTCGAGGTTGGCGAATAGTGTCGTTTCGCGAAAAAGTGTGGTGTCCGGCATGTCGGCTGGCCATGCTAGTGAGGTGAATGACCCTGCACGGTCGATGCCGTGCCCCTCCGCTCATTTCGACCGATGAGCATCTGGACCATCGTGGTGGCGGCCGGTCGTGGCGATCGCTTCGGTACCGACAAGCAGTCGGCCGACGTGTGCGGCCGCTCGGTGCTCGAACACTCCGTCTCTGCAGCCGGCGGGTCGGACGGCATCGTCATCGTGGTGGTGGCAGCGGCGGTGACGGGGGTCGCCGAATGTTTTGCCGGTGTCGAGGCGGTGACCGCCGTGGTGCCCGGAGGTGCGACCAGGTCGGCGTCGGTGCGGGCCGGCCTGGCCTCGGTTCCGGACGACGCTTCGGTCGTTCTGGTCCATGACGGTGCTCGACCGCTGGCCAGCCGGAGGCTCTTCGAAGTGGTTGTCGCAGCGGTCGAAAACGGCGCCGATGCCGTGGTTCCCGGTGTTCCGGTGAGCGACTCGCTGCGGCGGGCGGGGTCCGCCGTCGACCGCGAGGGGATGTTCGCGGTCCAGACGCCGCAGGGGTTTCCGGCGGCGACCCTCCGCGAGGCCCATGCCGGTGGTGACGACGCATCCGACGACGCCACCCTCGTCGAGGCGATCGGTGGCAGGGTGGTCGTCGTGGAGGGCGAGCCGGACAACATCAAGATCACCCGACCGGTCGATCTGCTGGTCGCCCGGGAGCTCCTGGGGGCCTCCGATGGGTGAGGTGCGGGTGGGCCAGGGGTTTGACGTCCATGCCTTCTCCGATGATCCGGGCCGCCGCATGGTCCTGGCCGGCGTCGAGTTCGAAGGCCCGGGCCTCGTCGGACACAGCGATGCCGACGCCGTTGCGCACGCCTGCATCGATGCCCTGCTCGGTGCCGCCGGGCTGGGCGACATCGGTGAGCGCTATCCGGACACCGACGAGCGCCTTGCCGGTGCCGACAGCATGGCGTTGCTGGCCGACACCGTCGCCGCCGTTCGTTCCGAGGGTTGGGTGATCGGCAACGTGGACTGCACGGTCATCGCCGAGGCACCGAAGTTGGCGCCGAAGCGGGATGAGATGCGCCGGCGCCTCGAGGCGGTCATGGGTGCGCCGGTCCGGGTGACGGGCCGACGTGCCGAGGGGCTGGGAGCGCTCGGCCGTCGGGAAGGGATCGCCTGCATGGTGGTGGCCCTGGTGCAGCGACCATGAGCGGTGCTCGGCCGAAAGGCGGCGGACAGCGCCGCAGTGGTCAGAGCAGTCAGCGACAGGGTCGTGGCAAGGGTGACCAACGGGACGGCGGCCAGGGTCGGGGCCAGGGTCAGGGTCGGGACCGGCGCGGGCCGGGCCCACGAGGTGGAGGACGCGAGCGCTCCGGCCAGCGGGGTACCACACCCCAGCGGCGTCGCAGCGACGGTCCGCCGAAGGGACTCGGCGGTGAACAGGTGGAGGGCCGTCAGGCGGTCCGTGAACTCCTGCTCGCCGGGACCCGTCGAACCCGTGAGGTGATCCTCGCCGGCGACCTCGATCCGGCGCCGATCCTCGACGACATCATCGACCTGGCCGACGAGCACAAGGTCACGATCCGCGAGGTTGCCCGGTCCAAGTTCGAGTCGATGGCCCGAACGGAGGCTCCGCAGGGCGTCGTGGCGTTCGCTGCCCCCCTGGAGGACCACGGCCTCGAGGCGCTGCTGACCTCTTCCGGTCCGGCCGGTCGGCCTCCCTTCCTGCTCCTGCTGGACGGGGTCACCGACCCGGGAAACCTGGGCGCCATCCTGCGTTCCGCCGAATGCGCCGGTGTCACCGGTGTGGTGCTGCCCAGGCATCGGGCAGTCCGGGTGACCGCCATGGCTGCCAAGTCGGCAGCCGGGGCCATCGAGCACCTGCGGTTGGCGACCGTGTCGGGCCTCCCGAAGGCCATGACACGGCTCACTCAGGTGGGCATCTGGTCCGTCGGCCTCGACATCGGAGGCCTCGACCCGATCCATGACCTCACCGTGGCCGACGGTCCGGTGGCGCTGGTGATGGGCGCTGAGGGCGCCGGGCTCTCGCGGCTGGTGCGGGAGCGGTGCGACACGTTGGCCCACATTCCGCTCCGTGGCGTGCTGGCCTCGATGAACGTCTCCGCCGCCGCTGCCGTGGCGCTGTTCGAGGTGTCGCGCCGACGAGAACAGCATGCCTGAGGGAGCCCGAGGTCGGATTCGAACCGACGACCTGACGCTTACAAGGCGCCTGCTCTGGCCAACTGAGCTACCCGGGCATGGGGTCTTCAGAGGGCGATCGTACGACCCTGCGCGCCCCGGTCGGGTGGGTTCACCGGGGGGTGCTTGCACTCGGGCCGGTGGCAGAGGATGATCGCGCTGTGGCATTGACTGATCGAGACCGTGCAATCCTCGAGTTCGAGCGATCCTGGTGGACCCTCGACGCCCCCAAGGAGGGGTTGATCAACGAGCGATTCGAGTTGTCGGTCACCCGCTACTACCAGTTGTTGGCCGAGCTGCTGGACACGCCGGAAGCACTCGAGCATGATCCGCTGGTCGTCCTGCGCCTTCGTCGCCGACGTGATCGGCGCAGGAAGGCCCGTTTCGAGTCGCCGGCGCGTGAAGGGGATGGACGCTGATGGCCGGCAGACGAGCTGGTGGTGGCCTCGGTCCCAGCAACAGTGCGGCTGCACCGCGGGCCATGCTGCTCATCGTCGTGGCCGTCGTCCTCGGCGCCGCACTGCTCTGGAAGGGCCTCGACGACGGTGCGGATCTGGCGGCGAACCAGCCGTCTCCGACCACTACGGCTCCGACGTCCGATGGTTCCGGTGACGGCACCCCTGGCGACGGTTCGGGCGAGGTCACTCCCGATGACGGTTCGGGCGACGCCACTCCCGGCGACGGTTCGGGCGAGGTCACTCCCGATGACGGTTCGGGCGACGCCACTCCCGGCGACGGTTCGGGCGACACCACGGGTGACACCACCACGACCACGACCCTGTTCCCCACCTCGACGGAGCCTCCCAACGAGGTCCAGGTGCTCGTGGCCAACGGCTCCGGCATAGCGAGGGCCGCCGGGGCGGTGTCGGCACTGCTGGCCCCGCAGGGCTATGCCACCCTCCCGCCGGCGAATGCCCAGCCCACCGACTCCACGATGATCTACTTCAGGCCCGGAATGGTCAACGAGGCCCGGGCCGTGATGGACATTCTCGCCCCGGACAGTCCCGACCTGTTGGCGCAGATCCCTCCCACCGGCCTGCCGGTCGCCGAGAACGCCCTCGACCGCCTGGAGTTGGCGGACGTCGTCGTGATCCTGGGCGCTGACGACCGCATCAGCACCGGCTGATCCGGGGCTTCCGGCGTGCGCGTCATCGCCGCTCCGGACAAGTTCCGCGGGACCGCAACCGCAAGGGAGATCGCCGACGCCATCGTGCGCGGTGCGGTGTCCGTCGGTGCCTCGGCGGAGGCGCTGCCCATGGCCGATGGCGGTGAAGGGACCCTCGAGGCCCTCGGTGGAGGCAACCGGAGGTCGACGGTGACCGGCCCGCTCGGAGCGCCCGTGGAAGCGGAGTGGCGCCTGGCCGGACGTGTGGCGGTGATCGAGATGGCACGGGCTTCAGGCCTCGTCCTCGCTGGTGGTGCCGAGGGCAACGAACCGCTCGACGCCATGACGACCGGGACCGGTGAACTCATCCGCGAGGCGGTCGAATCGGGTGCCCGGCGGGTGATCGTGGCGGTCGGTGGTTCGGCGACGACCGATGGCGGACTGGGCGCGCTCCGGGCGATGGGGTCGCCGGCCCGCTACCGGGGGGTCGAGCTGATCGTCGCGTGCGATGTCCGAACCCCCTTCACGGGTGCGGCAGAGGTCTTCGGACCGCAGAAGGGGGCCTCTCCGGCCCAGGTCGAGTTGCTACGTCGTCGCCTCGTCCGCCTGGCACAGCAGTATGAGGAGGAGTTCGGCATCGACGTGGCGGACCTTTCCCGGGCGGGGGCGGCTGGGGGGCTGGCCGGGGGGCTGGCGGCCCTTGGTGCAGAGCTGGTGGACGGGATCGACCTCGTTGCCGAGGAGCTGGCGCTGGACGAGGTCATCGAGGGCGCCGACCTGGTGGTGACGGGTGAGGGGATGCTCGATGCCACCTCCTATGCCGGCAAGGTCGTCGGTGGGGTGTCGGCCTATGCGGCAGCCGCCGGCCTGCCGGTCCTGGTCGTGGCCGGACAGGTCGATCCCGACCTTGTGGCCAGGGGCGCCACGACACGGGTCGATGCGGTCTCACTGGTCGACCGGTTCGGCGAGCAACGTGCCCGATCCGATCCCACCGGGTGCGTCGAGGCCATCGTGGCGGAGGTCGTCGGTTGACCGTTGTCGAAACGTCGGGCACCGATCGCGGGTGGCGTCGATAGGTTTTCGGGACCAGTCCGGCGCCGTTTCGTGCCGCGCACCAGCCCACGGAGGCACCCCCATGGCCGTCACCATCCGCATTCCCACCACGTTGCGTCCCCTCACCGGCGGCGCCGGTGAGGTCGAGGTCGACGGAGCGACGGTCGGCGAGGCCCTGGCCTCCCTCGAGGCCTCCCATCCCGGCTTCGGCTCCCGCATCCTCGACGAGTCGGGTGCCCTGCGACGGTTCGTCAACGTGTTTGTGAGCGACGAGGACGTGCGCTTCCTCGAAGGCCTCGACACACGGGTTCCCGACGGTGCGACCGTCGCCATCGTTCCTGCCGTCGCCGGGGGCTGAGCGGGTTCTACGGCACCTTCGGCGGGCCGGGCCCACGTCGGCGTTGCCCGTTGCCCATGGGGATCCGGCGTGCCCGTCGAGGTTGTGATTCCCGGCCGACGCTGATTGGATTGGCACTCGCCGAGTGAGAGTGCCAAGTGCTGCGACCCTGACGTTCCAGCGCCGCTCTCGACGATTTCGAACCGAAAGAAAGGCTTCCGCCAATGGCGAAGAACATCAGTTTCGACGAGCAGGCCCGCCGGTCCCTCGAAAGGGGCATGAACCAGTTGGCGGACGCCGTTCGGGTCACCTTGGGCCCCAAGGGTCGCAACGTCGTGCTCGAGAAGAAGTGGGGCGCCCCCACGATCACCAACGACGGTGTCTCGATCGCCAAGGAGATCGAACTCGAGGACCCCGTCGAGAGGATCGGCGCCGAGCTCGTCAAGGAGGTCGCCAAGAAGACCGATGACGTGGCAGGCGACGGCACCACCACAGCCACCGTGCTGGCCTGGTCGATGATCCGCGAGGGCCTCCGCAACGTCGCCGCCGGCGCCAACCCGATGTCGGTCAAGAAGGGCATCGAGGCTGCCGTCGTTGCATCCGTCGATTCGATCCTCGAAGGAGCCGTCGACGTCTCGAGCGACAAGGGCCAGATCGCCAACGTGGCCGCCATCTCCGCCGCCGATCCCGAGATCGGCCAGATGATCTCCGAGGCGATCGACAAGGTCGGCAAGGACGGCGTGATCACCGTCGAAGAAGGGCAGACCTTCGGTATCGAGATGGACCTCGTCGAGGGCATGCGCTTCGACAAGGGCTACATCTCGCCGTACTTCGTGACCGATACCGAGCGCATGGAGGCGATCCTCGAGGATCCCTACCTGCTGTTCGTCGGGTCGAAGATCTCGGCAGTCCGCGACCTCGTGCCCGTGCTCGAAAAGGTCATGCAGTCCGCACGCCCGTTGCTGATCATCGCCGAGGACATCGAAGGCGAGGCACTGGCCACGCTCGTGGTCAACAAGATCCGTGGCACCTTCACCGCAGCCGCCGTGAAGGCCCCCGGATTCGGCGACCGCCGCAAGGCGATGCTCCAGGACATGGCGATCCTCACCGGCGGCCAGGTCATCACCGAGGAGGTCGGTCTCAAGGTCGAGAACGTCTCGCTCGACATGCTGGGCAGCGCCCGCAAGGTGGTCGTCTCCAAGGACGAGACCACGATCATCGAGGGTGCCGGCGATGAGGTCGACATCAACGGCCGGATCAGCCAGATCAAGGGCGAGATCGACAACACCGACTCCGACTACGACCGCGAGAAGCTCCAGGAGCGTCTCGCCAAGTTGTCGGGCGGCGTCGCCGTGCTCAAGGTCGGAGCCGCAACCGAGGTGGAGCTCAAGGAAAAGAAGCACCGCATCGAGGATGCCGTGAGCACCACCAAGGCGGCCATCGAGGAGGGCATCGTCGCCGGCGGCGGCGTGGCCCTGCTCCGTGCCCAGGCAGCGGCCCTGTCCGTCGCCGACGGCCTCTCGGCCGACGAGGCCACCGGTGCCCGCATCGTGGCCAAAGCGCTCGAGAGTCCCCTGCACCAGATCGCCGTGAACGCAGGCCTCGAGGGCGGCGTCGTCGTCGAGCGTGTGCGCGGCCTCGAGGGCTCCAACGGCCTCAACGCCGCCACGGGCGAGTACGAGGACCTGATCGCCGCCGGCATCATCGATGCCGCCAAGGTGACCCGGTCGGCGCTGCAGAACGCCGCTTCGATCTCGGCCCTGTTCCTCACGACCGAGGCAGTCATCTCCGACGCTCCCGCCGCCGGCGCAGGTGGCGGCATGCCCGACATGGACTTCTAGGGCTTCCCGTTCCGGGATCCCAGCGTGCGGGGCGCCCTTCGGGGCGCCCTGTCGCCGTTTTGGGGTGTGGGGACTGTTCACTGGTGGACGTGATCGCCGCAGGAGCACGGGGATGGGCCAGCTGATGGCCCGGGGTCGGACACAACGTGTGCTGACGCGCCGGTTCGACGGCGAGGGTTCCCGGCGATTCCAGGATGAGCTGATCGTCGAGGAGCCGATGTCGATTCGCCTCGACGACGAGTTGGTGGCCACCACCATGCGCACCCCTGGCGACGACTTCGAGCTGGCCGTCGGCTTCCTCGTCACGGAGGGAATGCTCGACGGAGCTCCGGTCCGGGCCATCCGGTACTGCGGTCAGGGCTCTGCGGCCGACGCCGAGTACAACGACGTCACCGTCGAAACGGGTGGCATGGCGCCTGTGCCGACACCGCGACTGGGACCGGCGTCCTCCTCGTGCGGCATCTGCGGCATGGTGGCCATCGAGCAGCTTGTCGAACGCCTCGAACCGCTCGACGTCGAGCCCTTCGATCCGAGCGTGCTGGCCGGCGTGACCGAGCGGATCGCCGACGACCAGGCCCTCTTCGGCACCACGGGCGCCGTGCATGCCGCCGTCGCCTTCGACCGGTCCGGCCAGCCTCTGTTGTTGCGGGAGGACATCGGTCGTCACAATGCCGTCGACAAGGTCGTGGGCCGGCTCTACCTCGACGATCGGCTGCCTGCCGGCGACCTCGGCCTGTGGGTGAGCGGCCGGGCCTCGTTCGAGATGGCCCAGAAGGCGTGGGCGGCCGGCTTTGCCGCACTCGTGGCCGTGAGCGGCCCGTCGGCACTGGCCGTCGAGACGGCACGCACGGCCGGCCTGCAGCTGGCGGGCTTCGCCCGCGGTGAGCGCATCAACCTCTACACCGGCGACTGAGTCCCCGGCGCCTGGTTCCCGGCCGCACTCCGGCCCGGTTCAGTTCCGTACACTCGGCGCCATGAGCGAGCCGGTCACCCCCTCCGAGGGCCTCGGGGTCCTCCACCTCTTCTGCACGGTCGGACCGCTGGCCGATGCGGATGCCGTCCGGTCCGTGGTCCGTGCCGCCGAGTCGGCAGGCGACCGGGTCGTGCCGGTGGCGATCCTCGGGCACAAGGCCGACCTGGCGTTCATGGTCCTTGGCGACGACCTGTGGCGCCTCCGGGGCCTGCAGACCGGCCTCACCGAGGCTGGCCTCGAGGTGGTCGACAGCTACGTCTCGCTGACCGAGATCTCCGAGTACGCCGCCGGGCTCCCCGACGAGATGAAGGAGGCCCGACTGCGTCCGGTGCTGCCTCCTGAGGGCAAGCCGGCGTGGTGCTTCTATCCGATGTCGAAGCGCCGGGGCGAGCAGTCCAACTGGTTCACGCTCCCGTTCGAGGAGCGGCGCGACCTGATGCTCGAGCACGGCACGTCGGGGCGCAACTTCGCCGGCCGCATCGTGCAGCTCATCACGGCCTCCACCGGGCTCGACGACTACGAGTGGGGCGTCACGCTGTTCGGCCAACGGCCCGACGACCTCAAAGACGTCGTCTACACGCTGCGATACGACGAGGCCTCTGCCCGCTTCGCCGAGTTCGGCACCTTCTACACGGGCCTCGCCGGCGCCCTCGACGAGGTCCTCGACAGCGTGGGCTGCCGGGCGGGCTAGCGAACCGGTGCATTCGACGATGCCGAACGGGGCCGCGCCGCTCGACCGCCTGCGGGCGGATCTCGAGTCACTGGGCAGTGTCGTGGTGGCCTTCTCGGGAGGCGTCGACTCGGCGTTCCTCGCCCATGTCGCCCACGAGACGTTGGGTCCCGACCGGGCCAGGGCCGTGACGGCCGTGTCGCCATCCCTGGCCGCCGTCGAGTGGGAGGAGGCGGCTTCGCTGGCCGACGAGTGGGGCCTTCGCTGGACCACGATCGACACCGACGAGATGGCCTCGGCCGCCTACCGGGCCAACGATCCCGACCGCTGCTTCCACTGCAAGGACGCCCTGATGGACGCCGTCGGGCCGATCGCCGAAGCCGATGGGGCGACGGTGCTGCTGGGCGTCACGCTCGACGACCTCGGCGACCACCGTCCCGGCCAACGTGCGGCCGCCGAACGAGGTGCCCGGTTCCCCCTGCTCGACGCCGGCTTCACCAAGGCGGAGGTGCGGGAGCAGTCCCGCCTGATGGGCCTGCGAACCTGGGACAAGCCCGCCGGCCCGTGCCTCGCCTCCCGGGTTCCCTACGGCACCCCGGTCAGCGTGACCGTGCTGTCGACCGTGGAGCGGGCAGAGGCGGGCCTGCGACGGCTGGGATTCAACGAGCTCCGGGTGCGCCACTACGGCGACACGGCCCGCATCGAGGTGCCCGACTGCCGGCTGGCCGACGTCGTGGCACAGCGGACCGAGGTGGTGGCGGTCGTCTCGGCCGCCGGCTACCGCTACGTCACCCTGGACCTGGCCGGCCTGCGATCCGGCAACCTCAACGACGGTCTGCGGTCCGAAGCGTGACGATGCGGGTGCGGGCCTTCGTCCCCGACCTGATGGACCGCTCCCGACTGCGTGCTCCCGAGGTCTCGGTCGAGTTCGTCGCCGATCCGGCGACGTTGTTCGACGAGGAGGCCGACCTGTTCGTCATCGACCTGGCCCGGCCCGGCGCCCACGATGCCGTGTCGGACCGCCCTGCGGAAACGGGACGTGTCGTGGGCTTCGCCCCACATGTCGACGAGGAGGCGATGGCAGCGGCTCGCGAGGCCGGCTGCGACGAGGTGCTGCCCCGGTCGGCTTTCTTCCGACGGTTCCCCGAACTCGGGGCCGACGCATGATGGGGGCATGACGGTCGACGCCCCCGATTCACCGACGTATGCGATCGACGACCTGCTCGCCGACGGCGACCTCACGGGTCACGCCTGGTGTGAGGAGCGGACCAAACGGGCCGACGAGTACCTGGCGGCGCTGTACGCCCAGTCCGGTGCCACGGCCGGCATCGCCCTTGTGGCACTCGGTGGCTATGGGCGACGGGAGCTGTGCCCGGGCAGCGACCTCGACGTCGCACTGGTGCACGTTCCCGGAGTCGATGTGGGGGAGGTCGCCAACCGACTCTGGTATCCGGTGTGGGATGCCGGGCTGAAGCTGGGTCATCAGGTGGGCACGGTCGACCAGATCCTCGAGGTGGCCCGCGAGAGCCTCGACACCGCCACGAGCCTGCTGAGTGCGCGGCTGGTTGCCGGTGACGGCGAGGTGGCCGCCTCCCTGGCAGACCGGGGGAGGGCCCAGTGGTCGTCCCGTTGGCGTCGGCACCTTCGGGATCTCGGCACGGCGATCGCCGAGCGGCACGCACGGTTCGGCGAGGTCGCCTTCCTGCTCGAGCCCGATCTCAAGGAGGCCCGCGGCGGCCTGCGCGACGTGCACACCCTCGGCTGGGTCGAGATGAACGAGCCGGTGCTCCGTGAGGCCGAGGCGGCGACCCTGGCGGAGGCCACCGAGATCCTTTTGGCGGCACGCGTCGAGCTGCACCGTGTCACGGGTCGACCCAGCGACCTCCTCCTGCTCGAACTTCAGGACGAGGTGGCCGAGCGGCTCGGCTACACGGACGCCGACCTGTTGATGGCTGACGTCGCCGGGGCGGCACGCACCATCGCATGGACCGGCGATGGTGCGTTGCGGCGCATCAGCTGGGACCTTCGCAACCAGGCTCGTCGGAGGCCGTTGGTCCGGCGTCGCCGCCGGGAGGTCGCCCCGGGGATCTTCCTCGAGGACGGCCTCGTCCACCTCGCCGATTCGACGACCGTCGATGACCCGCTCGCGGTGCTGCGTTGCGCCCACGTGGCGGCGGCACACGGTGCGCTCATCGCGCGACGCGGACTCGAACGCCTGGCCGCCGAGTCGACACCGCTCCCGGTGCCATGGCCGGACGAGGCCAGACGACTGTTCGTGGACCTGTTGGCCACGGGCGAGCCGTCGGTGGCGGTGATCGAGGACCTCGACCAGGCGGGCCTGTTCGTCCCGATCCTTCCCGAATGGGAGCCCTGCAGGTCCCGCCCGCAACGCAACGCCTACCACCGGTTCACGGTCGACCGCCACCTGCTCACGGCCGTCGCCGAGGCATCGCATCTGGTCGACCGGGTCGAACGGCCCGACCTGTTGCTCGTCGGTGCGCTGCTCCACGACATCGGCAAGGGTTACCCGGGCGACCACACCGAGGTGGGTCAGGAGCTCGTCGCGACCATCGCCCCCCGGATGGGATTCCCTCCGGCAGACGTCGACCTCCTGGTCGCCATGGTCGAACACCACCTGCTGCTTCCCGATGCCGCAACCCGACGCGATCTCGACGACGACGGAACCATCCGGTCGGTGGCGGATGCGGTCGGGGGCCGTCAACTGCTGGCCCTGCTGGGTGCCCTCACCGAGGCCGACTCGATCGCCACCGGACCGTCGGCGTGGAGTGCATGGAAGGCGGAACTCGTCGAGGAGCTGGTTCGGCGGGCCGACCATGTCCTCGCCGGCGGTGGGTTCGACGAGGTGGTCGGAGGTCGGTTCCCCGACGAGTCGCAGCGGGAACTGCTCGAAGGCGAGGGGATGATCGTGCGGGGTGACGGCTCGACGTTGACGGTCGTGGCCGACGACCGACCGGGTGCCTTCTCCAAGATCGCCGGGGTGCTCGCCCTCAACGGGGCGGGGGTCGTCTCGGCTGCGGCGTACACGGAAGTCGGCAGGGCGCTCTCTGTGTTCCGGGTGGAGGGGGCGTTCGGCGAGGTCCCCGACTGGGAGCACATCTGCCGGCAGGTCGATCTGGCCCTGGCCGGCCGCCTGGCAGTGGCCGCTCGACTGGGAGATCGCTCACGCACGTACCGGACGGCGCCGACGTCGGCCCGCCCGGCCCGGCCGAAGGTCACCGTCGACAATCGCACCTCGGCGACGGCCACGGTGCTGGAGGTCACCTGCCCGGACGGTGTGGGTGTCCTGTACCGGATCACCCGTGCGTTCGCCGAGCTCGACCTCGACATCGTGAGCGCCCGCGTGCAGACGCTGGGTTCCGACGTGGTCGATGCGTTCTATGTCCGGGACATCTCCGGTTCCAAGATCGTCGACGGGGAGCACCTGGCCGAGATCGAACTCGCTGTCCTACGCTGGATCGACGTCGACTTCTGATCCTGTGTTCGGGTCCGGCGGCCAGGTCCGGCGCGGACATCGCCTACGGTCGGCCCTCGTGAAGACCAACGATGCCCCCTCAGCACGGGATCTCCTGCGCTGGTCGGAGGCGTTGGCGGCCATCGCCCGGACGGGTCTGGCCTTCTCCGACGTGGTCTACGAACGGGAGCGCTTCGAAGAGGTGCTCCACGTCGCCGCAGACATCCGGGTGCGGGCCGGCTCGCCCTTCGACACCGAGACGCTCGTGGCCGAATGGCTGACGTCCGTGGGATCGGGCGTTCCCGGCTACGTCACGCCGAAGGTCACGGTAGGAGCCGTCGTCGGCAATGACGACGGAGAGATCCTGCTCGTGCAGCGGGCCGATTCCGGGCTCTGGCTGTACCCGACCGGCTGGGCGGACGTCGGCTACTCGCCGGCGGAGGTCGTGGTCAAGGAGGTCCGTGAGGAGACCGGCATCGACTGCGAGGTGATCCGGCCGATCGCCATCCTCGACGGCCTACGCCTGGGCTTCACCGGGATCCCGCTGTATTCGCTGGTATTCCACTGCCGGATGACCGGTGGTTCGCTCACGCCACATCCGTTGGAGTGCCGGGACGTGGGCTTCTTCGCCGAGGGGGAGATGCCGGAGGACATGATCCTCCCCGACGAATGGGTCGCTGAGTCCTTCGCGGCGATCCGTGGAGAGGCGTTGGAGGTGCGCTTCGATGCGCCAAGGGATCCGCCATGGGCCGGAGCCGATCGGACGGACGGCGCCTAACCCCGGCCGGGGTGTCTGCGCAGGAAGTCCTCGACCTCGGCGACCAGTTCTCCGGGGTTGTCGGAGATGCTTGCCGTTTCGTTGCCGCGGAACATGTCCTCCATGTTCCCGGAGTCGAGGTCGTCCTCGAGTTCCCTGGCGTCGAAGTCCTCCTCGAGGTCCTCGACGAACTCGGCGGTGCGCTCGTCTTCGGCGACCAGGTCGCTGATCTCGCGTTCGTAGACCTCGCTGGCGATCTCGAGGTCGGTGCGTGGCAGGGGAACGCCGAGGACCACGCTGATCTTCTCGACGAGGGCCAGAGCGGCCTTCGGGGATGGGGCGCTCGACACGTAGGCGGGAACGCTGGCCCAGATCGAGGCCGTCGAGAGGCCCGACTCGCGGAGGCGGGCGCCGAGCACGCCGACGATGCCGGTGGGGCCTTCGTAGGTCGATGGCATGAGGCCGAGTCGATCGGAGAGCTCGTCGTTGTCGGTGGTGCCGAAGACCTGGACGGGCCGGGTGTGCGGCACGTCGGCCAGCAGGGCGCCCAGGGTGACGACGTGCCTGGCGCCCACCTTCTGGGCGACGCTGACGACGTGGTCGGCGAAGGTGCGCCACCGCAACTGGGGCTCGTGGCCGATGAGCACGACCAGGTCGTGGGTCGAGTCGGGCAGTCTGGCGACGTGGACGGTCGTGGCCGGCCATTCGATGATGCGTTGGCCGTCGACCAGGCGGACGAACGGGCGGGCGACCGTGAAGTCGAAGAAGTCCTCGGCCTCGATCGTGCCGATCTCGCTGGCTCCGAAGTGGTCGCGCACGTAGCGGGCGGCGGTGCTGGCCGCTCCACCTGCGTCGCTCCAGCCCTCGAAGGCCGCCAGCACGATCGGATCCTCGAGTTCGGGCTCTTCGACCCAGTGGAGGTGTGGTGCGGGGGGAGGAACGCTCATTGGCCGCGAGGGTATCCGTGGCTCCGGCAACGCGCTCCCGGCCACCGGAACCGTCGGGACGTACACTCGGCGGCCATGGTGGCGATCCGCGAGGCGACCGAAGTCGATGATGATCTGATCGGGGCGATGGCCCGGCTGATCCCGCAGTTGTCGCGTTCGAATCCTGCGCCCGATGCCGCTGCCCTCGAGGCGATCGTGTCATCGGAGGCCTCGGTGCTGCTCGTCGCCGAGGCCGACGGGGTGATCGTCGGGAGCCTCACGTTGGCGCTGTTCCGCATCCCGACCGGCCTCCGGGCATGGATCGAGGACGTGGTGGTCGATGGGTCAGCCCGTGGGAAGGGTGTCGGAGAGGCGCTCAACCTGGCCGCCCTTGACCGGGCCCGGGCGGAGGGCGCCACGACCGTGGACCTGACCTCCCGTCCGTCGAGGGACGCCGCCAACCGCCTCTACCAGCGCCTCGGATTCGAAGAACGCGCCACCAACGTCTACCGGTTCACGCTCTAGGTGGAGCCCGCTCCATCGGGTGGTCCGGCGAGGCGGCGACAGCGGTTGCTGAACGGGCCGTAGCGCCAGTGCATGACCTCGGCGTCGGCGGGGTCGAGCCTCCGGGAGACCAGGACCCGTCCGCCGTTCGGTCGGAGGTCGAGTCGGCCGTCGGTGAACTCGGCGGCCACGTGGACCTCGCCGGAGTTCGGGTCCACGTCGTGGACGCCGCCCTCGAGGGTGCCGTCGGCACGCATGTCGTGGACCAGCCAGCCGACCGTGATCACCACGCGGTCGCCGGCCTGTTCGATGCGCTGGACCATGCCGCGCATCCTGCCGTGCTCGACGACCCAGACGCCGCGCAGGTCGGGTGCCCCCTCGGAGAGCGGATCCCGGCAGTCGGCCAGGACCGCAGGTGCCCAGCCGTGGGCGTCGGAGCGGGTGTGGGCCACGGGGATCCCGTCAACGGAAGGTCCGGGACCACCGTCGAGGTCGGGGAGCAGGTAGTCCGCCGGCTCCGGTGGGCAGGAGGCGGCCCGGTGGGGTCGACTCACGACCAGGCGCAGTAGCTGAAGGAGTGGTGGACGGCGCAAGGTGGCGAATCGGCGCGTGTCAGGTCCTCTTGCGGCGGGCCAGCCTGGCTTCGAAGCGCTCGGCCTGCTCGATGAGGGTGCCGGTGATGCCCATCAACTCCTCCTGGGCCTCGGACGCCTCGGCATCGAGCCCGGTGATCTCGCCGATCTTCCAGTAGCGGAGCAGCGGCTGGACGACCTGTTCGGCATGGACCCGCAGGTTGTAGATCCCGGTCCTGGCGATCTCGACCGCCCGTCGTTGGAAGTTGGGGATCTCGGTGCCGGGCATCGAGAAGTTGGTGAGCACCTGGCGCAGCGACTTGAGGACCAGGCTCGGTGCCTCGCGCAACATGGCCGTGGTGACGCCCCGGTAGAACATGAAGTGGTGGTTCTCGTCGACCGCCACCCGGTTCATGACCTCGTAGGCGATCGGGTCGTCGGCATGCACACCGGCGTTGCGGTGGCTGACACGGGTGGCGAGTTCCTGGGCCGACGTGTAGTTGAAGATGTCGACCGGATCGGTGAATCCGATGCGCCAGCCCCGCGTGACGGTGGCCAGTCGGTCGTCCTCGAGCGAGCGCGGATCGCAATTGCGCGAGGTCAGGAGGAAGTCGCGGATGGCGATCGCGTGCTGGCCCTCTTCTGCCGTCCAGAGCTTGGACCATTCGGCCATCGCAGAGTCGTCAGGGAAGATCCCTGCGATGCGGGCGTGGTAGTAGGGCAGGTTGTCCTCGGTCAGCAGGTTGAGGATGAGTGCGGTGCGCACCGGCCGGGAGATGGTCGCCTGGGACTCGTCCCACGGTTCGTCGCGGAAACTGCGGCCCTGTTCCCAGGGGACGACTTCGTGGGCGTACCAGTGCTCGCGGCGTTCCTTGTGCGTCTCCATGAGCGCCCGGATGTCGGGCTCGACGGTCTGGATCAGTTCGAGTGATTCAGTGGTGGCGGGCAAGGACGCATCCCCGGGTCGAGGTCGACGGGTCGGACTGTCGTGCCCGACGGGCACAGGGTAGATCACCGTTCGGGCCATGGTGCGACGGACCCCCCGGATGCGGCAGCATGGGGGCATGCAGGACCCTCGCGACATCGACTGGTCGGCACTGCGCTCGATCGCAGCTGAGGCTGCGGCCACCGCCTACTGCCCCTACTCGGACTTCCCGGTCGGTGCCGCCGGCCTCGTCGACGACGGCCGCATCGTGTCGGGCTGCAACGTCGAGAACGCCTCGTACGGGCTCACGCTGTGCGCCGAGTGCGGAATGGTGTCCGACCTGCACCTCACCGGAGGCGGTCGGCTGTTGGCGGCTGTGGCGGCCAACCCGTCGGGTGAGGTGATCGCCCCCTGCGGCCGTTGTCGGCAACTGCTGTTCGAGGCCGGTGGCGCCTCGCTGCTGGTCGACGGACCGGGCGGACCGAGGCCGCTTGGCGAACTCCTGCCCGATGCGTTCGGCCCCGACGACCTGGCCGACTGACCGGACCATCGGGGGAAACGTGGACGCCGTCGAGGTCATTCGCACCAAGCGTGATGGTGGGCGCCTCTCCGACGAGCAGATCCGATGGTTCATCGGCCGCTACGCCGAGGGCGGCGTGATCGCCGACGAGCAGGCGGCGGCGCTGGCGATGGCGATCTTCTTCAACGGCATGGAGCCCGACGAGCTGGCCACCTGGACCCGGGCGATGGTCGACTCCGGCCGCACGCTCGACCTGTCCGGGGTCGGCCGACCGACGGTCGACAAGCACTCGACCGGTGGTGTCGGTGACAAGGTGTCGCTGGTGCTCGTGCCCCTCGTGGCCGCCTGCGGGGCGGCGGTGCCGCAGTTGTCGGGCCGGGGCCTCGGCCACACTGGCGGCACGCTCGACAAGATGGAGTCGATCCCGGGCTGGAGTGCGACCCTTGAACCCGAGGCCATGATCGAGGTGCTGCGCACCGTCGGCGGGGTGATCGCCGGGGCCACGACCGACCTGGCTCCGGCCGACCGGCGGCTCTACGCACTGCGCGACGTCACCTCGACGATCGACTCCATCCCGTTGATCGCCAGCTCGATCATGTCGAAGAAGATCGCCGAGGGCACCGACGCCCTGGTGCTCGACGTGAAGGTCGGCTCGGGGGCGTTCCTGCCCGAGGTCGATCGGGCCAGGGAGCTGGCGCAGACGATGGTGGGGCTCGGGGAGCGCAACGGGGTCCGCACGGTTGCGTTGCTCACGGCGATGCACACGGTGCTCGGACGAACCGCAGGCAACGCCCTCGAGGTGGTCGAGTCGGTCGAGGTGCTCGACGGCGGCGGTCCGGCCGACCTGGTCGAGGTGACCCTGGCGCTGGCCCGCGAGATGGTGGCACTGGCGGGCCTCGATGTCGACCCGGCCGAGGTGCTGGCTTCGGGCCGGGCCAGAGAGGTGTGGGACGACATGGTGCGGGCCCAGGGTGGCGACCCGACGGCGCCGCTGCCGGTCGCCCCGCACGTCGAGACCGTCGACGCCGGGGCCTCCGGGGTGCTCGGCCGGCTGGACTGCCGATCGGTGGGCATCGCCGCCTGGCGGTTGGGTGCCGGGCGGGCCCGCAAGGAGGACCCGGTCAGTGCTTCGGCCGGGATCGTGTGCCTGGCCAAGCCCGGCGACCCGATCGAGGCCGGCCAGCCGGTGCTCGAACTCCACGCCGACGACCCGGCCAGGTTCGCAGCAGCGAGGGAGGCCCTGCGGGGCGCCATCGAGGTCACCGACGAGCCGCCGACCCCGATGCCCCTGATCATCGACCGGATTGCCGTCTGAGGAGTCGGCATGACGTGCAGGAGCGCTCGTGTGGCAGTGCTCACGGCGGCCGGTCTCTCCCTGGTCCTGCTGGTCTCGTGTGCGACTGAGTTGACGTCACCGTCGGTCTCCGGCTCGTCGCTGCACGTACCCGGGGCATCATCGACGAGTTGGCAGGTGCCCACGACCTCGCTGGCGATCGCCGACCCGCTGCCGATTTTCGAGTGCGGCCGACAGGAACCGAACCTGTACGAGGCGTTTGACCGGATATTTCTGCCCGGCCGGTCGCTGAACGAGGCGCCCCCGGTGCCGTCGCCGACGCCCGTGGAGGCGTTCGAGTACTTCGAGGAGCGCAACCCGCTCCTCCGGCGCGTCGACTTCGACCGCACGATCCGGCTCGGCTCGAAGGCGACCGCCAGCTACCGGCCGGCGGAGGGGGGGTGATGTCCGCCTGCGCCTCTGGGCGGTCGAACTCGACACCGGGTGGGTGGTCTGGAAGTACCTGATCTGCCCGTAGCGGCGCCGCCTCAGTGGCCGATGGGGTGCCAGACGGTCTTCATCTCGAGGAACTGGGCGATCACCGACGGGCTGGCAGCGGTGGGGTCGCCGTGCACGAGGCGCTTGACGTTCTCCGCTGCGTCGGCGAGTGCCTCATCGGGCAGGTCGTCGGGGGCACCCGCCAGGTCGACGGCGTTGACGTCGAGGTGGCCGAGCGCCCAGGGCAGCAGGGCCGACACGTCGCCGGTGAGGATGTTGACCACGCCACCCGGCACGTCGGAGGTGGCCAGCACCTCGGCGAGGCTCATGGCAACCAGCGCCGCCGCCTCGCCGGCCAGCACGACCGAGGTGTTGCCCGTGACGATCGCCGGCGCCAGCCTTGAGGCCAGGCCCAGCAGCGGTGGGTCGTCGGGCACGGCCTGCACGACGACGCCGGTGGGTTCCGGGAACGTGAAGTTGAAGAAGGGGCCGGCGACAGGGTTCACGCTGCCGAACACCTGGTGGACCTTGTCGGCCCAGCCGGCGTACCAGACCCACCGGTCGACGGCCTGTTCGACCTCGTGCCGGGCCGACTCGTCGGAGCGACCACCGTCCCGGAGGAGGGTGGCGAACTCGTCGCTGCGGGCATCGAGCATCTCGGCCACCCGGTAGAGCACCTGGCCCCGGTTGTAGGCGGTGCGCCCGGCCCAGCCGGCCTGTGCCGAGCGGGCGGCCCTGACGGCCTCGCGAAGGTCCTTGCGGGAGGCCTTGGCGGCGTTGGCCAGGAGGCGACCGTCGGCGGACCGGACCTGGAAGGTGTAGCCCGACTCCGAGCGGGGGAAGGCGCCGCCGATGAACAGCTTGAAGGTCTTGTCGACCGGAAGGTGGTCGGCCATCAGGCGAGCCCTCCTGTTGAGCCAACTGGGTCGGCATCCCGGACGTACGCGCCGAGGCCCTGGAGGCCACCTTCTCGGCCGAAGCCGCTTTCCTTGTAGCCGCCGAACGGGCTGGCCGGGTCGAACTTGTTGAACGTGTTGGCCCAGATGACGCCGGCCCGCAGGCGCTCGGCCATCCAGAGGATCTTGGAGCCCTTCTCCGTCCAGATGCCGGCGGAGAGCCCGTAGGGCGAGTTGTTGGCCTTCTCGATGGCCTCGTCCGGGGTACGGAAGGTCTGGACGGCGAGCACCGGCCCGAAGATCTCCTCACGGGCCACCCGGTGGCTCTGCTGAACGCCCGTGAAGACCGAAGGGGCGAACCAGAAGCCCGTGTCGGGCAGGTCGCAGGGCGCCTGGTGGAGAACTGCACCCTCGTCGACGCCCGCCGCGACGAGGGCCGTGATGCGTGCCAGCTGCTCGGCTGAGTTGATGGCACCCACGTCGGTGTTCTTGTCGAGCGGGTCGCCCACCCGCAGGCGGGCCATGCGCGCCTTGAGCCGCTCGACGAAGTCCTCGGCGATCGACTCCTGGACCAGCAGCCGGGAACCGGCGCAGCACACGTGGCCCTGGTTGAAGTAGATGCCGTTGATGACGCCCTCGACGGCCTGGTCGATGGCGGCGTCCTCGAACACCACGTTGGCGGCCTTGCCACCCAACTCGAGGGTGAGCGGCAGGCGACGGACCGCAGCGGAGCGCTGGATCCGCTTGCCGACCCCGGTCGAGCCGGTGAACGCCAGCTTGTCGACATCGGGGTGTTCGACCAGTGCAGCCCCCGTCTCCCCGGCGCCGGTGACGATGTTGACCACGCCCGGGGGCAGGCCGACGTCGCGCAGGACCTCGGCAAGCAGCAGTGCCGTGAGCGGCGTGGTCTCGGCTGGCTTGAGCACGACAGTGTTGCCACACGCCAGCGCCGGCGCCAGCTTCCAGGCGGCCATGAGCAGCGGGAAGTTCCACGGGACGATCTGGCCGACGACGCCGTGGGGGGCCACGTTCCGGTTCGGGAAGGCGTACTCGAGCTTGTCGGCCCAGCCGGCGTGGTGGAAGAAGTGGGCGGCCACCAGCGGCAGGTCGACGTCGCGGCTCTCGCGGATCGGCTTGCCGCCGTCCATCGTCTCGAGCACGGCGAACTCCCGGGCGCGCTCCTGGAGCTGCCGGGCGATGCGGTAGAGGTAGCGGGCCCGCACGGTGCCGGGCGTGTCGCGCCAGTGCTCCTCGAAGGCCGTCCGTGCGGCGGCGACTGCACGGTCGATGTCGTCGGCGCCGCCCTCGGCGACGGTGGCGAGGCGTTCTTCGGTCGCTGGGTTGATGGTGTCGAACGTGCGTCCCGACCGTGGTTCGACGAACTCGCCGCCGATGAACAGGCCGTACTCGTCGGCCAGGCTGACCACGGCGGTCGATTCGGGCGCCGGTGCGTAGTCGAGCCCGAACTCGGGGGGTGGGTCGTCCGTCGGGTCTGCCATCAGTCGACCGTCACGTAGTCGGGGCCGCCGTAGCGGCCGCTGTCGAGCTTGCCGAGCTGGAGCAGGATGTCGTTGAGCAGGCTCGATGCGCCCAGTCGGAAGAGGTCGGGCGTGAGCCACTCGGTGCCGAGGGTCTCGCCCATCAGGACGAGGTAGTGCCAGGCCTGTTTGGCGGTGCGGATGCCACCGGCCGCCTTGAACCCGACGGCTCTGCCGGTCGTATGGGCGTGCTCGCGGATCGCCTCGGCCATGCAGAGCGCCATGGCCGGCGTGGCGGCCTTCGGGATCTTGCCGGTCGAGGTCTTGATGAAGTCGGCGCCGGCGGCCATGGCCAGCATCGACGCCCGGCGCACCGGCTCGTAGCCGCCCAGTTCGCCGGTCTCGAGGATGACCTTGAGGTGGGCGTCGCCACAGGCCTCCTTCGAGGCGGCGACCTCGTCGTGGACCTTGGCCAGGTCGCCCGAGAGGAAGGCCGAGCGGTTCAGGACGATGTCGATCTCGTCGGCGCCGTCGGCGACGGCGCTGCGGATGTCGTCGGTGCGGACCCCGAGGTCGGACAGGCCGCTCGGGAAGGCGCCGGCCACGCTGGCCACGGCCACGCCGGTGCCGGCCACCGAAGCCGCTGCGTGGATGACCATCTCCGGGTAGACGCACACGGCGGCGACAGGCGGAATTGCCGGGTTGGTGGCGTCGGGGCGCATCGCCTTGCGGCACAGCGAGGCCACCTTGCCTGGCGTGTCGGCGCCTTCGAGCGTCGTGAGGTCGATGCAGCGGATCGCCAGGTGGAGGGCGGCCCGCTTGCTGGATGTCTTGATGGAACGGCCGCCCAATTCGGCGGCGCGGGCCTCGAGGCCCACCAGGTCCACGGACGTGGTCCGGATCGGGGCGTAGGTGGGGGTACTCACGATCCGGACCCTACGAGCAGGGCGGCAGCAGCGTCGACGAGGGCGGCCACGGTGTCGCCTGCGCGGGTCTCGGCGGCCTGGACGTCGTTGTCCCGGACCGGCTCGACGACCTCGCCGTAGACCTTGAGCATCGGCTCCGTGCCACTGGGCCGCAGCAGCAGCCGGCCGCCGTCCAGTTCGAGGGCGATCAGGTCGGATGCGGGCAGGCCGGTTCCCGGCTGGGCGTAGTCGGTGGTGGCGAGCACCGGGTGGCCCGCCACCTCGCTCGGGGGCGAGGCCCGGAACTCTGCAAGCAGTGCAGCCATGCGGTCGTCGCCGTCGGGGCCGTCGATGCGGACCGTGCGCAGGGCCGTCCGGTGCACGCCGTGCCGGCGCCAGAGGTCGTGGAGCAGGTCGAGGACGGTCCGGCCGGCCGCCTTGGCGGTGGCGGCCATCTCGGCGAACACCACGGCGGCGGTGATGCCGTCCTTGTCGTGGGTCAGGTCGCCGACGAGGTAGCCGAGGGCCTCCTCGTAGCCGAACACGAAGCGGGCGGTGGGGTCGGCGAGGCCGGGCCGCACGATCCACTTGAATCCCGTGAGGGTGTCGGCGTAGCGGACGCCGTGGTGGGCGGCCTGGGCGGACAACAGGCGTGACGACACCAATGTGGTGGCGACCAGGCGGTCGTCGCCCGAACCACCCGCCAGGACGTGCTCGGCCAACAGGGCACCGATCTCGTCGCCGGAGAGCGCCCGCCAGCCGTCCCCGGACGGGATGGCGACCGCCAGGCGGTCGGCGTCGGGGTCGTTGGCGAGCACCAGGTCGGCGCCGGTCGCGTCGGCGAGCGCCAACACGAGGTCGAGCGCTCCGGGCTCCTCGGGATTCGGGAACTCGACCGTGGGGAAGGTGCCGTCCGGCTCGGCCTGCTCGGCGACCACATGCGGGGGGGCGAACCCGGCCAGGGTCAGGGTGTCGACCAGGACGTCTCGTCCGACTCCGTGCAGCGGCGTGTAGGCGATGGCCAGGTCATGGGGCGCTTCGAGCCCGGAGAGCCCGGCAGCGGCGACGACGTACGACTCGATGTCGGCGGCGGTGCCCCGTGTGATCAGCGGGTGGTCGTCGTCGGCAAGATCGTCGTCGGTGGGCAGGGCTCCCCCGTCGAACTGCTCGTCGATCAGGGCGGAGATCCTGCGGTCGATGGGCGGCACGATCTGCGCCCCGTCCGACCAGTAGACCTTGATGCCGTTGTCGGGACGGGGGTTGTGGCTGGCGGTCACCATGATCCCGGCCTCGGCCCCGGTCCGGAGCAGCGTGTGTGCGAGGACCGGCGTGGGGAGCGGGCCGGGCAGCAGCAGGCTCGCCACGCCGAGGCCGGCCAGCACCCGGGCCGAGTCCTCGGCGAACAGGTCGCTCTGGCGGCGGGCGTCGTAGCCGATGGCCACGGTCGGGGCCTCGTGGTCCACCAGCAGCGCACGGCCGACCGCTGCAGCGGTCGCCCTGGCCAGCACACGGTTCATCCGCATCGGGCCGGCACCCATGGCCCCACGGATGCCGGCGGTGCCGAACTCGAGGCGCCCGTTGAAGCGCTCGTCGAGCGCCGGTCCGCCCTCGGCGAGGAGCTGTTCGGTCTCGGCCCGGGTCTCGGGGTCGGGGTCGACGTCGAGCCAGCGGCGTGCCGTGGCGGCGGCGTCGCTCACAGGCGCTCCAGCACCCCGCGCAGCAGGGCCAGCATCCGGGGCCCGGCAGCGGCGGCGGCTTCGAGGACGTCCTCGTGGTCGATGTCCTCGTCGCCCATTCCCGCTGCGGCGTTGGTGACCAGCGAGAAGCCGAGCACCTCGGCCCCCAGATGACGGGCGGCGATGGTCTCGAGCACCGTCGACATGCCGACCAGGTCGGCGCCGAGGCCTGCCAGCATGCGAACCTCGGCCGGGGTTTCGAAGGCGCCGCCCAGCAGCCCGGCGTAGATGCCCTCGGGAAGCGTCGGATCGACGTCGAGAGCCAGTGCCCGCAGCCTCGGTGAGTACGCCGCCGTCAGGTCGGTGAAGCGGATGGGCCGGTCGGGCGGAGGCGCCGGGCCGGCCATCGGCGAGGCACCCGTGAGGTTCAACTGGTCGGCGATGAGCACCGGCTGGCCGACCGGCCAGTCGGGATTCAGGCCCCCGGCGGCGTTGGTGAGCACGACGACCCCGCAACCGGCGGCGATGGCGGTACGGACGCCGTGGACGACCGTGGCGGCCGGATGCCCCTCGTAGAGGTGGACGCGCCCGCCGAGCACGAGGGCGTTCGTGTCGCCGACACGAACCGACAGGGCGCTGTTGCGGTGGCCCAGCACGGTGGGGGCGGGGAAGCCCGGCAGCTCGTCGAGTGGAACGTCGGCGACGATCTCGCCGAGACCGTCGGCCGCAGCGGCCCACCCGGAGCCGAGGACCAGCACGGCATCGTGCGAGGCCACGCCGGTGCGTTCCGCCAGCACGGCTGCGGCCTCGTCGGCGAGGGCAAAGGGTTCGGGGGCGTTGGACATGGGGTTTCCCGGCGGCGTCGTGGACCGGGGACATCCCACCTCGCGCCGCTCCGGCACGGTAGCGGCCCGTGGGCCCCGACGCCGCTGCCGGAGTAGGCGTCGGTGGGGCCTAGGTTCTGGCCTGTGGCGAGCGGTATCGACGACCCCGACTACGGCGAGTTTCCCCTCAAGGCGTTCCTCGGGCTCGAGATCGAAGACGGCGAACCCGGACAGGCAGAGGCATGGCTGGACGTCGGCGACGACCACATGAACCCGAACGGCGTCGTGCACGGCGGCGTGGTGTTCACCCTGGCCGACACTGCGATGGGCCGGGCGACCATGTCGATCCTCGACGAGGGACAGTTCTGCGCCTCGATCGAGGTGTCGGTCCGGTTCCTGCGGGCCGTGCCGGCAGGTCGACTGCGGGCACGGGTTCAGGTGCTCCACGCCGGTAGACGGATCGTCCACCTCGACGGTCGCGTGTTCGTCGATGGCGAGGAGAAGCCGGTGGCGGCCGTGTCGGGTTCGTTCGCCGTGCTGGGCGGCTGAGCGGCGACCTGTCCCGATCTCTCAGTTGTCGAGAACGAGGCGCACCACGGGGAGTACCCCGGCTGCCGCCCGTGGGTCGTCGGCGAGGTCCAGGCCGAGGAGTCGGCCGATGTTGCGGGCGGAGCGGGGGTGTCGCCGGACGTAGTCGGCCAGCACGTCGGCTGCAGCGTCCTCGTCGAGGAACCGGGCCGTGGCCGCACCGGAGGTCCGGGCCCAGATCACAGAGGCCGTCGGGTCCTCCTGGAGGTTGCGGTACCAGTCGCACCGGGGAGCGAAGGCGGCGGCGACCACCGGGTCGCCATCGAGGTCGCCGACCACCTCGAGGACCGTGTGGCGCGGTTTCCCCGAGACACGCCCGGTGTGTCCGAGCCGGAGGAAGCGCCGGCCCAGGATGCGACCGAGGCGGCAGCGGTAGGCGAGCAGCGGCAGCCGGTACAGCAGGCGGGAGAGGCGCCCCGGAGGTCGTGCCATGCACCCATCACACCATGCGACGGCTACCGTCCGCGACGTGGGTGACCTGTCGGACGACACGCGTGACGAAGATGTCGAGCGCCGGGCGACGAACCGGGCGGTCCTCGAACAGGCGATTGCGCTGATCGGCACCGGCGAGTACGCAGCGCTCGGTGGCCTCTACGCCGACGATTATGTCCTGGAGCTTCCCTACAGCGACCCGCCCAAGCGGCTGGTGGGCCGGAAGGAGATCGTCGAGTACGTGGGTCCGCAGCTGGGCACGTTCGTGTTCACGCTGTCGCTCACGACCGTCCACGACTGTGTCGACCCGGACCTGCTGATCGCCGAGTACACGTCGGACGGCCACGTGTCGACGACGGGCAAGCAGTACCGCAACACCTACATCGCCCTCTGGCGGTTCCGGGACGGCAGGATCTGCGGGGTGAAGGAGTTCTCGAACCCGATGATCGCCGCCGAGGCGCTCGCCGCCGACTGAGACGCTCGATGCCGGCTGAGGCGCTCGCCGCCGACTGAGACGTTCGATGCCGGCTGAGACGCTCGGCTCCTGGCGCCGTTCAGCCCTCTCGTCGCCTGCGCTTGTCCTCGAGCCGCTCGGCCATCCGGCGGTCGTTGCGCTGTACGACGGTACGGGCGCTCAGCATCATCACCTGGACCACGACGAAGATCGCCGACAGGGCCACGAGGACCGGCCAGCCGATGAGCAGCCCGATCACGAGGGAGGCCAGCCCGACGAAGGTCGTGACGATCATGGAGCGACCCTAGGACCCGGGCGTCTTGTTCAGCGTTGTTCCGCGGTGCACGGGCCGTCGCAGGTGCGCACGACGACGCCGGTGCCGAGGAAGGTGCCCCGCTGCTCGACCGAGGCGGGCTCGGTGCGCACGTCGTCGTGTGGGTCGTCGCCCTCGCGCTGTGGCAGGTTCGCCGTCGGCGGCCACGCGATGCCGGAGTCCCAGACGACGAGCGCCGAGCCCTCGTGCCGGTCGCCGGTCCAGCGCTCGAGGCCCCAGTAGGGGTCCTCGTCTGCGCTGCGCCCATCGACGACCGCAGGCCACTGCACGACGGCGCCGACGGTGCGGGCCATGACCTCGGTGGCGATGTTCGCCACCTGGTGGTCGCCGATCGCCAGGTGCAGCAGCACGCGCTTTTCGTTCGTCCCCGGGAGCGGGTCGTCGCCGAGGTGGTTGGCGTAGCCGTTGCCCTCGCCGCGGTCCCAGAGCATCTGGATCAGCAGGAGGCCCATGCCCTGGTCGTAGGTCGAGGGGTAGGAAACCCGCAGCCCGAGGAAGAACGGGTCGAAGTCGACGCTGCGGTGCAGCAGCGTCGAGTAGTTGATGGCGGGCACGCCGAGCATCGCCAGGTCCCAGTCAGTGGACACGGCCGTGGAGGCACCGCCCATGATCCCGCCCTGGCTGATGCCGTAGTAGGCGAGCCCGTGGCCCTCGCCGGTGCGCAGCAGGGGCCGGCCGTCGGGGTCATGGAAGGCCGGGTCTGCAGCGAGCCCGTCCGGGTGGATCATCAGGCGTCCGAGGAACAGGGTGTTGAGGTGGCCCTGGAGGAGGCGGTCGGCGAGGGTGTGGAAGACGCCGAAGTTCTGGATCGCGGCGACGGCGTTGATGGTGTCCTCGTCGGCCATGCCGATGAGGTCGGTGCCGCACACCACCCGCCCGAAGTCGGCCGCCACGGCCCGCGGCCCCGACGAGGTGGTCTGGTTGGCCGTGCCGAGCAGCCCGTGGCCGTAGATGAGGGGAGCGCCGGGTTCCTCGCCGCTCACCGAGACGGGAATGCCGCAGACGAACCGTGCGGTCAGGTCGATGCCGCGGGCAGGGAGGCCGTCCTCGTCGTACAGCAGCGCCTCTCCGGTGCTGCCGTCGCCGGTCAGGAAGCCCGGCACGGTGTAGGTGCCGGTCACCTTCCGGGCCAACTGTTCGCCGTCGAGCTCCTCGACCGTGGCCACCTCGAACGTGGGCGCCGCATCGCCCAACTCGGCAAAGGCGGTGTCGCGCATGGCGAGGAGTGGTCCGGTCAGGTTCTCGGTGCTGGCGACCGTGAAGTCCCAGGCCACCACGAGATCGGACCGGTCCACGCCGGCCGTTTCGAGGACCTCGAACACCTCGTCCATGGAGTCGCGGCGGGCCTCGAGGTCCGGGTCGCCGGTGTCGAGATGGTCGCGGTAGGCGCGGAACACGTCGGTGGGGGCGATCGGCTCGCCAGCGGCGTCGACGAGTCCGCGGAGGCCGACCACGATCCGGTGGCCGTCGGGGAAGTTGCGGGCCGGCCGCAGGTAGAGGAGCGGGACCTCGTCGCCGGCGTTGGCGTCGAGCTCCGCCCAGTGCGGCCAGCGTTCACCGGTGTCGGCGTCGATGATGACCGTGGGCGAGTCGGGGTCGAGCGACCGTGCGATGTCGGTGATCGGGGTCAGGCCCGACGCCTCGACATCGAGGTCGGGAAACCGGACCGCCATTGCAGAGCCGGGGCTGAAGCCGTCACTGCGGTGCCAGGCGGTGGGGTCGATGTGGACGCCCTCGATGTTGGCCGGCAGGGCCTCGGCAACGAGGGCCACGCGTCGTCCGGTGGGCGTGTCAGGGTCGACGACGGTGAGGTGGTTGCTGGGGAACGGCAGCAGGCAGTCGGGGAGCAGTGGATCGCAGCCGTCGACGACCTGGGCCGGGTCGATCGAGATGGACGCCATCATGGTGGTGGTGGGCGCGACCGTGGTGGTGGTCGTGGTGGTGGTGGTCGCGGCCGTGGTGGTGGTCGTGGTGGTGGTGGTCGCGGCCGTGGTGGTGGTCGCGGCCGTGGTGGTGGTCGCGGCCGTGGTGGTGGGCGCGACCGTGGTGGTGGGCGCGACCGTGGTGGTGGGCGCGACCGTGGTGGTGGGCGCGAC